>JGI12635J15846_10000897_pt1 | contig 26012 bp, 24 predicted proteins | sample BlaSpr_A8_OM2_M2_FD_15846 | JGI IMG/M metagenome (IMG submission 15846) | reverse complement strand
GAAAGACGCTCAAAACCTACCTTAATACTAGTGTGAGACTTGATACTTTCGCTTCACGGCAGCGCTCCGAAGAACACCACCACACTCCAAAGCAAAACACCAAGCGCCCACACTTATCGGCTGTTAGTTTTTAAAGAACATTCGCCAAAACCGCAGAACCCGAAACCTCTCAGACCCCGCCGCTTTCGCGTCGCTGCTTCTGCAGCACAGAAACGAGATTATGTCGTGCGCTTCGCGTTTCGTCAACAGGTTTTTTACTCAACCCCGACTTTCCGATTTTGCTGCGAAGCCCGTCCTGCTTGGCTCCGCGGCATCCTCTATCGCGCCACGCTGCACCCACTTTCTCACTTCCCTTCGCCTCATCGAGAAGCGAAGGAACGGAATTCTAGTGCCCGTTTCATCCTTGCGCAAGGGGTTCGCGAAAAGAATTTCAGCGATGCTTGAAAACCGGTTTCCGCTTCTCGACAAACGCGGCCATTCCTTCCTTCTGATCCTCGGTGGCAAAGAGCGAATGGAACAAGCGACGCTCGAAATGAACCCCTTCTGCCAACGTCGATTCATATGCGCGATTAACAGACTCCTTCGCCATCATCACTGCCGGCAACGAGAAGCTCGCGATCGTCGATGCTGCTTCCATCGCCTCCTCCAACAAGCTTGCAGCCGGGACAACACGGGACACCAATCCTGCGCGCTCCGCCTCGTCGGCGTTCATCATTCGCGCGGTCAAGCACATGTCCATTGCCTTCGCCTTCGACACCGCGCGCGGCAAGCGTTGCGTGCCGCCAGCACCAGGAATAACTCCAAGTTTGATTTCCGGCTGACCGAACTTGGCGGTATCTGCGGCGATGATGATGTCGCACATCATGGCCAACTCGCAGCCGCCGCCGAGCGCGAAACCGGACACCGCTGCAATGACGGGCTTGCGAATGGTGCGCACGGTCTCCCAGTTGCGCGTGATGTACTCGCCCTTGAACGTGTCCATATAGGAGTAGCCGGCCATCATGCCGATGTCCGCCCCCGCCGCGAACGCCTTTTCGCTACCGGTCAGCACGATCGCGCCGATGTTCTCGTCAGAATCGAATTGCTTTAGTGCGACGCCAAGTTCGTCCATCAGCGCATCGTTTAGTGCATTGAGCGCCTTCGGCCGGTTCAGCGTGATCAAGCCGACTCGCCCGCGGACTTCGGTCAATAGATTCTCGTAAGCCATTCATTCCTCCTATGTGAACTCGCGCGAAAACGCTTCGCGCACACGTCTCGAAAATGCTAACATTCGCAAACCAACCGGTCGGTCAATTAATTGATCAAGCGTCTATCATCTTCACTCATCCCCTGCCGCCATGACACATCCGCTATTCACGAAGCACGAAGCGACGCTTAATCAAGCGCTTGCCGCCATTGCAACACGTGGCTACTGGAGCCCGTTTCCCGAAATGCCAAGTCCTAAAGTGTACGGTGAAACCGCTAGCTCGGACGGCGAGGCGGCCTTCAAAGCGCACCTGAACCGGACGTTCGATCTCGACCAGCCAACCACCGGTGAGACGATCGGTAATGAGCGATCGCCCTTTGGACTCGCGCTCGGAATTCGTTATCCGAAAGCGAACGTCGACGCACTGCTGGCGGCATCTGCGGCGGCGCAAAGTCAGTGGCGCGCCGCCGGGCCCGACGCGTGGGCAGGCGTAAGCCTCGAAATCCTGACGCGGCTGAACAAGGCAAGCTTCGAGATCGGTTATAGCGTCATGCACACGACCGGACAGGCCTTCATGATGGCCTTTCAGGCAGGCGGTCCGCACGCGCAGGATCGCGCGCTCGAAGCGGTGGCCTACGCGTGGGACCAGATTCGCCAAATTCCCACCGACGCTTATTGGGAAAAGCCCCAGGGCAAGAATCCGCCGCTCGCGATGCACAAACGCTTCACCGTAGTACCGCGCGGTACGGGCCTTGTGCTCGGCTGCTGCACGTTCCCCACCTGGAACGGCTATCCCGGCATGTTCGCCGATCTGGCCACGGGTAACACGGTCATAGTCAAGCCGCATCCTGGCGCCATCCTGCCGCTAGCTATTACGGTACGCATCGCTCGCGACGTTCTGCGCGAAGCCGGATTCGACCCGAACGTGGTTACGCTGCTCGCGACCGAAGCGAACGATGGACCGCTCGTCCAAGATCTCGCCCTGCGTCCCGAGATCAAGCTGATCGACTTCACCGGCAGCACGCAAAACGGCAACTGGCTCGAGCGCAATGCGCACCAGGCGCAGGTCTACACGGAGAAGGCCGGAGTGAATCAGATCGTGATCGATTCCGTCGATAACCTCAAAGCCGTCGCCAGCAACATTGCGTTCTCGCTGGCGCTGTACTCCGGCCAAATGTGCACTGCGCCGCAAAACATCTACGTCCCACGCGATGGCATCCGTACCAGCGACGGCCAGATGAGCTTTGACGATGTCGCGAAGACACTCGCGGCTGCCGTCGAAAAGCTTATTGGCGATCCGGCCCGCGCGGTCGAATTGACGGGCGCCATTCAGAATGACGGCGTGATGGCGCGCATTGCCGACGCCCGGCAACTGGGTGAAGTGCTTGTGGACAGTCAATCGCTTGCTCACCCTGCTTTCCCCGATGCCCATGTGCGCTCTCCCCTCATGTTGAAACTGGACGTTCGCACCGACACCGCAAAATTCACGCAAGAGTGGTTCGGCCCGATCTCGTTCGTCATTGCTACGGATTCGACTGCGCAGTCTCTCGATCTGGCGGGATCGATTGCCGCGGAACACGGTGCGCTCACGTTCTCTGTGTACAGCACCGACGACGCGGTCGTCGACGCTGCTTACGACGCAGCCATTCGCGGTGGTGTCGCGCTTTCGATCAACCTGACCGGTGGCGTTTTCGTCAACCAGACGGCGGCATACTCGGACTTCCACGGCACCGGCGCCAATCCTGCGGCGAACTCGGCATTGTCCGACGCAGCGTACGTAGCGAACCGCTTCCGCGTTGTTCAAAGCAGAGTGCATGTTGCACCGAAGACCGCACCGCCAACAGCTGGCCAAACGGCATAGGTGCCCGGCCCGCAACGCAGCGTGAAGACATAGGCCGTTCGGCCGAATGGAAAGCGGCGGTGGGCACGGCTAGTATCGAAGGCATGCGTATTTGCACAACGCAGCGAGCAAGGAGACACCATGGCCGACAACGGCAATTCAATCGTCATCAGTATCGACGCCGGCACGCACGTCGCCACGCTGACGCTGAATCGTCCCGACAAGCTGAACAGTTTCACGCGGACGATGCATGAAGAATTGAGCAAGGCGCTCGATCAGGTCGAGGGGAGCGACGCCCGTGCGTTGATCATCACGGGCGCGGGCCGCGGTTTTTGCGCTGGCCAGGATCTCGCCGATCTCGATTTCACGCCGGGAGCGATGACTAATCTGGGCGCGCTGATCGACGGGTACTTCAACCCGCTCGTGCGCCGTCTGCAGGCTCTGCCGTTGCCCGTGATTGCCGCCGTCAACGGTACAGCGGCCGGTGCGGGGGCTAATCTCGCGATGGCGTGCGATCTGATCGTCGCGGCGCGTTCAGCGAGTTTCGTTCAGGCCTTTGTGAAAATCGGTCTAGTTCCTGATTCCGGTGGCACATGGCTATTGCCACGGCGAGTCGGCGAAGCGCGGGCGCTGGGCCTTGCGTTGACCGGTGACAAGCTGGGCGCCGAGCAAGCCGAAGCGTGGGGACTGGTCTGGAAGGTCGTCGACGACGCGGAACTACAGAGCGCAGCATTGAAGCTTGCCACGCAGCTCGCGCAGCAGCCCGCGAAGGCCGTCGCCGCGATCAAGCATGCCATTCGGGCGAGCGCGAACAACACGCTCGATCAGCAACTCGATCTAGAACGCGACGTTCAACGCGAATTGGGTGACTCGCACGACTATGCCGAGGGTGTCGCCGCCTTCAAGGAAAAACGTGCGCCGCGATTCGATGGCCTCTGAGATACGACCAAAAAATTCCAGGAGAACCCAGCAATGACGCCTGAAGAACTCGCCAACGCGACCGCGCAAGCCATGTACGAAGCGGACGCCTGCAGCCGTGCGCTCGGCATCGAACTCAAGGAGGTTCGACCGGGGTATGCGCGCATGCAGATGAACGTCCGCGACGACTTTCTGAATGGTCACGGTATCTGCCATGGCGGACTCATTTTCACGCTGGCCGACTCGACGTTCGCGTTCGCCTGCAATTCGTACAACATCAATACGGTAGCGGCGGGCTGTTCGATCGAATTTCTACGCGCTGTCAAGGGCGGCGACCACTTGTCGGCAGAAGCTGTCGAGCAATCACTGACTGGGCGAATCGGCATCTATGACATCCGCGTGACGAACCGTGACGGCGAAACAGTAGCCATGTTCCGCGGCAAGTCATCGCAGGTGAAAGGGAATCTGGTTCCTGTGGAATCCTGACTGACCCACTCTACAAAACACAGCGCCCGCACGAACATGATTCGGGCCATTGATCGACGATCGAGAAGGAGACATTCAATGAGCACCCCGCTTCCGCTGGACCCGATCGAGACGGCCAGCCGCGACGAACTGACGGCGCTGCAACTCGAACGCCTCAAGTGGTCGCTCGCCCATGCGTATGAAAACTCGCCGGTGTACCGCCGCAAGTTCGACGAAGCGGGCGTGCATCCGGATGACGTGAAAACCCTGGCCGACCTGGCGCGTTTCCCGTTCACGACGAAGAAGGATCTACGCGATAACTATCCGTACGGCATGTTCGCCGTTCCGCACGACCGGATTTCGCGAATTCACGCGTCGTCGGGGACGACGGGCAAGCCGACAGTAGTCGGCTACACGGCGAAGGACATCGACACCTGGGCCAACCTCGTAGCGCGTTCCATTCGTGCAGCGGGTGCGCGCCGTGGCGACAAAGTGCACGTCAGCTATGGCTATGGCCTCTTCACTGGCGGACTCGGTGCTCATTACGGCGCGGAGCGCGCGGGTTTGACCGTGATCCCGTTCGGCGGCGGCCAGACGGAAAGGCAAGTACAACTGATCCAGGACTTTCGTCCCGACATAATCATGGTGACGCCAAGCTACATGCTGTCGATCGCCGACGAGCTCGAGCGGCAGGGCGTTCATCCCGCGGATTGCTCGCTGCGCATCGGCATCTTTGGCGCGGAGCCTTGGACCAACGACATGCGCGCAGCTATCGAGAAACGAATGGGCATTGACGCGGTCGATATATACGGACTATCGGAAGTAATGGGACCGGGTGTGGCGTCGGAATGCGTGGAGACGAAGGACGGGCCGACGATCTGGGAAGATCATTTCTACCCCGAGATCATCGATCCGGATACCGGCGAGGTCTTGCCCGACGGGGAACTGGGCGAACTCGTGTTCACTTCGCTAAGCAAGGAGGCGCTGCCGATCGTCCGCTACCGGACCCGCGATCTCACGCGGCTTTTGCCTGGAAGCGCACGGACAATGCGCCGGATGGAAAAAATCACGGGTCGCTCGGACGACATGATGATCGTGCGCGGCGTGAATGTATTCCCCACGCAGATCGAAGAGCTACTGCTCAAACAGCACGCGCTCGCGCCGCATTACCAGATCGTGCTGACGAAAGAAGGTCCGCTCGATGTGCTCACGCTGAACGTCGAACCCTGCCCTGAAACGGCGCCGGATACGGGCGTTCTCGATCAAGCCAAAGCGGCGCTCGCTTACGACATCAAAGCGTTGATCGGGGTCAGTGCAGTTGTTCAGGTGCTGGGTGTGAACGGTATCGAGCGGTCGGTCGGGAAGGCGCGGCGAGTGATCGATCGGCGGAAGGTAGCGAGTTGATTTAGCAGGCGCCGGTCAAAGCCGACGCTTGCGGCTAGAGTCGCGGCAGCCGCACCCGAGACACCGGCTTTACCCCGCCGCCCGGCAGGGCATGACCGGTAGTCGCGAGATATCGCGGTTGTGCTCGCCAATGTTCGAAGTAGCCGCTTTCAACTTCGGCAACACCAGCTGCGTCTGCTAGCCCGCATGACATATGTCGGTCCCTCGAGCGTAATCAGCGGACTGCGGTGGTTTGATTTTGCAAAGAGTCCATCGAAACCGCCGCTGTGCTCGAGGCAGGGGCAAAGTAGCCACTTCTACCGCAATAGCGCTAAATAGCGCTATCCAGTTGATCAAGAAACAGCCGCTCGAAGAAAACGGCTGATCCGACCTCGCAACAACCTCCCAACCAGCCGTCTACGAATTCGGCAGCAGCAGCCACATCCTCCCGGCCTGCTTCATCCGGCCGGCGAGATCCCCGGCATCGTCGCCCAAACCCCAGAAATAATCCGCGCGCACGCCGCCCTTGATCGCGCTGCCGGTGTCCTGGGCGAATACGAGCCGGTTCATCGGCGAATTGCTCAACGGGCGAGTGGTCTGCAAGAAAACCGGCGTGCCGAGTGGAATGGAGGAAGGGTCGACTGCGATCGAGCGCTCGGGCGTAAGCGGAACACCTAGTGCGCCCACCGGCCCGGTTCCCACGCCCGCCGCCAGCGTTTCCGTTCCCGGCATCTCGCGGAAGAACACAAAGCGCGGATTCACGTCGAGCAATGCGTCCACGCGCGACGGATTCGCTTTCGCCCACGCCTTGATGCCTTGCATCGTGGCCTGTGCGGGCGTGAGTTCTCGTCGATCCAGCAGCTCACGCCCGATCGATTTGTACGGCTGATTGTTGGTCCCGCCGAAACCAACGCGCATCGTGGTGCCGTCTTCCATCACGACTTGTCCCGAGCCTTGGATCTGCAGGAAAAACGCCTCGATCGGATCGTCTACCCACACCAGTTCGTTGCCATTCAGCACGCCCGAACTTTCAAGCTGAGCACGTGCCGGCAGCGCGGAACCGGCTTTGAACCGATACGGCCATCGATACAACGCATACTGATACGGCCCGTGCCGCGTCCGCGAGCCCCGGAGCAGCGGCTCGTAGTAACCAGTTACGAGACCGTCGAGCGTGCCATCGGTGTTGGCCAACTGGAATGGCGTGAAGTACGCCTCGAAGAATTCACGGGCGGCGTTCATATCGAGATCGTCAAGCTGTTGCGCCGCCGCGCACGCCCGGCGCCAGGCGGGCTGTTGCGCAAGACGGCTGCAATTCTGTCGCAGCGCGGCCGTCGCGCCGAGCAACGAATCGTCCTGCCAGCCCGGCACTTGCTGCCAGCTCACCGCAGTCAGGCGGCTAGCCGCGCGCTGTCCGGTGATGATCGGTGCGCCGGTCGGCGGCGCCAGGTACCCGGACTTGCCCGCGCCCCCGCCGCATGAAGCGAGCAGGACGGCTGCTGTGATCGACGCCGCCCAGCCCGCCAATCCGGCGAGCGAGCGGGTGAAACGCATACAATGTTCGTTCTTGATGAGAACCGCCATGTCTGATCTATTCGACGAATATCCAATGCTTATTTTTGCGCTCGAGTCTCTCGTGGCGCTGCTTCTGCTGATCTTTATCGTCGTGTGGACGGCTTCGGGCAAGAAGAAAAACAGGCGCTAGAAGAAACACGCGCGCCATAGCGGCACGTGTTTGAGCGCTAGTTCAGTGCAGCGTACGCGGCATGTGCAGCGCAAATTCGGCAATCGGCGCCTCGAAACGCTCGCCATCTTCGGCCACGCAAAAATACGAGCCGCGCATCGTGCCAACGGGCGTCGCAATGACGGCCCAGCTCGTGTACTCGAATTTCTCGCCCGGCGGCAGCAGCGGCTGGTTGCCCACCACGCCAAGTCCCTTTACTTCCTGAACGACGTCGTCGCTGTCGGTAATGATCCAGTGGCGCGAGATCAGTTGCGCCGCGATCTGGCCGGTATTCCGAATGGTCAGGGTGTACGCGAACGCGAACTGGCGGGCATCGGGATCCGATTGTTCAGGGAGATATTGCGTCTGGACGGATACGCTGAATTCATACTGGCTCATCGCTTTTCCAATTCAAAATGTGCTGCGCGGGTTCGAACCCTTTGCGGACGGAGGTCCGGCGCGGTTTCCGCGAATTTGCGTGAACGTCAGGTGACGCATTCTGCTTGATGCAGCCGGTACCCGCAACAGAACGCCGCTGCCTGCAAGGGCTTTGTCAAGCACTAGGACCCGCCGCGGAAGACCGCAGGGCGGGACGTCGGCCATTCGGCCAGCGGTCAAAAACGTCGTCACACTGTAAAATGCATTTTCCGCTCGCAACCGGCCGACGTCATGACGCAATTTCGCCTGTCTCCTAGTATTTTGTCCGCCGACTTCGCCATTCTCGGCGAGGAGGTCCGCAATGTGGTCGCCGCCGGTGCGGACTGGATCCACTTTGACGTGATGGACAACCATTACGTGCCGAACCTGACAATCGGCCCCATGGTCTGCGAGGCGTTGCGTCCGCATACGGACGTGCCGATCGACGTGCATCTGATGGTGCGCCCGGTCGATCGTATCGTGCCGGATTTTGCGAAAGCAGGCGCTAATGTGATCAGCTTTCATCCGGAAGGCTCGGATCACATCGATCGTACGCTTTCGCTGATTCGCGATCACGGCTGCAAGGCCGGCCTAGTCTTCAACCCGGCCACGTCGCTGAATTATCTCGATCACGTGATGGACAAGGTCGACCTGGTACTGATCATGTCGGTGAACCCGGGCTTCGGCGGCCAGTCGTTCATTCCAGAAGCGCTCAACAAGCTGCGCGAGGCACGCCGGCGTATCGATGAATACTGCGAGCGGACCGGTCGTGAGATTCATCTCGAAGTGGACGGCGGAGTCAAGATCGACAACATCCGGGAAATCGCGGAAGCCGGCGCAGACACGTTCGTGGCGGGATCGGCGATCTTCGGTAAGCACGATTACCGCGGCGTGATCGCCCAAATGCGCGCGGAGTTGGCGAAAGTTAATACCGGGGAAGCACGATGAGCGAACTCACGGCAGAACTTCCGGCGTTCACGAACAAGACGTTGCGCGCGGCAATCATCGACCTCGACGGAACGATGGTCGATACAGCAGACGATTTTGTCGCTGCCCTGAACGGCATGCTGGCGCGCATCGGCACAAAGGCGACTGACCGCGACGAAGTGATCGGCTATATCGGCAAGGGGTCGGAGAACCTGATCCGCAGCGTGCTGGCCGTGCGTTTTTCAGCGTTGGAGGCAACAACGAAGTTCGATGACGCGCTCGCCATCTATCAGACCGAGTACGCGCGCATCAACGGACAGCGCGCCACCCTCTTTCCTGAGGTCACCGAAGGCTTGAAAGCGCTGCGGGATCTCGGTTTGCCGCTGGCGTGCGTGACGAACAAGCCACATCGGTTCGCCGTTGAGCTGCTGACAAAATTCGGCTTGGCCGAGTACTTCAAGGTCGTGCTCGGGGGCGATTCCGTCCCGCAAAAAAAGCCTGACCCGGCGCCTATGCTTATCGCCTGCGAACGGCTTGACGTGCTGCCGCGCGAAGCTGTGGCGATCGGCGATTCGGAGAATGACGCGCTGGCGGGTCGTGCGGCAGGCATGGCGACGCTTACGGTGCCTTACGGTTACAACCACGGCAAACCCGTGCACCTGGTGAAATCCGATGGTATAGTTTCTTCCCTGCTGGCTGCCGCACAGGCAATAGCAGCAACCATGGCCGCGCCCGATGCACCCGGCGCGACAACATCGACTGACTAGTTCAATCCTCATGTTTCTGAACAAAAAACGGAGTCTGAGCAGCATCGACCGGGGAGCCTGGCCCTGGCGTCGCTGGTCGCGCTAACCTCGCCTGAGGTCCGCTGAAGCTTGTCTTCGGCAACCGTTTTTTTGTTTCGCTGCGCATTCCGCGCGCCGATCCCGCCGACTTGTTTTACCTTGATGCCTGGCCTGATCCGCATCATTCGCTGCGCCCGATTTTTAGCTTGAGGCTTTACCGTTCCCTCGAACGGCCACAGCCCCGATAATCGGACCATCAGCGCATGAAGCCTCAGCCGATGCACAAACCAAAGCGGGTTTCGCGCCGCGCGGTAAATTGTCCGCAGCGCCCAGTGTGTGCTCGATGTCGCCAAACTCAACAAGCGACACGTAAAGGATCAGAACATGACCGAACTCGAATTCCAATCGCTGGCGAATGAAGGTTTCAACCGCATTCCGCTGATCGCCGAGGCGCTCGCCGACCTCGAAACGCCTCTTTCGCTTTATCTCAAGCTCGCGCAAACCGAGCGCAATGGCGCTAACTCTTTTCTGCTGGAATCGGTAGTCGGCGGCGAGCGCTTCGGCCGTTACTCGTTCATCGGCTTGCCGGCCCGAACCATGATTCGCGTGCAGAACGGCGTGTCGGAAGTGCTGACGGACGGCAAAGTAATCGAAACGAGCGAAGCCGATCCGCTGGGGTTTATCGAAGAATTTCAGAAACGCTTCAAGATTGCGCAACGCCCGGGATTGCCGCGTTTTTGCGGCGGTCTGGCCGGGTATTTCGGCTATGACGCCGTACGCTATATCGAAAAGAAGCTGGCGCATACGGCCCCGCGCGACGATCTTGGCCTGCCCGATATCCAGTTGTTGCTAACCGAGGAAATGGCGGTTATCGATAACCTCGCGGGCAAGCTATACCTGATCGTCTATGCCGATCCGACCGCGCCCGAAGCATTCACAAAGGCCAAACAACGCCTGCGTGAATTGCGCGCGCGTTTGCGCACGACCGTGCAACCGCCGGTGACGTCGGCGAGTGTGCGTACCGAGACGTATCGCGAGTTTGCTAAGGACGATTATCTGAACGCGGTGCGCAAGGCGAAGGAGTACATCGCGGCCGGCGAATTGATGCAGGTCCAGGTTGGCCAACGCCTAGTGAAGCCGTTCCGCGATAACCCGCTCTCGCTGTATCGCGCATTGCGCTCGCTGAATCCGTCCCCGTATATGTATTACTACAACTTTGGCGGCGAATTCCATGTGGTGGGCGCATCGCCGGAAATTCTGGTGCGGCAGGAAAAGCGCGGGGACGAACGGATCGTCACGATTCGCCCGCTCGCCGGTACCCGTCCGCGCGGCAATACGCCGGAACGCGACGCCGAACTCGCCACCGAATTGCTGAACGATCCGAAGGAAGTGGCCGAACACGTCATGCTGATCGATCTGGCGCGTAACGACGTGGGCCGGATTGCGCAGACGGGATCTGTGGTCGTGACAGACAAGCTGGCGATCGAAAAGTACTCGCATGTTCAGCACATTGTGAGTTCGGTGGAAGGTAAGCTGAAACCCGGCACGACCAACTTCGACGTCCTGCGCGCCACCTTCCCTGCCGGCACGCTTTCAGGCGCACCGAAAGTGCGGGCGATGGAAATCATCGATGAGCTGGAGCCGGTGAAACGCGGTTTGTACGGCGGCGCTTGCGGTTATCTGTCGTTCACGGGCGAGATGGATCTCGCCATCGCTATCCGCACCGGTCTCATCCACAAGGGCAATTTGTATGTACAGGCGGCGGCGGGTGTCGTCGCGGATTCGGTGCCCGAGTCGGAATGGCAGGAGACGGAGAACAAGGCGCGGGCCGTGCTGCGCGCCGCGGAGCAGGTGCAAGACGGCCTCGATAGCGACTTCTGATCCGGAGACAGACCATGCTGCTGATGATCGACAACTACGATTCGTTCACCTATAACCTGGTCCAGTATTTCGGCGAACTGGGCGAGGACGTGCGGACCTTCCGCAACGACGAAATTACCCTCGATGAAATCGCGAAGCTCAATCCCGAGCGGATCTGCCTCTCGCCGGGGCCGAGCAACCCGCAACATGCGGGCATCACACTCGACGTGCTGCGCGAGTTTTCTGGAAAGATCCCTATTCTCGGCGTCTGCCTGGGCCATCAGGCCATCGGCGAGGCGTTCGGCGGACGCGTGGTGCGCGCGCAAACCATCATGCACGGCAAAGTGAGCACGATCGAAACCGATTGCCGCGGCGTGTTTTCCGATCTGCCGAAGCATTTCAGCGTAACGCGTTATCACTCACTCGCCATCGAGCGCGAGTCGCTGCCGGATTGCCTGGAAATATCGGCATGGACGCCCGATGGTGAAATCATGGGCGTGCGCCATAAGGAACTCGCGGTCGAGGGCGTGCAATTCCACCCAGAATCGATTCTGTCCGAGCACGGCCATGCGCTGCTCGAAAACTTCGTCAAGAGCCCGGCGCAAGGCATTCGCGCGTGAACAGAGATCCGATCATGACTATTACGGCCCAGGAAGCGCTGCAACGGACAATTGAGCATCGTGAGATTTTCCACGACGAAATGCTGCACCTGATGCGCATGATCATGCGTGGCGAGATGTCGCCGGTGATGTCCGCCGCGATCATCACCGGTTTGCGCGTGAAGAAGGAAACCATCGGGGAAATCGCTGCCGCGGCGACCGTGATGCGCGAGTTCGCAAATCACGTGAGCGTGCCGGATAGCGCGAATCTCGTCGATATCGTCGGCACCGGCGGCGACGGCTCGCATACCTTCAACATCTCGACAGCCACCATGTTTGTCGCGGCGGCCGCAGGCGCGAAGGTCGCGAAGCACGGTAATCGCGGGGTATCGAGTAAATCAGGTAGCGCCGACGTGCTTGAAGCGCTGGGCGTGAATATCGATTTGAAGCCGGAACAAGTGGCGCAATCCATTGCCGAAACGGGCATGGGTTTCATGTTTGCGCCGAACCACCATCCGGCCATGAAAAACATCGCGCCCGTGCGCCGCGAACTCGGCGTGCGGACGATTTTCAACATCCTCGGTCCGCTGACCAATCCGGCCGGCGCGCCGAATCAGTTGATGGGCGTGTTTCATGAAGACCTGGTCGGCATCCAGGTGCGTGTGATGCAGCGGCTCGGCGCACAGCACGTGCTGGTGGTGTACGGCAAGGACGGCATGGACGAGGTATCGCTGGGTGCGGCAACGGTGGTGGGCGAACTGCGCAACGGCGAAGTTCGCGAGTATGAGATTCATCCCGAAGACTTCGGCCTGCAGATGGTGTCGAACCGGACGCTGAAAGTGGCCGACGCGCAGGAATCGAAGACCATGCTGCTCGGCGCACTGAACAACAAGCCGTGCGTCGCGCGCGAAATCGTGACGCTGAACGCGGGCACGGCGCTGTATGCCGCGAACGTGGTGGAATCGATCGAGGCCGGCATGGCCGTCGCGAAAGAGGTGATCGCGAGCGGACAAGCGCGCGAAAAAGTCGATGAACTCGTGCGCTTCACGCAGCAATTCGTCAAATAAAGGGCCCAGGAAATGAGCGATATTCTCGACCGCATCATCACAGTCAAACGCGACGAAATTCGCGTCGCGCAGGAAAGCGTGTCGCTCGAGGAACTGCGTTTGCAGGCGAGCACGCGCGACTCGCGCGACTTCGTCGGCGCATTGCGCGCGAAGCACGCCGCGGGGAAGCCCGCGATCATCGCGGAAGTGAAGAAAGCGAGCCCGTCGAAGGGCGTAATACGCGAGAACTTCGTCCCCGCCGATATCGCGAAATCGTACGAACAAGGCGGCGCCGCGTGCTTGTCGGTGCTAACCGACGTGCAGTTCTTCAAAGGCAGCGTCGCGTATCTGGAGGAAGCGCGCGCCGCGTGCAGTCTGCCGGTTCTGCGCAAGGATTTCATCGTCGATCCTTATCAGATCCTGGAAGCCCGCGCGATGGGTGCCGACTGCATTCTGCTGATCGCCGCCGTACTCCAGCCTTCGCAAATGCGTGATCTGGAAGCGTTCGCGCACTCGCTCGGTCTGGCTGTGCTCGTAGAAGTTCACGATCGCGACGAACTCGAGCAAGCGCTTACCTTGAAGACACCGCTGATGGGCATCAATAACCGCAACCTTCGTACGTTCGAAACGTCGATCGAAACGACTATCGGTATGCTGGACATGGTTCCAGAGGATCGTATCGTGGTGACGGAATCAGGCATTCTGAGCCGCGTAGATGTCGACCGGCTGCGCGCGATGGACGTGCAGACTTTCCTGGTCGGCGAAGCGTTCATGCGCGCCGATGACCCCGGTACCGAACTTGCACGAATGTTCTTCTGACGCTGTCGCACGGAGTTTATTTTGAGTATTGAACGCGAGATCAAACTGTCGTTGCCGACGTCGGAACACGACGAAATAGCGAGAATCCTGACGCAACGTACCGGTCAGGAAGGCCGCAAGATCCAGCTCACCAACGTCTACTTCGACACCCCCGATCGCGCGCTCGCCAAGGCGAAAAGTGCGGTGCGTCTGCGTGGCACGCCGGATCAATGGCTGCAAACGTATAAGACGGCGGGTGAATCCGAGGGTGGTTTGCACAACCGGCACGAGTGGGAAATGCCCGTGGCCGGCGAGGCGCTGGAAATCCCCGCCCTGCTCGAAATCTGCGACGACGAAAACGCTGCCAACGCACTTAGCGACGCCGCGCCAGAACTGAGCGCCCTGTTCCGCACCGATTTTTCGCGTGTGATCTGGGACATCGACATTGACGGAGCGAAAATCGAAGCAGCGCTGGATCTGGGCGAGGTGACGGCTGACGTGGATGGCGAGCGCCGCACCACGCCGATCAGCGAACTCGAACTCGAACTGAAATCCGGCAACGAAGAGGCGCTGAACACCGTCGCTGCGCAAATGCGGGGTGCGTTTCTCTATCTCCAGCCCGAAGACGCCAGTAAGGCGCGCCGGGGTTACGACCTGTGCGAGGCGAAAGTGGCCGGATCCAACGGTGGCGTGAAATGAGTCAGGCGTCCTTGTTCGAAGCTGACGCCCCGAAATCCCAGCAGGCGTTCACGTCGCTGGAAAGTCAGTTCGATGCGTTGCCGGCAGACTGGCGCAAACACCTGAAGTCTTTCATCGACAGCCCGCATTACGCCGCGTTATGTGCGTTCGTCGATGCCGAGCGCGCCGCCGGCAAGACCGTCTATCCCACCGATGTTTTCCGCGCATTGCGTCTGACAAGCCCCGGCGATGTAAAGGTCGTGATCCTCGGACAAGATCCGTATCACGGCGAGGATCGCGGTGCGCCGCAAGCTCACGGTTTGGCGTTTTCAGTACCGGCACCGGTTCGGCCGCCGCCATCGCTGAAAAATATCTTCAAGGAAATCAACGCCAGTCTTGGTTTTACCGCGCCCGCTCACGGTTGTCTCGACGCGTGGGCGCAACAAGGCGTGCTGCTGCTGAACACGTCGCTGACCGTGGAACGCGATAAAGCTGGCAGTCATGCCAAACGTGGCTGGGAGCATTGCACGGACACGCTGATTCACGAGCTTGCCCTGCGGCACGAACATCTTGTGTTCATGCTTTGGGGCGCACATGCGCAGGCGAAACGGGGGTTGATTGCATCGGCGGTGGCGGCCGGAAAAGCACATTGCGTGCTGGAAGCGCCCCACCCCTCGCCGCTGTCGGCGCATCGCGGTTTTCTGGGCTGCGGACATTTCGCATCCGCGAATGCTTATCTCGAACAACATGGGCGGCCGGCAATCGATTGGCGTCTACCGGACGTCGCGGCGTGAAGCGCCAAAGCAGCAGCACAAACAAAAGCCCGCCGATGTCTCAGACACGGCGGGCTTTTTCAAACTGTCCTGCTGCTTACAAGGCTTAAAAGCTTACAGCGCGGCGATCGAATCGCGTGCGGTAGCCAAGGCGGCGCCGGCGGCGTCCGGGCCCATCGCCAGGCCTTCAGCGAAGATGAAGCTGACGTCGGTCATACCGAGGAAGCCCAGGAACGACTTCAGATACGGCGTTTGCGAATCGTTCGGCGTGCCGCTGTACTTACCGCCACGTGCCGACACAACAATCACCTTCTTGCCCTTCACCAAGCCTTCCGGGCCGTTCGCGCCATACTTGAACGTGATGCCGGCGCGCGCAATCCAGTCGAAGTACGCCTTCAATTGCGACGAAATGCCGAAGTTGTACATCGGCGCTGCGATCACGACCACGTCAGCCGCTTGCAGTTCGGCGATAAGCGCTTCGCTCTTGGCGTGGATTGCATTCTGCTCCGGGGTACGCTGGTCGGCGGGCGTGAAAAACGCGCCTAGCGTAGCGTCATCGAGGTGGGGGATGTTGTCGGAGAGAAGATTGCGCACGACAAGCTTCGCACCCGGGTGCGCTTGCTGCAGCTTCGCCGACACTTCGTCAGCCAGCAACGTGGATTGGGCGCCTTGCGAGCGGGCTGCGGAATTGATTTGAAGAATGGTCGTCATGATGATTCCTCTGTCCTGGTAAGTTTGAGCACGGATCGCGCTCTGACAGGACGCATTCTTCTTTTTTCCGACGTCGGGAACAAGCTGTGCAATCGTGACGGATTGTTGCAGTGGTAGAACAATCCGCCTTTTGAGTGTCATCTGGCCGTATAAACCCTCAACCTTTCAGCCAGCGTTCGCGCCATTGCTTCGACGGACCGCGGCCATCGGCGGTGGAAAGCACGTAACGCGATACTTCCGGCGGATCGAGTTTGACCTGCGCGACGCGCAACTCGTCGCGCCGAAATGCGTGCACCTCTACCTTCGCGCCCGGCAAATAGCGCGAAAGCAGTGTGTCGAGATTCGATCCCGTCACGCGCAAGCCGTCGATTGCAACCAGCACGTCCCCCGCCGATAACCCCGCCTTCTGCGCCGCGCTATTCTCGTGGACGGCCGCGAGCACACAATCCGCGCCATTACGAACGCGCGCACCGAGCGATGGTTTCGCCGCCGTGCCGTTGGTCGCGACATCGGCCGCGAACTTGATGCCGAAGGGCTCGAACAATGTCTCGAGTGGTAGATCGCGCGTGCCGTGGACACCCTCCCGGAACAGTTTTTTCAGATCGGCGCCGGTGGCTTCGGCGAACAGCGCTTCCACTTCGTTTTCTTCGATACCCCGCGCTTTGCCGTGATAAAAATCGCGTCCGTAGCGTTGCCACAAGAGCCGCATGACGTCGTCGAGTGACTTCTTGCCCTCGGTTTGCGCGCGGATCGACAGGTCGAAGGCGAGCGCAACCAGCGATCCTTTCTGGTAATAACTGACAATCCCGTTCGCCGCGTTTTCGTCCTGCCGATAATATTTGACCCACGCGTCGAACGAGCTTTCCGCCACAGTCTGCTTGAGCCGTCCCGACCCGCGCAATACGCCGCCGAGCGTTTTACCCAGAAGCGAAAAATACTCGCTCGCGTTGATCAGGCCGCTGCGCACAAGCATCAGGTCGTCGTAATACGACGTGAAACCTTCGAACAGCCACAGTAGCGACGTGTAATTTTCCTGCGATAAATCGTACGGTACGAACACGGCCGGTTTGATGCGCTTCACGTTCCACGTATGGAAATATTCGTGGCTGCAAAGGCCGAGATACGTCCGATACCCCTCCGTCANGTCCGGGCGCCCGGCTANGGGCAGATCCGCGCGATTGCAGATCAACGCCGTCGATGCCCGATGTTCCAGCCCGCCATAACCATCGGCTACGGCGACCGTCATGAACACATAACGATCGACCGGCGCCTTCTTCGTACGCGGCTCGAACAACGCAATTTGCGCTTCGCAAACACGCTTGAGATCGTTTTCCAGGCGATGCATATCCAGCCCGGTCACGCGGCCTGAAATGACGATGTCATGCTTCGTGCCGTGGGCATCGAAGGAACCGAGTGCGAATTCGCCCAGCGTGACCGGATGATCGATCAGCGCGTCGTAGTTCGGCGCTTCGTACGTGCCGAAACCGTAGCGCTTCGTGCCGCGCGCCTCGGGCAATGCCGTCGCCACGCGCCAGCCTGCGTAGTGCGCGCCCGAAGGCTTTTGAATATCGACTATGCATGGCGCATCGGCCTGCCCTTCCACCGCCAGGAACACGCTCGTCCCGTTGAAAAAGCCGATGGTGTCATCGAGATGCGCGGCACGCACCGATAAATCCCAGCCATAAACCTCGTAACGCAGCGTGATCGGGCCATCGTGCGGCGCGGCTTGCCACGCATGTTTGTCGATTTTATCGATGGCAAGCTTGCGGCCAGCCGCGTTGAACGCCTCCAGTGTCACGATATTGCGGGCAAATTCGCGAATCATGTAGCTGCCCGGAATCCACACCGGCAGCACAAAACGCTGGCCCGACGGATCGGGTTGCGCGACGGTCAACGTCACTTCGAATAGATGCGCTGCGGGATTTTTCGGAACGATGGTGTAACGGATGGCGTTCATGCGTCGAGGTCCTTTGTTCTTATCGCCGGGCGTGGTGGTTGGCCAGGCTTTTCGCGGTTGAGCCGCTCATTGCAGAATCAGGCAAGGGGAAGTTCATGAAAGCGAAAGAGGCGCTTCACGCGCCTCCTTCGTCGTCAGTCGACTAATCGACAGCTAAATCAGCGAACCGCCGACAGTTCCTTCTCCAACCGATCCGCCGGCACCGCGCCGGGCAGACGGCGTCCGTCCGCGAGGAAAACGGTTGGCGTGCCGGTAACGTTCATCGACTGGCCGAGCTTCAGGTTCTTGTCGATGGCAGTCGTGTCGCAACTGGCCGCAGCCGTAGGCGCCGTATGGTCGAGCATCCAGCCTTCCCACGCGTTCGAGCGGTCCTTCGAGCACCAGATCGACTTCGACTTCACCGTCGAATCTGGCGACAAAACCGGGTAGAGGAAGGTGTAGACGGTGACGTTATCGACGGATTTGAGTGTGGTTTCGAGCTGCTTGCAGTACGGGCAGTTCGGATCGGAAAACACCGCGATCTTGCGCGCGCCCGTGCCCTTCACCACCTTCACCGCGTTCTCGAACGGCAGCTTCGCGAAGTCGATCTTGTTCGTTTCCGCGAGACGCGCTTCGGTGAGATTCGTGCGCGTGCGGGTATCGACGAGATCGCCCATCAGCAGATAGTTGCCAGTCGCGTCCGTGTAGACGATCTGCGCGCCAAGATTGACTTCGTAGAGCCCCGGAACCGGCGACTTCTGCACGCTTTTGATGTCGGCGTCACCGATGCGCGATTGCAGCGTCGCCTTGATCTTGTCGGTGGTCTGATCGGCTTGTGCCGCGATGCCAATACCAAACACCGCGGCCAGCGTGGCTGCAGCGACCAGGGCGCGGCGAAGAGTGATTTTCATTCGATTGTCCGTAATTCTGAAGTATGTGGGATGTTCTTAACCAAGCGCCGCCGACACAAGCCAGCGCTTGATGAGCGGCTGTGCACCCACGAGCGCCATGCCTGTGTTGCGCACCGCGCGAGCGAGCGTGCCGGGCATGGCGAAGAGTTTCTGCAGACCGTCGCAGGCGAGCGTCAGTTTCTGGATGTCCTCGCGACGCGTGCGTTCGTATCGGCGCAGCAGAACCGGGTCGCCGGCCGAACGGAATGCTTCCTTGCCCGCGAGCGTTTCGGCCAGCGCGGAGACATCGCGCAAACCCAGGTTCATGCCTTGACCCGCCAGCGGGTGAATCAGATGCGCGGCGTCGCCGACCAGCGCCACGCGCGGGCCGATCAGCCGGTCCACGGTTTGCAGCGCAAGCGGAAAGCCCTGCGCCGGCGTCACGCATTCGAGCGTGCCGAGCATGTTCTGCGTAGCTTTCTCGACTTCCGCCGCGAGCTGCGCGGGATCGAGTTTGAGAAGGGCATCGGCGTGTTCGGTTTTTGCCGACCACACGAGCGACACGTGATCGCCGGGCAATGGCAATAACGCGATGATCTCGCCGTCGCGAAACCATTGATACGCGGTTTCAGCGTGCGGCCTTTCGCACTTGAAGTTCGCCACCACGCCCGTCTGCCGATAATCCCGCCGATGCATCTTCGCGCCCGTCTGCGCCCGCACCCAGGAGTGCGCGCCGTCCGCGCCGACTACCAGATCCGCTTCGAGCGTGTCGCCGTTCGCGAGGGTGAGATGCGCGGCGTCGTCGTGGATCGTCAGGCCTTGCGCGCGCGAGTCGATCCACGTGAGATTCGGCTGGAAACGCAGCGCGGCATCGAGCGATCGTTCGATCAACGACGATTCCACGATCCACGCCAATTGCGGCACTGCGGCCTGAAATGCGGAAAAATGCAGCTCCGCGAAGGCATCGCCGAAAACACGCATATCCAGCACCGGCCCGAGTTTTTCGTGCTCCAGCGCCTGCCACACGCGCAGCCGTTCCAGCAGCGCCTGCGAGCTCGATGAAAGCGCGTAGATGCGGGAGTCGAAGCTATCGGCGGCAGGCGGTGCAGCGGCGGGCGACGCAAGCAACGCCGTGCGCAAGCCGGATTGCGTCAGCGCAAGCGCCGCCGTCTTGCCGACGAGACCACCGCCGACCACAACCGCATGGAAATTTCGTGAGTGGAAAGTCATGTGGGCATTATAGCCGCCGGGGTATTTCGCGATTCGATGTGGAGCATTGCGTTTCGGTGAGCGCGGCGCGGAGTCTGCGGAATGTCATGAATCGGAGGCGACGGTAGATACTGGCTATCGGGTCCTACCCCCGTCCACTGCGCCATGCCGCCCGGAGCTTGAGGCCTGGAACTTCTCGCTTACGGTTCGGGGCCTGCGGCTCGGGACAGCCCTGCGTGCCCAGCAGACTCGACCTCGGCGGTACAATAGCGGTTTGTCCGGCCCCGCAAGACGTGGCCGCCCGCTACGCGCCGGTCGCCGGAGTTTTTTGCCCGCGACGCGCGAGACCCAGCGTTGACCCACGCGGCGCACGCCGTTTCACCAGTTCGAAGGATTCCATGAGCCTCCAATGCGGCATCGTCGGCTTGCCTAACGTCGGCAAGTCCACCCTGTTTAATGCACTGACCAAGGCCGGCATTGCCGCCGAAAACTATCCCTTCTGCACGATCGAGCCGAATGTCGGCGTGGTCGAAGTGCCGGATCCGCGGCTTGCTGCACTTTCCGAGATCGTCAAACCCGAGCGCGTGGTTCCGGCCATCGTTGAATTCGTCGATATCGCAGGCCTCGTGGCGGGCGCGAGCAAGGGCGAAGGCCTGGGCAACAAGTTCCTCGCGAACATCCGTGAGACCGATGCGATCACGCACGTCGTGCGCTGTTTCGAAGACGAGAACGTGATTCACGTCGCGAACAAGATCGATCCGCTAGCGGATATTGAAGTCATCAATACGGAATTGGCGCTGGCGGATTTATCGACGGTGGAGAAGGCTCATCACCGCTATGCGAAGTCCGCCCGGTCGGGCAACGACAAGGAAGCGGCGAAGCTCGTCCCCTTGCTCGAAAAGATCCAGGCGCAACTCGATCAGGCGAAGCCGGTGCGCGGTCTGGACTTGAGCGAAGACGAACTCCTGCTGATCAAGCCGCTGTGCCTGATCACGGCGAAGCCGACCATGTATGTGGCAAACGTGAAGGACGACGGCTTCGAGAACAATCCGCATCTGGACGCGGTGCGCAAGTACGCTGAGACCGAGAAGGCGCCGGTCGTGGCGGTGTGCGCGGCGATCGAAGCGGAAATCGCGGATCTCGACGACGCCGACAAGCACGAGTTTCTCGCCGATATCGGTATGGAAGAGCCGGGTCTGGATCGCGTGATTCGTGCGGGTTACAAGCTGCTTGGATTGCAGACGTATTTCACGGCCGGCGTGAAGGAAGTGCGGGCGTGGACGATTCATATCGGCGACACCGCGCCTCAAGCCGCCGGTGCTATTCACACGGACTTCGAGCGCGGGTTTATTCGCGCCCAGACGATTGCCTTCGATGACTTCGTCGCGTTCAAAGGCGAGCAAGGCGCGAAGGAAGCCGGGAAGATGCGGGCGGAAGGGAAGGAATACGTGGTGCACGACGGCGACGTGATGAATTTCTTGTTTAACGTCTGACGTAATAATTCGTCGTCCGAGCTTGTTATTAAAAGCGGGGTCCTTGATAAAGGAACTCCGCTTTTTTTATGGCTTTGCGCCTGAGCGGCCTGCTCGCCAATGACTTGTCCCGCCGGCCGAGTCTGAAAACGCCGATCAACGCGCCAACTTTGGATGCCGTACATGAAGACCGAACTGATCTACTCGTTGACTGAGCATTTCGAGGCGCACGCCCGACAGACCAATAACGGTGTCGAGTTCTGGCTTGCCCGCGACCTTTAGCATCTGATGGGATATGCCAAGTGGGAGAACTTCGTCAAGGTCGTGAACAAAGCCGAGATAGCGTGCGAAACGTCAGGGCATGCGGCTGCGGACCATTTTCCTGACGTCAGGAAAATGGTCGACCTGGGCTCGGGCAGCCAGCGTGAAGTCGACGACATCATGCTCACTCGCTATGCCTGCTATCTGGTTGCGCAAAACGGGGACCCGAAGAAGCAAGAGATCGCTTTTGCACAGACCTATTTTGCCGTCCAGACCCGGCGCGCCGAGTTGATCGAGCAGCGCCTGCTTGATTCCGAGCGTCTCGCGGCCCGCATGAAACTGACGAACACGGAAAAAGAGCTGTCGGAAGTGATCTTTGAACAAACCGGTGGAAACGAGGATTTCGGCATGATTCGAAGCAAAGGTGACCATGCGCTGTTCGGAAAATCGACCGTTCAGATGAAGTCGCACTGGAAGGACGCCCTCGATTCCTGATTGCTGCGAAGGGATAGCCGGATCAATATTGCGGCGATCCAAAATGACGAGCGTAAGGAGTCTCACGCACCTCGCGCAAAACAACAACAAATGTCGACACCCTTCCATCGCCGCACTGCATCAATCCTCCTCGCCGCCTTTCTCACGCTCAACTCGGCCGCCGCTCACGCCTACGCCTACTCCACCCCGAACGAATCCGACCTCGATAACCACCAGACCTATCGCAATCACGACGGCGAAACCGTCCACTCCCCCGCGCATTCACGTTCGGGTGAAGTCCCCGACGGCGCTACTGCGCGATGCCGCGATGGCACCTGGAGCTTCAGCCGCCATCGCAGCGGCACGTGTTCGCGGCGCGGCGGCGTCGCAGCCTGGCGCTAAACGCTAAGTGCATGGCAAGGCCGACAAACGCCCGCCAGACAGCCATATTCATCGAAGTACAATGTCGTCACTTCCCGCGCGCTGCGGGAAACGCATCGTTGCGTACTGAATCCAGGGACTTCCCGGCAGGGACATAAAACCCGCCCGACCGAAGCCCGCCTCGAACCGCCAACCTCAAGACAACCGAACCCGCAAATGGCCCAATACGTCTTCACAATGAACCGCGTCGGCAAGATCGTGCCGCCCAAGCGTCAGATCCTGAAAGATATCTCGCTCTCCTTTTTTCCCGGCGCCAAGATCGGCCTGCTCGGCCTGAACGGTTCCGGCAAGTCGACCCTGATCCGCATCATGGCCGGCGTCGACAAGGAAATCGAAGGCGAAGCCACGCCGATGCCGAACCTGAACATCGGCTACTTGCCGCAGGAACCGCAACTCGATCCGCAGCAAACCGTGCGCGAAGCGGTAGAAGACGGCCTCGGCGAAGTTTTCAGCGCGCAGAAAAAGCTCGATGCCATCTACGCGGCGTACGCGGAACCCGACGCCGACTTCGACGCCCTCGCCGCCGAGCAAGCCAAATACGAAGCCATCCTCGCGACCAGCGACGGCGGTACGCCGGAGCAACAGCTCGAAGTCGCCGCCGACGCGCTGCGCCTGCCCGCGTGGGACGCAAAAATCGAACACCTGTCGGGCGGCGAAAAGCGCCGTGTGGCGCTGTGCAAGTTGCTGCTGCAAAAACCCGACATGCTGCTGCTCGACGAACCGACCAACCACTTGGACGCGGAATCGGTGGATTGGCTCGAACAATTCCTGACGCGCTATCCGGGCACGGTCGTGGCCGTGACTCACGATCGCTATTTCCTCGATAACGCCGCCGAATGGATTCTCGAACTCGACCGCGGCCACGGTATTCCATGGAAGGGCAACTACAGCAGCTGGCTCGATCAGAAACAGGATCGGCTGAAGCAGGAAGAATCGACGGAATCGGCGCGGCAGAAGGCGCTGAAGAAAGAGCTGGAATGGGTGCGCCAGAATCCGAAGGGACGCCAGGCGAAATCGAAGGCGCGGATCGCGCGGTTCGAGGAACTCAACAGCCAGGAATATCAGAAGCGCAACGAAACGCAGGAAATCTTCATCCCTGTGGGCGACCGGCTGGGCAATGAAGTGATCGAGTTCAAGAACGTGAGCAAGGCTTACGGCGACCGGCTCTTGATCGATAACCTGAACATGAAGATTCCGGCGGGCGCGATTGTCGGAATTATCGGGCCGAATGGCGCGGGGAAGTCCACGTTGTTCCGCATGCTGACGGGTAAGGAGCAGCCGGATTCGGGCGAGATCGTCACCGGGCCGACGGTAAAACTGGCGTACGTGGATCAAAGCCGCGATGCGCTCAATGCCAACAAGACCGTGTTCGAAGAGATTTCGGGCGGCGCGGATGTACTGACCGTGGGCAAGTACGAAACGCCGTCTCGTGCCTATATCGGCCGATTCAACTTCAAGGGCGGCGATCAGCAAAAGACCGTCGGCGCGTTGTCAGGCGGCGAACGCGGCCGCCTGCATCTCGCGAAGACGCTGATCGAAGGCGGCAACGTGCTGCTGCTGGACGAGCCGTCGAACGATCTGGACGTCGAAACGCTGCGCGCGCTGGAAGACGCGTTGCTGGAGTTTGCGGGATCGGTGATGGTGATTTCGCACGATCGCTGGTTCCTCGACCGTATCGCGACCCACATCATCGCGTTCGAAGGCGACTCGCAAGTGGCGTTCTTCGACGGCAACTATCAAGAGTACGAAGCCGACAAGCGCAATCGTCTGGGCGAGGAAGGTGCAAAGCCGAAACGCCTGCGCTATAAGCCAATCGTCCGGTAATCGCGGCAAGGATCAGCTACAACGCACCGTATCGCCGCCCGTGCGCGGCTTGGATGGGAGACATCGGGATGGCGGGTACGAAGGCGCAACGCGTGGCGCTGTGGGTGGGCGCGGTCGTCGTGGTGCTGCTGTTGGCGGCGGTCGGCGGCGGGTTTCTCGTCGCGCAGGAAATGAAGTCGCGCGTGCTCGAAACGCTGGGTCCGCTCGGCTCGGTGGAAGATATCGCGGTCGGTTATGCGCGGATCACGCTGAGCCATGTGCGTCTGCGCGGGCCGCAAGGCTGGCCCACGGACGACGCGCTGCGCGCCGAACGCGTGACGCTCAACGTCGATATGCGTTCGCTCTTGAGCAACCGTGTGCATCTGCGCCATGTGACGGTGGATGGCTTTTATCTCTCCGTCGTCCGTCTCCCCGATGGCAGCGTCCAGTTGTTGCCGAATCTCCGGCAATCGACAAGCGAAGCTCAAGCCGGTTCAAGCGAAGCCGCNGCGCATGCGCNGGAAGACCGGCAGATCGATCACGTTACGTTCGAGCGCGGCGCAATGGAATTCTTCGATGAATCCGTGCAGAAGCCGCCGTATCGAATCCTGATTTCGGACGCGAAGGCCAACGTCGACAACCTGCACCTCCCCGCGCTCACCGAACCCACCATGCTCGATATGAGCGGCTCGATAAAAGGGCCGTCGCACACGGGCACGGTCGCGTTCAACGGCTGGATAAAGATCGCGAACAAGGATTCGCAGACGCACACGACCCTGCACAACGTCGATATCGCCACGCTCGATCCGTATCTGCTGAAGAAAGCGGGCGCGAAGACGACCGTCACAGGCGGCACGATCGACCTCACGCTTAACTCGACCGTGCACGACTACCGTATCCACGCGCCGGGTTCGATCGTGCTGAACCACTTGCAGTTATCCGATAGCGGCAACCCGCTCGACACGTTCCTCTCCATGCCGACGAAGATCGCAGTCGCGGCGTTGAAAAATCACGATCAGATCAAGCTGGACTTCGAACTCGACGGCGATCTGCGCGACCCGAAATTCTCGCTCAACGAGAGCTTGATGAAGAAGCTCGCCGCAGGCTTCGCGAAGGCGCTTGGCGTGAACGCGGAAGGCGTGGCGAAGAATACCGGCGGCGTGGTGAAGAGCATCGGCGACGCGTTGAAGAACCTGTTCGGAAAGTAATCACACGGGCAAACCGAGCGCCCTCAAGCGCGCTTCGGTCTGCTCTGCGTTCGTGTGATGCACGGCGTTCCAGCCGAGCGCAGTCGCGGCCTGGACGTTCTTCGCGTTGTCATCGATAAAAACAACTTCCTGNGGCTGAGTGCCCGGAAGATGCTTTTCGATTTCAGCCCACATCAACGCGAAAATGGCCGGATCGGGTTTGGCCACCAGCA
>JGI12635J15846_10000895_pt1 | contig 26023 bp, 28 predicted proteins | sample BlaSpr_A8_OM2_M2_FD_15846 | JGI IMG/M metagenome (IMG submission 15846) | reverse complement strand
TGGCCGCCACTGAGCTGGTGAGGATAGGAGCGCAGGATGCGGTCCGCATCTTGAGGAAAAAGTTGGTTGAAAACTTCGTGCGTCCGCTGGTACAAAACATTCTTGTTTGACGATTGGTGAGCGGCCAGCACCCGGCGAACCTGTTCGCCGACGCGGATGGTGGGATGGAGTGCGAGTGACGGCTCTTGAAAGATGAGAGCGATTCGGGCGCCGCGGATTTGACGGAGTTCCTCGGAACTGGCCTGGAGAAGATTTTTGCCTTCAAACAGGACGGCGCCGCTTCCGATTTGGCCGTTGGGAGGAAGAAGCCGCAAGACCGACGCCGCGAGCGTGCTTTTGCCCGAGCCGGATTCACCGAGGACACCCAGAATTTCGCCCGGCATCAGATCGAAACTTACGCCTGACAAAACAGGGCGAGAGCGGACTTCGCGCGAGAAGTAAGAAACGTGAAGATTCTGGATTTCAAGAACGGACGCCATGGCCCGGCCGCAGTCGGCCTACCCCCACTGCGATTTATGTTGAGGCAGGAAGGAAGGAGGGACAAGGGAAACGTGAACGTCCGCGCACCAAAGGTAATGCTTTCAGGTTGGATGGCGCTAGTGAGAGTGTTCGCAAATGGATTGCAGGAATTCAGGAGGGTGGAATTCCTGCAATCCAGTTTAGGCCAATACTCTCGGCCCAATCACAAGCTTTCGCCAGGTGGCAAACGCCGGAGCTTGAGCGTTCAGCGAGAACCAGTCGTCGCCGCGGTCGTCGGCCGATTAGCCACCGCGAAGTCCCCTCGAGGGGTCATCGAGAGAACGATGTATTCCCGCTCCTTGCCGTCCGTTTCGGGGACTCGGAGGAGCATCTTGTCCTTGTGAATCCGGAATTGAGCGGTTTCGCCAACGGGCAGGAGCACCGGGTGCTTATCATCTTTTGGCTGGATTCGATACGTCACCCGATCCGTTTGCAGGACGTATTCCTGACACAACACTTGCTTGGTGTTTTTGTGCTGGCCGTCGGTTCCGAAAATCTCTCCGGCGATGGTCTTGCCATCCTTTTCGGCGTAGCCGCATGCCGAGGAATCCATTTGAACCAGCAGGGCCTTTTCGTAGGCGGGCGGTTCCTTGGCTTGAACCACCATGGCCGCAGTGAAAAGCAGAGCTGCCACCGTTGCTGCTCGCATCCTAATCCCCCTGTAGAGCGTTTAGGGTCATTCTCAAGTCACGGGATAAGTGCACCATGCCGGGACAGCGGCCTGGCTTCTAAAAGCCAACTCTCCCAGTAGCGCGCTGCCCGGTTATGGCTAAAGGGCGAAGCCGGCAGGAAAAAATATAGCGGGCAGAAATGGTTGGGCCGGTTCCCACAAGCCGTTGATTTCCGGGGATTAAGATCAGCGGCGAAGTGGTACTACTCAGGTTCTATTGAGAAAGTTGGCGGGACGCTGATACTCTCAGGGTTCCACAGCCCACTTCAGCGTCTACACGTGTCCTTAAAAGGCGTGCCAACATGGATTCCGATAAACTGCGCATTGCTCGCGATAAACTCACGCGCGTCTTCCGGTACCTGGAAGCGCTCAACCAACACCGCAATCCCGCCAAACGGCAGATCCGCGAGCAACCGTGGAGCCTCTGGCTTCATGGATTGCCGAGCCATCCGAGCATCAAACGGGGAGCGGCAAAGGCGAGCGCCACGAAAGCCAGGACCAAGGAAACCCAGTCCGGTGATACCGATGGCGGAGCGGAATTCCTGCTCAAGGTCCAGCGCCCTATTTTAACGCGCCCGCCCGAGCCACCGGAGGAGATTGCCAATTGGCTGGAAGCGGGGTGGGACAACCCATCGGAGGAAATCAGTGTCCGGGAAACCCAGGCTGAACCGGAGGCGTCGGGGAGTTCCCGCGTCGCGAAGTTCGAGGAAGACAAGACGAGGACCGCGGCGCTGCAACGCTGGAAGCTTTCGCGCAATGAGTGGGCAAAGACCGAGCGGCCGGCTCGGGCGGCGATGAAGGTATTTGAGACGTTGTACGGGCTCTATGGGCGGATTGAGCGCGAAGCTGAGCGCGTGGAACTGGTTCTGGGGGACGGCATCCTGAGCTGGCGCCGGGGCGAGGGAAACATTTACCATCCGATTCTGCTGCAGCGCCTGCAACTGCATTTCAATGCCGCCGTGCCGGAGTTCACGATTTCCGAGGCGGATCACCCGGTTGAATTGTATTCGGCGCTTTTTCAGACGATGACCGACGTGGACGGGCGCGCCATTGGACGGTGCCGTGAGGAGCTGGAACAAGAAGGGTTTCATCCGCTAGTGAATGGCTCGACCTCGGGATTTTTGAAGCGCCTGGTCATCCAGTTATCGCCGCGGGGAGAGTTCATAGAGGACAGGGCACCGGAGGAGGAGCAGAACGATCCGAGCATCGGCCGCGACCCGCTGGTGTTTTTACGCGCGCGTACGCTGGGATTCGCCGCTTCCATTCAGGGGATCCTTGCGGACCTGCGTACGCGGGAAGATCTGCCGTGGTCGCTGTTGAACATCGTTGGCGAAGAGTCTCCTACTCGAGCTGTGAGTGAAACGGAACCACCCGCGGTTGAAGCGGCTGAATCCGCGGGGGAAGTGCTGCTGAGCAAGCCCGCAAATCCGGAGCAAATTCGAATCGCCCAACAACTGGAGCTGCATGGAGGAGTGCTGGTGCAAGGGCCCCCGGGCACTGGAAAGACGCACACCATCGGGAATCTGATCGGGCATTTGCTGGCGCAGGGCAAGAGTGTACTGGTTACGAGCCAGGCGACGAAGGCATTGCGCATGGTGCGGCACCATATCGTGCCGGAGTTGCGTCCGCTGTGCGTGAGCCTGCTGGAGAGCGATTTGGAGAGCCGGAAGCAGTTGGAAAGCGCAGTGGGGTCAATCGCGGAGAGGCTGTCGCTGGCCGATGCCGTTTCGTTGGAACTGGAAGCGAAGAAACTGGAATCGGAACGCGGCGATCTTTTGAAAAAGCTGGAAGAGATCCGTAAGCAACTTGCGGAGGCGCGGGCAGATGAATACCGGGATATCGTCATCGCGGGCAAGACGTGGCCTCCGGCCGACGCTGCGCGGAGTGTTGCGAAAGAAAAAGAGTCGCTTGGGTGGATCCCGGGCCCAGTCGCCGCTGTAGCTCCGCTGCCGCTTACTCCCGGCGAGCTGGCCGACGTTTACAGGACGAACACTTCCCTTTCGCGCGAGGACGAGATCGAGCTTGCGGGGCACCTGCCGGAACTTCACGATCTGCCGAGGCCGGAGGAGTTTGAAGCTTCGCTGAACGAGCGAAACCGTCTGAGCATGGAGGAATTGGAGCTGCGTTCGGATTTGTGGCGAAGCGGCGTTCCGGAGGGCAGCCCGGAGGAATTGGAGGCTCTGGCGGCGAGTTTGTTGCAAGCAGTAAAGCCTCTGACGGGAAAAGAAAAGTGGAAGCTGGAGGCGGTGTACGCCGGCAAATATGGAGGCGCACACCGGCAGCCCTGGGAGCAGTTGGTCGAGTTTGTCCGGCTGGTTCACCGCGATGCGGCCAACGCGCAGGAATCTTTCGTTAAGTATGGCCCCGAGCTTCCTGATAACCCGGCCAATGAGGACCAGCAGAGGATTGCTGGGGAAATCCTGGCGCATCTTGAGACCGGGGGGAAGCTGGGTTCGTTCACGCTGTTCACGCACAAGACGTGGGGCCAATTCATTGAATCGGCAAAGGTGAACAACGCGCCGCCGCGAAATTCTGAGCATTTCGTCGCGCTTCTGAAATTGGCGCGCCTAAAGAAATTACGGCAGGAACTCTGCGGCCGGTGGGATCGCCAGATGGCGACGCTGGGGACACCGACTTCCGGACAGATGGGCACGGAGCTGGAGAAAACGCTGATGCAGTATTGCGATGCGCTTGAGGACTGCCTGGGGTGGCACGAACACGCATGGCTTCCCTTGCAAGAACAGCTCACAGATCTGGAATTCAAGTGGGACAAGTTTCTGGCGGAGCAGCCTGCGGTCGTTGGCGCCCATGGGGAGCTTGTGCGGATCGGGAAGGCGGTGACAGAGTCCCTGCTTCCCATTCTTGAATCGCGAATCAAGAAGCAAAAATTATTGCAAATCGAGGAGGAACTTCGCGACCTGAAGGCCCGGCTGAAGCTCGCCGGGCGCGCGGCGAAATCGTCGAAAGCGACTGCGAAATTGCTTTCGTCTGTAATCGACGATGATTCGAGCGAGTACCGCGAGGCCTATGAGCGTCTGCTAGAACTTAAGAGCCAGCAGGCGGATCTGGATCTGCGCCGCGCGCTGCTTGTGAAGCTGGAGAGCGCGGCGCCCGCGTGGGCCGGCGCGATTCGAAATCGTGCCGGAGCGCATGGCCGAGGCGAACCACCACGCGATCCGGCTTCGGCGTGGACTTGGCGTCAACTCAACGATGAACTGGACCGGCGTGCCAGCGTTTCCATCGAGATACTCCAAGCGAAGGGCGAGAAGCTGCGCGAACAATTGCGGCGCGTGACCGTGGGACTGATTGACACGCGGGCATGGTCCGCGCAGGCGCGGCGGACTTCTTCGCGGCAGCGCCAGGCGCTGGTTGGCTGGCTGGACACGATTCGCCGCATCGGCAAAGGACATGGCATCCGCGTTTCGCTGTTGCGCGCTGAGGCGGCGAGAAAAATGTCCGAATGCCGCAGCGCGGTGCCTGTCTGGGTGATGCCACTGTCGCGAGTGGTGGAGAATTTTGACCCGTGTAGCACGCGGTTTGACGTTGTCATTATTGATGAAGCGAGCCAGAGTGATGTTATGGCTTTGGTGGCACTTTATCTCGGCAAGACAGCGCTGGTTGTCGGCGACCATGAGCAGGTGAGTCCGTCCGCGGTGGGCCAGGACCTCGGCATCATCCAGAATCTCATTTTCCAGTACCTGCAAGGGGTGCCGAATTCGGACCTCTACGACGGGCAAATTTCCATTTACGATCTGGCGCGACAATCCTTCGGGGGAACGACTTGCTTGGTGGAACATTTCCGCTGTGTGCCGGAAATCATCCAGTTCAGCAACATGATTTCCTACGACCAGCGGATCAAGCCATTGCGTGATGCAAGCAGGGTGCAGATCCGCCCGCACACTGTTGCTTACCAAGTCAGCGGGTCCAGTCGCGACGGCAAAATCAACCGGCAGGAAGCGATTGGCGTGGCTTCGCTGCTGACAGCGGCGATGGAGCAGCCTGAATACCAGAAAAATGAGGCGGGGCAGCCGACCAGCTTCGGTGTGGTTTCCTTGGTGGGTGACGAACAAGCCCTGGAGATCGATAACGTGCTGCGCAAGCATATTTCGCCGGATCTTTGCGAGCATCACCGATTGCTTTGCGGCAATGCGGCGCAATTCCAGGGAGATGAGCGTGACGTTGTGTTTATCTCAATGGTGGATACGGCTCAGCGCGGGCCGCTTTCCCTGCGCGATCAGGAGCTGTTCAAGCAGCGGTTCAACGTGGCCGCGAGCCGCGCCCGGGATCAGATGTGGGTGGTCCATTCGCTGAGCCCGCAGAACGATCTGAAGGCCGACGATCTGCGACGGCAACTGATCGAGCACGCTCAGGATCCTAGTCACCTGATGCGGGCGCTGGAAGAAAAAGAAAGCCGTGCGCAATCCCCGTTTGAGCGTGAAGTGATGAAACACCTGATGGCAGCGGGTTATCGAGTGCAGCCACAATGGCGTGTCGGCGCGTTCCGCGTCGATCTGGTCGTCGAGGGCGAGCGGAGGCGCGTTGCGATTGAATGTGATGGTGATCGCTACCATCCGCTGGAGAAAATACCGGAAGACATGGAGCGCCAGTCGGTGCTGGAACGCATGGGCTGGATTTTCACGCGGATCCGCAGCACTGACTTCCTGCGGAATCCCGACCGGGCGATGAAGCAAGTGTTCGAAAAACTGGAAGTGCTTGAGATTTATCCGGTCAATGCGAAAAAAGATTCGGCGAGGATTGTGCAGCCGTCGAACGACCTGACGGAGCGCGTCATCCGCCGAGCCGAAGAGCTGCGGCGGGCCTGGGCAGGGCCCGAGCCGGCCTTGAGCAGCGGGAAAGAGGCGTCGCAGGCAGCGGGAAAAGCGGCGGTGTCATAAGAAGGAGCATTGCGTTTGACGTTTCCGCTTATCAAAACGGTGCTGCGAGCCGGAGCCGCCAGAGACTCGATGGGCATGGTCTGCGAGTGCCGGAAAAGGCTTCAATTTGAAAATCCGGTAAATTTCCTAACCACTGGGGAATAAAACTACTGTACCTCAGGGGGGGTCGGCGACACAAGACGGAGTTTCCACTAACTTACTGAACCCGCGATGGTTATTTAAACCTGCTGGCCCGGAGTGTACTTCCAACCCACAAAATACTAAGGTGTTTACCTGAGGCATCTTGCGGTAGTTTACTTGATTGAGGAACTAGGTTTCCGATGGTATTCACTATCAAGTCCCTCACGGATTCACGCAGCGGATTGGCCCGGCGACGGACAATTTGCGCCCAGGAGAAGATTTTCATGGCGAAGCGAGATAGCACCACCACGGACCTCGAACTGAAGCGCACGGAAGAACCATCCGAACTGCTTCGCGAACTTGTCGCCCACCTTCGACAGAATCGGACGCAATTGCGCGAGGAATGGGTGGTGCGCATTTCGGAAACGCGACTGTTGACCGCGATGACCAAGGAAGAAATTTTCGCGGAAGCGACGTCGGTGTATGACAGCTACGTGGAGGCCCTTGAAACGGAAGCATTCGAAGCGTTGCAAGCTTACGCGCGAAACCTTTCCGAACGCATCATTCCGCGAGGCGTTGAAACGCACGAAGTCGTGGGAATCGTGCTGCTGCTGCGCGACGTGCTGGCGCGTTCCCTGTTCGCGAAATACCAGAACGATTTCAAGAAGTTGAACCGCATTCTGGACGCCTACGAGCCGGCGGCAAACCGCATCGCCAACACGGTGGCGGTCGGCTTCGTGCAAGAACGCGAGCGCGTCATTCGCCAACAGCAGGAAGCGATCCGGGAACTTTCGACGCCTGTGTTGCAGGTTCGCGAGCGGCTGTTGATTCTGCCGATCATCGGTGTGATCGACCCGCAACGAGCACGCCAATTGACGGAGCAGTTGCTACGCGGAATTCGCACCAACCGCGCGAAGGTCGTCGTGATTGATATCACGGGTGTGGCGGCCATGGACGTGACGGTGGCAAACCACCTGGTGCAAACGGTGGAAGCTTCGAGGCTGCTGGGCGCGACCGTCATCGTCACCGGACTTTCGCCCGAGATCGCGCAGACACTGGTGACGATCGGAGTGGATCTGGGCAAGATGAATACGGTCGGCGACTTGCAGGGCGGAATTGAACAAGCGGAAAGACTGCTGGGATACAAAGTAGCGTCCATCGTAGAGCCCAATTAATCCGGGCGGAGGAAAAAGCTAGTGGAAGTCCCCATTCTCAAACAGGGAGCGTTTCTGATTGCGACGTTTCAGGCCGCTCTCTCCGACGCGGATCTGAATCACTTGCGAATGGGATTGGTGCAGCAGGTAGTAAAGTTTCGCTCGCGCGCGGTGATCGTGGACGTCACGGCGATGGATGTGATGGACTCCTTCGCATCGCGAACACTGCGCGAGATTGCCCACATGATTCGCCTGCGTGGTGCGGAAACGGTGATTGTCGGGATCCAGCCGGAAGTGGCATTTGCGATGGTACAGCTCGGATTGACGCTGGAAGGCGTTGCGACGGCGTTGGACCTGGAAGAAGGCCTGGCGTACTTGAACGAGAAGTTCAAAGTCACGAACTGAGAGCGAGCGATTGTGTCGGCTGCGGAAATTCGGGTGGAAATCAACTCCGACCAGGACATCGTCGTTGCCCGCCAAAAGGGGCGGATCCTGGCGGGTGAACTCGGATTCAGCTCCGGTGACGCCACGCTGATTGCCACGGCAATCTCAGAACTGGCGCGCAACATTGTGTCCTATGCGCGTACAGGCGAAATCAAACTGAAAGGAATCCACGGATCAAGCCGAGTCGGGATCCTGGTCATCGCCTCCGACGATGGCCCGGGAATCATTGATATTCGCCAGGCATTACGCGATGGCTTTTCGACTTCAGGAAGCCTGGGACTTGGCCTGCCGGGGGTACGCCGGCTGATGGACGAATTTGAGATTACTTCCCAACCCGGCAAGGGAACGATGGTGGCGGTGAAGAAGTGGAGGCAATAAACGAACCAATGGTTGAATACGGATTGGCAAAACATGCGCACGTGGGCGAAGGCGAGTCCGGGGACCTTCACATGGTTTGCTGCAATCAAAACGGAGTTTTGATCGCTGTGATTGATGGCATCGGGCACGGCGAAGAAGCCGCGGAGGTCGCCAAGACTACGGCGGCTCTTCTGCGAGGCTCGGTGGACGAGCCGGTGATTTCTCTCGTGGAGCTGTGCCACGATAAATTGCGGGGGACGCGCGGAGCGGTGTTAAGCCTGGCTTTTATCTCCTCCGAGCAAAATATGATGACGTGGCTTGGGGTCGGGAACGTGCAGGGAGTGCTGGTGCGCGCGAACGCAAAGACAGGAAATCTGCGGGAGCCGCTGCTGCTGCGCGCAGGAGTGGTGGGATCCAAGTTGCCTTCCCTGCAAGCCACCGTCCTCCCCGTCTCACAGGGGGACACCGTAGTGTTTGCGACAGATGGAATTCAAAGCGATTTTTCATCGACACTGTCCGCGCGGGAGAATCCCCAAAGAGCCGCGGACCGAATTCTTAGCAACTTTCGGAGCGGGAAAGACGACGCGCTGGTGCTGGTTGCACGGCTGACGGGAATAAGCCCATGAAGACCGCAACGCGACGGAAGGGGAAACTGGAGAATTTCGAGGAGGAATATTGCTCTGCTCTGCGCGAATATGCGGCAGGGGGCGGCGAAGTGGCTTTGGGCCAGGCATATGAACTCGGGCGCAGGGCACTCGAGGAACAACTGAGCGTCGTGGAGCTGGCTTCGCTGCATCACCACGCCCTGATCGATCTGGTTCGTGCGACGGAGGATAAGCAGCAAAAAGAGGGGTTGCTCCGAATCAGCGCTGAATTTCTTGCGGAGTGCGTTTCGCCTTATGAAATGGCGCATCGCGGCTTCCAGGATGCCGTAAAGGCGTTACGGCAATTGAACGAAACTCTCGAGGAAGAAATCAAACGCATCGCCTATGCGGTGCACGACGAGGCGGGGCAACTTCTCGTGGCCGTGCACCTGGCGCTGGCGGAAGTTGCGATGGGCATGCCCGAAGAGCAACAAGCGCAGTTCTCACGAATCAAGGAGTTATTGAACGAGGTTGAAAAGCATCTGCGCCGGTATTCCCATGAACTTCGGCCAACAATTCTGGATGATCTTGGCTGGATTCCCGCGGTGCGATTTTTGGCGGACGGAATCTCGAAGCGAGCGAATCTGCCGATCCACATTGACGCAACGGTTTCCGGACGCCTGCCAACCGCCACGGAAACAACGCTCTATCGCATCGTTCAGGAAGCGCTGACGAACGCCGTGAAGCATGCGAAGGCCACCAATGTGTGGATTCGCGCGTGGAGAGAAGATTATACGCAGTGCTGTACGATTCGCGACGATGGCGCCGGATTCAAGATGCGCCGGGGCCAAGGAGCACCCCGGAAAGGGCTTGGACTTGTCGCCATGCGTGAGCGCGTGAGCGCCCTCGGCGGAACACTGCAGATCGAATCGCGTTTGGGCCACGGGACCGAAGTTTCCGTCCGACTTCCACTGGAGGTTAATGATGCCAATACGAATCGTACTCGCGGATGACCACGTGCTTGTTCGCCAGGGACTGAAATCATTGCTGGAGCGTGAGCACTTTCAGGTGATGGCCGAGGCATCGGACGGGCAGGATGCCGTGCGACAGATCGAGGCTCACCATCCAGACCTAGCGATCCTGGACATCAGCATGCCAACGCTCAACGGAATTGATGCCGCACGGAGTTTGGCGCGCAGCGCTCCGAAGACGAAAATAATTCTGCTGACCCAACACGAAGAGGAGCAGTACATCCACGAAGCGCTTGAAGCCGGGGTCAAGGGGTACGTACTGAAGAACCAGGTGGCGAACGACTTGATTCACGCCATCCGGCAAGTTTGCAGGGGGGAGTTTTACCTCAGTCCGGGGATTTCACGCGCGGTGATGGAGGCATACCGGAGCAAATCGGAAAGGCCGGCGGATCCCCTGACAGTTCGGGAACGGCAGGTGCTGCAGTTGATTGCGGAAGGAAAATCCACCAAAGACACCGCTTCGGTTCTGGGCATCAGCGTGAAGACAGCCGAATCGCATCGGATGCGGCTGATGCAAAAACTGAATATCCACGAGACGGCAAGCCTGGTACGATACGCCGTGCGGCGCGGATTGATCCAGCCGTGAGAGAATCTTGCCGAATCAATTCTCGCGTTAAATAACGAAGCTGATTCCAGATGAAACCGGACTTTCGGCGGGGTCGATACCGAGTCCCCTGACTTGCATCTGGCTCGAGCGGCGAGTTTTCGGAATTGCTGCGACGTCTCGAGATTGTCTTTTTTGCGTGACTTTCAGAACACTCGCGCGACTTCAGATCAGGTCTTTACCCCTCTAAAAACTCCAGAGACCACCGGATTGCCGCGGGCATGCCGAATGCCTATTCTACGAGCGGAACTATGCCTATACGAATTCTACTCGCTGATGATCATGCCTTGATTCGCCAGGGGCTGCGTGCGTTGCTAGAGAAACAAGGGTTTCAAATTGTTTGTGAGGCTTCAGACGGGCAGGAAGCATTGCGTTCGGTGATGGAAGCGCACCCGGATGTCGCCATTGTGGACATAAGCATGCCGGTGTTGAATGGCATAGATACGGCGCGCGAGATGAAAAAGTGTGCTCCCAAGACCAAAGTGATCCTGCTGACGCAACACGACGAAGAGCAGTATGTGACGGAAGCGCTGCGAGCGGGGGTGAGAGGTTACGTGTTGAAGAGCCAGGCAGGCTCCGACCTGATTCACGCCATTCAGGAAGTGTGTCGCGGGTCGGTGTATTTGAGCCCGAACATTTCGCGGGCGGTGGTGGATGCCTATCTATCGAAGAGCTATGTTGCGGAGGATCCGCTATCAGGACGCGAGCGACAGGTGCTGCAACTGGTTGGGGAGGGCAAGTCCACGAAGGACATTGCGACGCATCTCGGCATCAGCGTAAAAACTGCCGAATCGCACCGGGCGCGCCTGATGAAGAAGCTGGACATCCATGAGACAGCAAGTCTGGTTCGCTACGCAATTCGAAACGGCCTGATCCAGCCTTGAGGAGAGTCAGGTTTCACCTGTTGCACCTTTCCACAATTATCCCCTCCCAAATAGGGGATTCACCCGATTGAGTTAATTTGTCAAGCGCTTATGTTGAATGCTGAATTGATGGCGTCAGCCGATCATGCCGGCTACGAGCACAAACGGAAATAATCGAGACTTGTGCCGGAGACGCAGGCAATTTCCCATTCCTAAGAACTGGGATGGGGATTAGAGAGTGAAGATTGCAGCAGTTCTTGTTGATTCCGGCAAATATTTGGCCCCGCCCAGCCCGGTGCCAGCGGGCAGAGTCCGGTTGGGAAGGTAATTTCACAAATGCCTTTGGGGTCTGGAAGACTTGAAAAGCGAATCGAAGTAGCCGTCCCGCTCCAGATTTGCAGCATCCTGGATCCGGACACGGCAGAGCGGACGACGACCGAGAACATCTGCTCGCTGGGAATACGCGTCTTGACAGAGCGCGCGCGAGAACTGGACGAGAGGTTGATGATCAGCTCGCTGAGGGGTGACTTGCGCAGGCTTGCCCGCGTTGTGTATTGCCAGCGGCTTCCCGAAGGCCATTTTGCGGTCGGATTGCAATTTCAGGGAACCGCCGTCAAATGGGGAGGCGAATTATCATCACCGGAGACAATTCTTGCCGCCGTGTTAGCGAGTTTCTTCCCAGGATTCGTGATCTGGGAACCGGCAGCCGTGTCCGGCTAAGTTGCTGAGATGCGCGGGAGATTTCAAACCAGGTCGTGCGTTTGGGACTTTCCCTGCGACGAGGACTTTGGACCGCTCGCCGTCAATTAGCGCACCGAAGCTTTGGCGTCCACGACCTTGAACTTGTACCAGGCGGTGCCGTTGGGATAGAGGGTGTCGCGGATTTGAGAATTGTGTTCGTCCCCTGGACTGAAGGATTCCAGGATTGAGCCTTGATTCACGAGGATCGATTTGTCGTCCGGGCCGATGTAATTGGTTTCGTAACGGATATTGGAGTAGGTGTAGGCCGAAGATTTGTTTTGCAGGGTAACCAGCCAAACCGCGGTGGTGCCCATGGGATCCTTATTCATGCTGACGCGGATAATTTTCAAGTCGTGAACCGGATCAGCAGGTGCCGTGGGAACGGCCGCGGCAGCGGCGGGCTGTTTGGCACTCTGCTTTGGGATGAGATAAAAAGCGGCTCCTGCAATTACCAGGAACACCAGGATTGAGATGCTGATGCGTTCGTATTTCAATTTGGATTCTTGCTTGTCCACTGCTACTTCAAACATGATCACCTCCCTCACGAAAGGTATATGCCGAAGCCGAAGCAAGTGCAAGGACTGACAGGCCGTAGATCAGGTTCGATCGCAGACGCCTACTCGGTCAGCTGCGAACTTGGTCCGCCATTTTGATCGGACAGCCTCGCAGTTTATGCCAAGTTCCGCGCAAAATCGTGATCGTGGGACGGAACAAATCTACCAGAAAACCGTAAATTGAGTCTTGATTAACGGTCTAACATTGGAACATTTTGGAGGTTCAAACTGTCATGATTGGGATCGGGGGGTGGAAGGCATCTCTTAGCCCCTTCAAAACAAAAAGCCCAACTCGAATTGAGTCAGGCCCGCGATCCTGATGAATTTCTGGAGCCGAGAGTGGGAGTTGAACCCACGACCTGTCGATTACGAATCGACTGCTCTACCACTGAGCTACCTCGGCCCTGCTTTATGACGATAGCACCCGCTGAAAATCAGTGTCAATTCAATGCAAATGGAATGTGCGGGAAATTGTTCAGCGAGAGAAGGGGAACATCGCCCAGCCGATGCCGATGCCTACCAGCAGAAAAAGAAAGAGGGACCAGAGAATGTATTTGACGCGATCTGGGGGGCGACGGCGGCCGAGGAATCCGAAAGCCACAGAAATCACCACGGCGAAGAGAAGAAACGCCTGAAAATGCGTCAGCTCAAGCGGAGGCACAGCCGTCATGCTTTGTGTCCGCGGGCGGCTTCGTAGGCGTGCAGGGCCGCTAAGAGATTCAGGACGCCGGCGGTTGCCAGGAGGCGCGTACCGTAATCGCCGTCGGCGTGGGAAACATCGGCGCCACTGGTTTCGATAGCGCGAGCGAAGAGGTAGAAACTGCCGGTGCCGAGATCGGCGATGTAGCCAAGGGTGTCAAAGGCGTCGTTGCCCTGGCGTGTGAACACATTTCCCTTCATGGAAGCGCCGGCGCCAACGAGCAAACCAACCGAGAGAAAGACAACCGCAGCGCGGCCCCACATGAATTGCAGCGCGTGGCCAAGTCCGGGCAAGAGCCACCCGGCGACGCCGACAGCGAGGGCGCGGGATTCACGTGGAGAATGGTCCACGTTTCTTAATTGAGCGGACTGCGTTCCGCCTGGGGCCGTGTTCTGCGATTGGTCTTCCATTTCACTCCAAACTGGAAATTCTATGCGAGCAGCGGGAGAATCTCCTGCTGAACAGCGCCCGTGACACGCGCTTCTTTTTCGCCGATGTAAACATCCACTTCACTGCGAATTCCAAATTCGGGTAAATAGATTCCGGGCTCGACGGAGTTGCAGGTTTCAGGGATCAAGTGGCGGGCGTCGTGGGTTTCGAGGCCGTCCATATTGACGCCGTTGCCGTGCACCGCCTGGCCGATGTTGTGGCCAGTGCGGTGGAAGAAATATTTTCCGTAGCCGGCTTTTTCGACGACGCGACGGGAGGCCTGGTCCACCTGCCAGCCTTGGAGCGGCTTACCGGACTTAATAGACTTCTGGATCAAATCCACGGCGGCATCGCGAGCCTCGCGGACCACTTTAAAAACCTTGGCATATTTGTCGGGCACTTTTGCGCCGAGATAGCCGACCCAGGTGATGTCGTAGTAGACGCTGTCCGCGGCCTTTTGCTTGCCCCAGACATCAAGGAGGAGCAGGTCGCCTTCCTTGATCATGGCGGAGGATTCGCGCGAAGGACCGTAGTGCGGGTCGCTGGCGTTTTGATTCACGGCAACGTCGGGGCCCTCTTCGGTGGTGAGGCCCTCTTCGTCAAAGCGTTTGCGAATCCACTGCTGCAGATCGTATTCCGTCAGATTCTTTTTCTCACGAACCGACTGTGCCGCGAAGGCAAAGGCCCCCTGAACGATTTTGTCGATGGCGCGGCCGGCGGCGAGATGCGATTCGAGTTGCGCCTTGCTCCAGCAGGCTTCGTATTTTTGAACGAGATCGGCGGACGTGACGACTTTCACTCCGGTGCTTCGGACGAGTTCGATCGTGCCGGCGTCCACCATGGAAACGTATGGAATGGCGTTCTTGGGCGAGTACTGCATGGCGACGCTTTTGGCGCGGCCGAGGAGTTTCTTCAGATTGCCGCGCAATTCTTCCTGCGCGGAGAAATAGAGAGTATCGCCGGGGAGAGCGGCCAGCGATTGCGCTTCGATTTTATGCACCAGCTTTTTTGGCGCGCCCTTTGCGGGAACAAAATAAAACCAGCGGCGCGTGCGCATACCGTCAGGAAGCGCCAGGATGCGGTGGGCGATGGGATCGCGTCCGCGGAAATCGTAGAAGAGCCAGCCGTCGAGCTTCGCGGCCCGCAAATCTTTCTGAATTGATTCGATGTTTGCGCTCATGGACTCAGGTCCCGCCCGGGTTTCAAGGAATTCTAAAAGCGATGGCTATGCTTCTTCACGGAGGAGATCGAGAATCTGCTGCCGGGTGACGCCGCGAATCTCCACACGTTTGTTGCGCCCGTGTTCGCCGCTCTGGATTCTAACAGCGGATTTTGGAGTTTTCAAAAGATCGGAGAGGAATGCGACCAAGGCTTCATTGGCGCGGTTTCCGATTGCTGGAGCACAGAGGCGAATTTTCAACGCGCCGCCCAGGGCGCCGGCGATCTCGTCTTTGCTGGCGCGGGGCTGGACGCGGACGTTGAGCGTGAGCGTGCCGCGGGCCGGGTCTTCGGAGATTTCCAGGAAACTCATCTTTCACAAGACTAACAGGCGGCAGCTTAGCTGGCTTTACCAGGCGCGTTCGTATTGGACAGGTGGCTTGAGCTTCACGCCGAGTTCCTGCGCCGCGCGCCGCGGCCAGTAGGGATCGCGCAACAACTCCCTGGCGAGAAAAACAATATCGGCCTGCTCGGTTGTTAGGATCGTCTCCACTTGTGCGGGGTCGGTAAGCATCCCTACCGCGCCGGTGGCTATGCCCGCCTCGCGGCGGATCGCAGCGGCAAACTTGACCTGGTAGCCCGGGCCCAGGGGAATTTTCACGTTCGGCACCAGGCCGCCGCTTGAGACATCCACCAGGTCGATGCCGAGGCTCTTGAATCGTTTGCAAAGCTCGATGCTCTGGGGCAAATTCCAGCCTCCCTCCTTCCAGTCGGTGGCGGAGATACGCACGAACACGGGCCACTTTTCAGGCCAGATTTCGCGGACGGCTTGTGCGACGCGCAGCGGGAACCGCGCGCGATTCTCAAAGCTGCCACCGTATTCGTCCGTGCGGAAATTGGACAGCGGCGAAAGAAATTCATGCGCAAGGTAGCCGTGCGCGGAGTGGATCTCTACCACCTGGAAACCTACGGTCAGGGCACGGCGCGCGGCGGTTCGAAAATCCTCGACGATCTGGTCAATTTCGCCGACGGTGAGTTCTTTTGGGTCCGGATAGTTGGTATCAAACGCAACCGCGCTCGGGGCGACTGGCACCCAGCCCCCCTCATCCAGCGGCACTTTGCCTCCGCCGAGCCACGGTGCGGCGGTGCTTCCCTTTCTTCCCGCATGGGCGAGTTGCATGCCAGGGACCGCGCCCTGTTCACGGACAAAATCGGCGATCGCCTTCCACGATTCGACATGCGCATCGAGATAGATGCCGGTGTCCCAGGGGGAGATGCGGCCAATGGCCTGCACGGCCGTCGCCTCGGTCATCACCAGCGCCGCGCCACCCACGGCGCGGCTGCCGAGATGCACGAGGTGCCAGCGGCCGGGATGGCCGTCCTTGGCTGAGTATTCGCACATCGGCGAAACGGCAACCCTGTTTTTTAGCTGCAATTCCCGTAACTGCAATGGCGCGAAAAGCGTCATAGGTTCTCCCACGAGTTCATAGAATTCAGTTTCTTTGATTCAGAGATTCTTCGACCGGGTACCAAAAATCGCAGTGCCGATGCGAACTTCGGTCGAGCCTTCCAGAATGGCGGCTTCGAAATCGTGGGACATGCCCATGGACAGCACAGGCAATGGTTTCGAAATGCGCGTCTCCAGCTCCTCCTTGCGTTTTCGTAGCGTCTCGAAAAACGGGCGGACCTCTTCTGGATTTTCGCGGAATGGCGGGATGCACATTAATCCCACGAACTCGAGATGGGCAAGGGCTATAACGCGTTCGGCCAATTCTGGCAGATCCGCTCCGGAGACCCCGCTTTTTGTTTCTTCGCCGCCCATGTGGACCTCGATCAGGATACGGAGCTTCTCACCAGTTCCCTTCTCCGCCTGTGCGCGGTCCAGGCGCTGGGCCAGCGACCAGTCGTCGACCGAATCGATGGAGTGGAAGGCCCTCGCGGCGCGAGCGGCCTTGTTGCTCTGCAAGTGGCCGATGAGGTGCCAGGTAGCCTGGAGATCCGCCACCGCGGCGAGCTTGCCTTCCCATTCCTGAACTCGGTTCTCCCCAAAGTGGCGTAGTCCAGCTTCGTAGGCTTCGCGAATCGCGTCCGCGGGATGCGTTTTGGAAACGCCGATCAGAAGAATCTCTTCCGGCTGTCGTGAGGCGCGACGCGCGGCGGCCTCGATTTTGAGGTGAACCTGCTGCAGGTTTTCACGGATTGTTGAGGTGGTCGCCATCGCAGGGCCGGTAAAATCCTAACACGGCAAAGGCGTCTTTCCCGCTGAGGCCATACGCGCCCCTCAAGCCAAAGTGGCATTGCAGGTAGCTCCATCAGTCGATACACTGAGTGGCGCTGGTGGTTTTCCCCTACCAAGAACTGGAGACATGACAACACGCGGATTGCTGATCGCTATCGAAGGCATCGACGGTAGCGGAAAACATACGCAGGCCAAGCTTCTCGAACATTCACTCCAAGGCCTCGGCTACAAAGTTTATTCCACCGGATTTCCCCAGTACGAATCGTGGTTTGGGACGATGGTGGGAAAATTTCTGAACGGGGATTTCGGGCCGCTCGAGAGTGTGGACCCGCATTTCACCGCGCTGCTGTACGCGGGTGACCGTTTCGAGGCCAAGCCACGGCTGGAATCGTCCTTGAACGAGGGGAAAATCGTGCTCGTTGACCGCTACATCGGCTCGAACCTCGCCCACCAGGTGGCCCTGGCAAAGCCCGAAAAGAGGGCTGAATTCCTGCGGTGGATCGAGCATCTGGAATATTCCATCTACGGCCTACCGCGGGAAAATATGATCCTGTACCTGCGCGTGCCGCCAAACCAGGCGCAAAAACTTGTGGCGAAGAAAAGCGAGCGGAAATACACGTCCGCGAAGCACGATATCCTGGAAAAAAGTCTGCGGCATCTGGAAGACGCGGCGGAAATGTACGACATGCTCTCGCGCAGCCGGCCGTGGGCTACGATTCAGTGCTACGATTCCGGGAACAACGGGCTGCGGATGCCGGAGGATATCGCCAGGGAATCCCTGCAAGCCGTGAGACCTCTGCTGGAGAGCTGGAAAAAAGGCTGACCGATGGGCTTCTCCGAATTTCTGGGCAACGAGGCGATGGTTGCCGCCCTGCGCGGCGCGTTGCGAGCGGAGCGCGTGCCTCATGCGATGCTGTTCACCGGGCCCCGGGGAGTGGGAAAATTTACACTCGCGCGGATGTTCGCGCAGGCCGCCAATTGCGAGCGACTCAAGGATGACTTCTGCGGAGAATGCCCCACCTGCCAGCGCATCGGGCAACTTGCCAATCTTGGCGACTTGATCGCGCAGGGGCTCGCTGAGCGCGGGGAAAGCGCAGACGCGGCGACTGTGGAACGCGTTCCGCTGATTGTGCAGAGCCACCCGGACGTGTGGGTGATGGTGCCGGATCCGGTTAGGCTGAAAAGTCCCGTGGTACGGCCCGTGCTGCGCATCGGCCAGCTTAGGGCGGTCCAGCGAGCGGCGTATTTTCAGCCGATGGGGCGGCGACGCGTGTTTATCCTCGATGGCGCGGAAACGATGCGCGCCGATGTTTCGAATGTATTCCTGAAAATCCTGGAAGAGCCGCCGGGTTCGGCGACGCTGATTCTGACGGCACCTTCTCCGTTCAACCTGCTACCTACGATTGTTTCCCGCTGCATGCAATTTCACTTTGCGCCGCTGCCAGAAACCGAAGTTGAGAAGATTCTGAAAGCAAAGGGCAGCCTGAAACCTGCTGACATCAAGCTGGCCGCGCAACTCTCGGAGGGAAGCCCGGGGCTTGCAATCGAAATGAACGTGGAAGCGGTGGTGGAGCGGAGGCGTGCGATCGTGCGGATTCTGGAGCATGCCGCGCGGGGACAGGGATTCTCGCAGCTTTTCGCAGCCACAAATCAGCTCGCGAAGGATCGCGAATCGTCGTATGAGGATCTGCTCGGCGATTTCTACGGGCTATTGACCGACCTGCTGGAATTGAGCGCCGGGTTGAAGTCGCCGCAGCTCCGCAATCCGCATCTTGCGAAGGAACTTGAGGCGCTCGCGCGCTCCGTGAACTCCGATTGGGTGATGCAGGCCATTTCCGGCATTGACGAACTCGCCGCGGGCGCCCGTAGGAATCTAAACCGGCAACTTGGCATGGACGCGCTGGCGGCGGCGCTTGCTCCAGCTGAGCCCGCCGACGCTGCGCGCAAATAAGCTGTCTATCTTTATTCAGCGGGGCACGTCATAATAAACGAAACCCAAAGTCCTCAAGCTGCATCACACGTTTAGGAAACTTGCCAATCCTTCGTAAGGAGCAGTCATGGTGAATCGCCGCATGTACCGTCCCAGTTTTGCGGACATCAAGGAACAGGCGCCACCCCGCGCCTCCCACAACAACAATGGGCCCGTTCCGAGCAAGAAGCCCGCGCCGCCAGAGGTGACGCACGCGGAAAACTTCTACTGGGTCAAGCAGATGCAGGGGCGCACCTCGATGGTGGTGGTGCTGGAAACAGGGGAAGAGTTGCGCGGAGCGGTGGAGTGGTACGATCGCGAATGCATCAAGCTGACGCGCAATGGGGCGCCGAATCTGATGATCTTCAAGCGCTTCATCAAGTATGTTTACAAAGATGGGGAGGAATCTTCCCAGGGCGGCGACGAGTAATCGCTATTTCCGCAGGGTGTTCCCTCCAGCAGCGGAAAAGGTCAGCAGGGCTTTGGCTGCCAATGAGCCTGTTTCGTTGAAAATTTCGCATTCCGCAACAATGAAGTTGCGCCCCTTGCGCAACACTCGGGCGTCCGCTTTCACGCGGCCACCCGGCACCGGCTCCAGATAATTGATCTTCAGTTCGAGCGTTGCGATCTCCACACCCTTGGGAACTACTGTATAGGCCGCAATTGCCGCGGTTGTGTCCGCCAGCGCCGCCAGGATGCCGCCATGCACCACGCCGTGAATCTGCTTGTGGCGCGGGCGGACGTCCAGACGGAAAATCGCCCGCCCGTCGTGCACACTTTCCACATCGAAGCCGAGGAGTTCGGAGGATTTGCTCTCCTTCATCCGGCGCCGCACGAGTTCGGTTACCTGCTTCTCTTCCGGGGTCATTTTTCGCGACATTCGAGTCAGCCTCTTTCAGTAAGCGGTTACGCCACCATCCACCGGGATCACGGTTCCGGTCATCCAGGAGGATTCCTCTGAAGCGAGAAAGACGGCCAGGCCCGCGACGTCGGCCGGTTTTCCGAAACGTCCCAGAGGAATCGAAGCCAGACGACTTTCGCGTGCCTGGCGGCCTGCTTCGCTGTCGGCAAACAGGTCTTTGGTCATGTCGGATTCCACGATCGAGGGGCAAAGGCAATTGACGCGGATGTTGTCGTGGGCGTGATCAAGAGCCATGGCCCGGGTGAGCATGGTTACGGCCCCTTTGGAGGCACAATAGGCCGCGCGGTCGCGGATGGCGACAAGCCCTAAAACAGAGCCTACATTGATGATCGAGCCGCCTCCGGCGCGGCGCATTGCGGGAAGCGCGACACGAGACATCAGGAAGGGTCCTTTTACGTTGGTGGCCATCACGTGGTCCCATTCCTCTTCTGAGATGTTTTCAACCGTGGAAACGCTGAGTGCCCCGGCATTATTGACCAGGACATTGACTTTTCCAAAGGCGTCTTCCGCGGATTTTACAAGCCGCAAGGTGTCCGCGGCTTTGGTCACGTCGCATTCGAGTGCCAATGCGGAACATCCCGACTGCTGCAAAAGGCGAAGGGTCTCGTCCAGCCTTTCCTTGCGGCGGCCAGCCACGGCGACCTGCGCGCCTTCACGGGCAAAGGCCAGGGCAATGGCCTGCCCGATGCCGGTTCCCCCACCGGTAATCACCGCACTTTTTCCGGCCAGGCGTGTCACGTTCTCTCTCCCCCTTACGTCTAATCGGTGTACCATGCCGCAGGCAACATGGTACGCCAGTTTGGCGGACGATTCGGTTCACACGTCACCTATGCGCATCGGTATCACAGGGTATCCCACCTACGGGGGATCTGGAGTGGTGGCCACGGAGCTTGGCCAGGAGTTGGCGGCCCGGGGCCACGAGGTGCATTTCATTACCTATGCGCCGCCGATTCGGATGAATCCCAACGATCCGCGGATTCATTTCCACCAGGCAGAGGTGGTTTCGTATCCCCTGTTCGACCACTCGCCCTATACGCTTTCCCTCGCCGTGAAAATGCTGGAAGTGTTTGAGAAGGAAGCGCTCGACATTTTGCATGTCCACTACGCGATTCCGCATTCGGTGAGCGCGTTGCTGGCCCGGCAGATGGCTGCGCCGCGGCGGCTGCCGTTCATCACCACTTTGCACGGTACGGACATTACCCTGGTGGGGAACAACCCGAACTTTCTGCCGATCACTCGGTATTCGATTGAACAGAGCGACGGGGTGACCTCGATCTCGCGCTACCTGCTGCGGCGAACGGTCGAGGAATTTGCCATCAAGCGGCCGATCGAAGTGATTCCGAATTTCGTGAACTGCGACCTCTACGTTCGGAAGCCCGACCCGACACTGCGAGCGGAATGGGCGCCGGATGGCGAGCCCATTTTGATGCACCTTTCGAATTTCCGGCCCGTGAAACGCATCCTGGACGCGATCGAGATTTTTGCGCTGGTGCGCGAGAAAATGCCGGCGAAGCTCGTGATGATCGGCGACGGCCCGGACCGCGAACCTGCGGAAGCGCTGGCGCGGACTCGCGGGGTGGAAAAGGACGTACTGTTTTTGGGCAAACAAAACGGGATTAAGGAAAAGCTGGGGCAAGCCGATCTGTTTCTGCTACCTTCGAAACTCGAGTCCTTTGGTCTGGCGGCACTTGAAGCGATGGCTTGCGAAGTGCCGGTGATCGCCACGAATGTCGGCGGTGTTCCGGAAGTCGTCGAGCATGGCGTGGATGGATATCTTGTGGAACCCGGCGACGTGAAGACCGCGGCCAAGTATGCGATTGAGTTGCTTTCACGTCCCGACCGCGGCCGTGAAATGGGGCATCGCGCCCGCATCAACGCCAAGAAGAAATTCTGCGCCAGCGACGTCATCCCCATGTACGAAAATTATTACGAGCAAGTCCTCGCCGGCGCCTATTCCGCAAAAGCCGCCCGCTGAAAGACACCTCTCAGACTGTGCGGGCGTTTGCTTGCAAAAAACATCGATACTCACGAAGGCCTTTTATCCCTTACGCGCCACGGTACACTCGTTGTGGTTTGCGGCAGCGCAGCTTCGTTGTTCGGCGACCCAGCCATAGCCGGAGTGCAGCAACTTCATGGCGCCAGGGAGGTTTGCGAACCAAACTAGCGGGCGCGCCCACCAGATTTCGCGTGCGACCGCGACAACGGCGCCGGCACCGCCGAACTGCGTTCCGTCGGACAACAGGAATCGCAATTCCCTCAGCAGGATTTCATTTTTTATTCCGAGAAGCGCACCGACGCGGGGATCTTGCAACGGAGCCACAGCCATGCCGCGGCGCCCAAGAATGGGGGCGATCCAGCGAGCCAGCCGGGTGCAGAATCCGCACTCGGCATCGAAAAAGAGCCAGCCTTTCGCGTGCCGCCCTTTTCCATCCGTGTATTCATTGGCCAGGGAAATCATGGTGTGCCTTTTCTCTGCGGAACTCCGTATCCTCTGCGTCTCTGCGCTATCTTTTGGCAAAGCGCCCGCCTCGGAAGGCGGCCGCTACAAAGCACAAACTTCAGTGAGCGTCTCGCATCAGCCGGCTTTCTTTTTGTCGCTGCCTAGCAGGGTGATCACCTTGCCTCGCAGCTTCCCTACGCCCTTCAGCGCGCCCATGGGCATGCGAAGAACCTCTTCGAACAGGCCGCTCATGGTGGTCAGGAAATCGAGCATGGTTTCCAAGCGTTCGCGGGTGTATGCGTCTCCGGCGGGTGCGGTCTTCAGTTCCTGGACGCATTCGGCAAGCACTCGCAGCGTCGGATCGATCTCGCGCCGCTTGCGCTCTTCGGAAACAGTGCGGAAAATCTCCCAGACGTCCTTGGTGGATTCGAAATGATCACGGCGGTCTCCCAGCACGTGCACCAGGTGGACGATGCCCCAGCCCTGCAATTCGCGCAGGCTGGTGCTGACGTTGGAGCGGGCCACGGAAAGAGTGGCGGAAATCTCGTCGGCGGGGACGGGGGTGGGAGAGAGGAACAAAAGGGCGTGAACCTGGGCGACGGTGCGGTTGATGCCCCACTTGGTGCCCATTTCGCCCCAGTGGAGGATGAATTTCTGGGCTACGGGAGTGAGTGTTGGTTTGGTTGTGTCAGTCATTTCAGTCCAGACTGAATATACTGTATAGACGTGCAGGTGTCAAGAGGATTTTTTCGAAGGTTCGGGGAAGGGGTTGAGGGCGTAAAAGCGGAAGCGGAGCTTCCCTTCGACAAGCTCAGGGCAGGCCGCACTCCATAAAAAGGCTCGGGGATGATGAACCTTCGCCGATCTAAAGCTTGGCGATTCCGAAATCCAAGGCGCCCGCCTCAGAAGGCGGCCGCTACACTAACTGCGTTAACAGGTTGGGACTTAAAACACGCTGACTTCGGGGATGGCGGGGGCGAGTTCGGGGACGTCAATGCGGATGGTGGTTCCCTGCCCTTCGCGGCTTTCGATGTCGAGCTGGAAATCTTCGCCATAGAGGACACGTAAGCGTTCTCGGACGTTGCTGAGGCCGATGCCCTCCACGTAGACGTGGGGCATTTTTTCTTCGGAGATGCCCACGCCGTTGTCGGCGATTTCGATGTGCAGCCGGCCATTTTTGCTGGTGGTGCGGAGGAGGATGCGGCCGCCTTCAAGCTTGGGTGCCAACCCGTGTTTCAAGCTGTTTTCGACCATAGGCTGCAGCAACATGCTGGGGATGAAGGTTTCGAGGGTCACGTCGTCGATTTCTTTCACGATGTCGAGGTTGTCGTGGCCGAAACGGGCGACTTCAATATCGAGATAGTCGTCGATGAAGGAAAGCTCTTCACGTAGGGGGACAAAGGTTTCATGCTTGCGCAACAGGCGGCGCAGGATGTTGCTGAGCTTCAGCACCACGCCGCGGGCGGAGTCCGGATCGATACGGATGAGCGCGGAAACGGTGTTCAGCGTGTTGAAGAGGAAGTGGGGATTGATCTGGCTGGAGAGCGCGTCCATCCTGGCGCGCAGCAGGAGTTGCTGGTGGCGTTCGAGGTTCATCTCGATGCGGGTGTTGTTCCAGATTTTCAGCGGTGCGGCGACCGACATCAGCGTGGCGATGAGCACCAGGGCGAGCTGCCAGTTCCACTGTGGATCGAGGGCGAAGAGCCACCTGGGTTTTGTCGCTTCGACCAACGCGACGCGGCCGAGTTCGAGGCCGACGCAGGTCAGAAGCGGCAGCATCTCCCACATGATTTCCGTGTCGCGGATCATGCGCATCAGCGCCTTGGGAATATTCAGAAAGGTGAACGGGCCGAAATTCCAGAGCGCTTCCTTATCGGGAATTACCTGTCGGATCAAACCACCGAGCAAGCCCGCAGTGGAGGCCGCCGGCATGCCGAGCCATTCGTGGGCCATCAGTGCGGGAATGGTGATGATGGCGCCGCCGATGGGACCCACCACGCGGCCACCCAGCAAGCCCATCAGGAAGGCGCCTTCGAGAGAGAGATCGGCGAAGCGGTAGTAGGGGCTGACCAGGCGCAGTGTGACGCCGACGATTAGTGGCGGAGTCATGAAAAGCATCAGTTTAAGTTTTTGGTCGGCATCGCGCTCTTCGGTGAAGAGCACGCGGCGGAAGGTGTTCCACCGGGCGAGGAGGGCGGCAATGGACGAGGCGACGCCCACTTTGAGGAGGAGGGTGAAGAGAAGTTCCCGGATTGAGAGCGTGGTGTCCATGGTGCGTGCAGGCGCAGGCTAACGCTAGCCAAACCCCATCCTATTGTAAAGAATCTGGCGCGGAATGCTGAGCCCTTCGTGCGGGAATTGCCCTGCCTGCTATACTGAACTTTTCCTATGGCAAAGAAATCCACCACTAACAGGGCGAAGCAGAAAACCAAGGGCTCGCCGCGCCTGGCCGCAAGAGCCGTGCTTCCCACGAAGTTCGGACGATTCTCAATTTATGGATTCGAGGGCCGCGGTCCGCAGGAAGAAGCGGTGGCATTGGTGCGTGGGAATTTGAACGGCCGCGTGGCGCCGCTGGTGCGCGTCCATTCCCAGTGCCTGACGGGCGATGTGCTCACTTCCCTGCGCTGCGACTGTCGTGCGCAATTGGAGCTTTCGCTCAAAAAGATTTCCAAAGCGCCGTCCGGTATTCTCTTGTACCTGCCGCAGGAAGGGCGCGGCATCGGGCTTATGAACAAATTGCGCGCCTATGAATTACAGGACGGCGGGATGGACACGGTGGAAGCCAATGAATCGCTGGGTTTCGCGGCAGACGCACGGGAATACGAATTCCCCGCAAAGATTTTGAAGAAGCTGGGCGCTACGCGCATCCGGCTGCTCTCCAACAACCCCGATAAGATACGGCAGCTCGAGTCCGCGGGCATCCGCGTGGTGGAGCGGGTTCCGTGCCAGCCGCGGCTGTCGAAGATTTCGCGGGCCTACCTGCAAACCAAAAAGCGTAAGATGGGGCACCTGCTCGAGGGCGTATAAGCTGCCCTGATTGCCGAGTAGTTACTTTGCGTTGAGATCTCTCTCGGCGCAAATGCCACGCCGCTCAGGATGACACGTTGGCTACGGGCATTTAGTCGTGGAGGCACAATGACCCCGGTCATTCAGCAGAGCGTGCGCTTCCGCACTTCTCCGCAGGCGCTCTTCGAGATGTACCTCGATTCAAAGAAACATTCGCGATCCACGGGCATGCCGGCACGCATCAGCCGCAAGGTTGGCGGGCGATTCCGCGCGTTTGATGGAGCACTGGAAGGCAAGAATCTGCTGATCGTTTCGGGAAAGCAGATTGTGCAGCTCTGGCGGGCAACACACTGGAAGAAAGAAGACTGGTCGATCCTGATCCTGACGTTCAGCCGGGTGGCGGGAGGCGCGCAGATCGATTTGGTGCACGTGGGGGTGCCGTCTTACGATCACAAGGGAGTGCGGGAAGGGTGGCCGAAATACTACTGGCGCCCGTGGAAGAAGTTCCTGTTGAAGTGAACGAGCGGTTGCCTGGACGCGTTCGCGCGGGTGGTGATAGCAAAGTTTGTCGGTGGGGTTGAAGGCGTAAAAGCGGCGGCAGAGCCGCCGCACTCCAAAGTAAGA
>JGI12635J15846_10000892_pt1 | contig 26035 bp, 17 predicted proteins | sample BlaSpr_A8_OM2_M2_FD_15846 | JGI IMG/M metagenome (IMG submission 15846) | reverse complement strand
GAAGATATAGGTCGGTTCCATGGAGACGAACGCTGCTGGACAAAACTTCGCGCAGGCTATGGAGGACGGCTTTCACCGTCGGTTGCTCGACCATCGCAGCGGACACATCGAGCAAGGCTCGATACCTGCTATGGGCGGAGCCTCCATTGTCTTCCGGCATGCGCATCAGACTAGCACCACTAGAACTGTTCTTCCATATCGAGACCCTCTCACACAGTCGGCGTCTGGAAGGCCGCCCTTGGTCAGTTTGTGGTGATCGTGGGTGCCGCACCAGTTGCCAAGCCGCCGGGCACGGTGACCGAATGCGGGCAGACTTCTCCCGGCGTGAGAAAGGCTTTGAAGTTGTGTGCCGCTAGAGCTCTGAAACCACGCAGATTGCGCGGTCCTTTTCGTTATTTCGGTTTGGCAACGCGCGTGCCTTTTCCTAGTGGACTGCCATTCACATTAGGAGAAAAGACATGCGGAACGCGATTCGAACATCGGTAATGCTGCTGACGATCCTGCTGCTACCTCTGCTGGTTCTTGTTGCGCAAGAGACGAGTGCACTCCTAATCGAAGGCCACCAAGGGCAGGCAAGAGTCATTCAGGTGCAAGGCAAGAGCTATGTAGAAGTCGAAGCGCTAGCGCGAATCACAGGGGGATCGCTGCGCTTCGCGGGGAATCAAATCATTTTGACTTTGCCCGGCGGCGCCAACGTAACACCTCAGACGGACCAGTCCGCACCCGCGGCCGCCCTCTCCAGGCCATTCCTCAGCGCGGGGATCGAGACGATGAGGGAGATTCTTGAATGGCACGCTGCGTTGAAGAATGGCATCGAGCGGGGATATCCGTTATCGGATGTATGGTTCGGCCACTTCAGGCGGCAAATTCAATCTAACCTGAAGCAGACGGAGGCAGCGGCCAGCACCGACATGGACCAAAGGGCCCTTCCGCTGCTGACCAATGAGTTCAATACGATGGATGCGTTGACGGATAAATATTTGAAAATCGCCGCGAGTAGAGACTATCTGGCGCCCGACGCATTGAATAGCGATCCGCTGGATCAGAAGCTGTTGACGTGCTGGCAATCGCTAGCGTCGACGGCGTCGTCGAATCGAGTTGTGGACGAGGGTGCATGTCAGTAGGTAAGCGGGAATCCAGCAGTCAACCCTAGTGACACGGACGAGGGCAGATCCGGCCAACTTATGTGCTACTAATCTTGCTACTAATGTCGGGCGATTTGAGGCTATTTCAAGCCCTTGTGAATACTGAAGATAACTGCAGATCATCTGGCCCCGTTGAAAACAAGAGACATACCGGCGCTCACCAACCCCTCACCTCCCCGTCAACAACGGAGGCTTGAATCCCCCCTCTCCGCCATGTTCTTACCAGCATTGGAGTTATGGGATCTGCTTGTCAGTTTACGCGAGTAAATTGGGCGGCTCTTTTATCACGGTGTTATCCCCAACTATCCCAACTGCTGAAAATTTGAGCCGTTTAACAACCCGAACGGTCAGTGGACTTCGCAGCCAATCGTATTGATTTACAAAAACTTCCGGAGCTCTTGCGACAGATTCGGTTCCACTGCTGTACGCTGTTTCTTCGGTGCAATGGTCCGCGAAACCGTTGCAGCTCCTCTCAGCATGCGTTCTTCGTGCGACCTCTTGGCATTGCACCAGAGGATCGCGCACCGGCACAAATCATCTCGGCATTTGTCGGCTTATTAACGCCTGTACTCGCAAAGGACAGCAAGCGATTACTTCCGGGGTTGCCCGTGATACGTCCGGTGAGTCCGACTGTCTTGATTCCCGCGGTTTGAACCGGGCGCCCGTTGACTTAGGGGTCTAAGAACCCTAACATCAGCGCGCATGACCGACTCCGATCCACTCCTCGGAACCACTCTCTCGCACTACCGCATTCTCGAGAAAATCGGTGGCGGGGGGATGGGTGTTGTCTATAAAACCCAGGACACGCGGTTAGACCGGTATGTCGCCTTGAAGTTCTTACCCGAGGACTTAGCCAACAACAACCAAGCACTGGAACGGTTTCGGCGTGAAGCCAAGGCGGCCTCTGCCCTGAACCATCCCAACATCTGCACCATTCACGACATCGGTGAACAAAACGGCAAAGCGTTCATCGTCATGGAATTCCTAGAGGGCATGACCTTGAAGCACCACATCGCAGGCCGGCCGATGGAGTTGGTAACCCTTCTCTCCATCGGGATCGAGATTGCCGACGCTCTCGAAGTCGCCCACGCAGCCGGAATCGTACATCGAGATATCAAGCCGGCTAACATCTTCGTCACCCAGCGTGGGCGCGCCAAGATTCTCGATTTTGGCTTGGCAAAGGTTTCCAGTCTTACAGGAGCTTCCAGCCACGTCGACGATAGCGAGGCAGCGACTAAATCCATTGACCAGCAACAACTCACCAGTCCTGGCACGGCGATCGGGACCATTGCGTATATGTCGCCTGAGCAGGTCAGGGACGAGGCCTTAGACGGGCGCACCGATCTGTTTTCCTTCGGAAGAGTACTCTACGAAATGGCTACAGGATCACCGCCGTTCCGTGGCAGTGCTGCGGGCACAATCTTCGCCGACATTCTTCATCGCGCGAGTATCCCTGCCATTCGGTTGAATCCGGATATCCCGGTCAGCTTAGATCAGGCCATCAGCAAGGCGCTAGAGAAGGACCGCAACCTTCGCTACCAGAGCGCCGCGGAAATACGTACCGATCTGCAGCGTTTCCGACGGGACTTGGAGTCGGGCAGGAGTTCACTCGGAGATGACCGCAAAGAATCCGGAACTTCCGCAAGTCCGGAGATCGAAAATCAGTTGATCGAACACCGGTTCGTGCTGACCGAACGCGTGTGCCGTAAGCTCAATCGGGCGACGCTCGATCCTCGAGTCATCGGCGATCATTTGCACTATGTGGACAACCAAGTGCCCTCGGACGTGCTTGTTTTTCTTCTTCATGGGCTCGGCCTGGATCACCGAGACTTTGAGCCGATCCTCAAGCGTCTGGCCTATCGCGGCCTGAGTCCGACACTCCATAGGTGCGAGCCGCATCGTCGCGAACGCGTATCACTGTCACTTGCAGATCACGTCGCTATTCTGCGTGAATGGCTCCGGGACGAGAATTCGCCCGAAATGAAGCACTCTTTTGAGAAATCGCGAAGCGCCCCTTGCCCAGTTTAAGGGTTGACGCGATCCCGTCACGGGGCCTTCATTGCGGCCAGTCTTGCTTCCGGCTGGGAAGTCGGCGCCGCAATCGGCAACGGCAAGGGATAGACTGTTGAGCCAATTCGCCGCGATTTCGCGTTTTAGAGAATAAGAAGGCAAACTTTTCGTCGCTGCGAAATTGCGATCGGAGGAGCCATGAGAACAATAGAACTAGCACCTGGTGCTTCCAATCTCGTAGCACGCATAAGGACTCGCCTGGTGCTGGTGAGTCTTGTGATGGTTTTACCCTTCCTTCTTCTGTGCATTGACCTTGCTCCGGCGCAAAATCCTCAGCCGGCCTCCGTCCTGCAGAAGCTCCTACAAAAGTATAGAGGGTGCATTCTTGAGCGCTACGAAACGCAACAGGACATGCGAAACCGTGGTCTGAATGCAAACCTGTCGGGACTCTTAAACACTAACGGCCTTCAGGATAGAGACATCGTGACCTGCGCCGCAGGCAATCCGTGCATGCGATCCATGCGACAAAGCATTTACGCCGCACTGGAGGCCAAAGCAAACCGCGGCGATTCAACGAATTTTGAACCGCTTCTCTTGCAAATCATTCCGCAGGACTGCTTTGAGTGCCAGAAGCACCAGGAATGGCACACCAAGCATGTCCACTGCACCATGGACTGCGGTGGAAATAACGGCTTCTCCCAGGGACCTTGCTTTGAGGGCTGCAAGGCAGGAGTCGATGTGACGAAGCTGGTAAACGATATCACCAACGGCATTCGCGGCACTTTGCAGACCCTGGGGCAGGCCTTATCTTCGCCCACCGTCGAATCCACCGATGCGCGCGGCTATCAATACGTCGAAACGTCAGACCCGTGGAAACAGATGTGCACTGCTTTTCCGTGTTTCGCCGCCTTGCAATGGCCCGATTACGCATCGTACTCGTTCAACGACACCATAGATGGTCATCCGGTTGTGATCCAGCTTTGGAAGGGCTACTGCGAGAAATTCCTGGGTTTGCAAAACTTTCCCGGAGGTATCGGTGCAGAAGTGGGCATCTATCGGCGCGAACCGGGGCGGGGACGGCCAACGTCATTACCTTTTCTCCCTCCGTCGTTAGCAGCACAGATTCTCAAGCCTGCCGCAAACTTAAGCGACAAGGATTTGTGGTGGGCTTATCCAGAATTGAATCCCGAGATCAGCTTCAAGCTCATTAATCCGAAAACAAATCAAGTGTTCTTCGAAACCGGTAGGGAGAGGACCTATTGGTTGAACAGGTGGATGAACGAGAGTAGTTATCTTAAATATAAGCAGAATCAGGGAGCGAGCCGAACTCCGCCACTCGCCCATGAAACCGAGTATCAGCTCATTTATACGATCAACGGAAGAACCTACAAACCATGGTAACGGAATAAGAAATTAATTGCTTAGTTGAGTCCGACAGCATTCCAATCTGAAGACGAAGGCCAAACTGAGGAAACGAGGAAATGAATCGGAGGAAATTATGAGGGCGCGATCCGCAGGACACACTCTGAGCGCGCTGTGGCACTTTGGGGTGCCCAAAGTGGTCATGCGCATAGCCGTCATTGTAAGCCTGTTGGTTTCCTGGGCCAGTGTCGCGCAGGCTCAGGACCCTCAATTAGTCCGACTCTTACAAGGGCTTTTGCAGAAGTATCAGAAATGTATCCTCGAGCAGTATGAGAATCAGGTCAATGAGAACGACCCCAACAAGACAAACCCTCGGGCATTGGGGCCGTTAAGAGATCCCGCAATCTGTGTGGCCGGAAACACGTGCACGAGAGCGTCGCGCCAAGACATGTATAACAGATTGAAAGCCCAAGCAGATCGAGGCGATCCGACAAACTTCGAGGCCAATCTGAAGACCGCAATCCTTACCGATTGCTTTCAGTGTGCGAAGCATGGTGAGTTCCATACGAAACAGATGCATTGCACCTTGGAATGCAAAGGTGACCAAAGCTGGAGCGAGAATCCATTCAAATTTGACGCTGGGGTCGGACCCTGCTTCGAGGGCTGCAAGGCGGGTGTGGACATCACGAAGTTCATCAACGATATCTCCAACGATCTCCGCAGATTTTTTCAAGGATTAGGTTCGGGCGGACCTGGAAATAATCACCAGCCTTCCACAGGCGTGCCCAACACGGCCACGGGCAAGCTGCCATTTGATCTCGTTTGGGACGTGAAAACCGGTGTGGATGCAAACAGCCTTCCACTCAATCCACGTTGGCACTTTCAGGCTGAAAATGGCGGGCTACCCGACTTCAAAGAATTTTGCGCGAGTGCGTTCCCCGACCAGCGAAACGTCGTCAAATCGAAGCTCGCGCAGTCGTGCACCAGCCAGGAACCAACGGTTGACCTGGCTGCGTTCGGCATTCCCTGCGCCTTTGGGGGATCTGATGAGGTCCTGGAGGGCCACCTGAATTGGGCTATCGCAACCGTGGTTGGCTCCATGCACTGGTCCGGAAAAGACTGGAATGACCATGACTTCAATCTTGAACTGACGCGTCCGGATCACGCGGCTGAGACGAGCCTGAACGCTGGAACCGAGTATGGCTTGCATATCGAATTCAAGGAGGGTGAAACGATTGAGAATTTCAGGTCTCCATTTTGGGTCAACTTTTACAAGGGCGGCCCCTTCGACTCTCAAAGCGCCTCCTCAAACGTGATGACCAGGAATTCGGTCGAGGGTAAGCAAGCGGTGGTTACGGGTTTACTCGGACTTGATGGTGTCCATGGAGGCTACACCGAATTGCATCCGGTTTATTCTCTGGCGATACGGACACGAGAGCAGGCCATGCGGGGTGGTATCGATTGGTCTTGGGCATTTTTCCTGCGCAATAGTGGTACAGAGGGATGCTGCAGCAGTTCGGTACACCAATGGCCTGGTTTGAAAAAACCGGGCGATCCCCCGGGTAACTGGACCTGGTATTTCATGCAGTTGCCATCGCCTGCGGGAGCAACGAGTGTGAGCCTCCAGGCTGGCGCTTCGCAGGTCTGGTCGAATGACGCGAACGTGACCGGACCGTTCTTTACGCAGGACTCGCAATGGACCTACGTTGCATTCAGGCTTCCGGATCCTGCGTCCGGGGCCTCGGTGGACGGAGAAATCACTCTGCACTATGTCGCGCCGACCGCAGCACCCCCGAGAACCGTCGCAAGGGTCCCAGTCTTTAGGCCGCCGACCCCGCGCGGCGACGACTGGGCGGAACTGCGGAAACGAATGCGCAATCCGGCGGACCTGCGGAACCTCGACCAGACCCTTCGAGCCACGCAGCTTGCCACCAAGCTACGGCCGCATACGGTTCGTCTCGCCATTGCGGTGCCGGTTTCGATCCCTCCGCACAAGCCTATTCTTGGACCTGGCCACAATGGCGCATTAATCCGCACGACAGTTGTCGCGGACCCGAAGGATGCTGCTTCGCGACAGCAACTGGACCAGAATTTGCGCAAGGTAGTTCCGAAGGAGACCTTGGCACTTAAGCGAAAGTTTTGAAATCTGGTACTGAGAAAGAATTGGAGGACCCATGAGGGCGCGAAAATCCGCAGCACACGCACGGTGGCGGTTTGGGATGCCCAAGGTGGTTATGCGCATAGCCGTCATTGTAAGTCTGTTGGTTTCCTGGGCCAGTGTCGCGCAGGCTCAGGACCCTCAGTTAGTTCGCGTCTTACAAGGGCTTTTGCAGAAGTATCAGAAATGTATCCTCGAGCAGTATGAGAACCAGGTCGATGAGAACGACCCCAACAAGACAAACCCTCGGGCATTGGGACCGTTGAGAGATTCCGCAATCTGTGTGGCCGGAAACATGTGCACGAGAGCGTCGCGCCAAGCCATGTATTTCACATTGAAAGCCCAAGCAGATCGAGGCGATCCGACAAACTTCGAGGCCAATCTGAAGGCCGCAATCCTTACCGATTGTTTTCAGTGTGCGAAGCATGGTGAGTTCCATACGAAACAGATGCATTGCACCTTGGAATGCAAAGGTGACCAAAGCTGGAGCGCGAATCCATTCAAATTTGACGCTGGGGTCGGACCCTGCTTCGAGGGCTGCAAGGCGGGTGTGGACATCAGCCAATTAGTTAGAGATGTTGAGAACGATATTCGCAATATTTTGCAAGGGCTGGCGCAAGATATCGGCGTAAGCGGTCCTAGGAATACTCATCCACAAGAGACTGGAGGCCCGAGCATCGCGACGAATTATTCCACCGTGGATCCAGGTTCGGTACCGGAGGCAAGGTGCGAACCCAGGCCGCTCGGCATTTTCCCTGCGCCAGCAGACCTCCTCGACTGGACACCTACGGACGCACCCCCCTTCAAACAAGCGGAGACGAACTTCAACCCGGGGCCACCAGCGTCACGACAACAATACAATCCTGGCGCTCTATCTATTAACGACCCAAAGTTGGACAGTATGAAACTTAATCTTGGTTCAAACGAAGGGCGTTTGCGGTCTGACTTGCGAGATGCCGCAGCACACCGAAATCCCATCGAGTGTCTTTGCAAGTCCGCGGCCGCGTTCGCGGTGAATGATCAAGCTGACGGCAATGCTTTTGCCGATCTGAGTGTCACTGGCCGTAACGCATTTGCAGCTTTTCGCGCTCAACCACCCCAAGACCCTCAGATTCTTTCGTGTTTGCGAAGTAATCCGAAGACGAAGGGACTCCCCGAGCAAACGCTTCAAAAGGCAACTTCCCAGTCACTTAACCGTGCTTATCGTGTTCTCCACATACTGCGCACGGGAGGCTGGCCGGGAAACTCGGCTTGTTCGCAGGCACGACAAAACCTAGGCTATATCGCCGTGTCGGGCGAAGATGACCAGCCTCATCGCCCAGTAAACGTGGCGTCCGCGGAGTTCCCTCAGTACGACCTGCAAGTTCCTGTCGTGGTGCGGTCGACTGGCCGCACGATCACCGTCCGCACCCGCTATATGATCGCGGATTCTAACGCACCAGCACCCGATCAACTCGGCAATTGCGCCTTCACTGGGCGTACTATACCTGCGGACCGCACACCCGTTCTCGCCCCAGATGCAGAAATCTTTCTGTACATCCCCGGGGGGGATTCCCGACTAGAAGAAGCTCTAGACCTTACACACGCTCTTCACGCTCTAGAAGGCCAGCGGCATAAGAACTACACGGTGATTTCTATGGATCTCCCGACAAGTGGTTACGCCGACAACATCGATCAGACCTTAATCCAACCACCAATCTTCGATGGGCACGCTGGAGGAGGTGTCACTGGGTTGGAGTTTGCGCCCAACAAATACAACGCACCAATCTTGGATTTCGCGGAGGATTTCATCGTTTCTTTTATCAATACTCTCGACAGGTCAGTTCCGTCACTTAGGCTGACTCAACACAACATTGTACCCCTCGGCGGAAGCTTGGGTGGAAACTTGGCATTCCGACTCGGGCGTCCTAGGGCCGATGCGCCTTGGATCCAAGAAGTGGTGTCCTGGTCGACCGCGTCGATATGGCCATCGCTTGCCGATAGCGGAGCGAATCATGCGGGTCTGGCTACGCCCTGGTACTTCGCTGGCGGCAGTCCAGATTACTTGCCGGAGACTCCGGGTGCCCGACGAACAATGTTCTACGGGGGCTTCGACTGGCAGAGTAAGGCTGGTGGATTTCTACCTGTGGGCGGTAGCGGCCTTCTAGGCTTGGCTGGGGGCGGAAGGCCGCAAGCGGAACTCTGGTACAGAGACGGTTGGGAGTGCAAACCATCCCATCTCCGTTTTGCGCGAATTGATCGATACGAAACCTACGACCGCAACTTCCGCCTTTGGCACTGGCGCATGGGCATGGAGCAACTCATGTTCAGCCAGCAAATCTCGAAACCTGGGACCAACCCTCCAGAGCCTCTCTATCTCTCGAACACCAAGCCGATGCTCTTGTTGTGTGGAATGGATGATCTTGGCGGAGACCTTTGTGCACATACGCGTGACGTCGCACCCAAGATGGTGCTGACGCCGGGCCGGGCTCTGTTCTTGGAAACAACTGGTCACTCCATCCACAACGAGCGGCCCCATTTTCTTGCGCTTGAGATCACTGCCTTTGTCGATGGCCAGACGTCAGCCCAAACGACGCCAAGTTCACCAGCAATGATTCGCAACCGTTTCCGCACTATTCCGACGGAAAAACCGTTAGCGATTGCGCAAGCTCCGGCTGCCGTCACTTCCGGGGCAATATCCATCGCGCATTTGCCGGCGTTGGCTGCATCGGCTTGCCAGACCTTGAATGGCGCTACGTGTCTGAAACCGACAGCTACTCGTCCGCCGACGACCAACATGACGGCGATTGTGACGGTGACGAGCGGGGGAGCCGCCGTTGGTGAAGCAACGGTAAGAATTGTTAACCAAAGTGTTTCGGCACTTACCGGCGCAAACGGCAACGCTGTCATCAGCTTTCGCGCTTGCGAATCGGCGGGCAAGCCGACCCGCGTTCCTTGCGAAGCCACCGTTGCAAAGCCTGGGTACCAGGAACTCACCATCAAACTGCCCTAGGCTTGGAGGAACAGTCTGCGTTAGGAGAAAGCGAAAAACTTGCGTAGTTGAAGGACCGGCCATCGGTTCGGGCTTCGACCGTCCACCGAAGCAACCATTCGCACGAATTTGCTACGCCGAGGAATTCCGTAGAATTTCGGCGTGGAGAGGAAGTATCCCCCATGGAAAATCGCCTGCTGAAAGCGTTTGTCCTCTGTTTCGCGGCTCTGCTGGTTTTCGGCCCGGCGGATCGAATCCTGGCGCAAACCCAGGCCACTCAGGACAAGCCCCAAGAGCAAGCCATTTCTCAAACTGGTTTGCTTCCTGTGGTTGCCGTCGATATGGACATCGATCCTTCCTGGGTGGACGGAGATGCGGCACCCAGCAACTCCGCGCAGTTCACTCACAATGGCGTGAGTGACTTGCTTGACCAAGCATGGACGACATTGAAGTTGGCCGGTTTCGGCATGATACGTTTTCCCGTGCGCCTAGAAGACCCGAAGTCCCCCGTGCGTCTTGCCAATCTTTGCCTGTGGGCTAAGGCCAACAACTTAACTCTGATTCCGGTGCTGCAGGGGACCGCGGCTATGCGCAAGGACAGTTCGGCCATGTCCAGCGCTATGCGCACGCTTATTTCGAGCGCCATCTCTCGCCTGCGCGGAGGTGACGCGTCGACGCTCGCCGCCTACACGCAGATCGCCTTCTATCAACTGGAGCGGCCGATGAACCACGCTGGCTTGTATCCCAACATGGCAGCGCGATCGGCACAACAGTTGTTACTGGCGGCTTCTGCAGCGCTTCGGCAAGCGGAAACACAGGCCCTGCAAGGCACGGGAGTTCAGCCCACGCCGATCTCCATCGGAGCTTCCTTTGACTTCGAGTTGATTCAGCAAGGAGCCATAGCCGGCGTTCCACTAGATCCGGGTGCGGAGCAGCGAGCGCAAGATTCGTTGAAGCAGTACTTAAACGGATTCACTTCGCAAAACATTGAAGCTATCAACGTCGAATGGTTCCCTCGTAACTTCAGCTCCGGCGACGTCGATCATTTCGTCACGCTTTTGCGTGCCTTGAAACAGTCCTACCCCGACAAACAAATTACTCTGACTACGGGATTCTCGAGCGCCTTCAATACTGCGGATCAAGCGCTTCTGTTCTACGCCGTAGCGGTTTCAAACCTTGGTAGTTTCCGCGCGTCTGAGGGTGTGGATAGCAAATTCCTTGGCGTAGTCATCCAGCAAGTCTTCAAAGCCCAGGCGCTGATGCGCCAGTGCCAGCAGGCACAGCCGATCCCAGCCAGTGGAAATGGAGTGATCGGGCTCAGCAACTAGGGGCGATGTGGTCACGCGGCGCTGCTTCGCCTGACATGGCCTGGCGGGCAGGCAAGGTGCAAGACAGCATGGGTTTCTTGGCAATGCAAGCCAATGGAACCGGTTCTACCGTCGCTCCTTTGCCCTTGCTGCAGGCTTTCCAGGACGTAAACTCAACAATGACCCAAGCCAACCAGCAAGTCCAAACACCGCCCAGTTACTCGACGCCGTCGAATGCGGTTTCATGGGACCCGGCAGCAAATACGAATTCCGGCGCGGCGTTCGTGCCCCCTTCCGCGACAACTGGATATGTACCTGGCGCGCAGCCCGCCGGTCAGGTTGCGGTTTCGCCTTTTCAACAATTGCTGTTCAACTTACTCCAGCAGTTCACACAGCAAATTGCGGCCAAGTTGGCGATGAAACTCGGGGGATCCAACCAGCTAGGTCAAAATTACAGCGCAGGTTATTCCGGCGTGCCGCCGTCCTCTGCGGGTACATCCCCCTATACTGCTGCAAACCCTTACGCCAATGCGACTCCAACAAGCCGCAGTGCGCTAGCCAATACGGTTTGGATCGGGCCTGCCGATATCAGCGTAAGTACCACAACTCCGGCGATGGGCCAGTCCGTTGTCGTTACCGCCCAAGTGCATGACCAAAGTTCAGATCAAGATATCTCCGGCTTGACGCTGGAATTGGTCAATCCAACAAACCCGAATACCGCCAGCCAATCCATGCAGGGGGGAGTGATGGTTCCCCGCTCCGGAGTTACTCCGGTGCAATTATCCTGGACTCCTGATGCGTCGAGCACTGGCCAGGTTCAACTACTTCTTCAGGCCATGGATTCAAGCGGCCAGATCGTTACGAGCGTGAGCATTCCGCGAATTACCGTACTGGGCTCTGGTAGTTCAGCGACTTATGCCGGGAGCAGCAATGCTGGAGCCGCCGGAAACATACAGATCACATCGCCTACTTACACAAGCACCAACCAGGATCGTTCCGTGCAGAACTCTTCGACGAACTTCACGACTCCAGTGAGTTCGGCTGGGTCGACTCAAGCGCCTGCTCCCACGGCACAACTGGCGGTGACGGGGTTCGGTCCTGCAGATCCGAATTCGCCGACGGCCGGGCAAATTCCCCAATTGATGGCCCAAGTTTCAAACCCATCCCCGATCCCCACGCAATCTGGCCAGGCGCAGCTCTTTCTGGATGGAACGCCGCAGCAAATGCAGACGATTGGCTCCTTGCTACCTAGCAGGACTTTGCCGCTGCAGTTCTCGGCGATCCAGACAACAACCGGCCAGCACAACTTGCAGCTCGTGGTGACAACGTCGGACGGTTTCAGCGCGTCTTCGAATTTCGCGGCGAATGTGACGGCCGCAACCTCCGCTAATTCATCGGGCAACTCGTTTTCGCCATCTTCACAAGCTCCCAACGGCGGTAGCGGGAGAACTACGCATCCTGTAGTTGTACGTGCAGCCGCACCGACGATCTTTCAAATCGGAAACATCATGCGCGCGACTGCTTCTGCGCCAAGGGGTATTGCTTTGGCGGGAAATTCTGGCGTGACGGTCGCCCATGCGCCCGCCGCCGCTACCACACATTCGCAATCGTCCCCGCCCGCGGCCACGGCAATGGTTAGTTCCACAACGTCACCGCGCTCATTCGTAGCCTCAACCACGCCGGCGCCGGGACCTGCCCCCATGAGCGCGACGCCTCCTCAAGCGAATCCCAGTGCGCAAGTGCCGGCCGCTAGAGCAATTCTTCCGAGAGTATCTACGGCAACTCAGACTCCCGCCACTTCCTCTACGGCGCAAACACCTAGGCAGTCATCAACGAATGCGGTTGCCCCGGCTACGAGTGCAAATCAGGGGGTAAGAACACTTGCGGCTCCTGCGCAGCCCTCAACGGTTACAGCTTCCCCGTCTACGACTTCGAATCAGGGAGTGAGAACATTCACGGCTCCTGCGCAGCCCTCAACGAGCACAGTTTCCCCGCCTGCGAGTACGAATCACGGGGTGAGAACACTTGCGGCTCCTACCCAACCCGCAGCAAGTGCGTCTACGACCCCAAGCGCTAAACAGGGCAATGTAAAAACCTTAACGGCACCTCCGACCTCGAATGGGACACCGGGAGTGAAGCCTGGCGCCCAGACCTCTGCCAGCGCGGCAAGGACAATTGGCTCATCTTCGCCAGGCACGCCAGGTCATGCAGGAGGTTCAACGGCGGCAGCAAGTGGGGCTGGGGGAGCGGTACGTCCGAGTACTCCTTCGGTGCAGCCAGGCGCAAAGCCAGGTTCAGCCGCCCCCGGGAAATTGGACTTAGGCATTTCGGCCCAAGATATCCATCTCGTTACCGCTTCTCCGAGGGCGGGCCAAGTCGCGACGTTTACAGCGGCGATTAAGAACGCGGGAACACTGGCCGCCCAAGGGGCCAGCGTTATGTTCCTATTGGTCGCCAATGGACAACAGGTCGCAGCGTCGCAACCAATGATGTTCAACGTTGCTCCTCGCGGCATTTTTCAGGCCAGGTGGTCGGTACCGATTCCGGCGGCCGCGAACTTACAAGTTGTTGTAACGGTCTCGGCGAACGGAGATGCGAATCCGATGAACAATCGCGCGATTGTGCCTGTCATTTTGGCTTCGGCTCCTGTTCGGGTTCCGATCAAGCCCCACTGAACGAAATCCGGCTGCTTACCTGCTATGAACAAGGCTCACAAAACAAATCGAATAACCCTACTGATGGTGCTCGCCCTATTGGCTATTCCTTTGCACAGCAGGGGACAGAATGCTCCGAGTCCTGAAGCACTAATCCGTTTCCCGGTCGCTCACGAGCATGGCGGCAGTTGGTGCCTCGGTTACCTCTACATTTACCAGGCCTCAATCTCCTATGAGGTCACTTGGCCCTCTTCTGACAAAGGCCACTTCTTCGTACTGAAACGATCGGATGTGAAGTCGTCCACTCGTTGGTCGCGCTCAGGTCAAACGCTTAAAGGAGCAGAAGTGAAGTCAAGTAAGGCTGCCTACCACTTTTGGTGGCTGGTCAACGAGCAGGATGTGATCAACGGGAAGCCCCATCAGAATAATCCCCCCGATGTCGGGGATCCGGACTACATGATTGCGGCCATTCTGGATCCTGCGACGCTTTCAAAGGAGCCCGCTCCACCTTCAGGAAGCGTTGGCCCCGCTGACGCCTCTCAGCTTCAGGAGCTTCCGGATTCCCCGCTTGCGTCAAGCTTGCAAACTCCGTCTGGTGCAGCCGGCGCCGTCTCAGCCGCGGCGCAAGAAGTGCGCTTTGCCGTAGCGCATGCGCACAACTTGTATGGGTGCGTCGGTTACCTGTACTTAGCGCCGGACCGCGTGCGCTATGAGGTGGTGCAACCTGAGAGTGACAGGAAACACGGATTCAATCTATCCAGAGCCGAAATCACCGGTGTACAGCAGTGGGTTCTTATGGGAACGCCGCGAAACGCAGCGGAGATTAAGACATCGCATGCCGCGTATCACTTCTGGCTTCTGCCGGAGGGTTCCGACCTAGTGAATACGCCGTTTAAGAAATGGAGCGCAAATGACACCGTCCCGATCGGATCGCTTCTCGCTGCTCTGCAGGGACAAAGGTAGTTTGGGAGAATAACATGCACATCCAAGTCTCACGCCTCAAATTCGTCTTGCTGATTTGCTCGCTTCTGACAATTCCAGTCTCTCTGTTCGCGCAAGGAACACCGCATACGGTTGGACCCATGAGTGTCACGATTCCTGCTGGCTGGACCGAAAAAACGGCCCTTCCAGGTGAGCGGGTGAGGTTTTTTTCGCCAGACTCGACCACGCAGCGGTATTTCTTCCTGGCGTTCTCCAGCCCACAAACGACCGAGGACGATGTGTACACCCGTCACGTCAGAACCACTGAAAATCTCAGTGGATTGCTGGCCCCGGGAGCGAAACCTGAAAGCGGTCTATTTGGCGAGTTTATATGGACCAGATTGGCGATCCAGCGCCCCATACCCGGGTCCAAGCCTGAAATTCTAATTCTGTACAGCTCGAAAGTTGGGTCCCTATATATTTCTGTGGACGTGGATGCAAATAATGAAGATCTGGTGGCGAAAAACCTGCCAGCCGTCGAGGACATGCTTCGCGCCGCCATTTTTAAGAGGGTCCCCAAAGCGGGAGCTCCACCGGCATCGTCAGCGCCGCCTCCTTACCCTCCAACAGGTGGGGCACGGGGCAACGATCCTCAACCCCACTCGCTACCGCCAATTCCCATGCAGCCTTTCGATTCCGCCCCTTCGGCCGACGGCAACTTTGCCGCGCAAGCGCAGATGCCCACGGGACCAGCCTCGATCAGCCAATACGTATATGCGGTTCCGCCAGGTTGGGCTACGCAACGGCATACGGAAACCGTGGCACTTGTTTCCCAGCCTTCCTCGACCGGTGAGCAATGCATCATCGAGATGTGGCCCATGCGTCCGGCCAGTGGCAACCTCACTGAAGACGCCGTCTCAGGGTTTCAGCAGGCTTTCAACGGTTTCGAGCCCCGCAATCAATCCAGTGATGGCATGCCCATTCAACCGTTGTTGATTCGCGGCACCTCCGGAGCCGGCTGGGACTACGTGATCATCAAGCAAGGAGTTGGCAGGCACGGTCCCTACCAGACATTGATGGGCTCGGCGATGGCCGCGAAACTCAACAATACCGTGGCCATCGTCTCCACCCTTTCCAAGGTCCCCTTGGTGAGCAGCTGCCTTGGAGAACTAATTTCCGACGCTTGGCCCAAATTCTTTTACGGCCTTGGCTTCAAGAGTTGGGTGCCTGTAGATCAGAGCGCCGCGATGAAACGAGCACTGGCAGGAACCTGGACCGCTGCCACGAGTACGGCCTCTGATCAGTTCACATTTGGTCCTAACGGGCGTTACGGAGGTGCTTCTGGCGCACAAAACTACAACCTGCTGGCTAATGGCACGGTCCAGACCACAACCCAGGCCTTCTTCGGCGACGGCGCTTATTCATTGCAAGGCAACAGGATTGCCTTCACACCGGACGATCGTGGTCGGCCTCCGAGCACGGGCTTGCTTCGTATAGAACACGAAAGCAAAGATAGCGGACGAACATGGACTCCGGTTCTGTATCTTCTCCGAATCAGCATCGTTGATGGAAAAGAATACGAGGTTCGCTACAAGAAAACCGGATGATCTGGTGAGTTGATGTTATTCTTTTGGCCTGCCCTTGGGGGTTGACCGGAAGCGGTGCCCAGGCAAGAACACCATGAAGGAAAACACATCCGGGTCTCCAAACTCCCAATGAAAAATCGCGATGCCCGATTCTTCCGGTTCCGTCCAGTCTCCGGGGAGCGGTATAATTTCCGCCAGAAGAGTGCGGACCTCATCGTTGTAAAAAGATTTGAGCTCTTTTCCAGCAATTGACAGTCTGACTTGATTTAATCCCGCAGGAACTTCGATGCTTACAATTTGGTCAGCTTCATCAAATTCGAGATTCACTCCTCTCTTGAAAATGGGCAGATCGACCTGCAATCCGGCTTCCCTGCAGATCTCCGTGATTTCCCGCCTAGACATACCCAAACGAAGCGGGCCAATCGATTTCCCCGGGACAATCTCGAAGACGGGCTGACGATCTCTGTCTGAAACGTCCTGCATTGCACCCACCACCTCTGGGTTTGTGTNACTTAGACGAGTAATTCTAGCCGAGACGACTCCCCCAGACACCTGTAATAGAATTCCGAATTCTGTTCAGTGTCCTGCCCAGAAGGCCGTCTCGATTCCAAGAGATTATGAGTTCGCTGGTCTTGACCGCTGAGGCTGGGCCAGTTTTAAGCAGACAGGGAAATTGAGTTGCATAGGCGGTTGCATCTCGCTGCCGAATGTGCCCAGTTTTGTGCCCACTACCAAACCCTACCGAGTGCCACCGGTTGTCGGCCCCATCTAAGTGCGGGCTATCTTGTAGCAATCCGTAGCGTTTCATTTGACATAATGTAAGTTGTTGATTCTTCGTGTGAACAATCTTCGGAACCACAGCTCGATGGTTCAAATCCATTCACCCCGAAATCTGGGCACAACTTTGGGGACAAAACGGTGCCAAACACCATGAGAAGCCGCAATACACGACGCACGGAAATGCAAGACGAGCCAACTACTTAGCATTTCTGGATTTAACAGCGGGTTGCAGGTTCGAGTCCTGCCCGGTTCACCAATTTTCTGGACTAACTGCCTCGGTTAAGCACAGCTCAATTCTATGCATAGTTTTACCTGTCTCCGGATGCCGCGTCCGGCACACCGGCGCCGGGGAAGTGCGCTTACAGGGCGGATGAAACCGACGTGCCGGCGGCGGCGAAGACCGGGGACATTTCTGATTCCGCGAAGGAGAGGAAGGACTGGACAACAACAGGGTCAAACTGAGTGCCACTGGCCTCGTTGAGCCGGCGTACCGCTTCCTGGTACGGCAGACCTTTGCGATAGGGACGAGAAGAAACCATGGCATCGAAAGCATCGATGACGCAGACGATCCGCGAAACTACGGGTATTTCGGCGCCCTTTAGTCCCGCCGGATATCCCTTTCCATCGAAAGATTCGTGATGATGCAGGATGTCAAGAGCGGCGCGTTCGAAGCCCGGGAGCATGCGCAAAACAGCCCAGCCGTACTCGGAGTGTTTTTTCATCAGCGCGTACTCTTCCGGGTCGAGACGCTCAGGCTTGCGGAGAATGGAATCCGGAATGCCCACTTTACCGATGTCGTGCAGGAGCGCGGCAACTTCGAGANTCTGAAGTTCGGCTTCTTCCAGGCCCAGTTCCTGTCCNACGCGCATACCCCATTCCGCCAGCCGGGTGCTGTGCACGCCGGTGTTGAGATCTTTCAAGTCGAGGAGCTGGTTGAACGCGCAGATGACCGAACTGCGAAGCGCGGAAGTCTGTGCTTCGAGTTGCTTGACGCGGAAATTCTCCGACGCCGCGAAGGAAGAGGAACCTTCCACGGGCGCCGGAATGTGGTCGTTTGACATCGCAGCTAGAAACATAACAGGAAGCAGGAGCCAGAGCCGGAGGGGGGTGTGGAGCCAGAGTTATTCACCCACGCGGAGACCGCCTGGTACACATCGAGTCGACCATAATGAAGATCAGGCGTGAGCCGTATGGCATGGGACAAAGCGCTGGCTGCCTGCTTTTGGTCTAGCGACGACTTTGCACTGAGGAGCAGAGACGCTGTGCCCGCCACCAGCGGAGAGCTAAACGATGTGCCGGAAGCGCTGGCATAGGTTCCGCCGGGATAGGTGCTGATGACGTATTCGCCGGGCGCCGCGATCCAAGCGTCCGACGTGCCATAGTTGGAGAAGGAAGAACGGGTGTCCCAATCCGTTGTCGAGGCGATACCCACGACAGAGCCGTTGAAGGCGGCCGGGTAGACGGGAGAGCTGGTGCTTTCGTTTCCTGCCGCGGCCACAAGGACAACACCCGCCTTGTTGGCGTAGGAGACTGCCTGAGACAGCCCCGCGGAGGGGGACGACAAGTCGAAGCTCATGTTCACGACATTGGAGTGATGCTGAACAGCGTAATACAAGGCCGCAATGATGTTAGAGAGGTAGCCCGTGCCGTTCGACGAGAACGCCTTGAGCGGAAGGATCTTGGCCTTCGGAGCTACCAGGTGAACAAGTCCAGTCGTCATCGTACCGTGGCCAAATGCCGAATACGGGCCGCCGTCGAGAACCGCGGCGGTGGACTGGTCAAGTACTGCGGCGGTGGACTGCTGGACGAATGCGGGATCTTGTTCCTGGCCTCCGGACTCATCGTTCTGTAGCTCCGGCACATCGAGCCATTCGGAGGCGCCGGGCTGGTTGCGCGTGAAGTCGTATCCGGGCAGGAGCACTGGGACGAGAACAGGGTGGTTGGTGTCCACACCGGTATCAATGACGGCCACGATGCCGGTGCCGCTGACGTTGAAGCCTTGCTGAGCGTCGATGAGGCGGATGATATGCGCCGCGGGCTGGCTCGCATAGCCGTGCCAGACGACCGTGCCGTAATAGTTGACTGGCGTGCGGTCGTGCAGCCCCGAAGGAATATTATTGATGGGCGGATGGGGCACTGGCAGGAGTTGATCCGGCTCGACACTCTGAATACCCAGGAGCGCTTCGAGGAAATTCACCACACCGTTTAATAAATCTGCGATCAGGTTGCCTGAAGACGTGACGAGATAGGTCTGGCCGACCGAACCATCCAACGAGCCTTGAACCTGGCATCCCGCAGATAAGCAAAGATTGAGGACGGAGGACAGGCCGCCCGTGGTGCGGACGATATAACGGTTTTGCGCTGCTGCCGGTTTCGAAAAAACAAGCATCAGGGCAATCATCGCGACGAGTATGGTGAATCTGCGTGTCATAGTTTAAACCCTTTGAAGGGTTCTCCTGAAAGTGAATTGACCGGACTGGGCGCGGTTGACTGCAGCTCAAGTCTTGCTGGGCAGATCTTCCGAGCCAATAGTACGGGTGGATCTTCCTGCCTAAACAAAATTGCCAGCGGTCTTGGTACTTTCGTACCGGGGCGGCGATGTGGGGCAACTGCATGAATGGATGGCCATTCATCGCTCATCCCCAGGCAGACTACCGAGCGCATCCCGGAGCGAAATCACGATTGGCGGGCTACCGGGGCTTGCGAACGTCATCTGCAGGTCTCCGCTGTTTTCAATCTCTCCACTAAACTCGCCAAATTGATTTGTGACGGCATTTACGACTTGTCCCCGCATGTTGGAAAGACCGATGCGGGCATCCTGGCCAATGATTCCAGGAGTGCTCAAGTTCAGGAGTTGGCCGGTAACCACGACGCGGTTTCCGCCGTGCTTGGACTCCACCTGAACATCGATCTGAAATGGGTCCGCGCGATAAAGCATCTGCCTCGAGCTAGCGCCTGCCGAGCGAGCTCCTTCGAAAAGCGGCTGCAGAAAACTGTCAAAGAGAACTTTGATGCCGCCGCCTGTTCCCTCTTTTTGACCCGCCAACGCGGCCCCTGCAAACGCTGCCTTGGCGAGTCTGACGGCGTCCTCGGGAGGCTGGTAATTCACTTCCGAAGCCGCCGATTGGCGAACTTTCTGCCACAACGAAACTGTTTTCATACAGCGTTTGCAGCCTTGCTTCAGGTGTTGCTCCATCAATTGTCTCTCGCTGGCGCCCACGGCCTGATTCACGAAATCGATCCACTTCCCTGTCCTAAAGTGTTCCATCTCTTCCCCCCAAAATTCCTTTCTGTGTCCCGAGCGCTCCCATCGAATGGGACGATCCATCACCCTCATGGTATAAGGGAAGGCCCCGGTCCAAGAAATATAAGAGCCTACAAAATTAGGTAAGTCTTGCGGAATCAGAGAGTTTGCCGACCAGGACGAAGGGCGCCCAGAAGTAAGGATGGGGGTTTTGCTGCCGGAGTTCTTGCATCGCGTGCTGCAGCGCGCCTGCCATGTTGCCGGTTCGCAGGAAGTCTCGATAGAAGAGTTGCATCAACTGCGAAGTGCTTTGATCGTGGACGTCCCACAAAGACAGCAGCAGCGTCGTTGCTCCGGCACAGAAAAGGCCCCGCTGAAGTCCGAGCAATTCGTCGCCGGCGGCAACGAAGTTCATGCCTGTGGCGCAGCCGCTCAGGGTCACGAGCTTGGCGTCCAACCGCATCTGGTAGAGGTCATATAGATTCAAGTATCCGTCGCCCAGCCGGATGCCCGAAAACATCGGGTTGTCCTGCCGGTAAACGCCGTGAGTAGCGAGATGAAGAAGGCCGCTTTGCGGACCCTTTTTGCGAAGCACGGAGGAAGTCGCGTGGTCTCCAACGTGGAGCGAAGAGTGTGGCAAGAGCGCGGCCACGGATTGGGCTTCCTGCAGGATTTGGGGCGCTCGTTCGTCGGCGATTCCAAAAACGAGAGAACTTGAGCTCGCGCTCGCCGGTTTCTCCTGACACCAGCAGAAAACCGTGGCACTGGGGGCGTAGGAAACCGTGAAGGCATCGCAGAGATACTCTTCCCCATTTCGCAGAGCGTGGAAAGGCAAAAAATGGAGAGGTCCGTGCGGCACAACAATGAGGTGCTTCCCCCGGAAAAATGAGCGCAGAGGCGCGATGAGCTCGCCATAGAGAGATTCCAGATGGTTGTGCGTGGCACGCAAAAGAGGTTCTTCAAATCGCCGGACATATTCGTTGCCCATGCGAAACTTGGAGAGTTGAAATCGCAGCAATTGCAAAAAATGAGCGACCCGGGAGAGCAAGGTCACGGGCCGAATCTGGATTTCCTTGCGCGTGATAACGGCTGCCACGAGGCGATCCCCAGCCGAAAAGTATTCGACAAGGCTGGCGTCCGGCGGAAGATGGGCTTGCAGCTTTGCTAGGGAAAATTCCGCGGGAGCTTCCAGCGTGGCGTTTTCCCGCTCGTGCGTGGGAAGTTCGCGGAGAGTTCGCATTAGCTCTTTCTCCTGCAATTGAGCCTTTTCCTGCAAACTCCCGAGTCTTTCGTGGGATTTTTCTTCGGGACGAAGCTGCTCGAGCTCGATGCGGTGGTAATACCAGTTGAGTTCCTCGCGCAGGTCTCTGATTCTGCGGACAAGATCGCTCTGTCCCGCTTCTCCTAGCGGAAGACTCTGTCCGCTTTGAAATATCATTTCGATCATGCTGCGCGATTTCGCAGCTTCCATGCAGGCAAGCGCTTCTTCGGCGGAGTTCTCTGTTCCATCTCCCGCAATGTACAAATCCACCAGCGCTTCGTAGACCTGCATTCTGTTTTTGACAAAAGAGATTTTTAGTTCTTCGCCTTGCAATCGACTGCGCAAGGCTTCCAGCGCCTTCCTGGCTTCCAAGTAAGCCTGGTGCGCCGCAGAGCGGTCGTTGCGAGCCTGCGCGATCTGTCCTTCGAGCATGTGAGCTTGATAGGCAAGCACCGGTGTCTGAAGGCCTCTCAGCCGCGCGAGAGATTCGTCCGTTTCCTTTTGTGCTTCCGCCGGGTCTCCCACTTGCAGAGCGATGCGCGCGAGCAGCAGGTGCGCGAGTACGGCTTTCCCAGGGAGCGTCGATCGATCGAAAAAAGCGGCGGCTGCAACGCAGAGCCGCCGTGCCTCGAAGTACCGCCCCTCATGGAAGAGCAACAAGCCCTGGTACAAATCGATCAGCCAGGGCCAAACGCGGTTTTTTTCATGCCCAAACATTTCTCGCGCTTTTGCAAAGCGCTCCAGAGCCTGAACCGTTTTCCCTTGTTGGCCGTAGGCCGTGGCTTCGTTCGCGAGTGTCTTAGCGGCCTCATAGCCCATCCCGAGCTTTTCGAACCGCAGGAATCCTTCATGCGCGATTTCCCGGGCTTCTTCGCTCAGATTCAGTTCCAGATAAATATCGGAAAGATCCAAATGGCATAGCGCGAAATGATAAGCGTCGCCAGTGGCTTCGCAGGCGCGCCGCGCCGCATAGAGCGCCTCGATGGCACGGCTGTACTCGCCGCGGAGGTAATAGAGATAAGCAATGTTGTAATCCGCCTGCGCCACGAGGAGAGGCATGTTGTTCTGCTGGCAGAACGAGCGGGCTCCCCGGTAGGTGGCCAGGGCCCGCGGAAAATCATTCAAGCTGATCAGGCAGACCGCCATATTGCTGAGGACGACGGCGATTCCCTCCGTATCTTTGTATGGCATCAGTTCGGTGTAAGCGCGCTCGTAATGCGCGATCGACTCTTCGAAGCGGTCTTGGCGGTGATAGATGTTCCCGACGTTTATTTCCAGGCGGGCCAAGCGCCATGGATCGTTCAGACGCGCAAAAATCTCTCGCGCACGTTCCGCAGCCTGAAACGCCTGGTCGTACTCACCCGCGAGGATCATCGGCTGGATCGAACTGCTCAAAGTCCGCGCGGCTTCGTTCCAAATGCCCAGCGTCTCGTAAAGCCGGACAGCCTGTTGATGGTGCTCGATGGCGGCGTGGTTATCGCCGGAGGAATAGAGAGCGTTGGCCTTTGCGCGCAAGCCAAGCGCCAGAGCCTCTTTCCGGCGCAGGCGTTTCGCAATCAGCACCGCGGCCTCAGCCAAGTGGAGTGCTTCTTGCGTGCTTACGCGGACTTTCTGGACCACCAGTTTCGCGAGTTGCTCGACAATCTCCTGGCGGAACAACTTCTTGTGTTGCCCGAGAAACTTGCGGCGCGCCGGTTCGCTGGATAATTGCCCCAGCTCGGCCATTAGCGTGTCGTTTGAATTTTTCCTGAGGGTTGCGGGCATCAGTTAAAACCCAGCTCCTCGAGTTGCCCCCGCAGCCGCTCCAGGCATTTCTGGCGGGTAAATCCGATGGAGCCCACGGCGAGGCCCAGTTCCGCTGCGACCTCCGCGTAAGGCCGCGCGGGCGTTTCAAAGAACAGCAGCTCCACCAGCCGCCGGCATTGCGGCTTCAGCACCGCCATGGCTTCTCGCAACATCTGCTCTTCCTGCGTCTGCTGCACGAGACTTTCGGCTATCGCGGGCGTGGCCGGCTCCGGCAAATCCGTTTCCTCATCATCACGGCTTACCGTGCGCTGGCTTTGCCGCTTCCAGCGGTAACTTTCGTGGCGCGCCACCTGCATCAGCCATTTGGGCAGCGCACGCGGTTCGCGCAGGTCGGGCAGGCGCACGAGAAGTTCCGTGCAGGTGGCCTGAAAAATGTCTGCGGCTTCCTCCCGTGACAAACCGTATTTCACGGGAATCGAATAGATCAGTGCCTTGTACTTATCGATGAGCAATGACCATGCTTCTTCATCGCCGGAGAGACAAGCTTTGACGAGCTTCGCGTCGTTCCACGTGGCGGGCGGCTTCTTCCTGGCCTTGGTCAAAACGGGGCTCATCGGGTGGCATTCTCCGTGCCCATTTTGAGGTAGAGCTGCTCCACATTCCAGAGTACGTACGGTTCCAGAACGGCGGGATGAAAATTGACGATGGAGTTCTTGGCGCCGGCAAGAATATTCGGGCTCGCCAGGAAAATCATGGGCTGATTCTCCGCCAAAACCTCTTGCGCGCGGTCGTAAATTTTCTTTCGCTGCTCGAAGGTGCGCACGGACATCTGTTCCTCGATCAAACGATCGATTTCTGCTTCCCACGGAGTGGCGGGGTGGGCTTGCGAGGGGTTCCACAAATGTGTTCCACCGCTCGATAGCCATACATTGATGTCGGAATTCGGGTCGGCGTCAAAGCTCGCGATTCCCATCACGCAGGCATCGAATTCTTTCGTCTGCGTGACGCGATCGAGCAAGGAGCGAAATTCGAGCGGCACAACTTGAACGTGCATTCCCAATTGCTTCAAGTCGTCCTGAAGGAGCGCCGCCATCTTGGCGCGGTCGGCATTCGAAGAGCTCGTGAGGATGGAAAATTCCACGGGTTTCCCGCCGGAATCCAAGAGCGTGGATTCCCCGTTGGGACCAGTGCTCCAAGAAAACCCCGCCTCCTTGAGGAGTGTGCGTGCGCGTTCGAGCGATCGTGCCGGATGAGCGAGTTTTTCATTCCCCCATCGCCGGTTGCCTGGCGCCACCAGTCCCCAAAGGGCCGCTCCGCGCCCTTGATAGACGAGCCGCACGATAGCCTCGCGGTCCACCGCGGCCGAAACCGCCTGCCGAAACTTCACTGCGCGGAACCATTTTTGTTTCCGCTGCATCTCCGGCGATACTTTTTCACCGGCATCACTCAGATTGAAAAAGAGAAAGTTGTACTCCAGTCCCGGCCCCGCATCCACCATCGTGTATCCGCGCTGCAGCCGCGATAACACAGAGAAATTTTCCGCGCTCAACTGGCTGATCGTATCCGTCTCGCCCGATTGGAACTTCAAGACCTGCGCATCCGCGTTCGGCACGAATAGAAATACGAGTTCATCCACATAAGGCAGGCGACTGCCTTTGGCATCCGATTTCCAATAATAAGGGTTGCGCTCCAAGACCAGTCGTTGCCCTGCGACGTATTCCTTCAGCCGGAACGGCCCGAGTCCCGCCCATTGATCCGCGGCCGTGGCCAGGGATCCGATCTGCCCCAACTTCCCTTCCTGGTAGGCTTTTTCCAGGAGATGCCGGGGCAGAATCGCCAACCCATCGAACAGCCTTTCGCCCACGCCGTAAGTCTTGGCCAGCAGAAAAATGACGGTATGCGCGTCAACTTTGCGGACAACGATCGGTTTTCCGCCGACGATCAAGAGGTCTCGCTGCGGGGCATGCACGTTTTCGTCGAGATACACGCGGAACGTGAAGAGCACATCGTCCACGTCGAGAGGCTGCCCGTCCGAAAACTTGATTCCCTGCCGGAGAACGAGTGTGTATGCAAGCCCATCGGGAGAGATTTTCCACGACTTGGCCAGCGCAGGTTCCGTCAGTTGCGTCGCGCGGTTGATATGGACGAGGTCGGCCTGCATTACAGCGATGACTTCGCGGGATCGCGCGTCAGCGGCAATCAATGGATTTAAGGTCTTCGGTTCGCCACGGAGCGACATGACAATGCGCCCGCCCGGCCGGCCCACTTCTCCCGGGAGTACGAGTAATTCTTCTTCTGCGCTTTTCTGTGGGGGAGAGGCGGCAGTTTGGCGGCCGGCAAGAGCGAGAAGGGGCAGGAGCAGGCTCGAGAGGATCCAGCAACAATAGGTATTAGCTCTCGGTTTTTTCACGTCAGGCTCCCGAGACTGCTCATTTCTATCTTGTACGCCTCCCCGCGCTCCTGCAATGAACTCGCGAGCCCCAGGTATCCTAGAAAGAACGGCACCATGATCAGGGCGGGCAAATACATCCACCAATAAGAAACCAGGACGCTGTATTGCTGCAGGCTGGAGAGAAGGTTTCCCCAGCTTGGCACCGGCTCGGGAACTCCCAGCCCGAGAAACGAAAGGGTCATCTCCGCCAGTACGTATTGTGGGATGAGAATCGCTGCCTGGGTCAAAAGCACACTAGAAGTTTCCGGCAGGATGTGGCGCCGGAGCAAGTATCCATTTGATGCTCCGAATCCCCGCGCGGCGCGAACGAAGTCGCGTTCTTTGGCGCTCAGTACGACGCCACGAAGAAGCCGCGCCGGACGGGCCCAGCCTACTGCACCTATGACCGCGATGATCAGAAAAAAAGCCCCAAGCGGGCCGACCGCTAGGGGCAGGAAA
>JGI12635J15846_10000890_pt1 | contig 26059 bp, 19 predicted proteins | sample BlaSpr_A8_OM2_M2_FD_15846 | JGI IMG/M metagenome (IMG submission 15846) | reverse complement strand
CGCCGGCTTCGCCGAAGACGTCGAAGTCGGCGCCCGCCTGAAGTAGGCCGGTGGCCTAGACTTCCGCAAGGTGGCACAGACACTCTTGTCTGTGCTCTTTGCCTCTGGAAAAAGCGCACAGGCAAGAGTGCCTGTGCCACGAACGGACCATGCAACTCATCGATTCACACGCGCACATCGACTATCCGCAATTCGCGGACGATCGCGACGCCATGTTCGATCGCGCTCGCGCTGCTGGCGTCGAACACATCCTCGCCATCGGCACAGGTGCCGGCCCCGAAAAGCTCGACTCCGCGATCGAATACGCCGACAAATACGATTGGATCTACGCCAGCATCGGCATCCACCCGCACGAAGCGAAAGAGGTCACGCAACAGCATCTCGACAAGCTCGCCGAACTCGCAAAACATCCGAAAGTGATCGCCTGGGGCGAAATTGGCCTCGACTACTTCTACGATCATTCCCCGCGCGAAGTGCAGGACCGCGTCTTCCGCGACCAGATGGCGCTCGCCGCGCAAGCCAAACTCCCGATCATCATCCATTGCCGTGACGCCTGGGCCGATACGCTCAACGTCCTCGAAGACGCCTGGAAGCCCACCGGCCTCGGCGGCATCCTCCACTGCTTCACTAGCACGCTCGAAGACGCCCAGCGAGGCCTCGACATGGGCTTTATGATCTCGTTTGCAGGCAATTCAACCTATCCGAAGGCGGCGAACATTCGCGACGTTGCGAAAGCTTTGCCGCTCGAGAAAATACTGATCGAAACGGACTCGCCGTTCCTTGCGCCCCAGCAATATCGCGGCAAGCGCAATGAACCTGCTTATGTTGCCGAAGTAGCAAAGGCGATTGCATCTGTGAGAAACTTGGGCGCAGAAGAGGTGGCCGCAGCAACCGCCGCCAATTTTCGCCACTTCTTCAAGCTGGACACGAAGCAGCAAACCGCTTCGTGACGAACAGGGACTTGGCCTTGACGGAGGCCTCGCATCGCGCACTCGCAGCCGCCAGGGTTGTTCGACACGGTGAATTTGATTGACGGTTTTGTAAGCGCACAGGATACTGTGCGGTCCCTTGGAACGGCGTTTCGGGACTGAAGTTCGCAACCAGTTTTCGTAGCAGATGTTGCGACTGAAAGGTTTATGCAGGCAGGGAGGAAAGCCATCGCGCTGCTCACAGCCAGGGAGATTTTCGATCTCGTCCGAGACGATCTCGTCCTTGTGGAAGAAGAACTGACGCGACAAACCGCGACTGCTTTTCTGCCGGTTTCTGAAATCACGAGCTACCTCCTCGGCGGAGGAGGGAAGCGTCTTCGCCCCGCGCTGCTGCTGCTCTCCGCGCGTTACGCCGGTCACCGCGGCCCTTCCGCGATCAAACTTGCCGCAGTAGTTGAACTCCTTCACAGCGCGACTCTGATTCACGACGACGTGATCGACAGCGCCGATACGCGCCGGGGCCGTCCGTCTGCGAATTCGCGTTGGGGCAATCATCGCAGCGTTCTCGCCGGCGACTGGCTATACATGCAGTCGTTCCAGATGGCGCTGGAAGAGCGAAATTTCCGCATTCTCGATGTCCTGATCGATCTCACGCAAAAAATGGTCGAAGGCGAACTTCTGCAACTCGCCAAAATCGGCCGCATGGACATCACCGAAGAAGACGCGCTGCAACTCGCAACCTACAAAACCGCGTGTCTCTTCAGCGGTTGCGCGCGCCTCGGCGCCGTTCTTGGCGCCTCCGACGATGCAGACGAACTCGCGCTCGCAGAATACGGCCGCTACGCAGGTCTCGCGTTTCAGTTGGTTGACGATTTACTCGATTTCACCGCCTCCGCACAGCAACTGGGCAAGCCCGTTCTCAGCGATCTGAAGGAAGGCAAAGTCACTTTGCCTTTGATCTACGCGATGGAAAACGGTCATCGCCACGCACGAGAATTGGTCGCTCGCGTTCTGGAAGAAAAGGAATTCGATTCGGTAAAGCCTGAAACTCTGGTCGCGCTCGTTCGCGAATCCGGAGCGCTTGATCGCGTGCGCTCGCTCGCGCATGACTACGCCCGCCGCGCCAAAGCGAGTCTGAATGGTAGCGATTCCGAATACGCTCGCGCGCTGATGACAGTGCCCGACTTCATCCTCGAGCGCGAAAACTAAGTTCCAGCACCGCCACAGTAAGCCAGGAAGTCCGCCATGCTTCCGTTCAAACTCATCTATCATCCGCGCTACGACTTGAATCTCGGTGCCCACGTTTTTCCATCGCAAAAATTCCGGTTGATCGCAGAGACTCTGCTCAACGAGAAAATCGCGACGCCAGAGGATTTCCTCGAGCCAAAGCCGGCAAGCGACGAAGACGTGTTGCGGGCTCACACTCCGGCCTGGGTGGAAAAACTCAAGACCGGCACGCTGACCCCGTACGAAGTCGCGAAGCTCGAAGTCCCCTATTCGGTGGAATTGCGCGATGCCGTCTGGCTCGCCGCGGGCGGAACGATTCTCGCGGCGCAGTCGGCGCTGCGCGACGGATTCGGCTGCAATCTCGGCGGCGGCTTCCACCACGCACATGCAAACCACGGCGAAGGATTCTGCGCGATCCACGATGTCGCCGTTGCGATTCGCCGCATGCAGGCGGACGGCGCGATTCGCAAGGCAATGGTGATTGATACCGACGTGCACCACGGCAACGGAACCGCCGCTATCTTCGGCGACGACGAAAGTGTGTTCACGCTCTCGATCCATCAACTCAACAACTATCCGCCGTACAAGCCGCCGTCCAATCTCGATCTCAATATGTGGGATCGCGCCGACGATGAGGAATATCTCGACGAATTGATTCCAGCCGTACAGAAATCGATCGGTGAATTCCTTCCCGACATGATTTTTTACGTCGGCGGCGCCGATCCATTTTGCGAGGACCAACTCGGCGGCCTGTCGCTAACCAAGAATGGATTGATCGAGCGCGACCGCAAAGTCTTTGAAGAAGCACGGCGTATCGGAATCCCTGTCGTGACGACGCTCGCCGGCGGCTACGCGCGACGTGTCGAAGACACCGTTCGCATCCACGTCAACACGATCGTCACCGCTCGCGAAGTTTCAGCGATGTACCCAACGGCAAGCGCTGCATCGACGTGAGTATAGTGATCGCTGCCTCATCTGCAAAAATTGTGGCGAGAGTTAACGCTGATGACAACCGAAAGAATAGGATCTATTGAGGAAATGCGCTCGCGCTGGATTGGCCCAGGGCTTGGTGGATGGCTGAGATGAGATTTTTCTGCGAGCCTTCTTCGTCGTAGCCTTCGGCGCGATAGACGATTTTTCCTGACCGGTCGAGGATCACGATGGTTGGGAACGCATTGATGCTCAGCAGGCGATCGAGACCGTCAGCGAAAACGACCGTCATCTGCGGCTTGGTTTCTTTTACGTAGGGCGCGACGAGCGTTTCGTCTTCGTCGCAATCGGCTGCCAAAAACACGAGTTCATGATCTTGCTGAAAGCTCAGCGCGACGCGATCGAATTGCGGTTCGAGCGCGCGGCACGGACCACACCATGTTGCCCAGAAATTGACGACGAGAATTTTGCCTTTCTCGCCCGATAGCGGCAGAGCAGAGTTGTCACTCACGCGGCGCAACGTGAAGCCGAACGGGTCCGTTACACCGAAGTTCTTTATCGCGGCGGTTGACTTTGGCGGCGCTGCATTCAGTTCGTCATACGTCTTCAGCAGGTACGCGCCCAGACCGTCATCGGAGCCGTGCGCGAGACGCCAAACATTGCCGAGCTTCTGGCGCGTTTCGCGGCGATCGTTTGCTGTCTTCGCACCCTCGAAGAGCGAAAATGCTCGCGCATATTGCTGAATCGAGCGTGGCAAATCTTTGTTTAACTCGGCGATCTCTCCCATCTTTTCCGCAGCTACGGCGCTTGGCTCAAACGCGTACGCGTCCTCAAAATCTTTTTCAGCTTTCGCGTTGTCCTTCAGCTTCAAGTAGAGGCGTCCGCGAAACACGAGCACAGTCATGCGGTCGTGATTTTTGCTCGCGAGAAATTCCGCCTGCGACACTTTTGGAGACTTTTCGTCGTCCGGACGATTGACGAAATCGAGCACCCGTGTCGCATAGCTCACGGCGCGCTTCAAACCTGCCTCATCGCCGAATTGCTCCAGAAGCTGGACCGCGATGAGCTCCATCGAGATGTCGTCGGGATTGAGCGCGATGATGCGCTCGGCATAGTTCATGGCACGAGCGTTGTCGCGAAGTTGCAGGCTCGACTCCACGAGCGCGCGGTAAATGCGAGTCCGCTGCGGCGCCTCGGGATATTTCTGGAGGAAGGTTTCGAGATTGCGGACGAGCGCGGCGCGATCGTTGCCGGCGCTATCGATGGCTTGCTGGAGTTCTTCGTCGGGAGTGGGGTGAGTTTGCGCGTCGCCCTGCTTCGAGTTCGACTTCGGCGGATTCGACGATTGCTGTTTGGGTTGCGCGATGCAAGCAGAACCTGCCGCCAACAGGGAAGCAAGGACGACCGTCAGGGCTCGCGGGCACCGTCGCATTTACCCCATTCTATGCAAAATCGAGGGGGAATCGCGCGAATTACGAAGCGCTGACGCGGATTTCGCCGGAGATGGTGTGAACTTCGACCCGGCCACCGCCGTTGCCCATGCGGGCGCGCAGCGAATGCTTGCCTTGCTCTTCGATGACGATGGGCACATCGGTCTTGATCTGTCCGGAAACCGCTTCGGCGGAGAGACGGAAATTCGCGTTGCTCGGAACGCCGAGATGCACGACGCCGGACGCGGTCTTGAGATCCCAGTAGCTGGTGTCGCCGGGATTTCCTTGGACGTTTACAGTACCCGAGACGGCATGTGCTTTCACGTCGCGCGTCGCGCCTTGCACTTCGACATTGCCGCTACCCGTGTCGGCGTCAACGCGACCAGTTGGGCCGATGATCTGCGTTTCACCAGACAGGGCGCTAATGCGAATGTCGCCTTTTATTTTGGAGGCGAGCACGCTGCCAGATGCGCTCGAGGCGCGCAAATCGTCGCCGACATTTTTCGCCTCGATAGAGCCGCTGAGAGTGTTCAGCGTCGTCTGGCGTTCGACACCGTCCACTTTGATCGAGCCGGAAGCCGCATCAGCCTTTACTGGCCCACGCACATTGGTGATCGTCTGCGAGCCTGAAACGACCTGCGTGCTAATTTCCGCATCGTGCGGAACTTCGATCGTGTACGCGATCGAAACGTTGTGAATCTTGCCCAAATCTTTTCCGACGCGAATCGTGTCGCCTTTTTGTTCGACGGGAGGATTGCCGACGATCGCGTCGATCCGTTTTTGCGGACTGTCGAAGCCCATTCCAGAAGCTCGAGCGTCACCGTGAATGTGAACTTTGCTGTCGGAACTGCCCGTAATCGTGACATCACCGGAGGCGTTGGAGAGTTCAAGGCGAATCGGAGCAGTGACGGTGAAGCTGCGATCGAAAGCACCGCTGGCAGCGGGTCCCATCTCGCAACCCGACACAACAACGGCAATGGTGGCGCTCGCGATTCCAAAGATGAGATTTCGTCGGCGGGACATCATAGATCCTCCATCATCCGGCCGGGCGTCGCACGGCTCCGGGCGTTGCTCGCGCCACTCGGGCGAGCCTCATTTGCAGCAACAGCTTCACTACTGGATACGGAAATTGAAGCGATTATGTTCCGGGGAACGACAGGACTCAAGTCTGGTTCGAACCGTAGTCGGAGTCTGTGGCCGAGGCTGGGCGTTTGAGTGCTTCGTTGAGCGAGCCTTGGCGGTAGCCCTCGAGGTCGAGCGCGACGTAGGCGAATCCGACCGCTTTGAGCCGCGCGGAAATGTCAGCGGACATTTCGGACGTGAACGCACGCGGCATTTCTTCGGGAGCGATTTCAACACGTGCGAGTTTGTCGTGTAGGCGCACGCGGAATTGCTGAAAGCCTAGATCGCGTAACGCTGCTTCACCTCGCTCGATTAAGCCGAGGCGTTTGGGCGTCACTTCGGTGCCGTAAGGCACGCGCGACGCGAGGCAGGCCGAAGCTGGGCGATTCCATGTTGGTAGACTGGCGCGCTGCGACAGCTCGCGAATTTCGCTCTTGCGCATCCCGACGTCGAGCAGCGGGGCGAGCACGCGATGCTCTTTCGCGGCGCGATGACCGGGACGAAAATCGAGCGTGTCGTCGGCGTTCACGCCGTAAGCGGTCGCGTTGAATCCACGTTCCAACGCAATGGCGTCGAGCACGGTGAACAGTTCATCTTTGCAATGGAAGCAGCGATCGGCGGCGTTCGCGCGATACGCGGGATTTTCCATCTCGTGCGTTTCGACGAACTCGTGATGAATATTGTGCGTGCGAACAAAGTCTTCGACGATGTTGCGATCGTGCGTGGAGTAGCTCGGCGAAAGCGCCGTAACGGAAAGCGCACGGTTGCCGAGCGCCTTCTGTGCTGCCCAAGCGAGGTAAGCGGAATCAGCGCCGCCTGATAGCGCGACGATTACCGAGGGCAGCGCCGCGAGATTCGCCAGTAGTTGGCGCTCTTTTTCGTCGGCGGAGGGCCCGTCGTTTTGAGGGATTCGGATCTGAACAATCGCAGCCATGTCGAAAATTCAGTATAGCGCAAAGGCTCGTTCGACACCGGCGAACGAAAAACGCCGGCAAGATGCCGGCGCTACCAACTACTTAAAGTCCAGAAGTACGTCGACGGTGTGCTTCGCGTCGTCGGGCTGCACCCAATGGCCGACGTTGTCGTAGTGCACCGGTAGCGTGCCGAAAATATCGTGCGGCTTGGTCTCGAGCTTGGTCAGAAAATCCTCGAAGATCGTTTTGTCGAAGACTTCGCCTTGCGGAATGCTCCAGGCATCGCGCAGCTTCTTCTCCGCGCCGGGCGAGAGACCGGTGATCGTCAGCGCATTAAATTTGTACGAGCCACCCTCATCGACGCGGACGCGATACGAGACCGTATGCGCCTGATCGTCATAGTTCGCGACCGGTTCGATCTTCGCTTCCAGATATCCTACGTGCGCGTACTCTTCGCGAACGCGCTCAAGTCCCGCTTCGATCGCCATCCCGTCGGCGACGTCGCCAGGCTTCAGCGTCATGTCCCCGTTCAGCGTGGTCGTTGACAGCAGGGAATTACCGGACCACTCGACACCTTTCCACTTGTAAATTTCGCCGGGAACAACCGGGACGAACACCGGAATCCTCTCCGGCAATTTCTGATTCGGATTTCCCGTCAATCGAATTTCCGGCGGCCCAAGCTTCGCGCGCAGATATCCTTGCTTCTGATAGACCGGCCGCACTTGCTCCGTCAGAAAAAGATCGATCGCCATGCGCGAATAGGGCTTGCCCTTTAATTCCGCGAGCTGCTGCTGCGCCGTCTTCGATTCGTTCAACGATGCATCGCTAAACTTCAGACTCTCGATCGAAAGCGAACTGCCCTCAATATGAAATTCCTGAATCGAACCCTCGCCATTCGGATTCGCCACGACGGTATGCTCAATCGCCGCTTGCAGCCCGTGCGTGCCGAGAAATTGACTCACCGCGTCAGCGGCCTGTTCGACAACGGCGCCCGCACTCGGCAGCGTACCGTTGTAGAAGGGAATCTTTGCGCGAATCGCGTCGTTCAATTCGCCGTCGGTAAACCACGGCAAATTGTCGAAATACGCCGGCATCCGCTCGGCCTCTTCCAGATGAAACAAGAGCACGAGCCCGTCGGCCCGCGAATTGAAATTGTATTTGACGTGTGCAAAAAGCCCGGATTGAACAAGCTTGTCGGCGGCGCCTTGCAGATCGTCCTTGCCAACCTGCTGCCCAATCTGGAGCCCGCTCAGCGCGGTGACCTGATCGTTAGTGAACGTCTTCAGCCCGTCGAATTTTACTTCGCGAAGAACCGCAGTCGAGTTGTTTTGCGCCGCTGCGGGCGCGGGAGGAGTCTGTGCTTCGGCAATCCGTGCCGTCGAGCTACAAATCGACACCGAAACGAATAGCGTAAGCGCGAACGTGCGCATGCAACCTGGCATGTGCGTAGTTTACCGGAAATATGTGTGAAGGTTGCAACCCGCGTTGTCACTTGCGAGTTGTGACGAATTGTCGAGGAGCCGAAGTCGTCCAGGCTATTCGACGGTAACCGACTTCGCCAAATTGCGCGGCTGATCGACGTCGCACCCGCGACGAATCGCGATGTGATACGCCAAAAGCTGCAGCGGGATAATTTCCAGCAGCGGCGCGAGCAATTCCGGAGCCGCCGGCACTTCCAGCACATGGTCAGAAGACTTCCGCGCGAGTTTGTCGCCGGTCGTCACGATCGAAATGACGATGCCGTCGCGCGCCTTCACTTCCTGAATATTCGACACGCTCTTTTCGTAGCGCGTCACCGAGTCGGGATCGCTCTCATCGTGCGTCGCCAGCACCACGACTGGCAAATTCTCATCGATCAACGCATTCGGCCCGTGCTTCATCTCGCCTGCCGGGTAACCCTCGGCGTGAATGTACGAAATTTCCTTCAATTTCAAAGCGCCCTCAAGCGCGATCGGATAATGAATCCCACGCCCGAGATACAAAAAGTCCGTATGCCGGAAAAGTTGCCGCGCGAGCGTCTCGTACACGCCCGATTCTTCCAACTGCAGCACCGTCTCAATCTTGTGCGGAATCCGGGTGAATTCCTGCAAGAACGATTTCGACGCCTCGGCGCTCAATTTCCCGCGTACCTGCCCGAGATGCGCCGCGAGCAGCAGCAACGCCGTGAGCTGCGACGTAAACGCCTTCGTCGAAGCCACGCCAATTTCGGGCCCCGCGTGCGTCAGAATCGAGCCCGCCGCCTCGCGCGTCACCATGCTGCCCATCACGTTGCAAATCGCCAGCGTCGGCGAACCCTTCATCTTCGCTTCGCGCTGTCCCGCCAACGTGTCCGCGGTTTCACCCGATTGAGAAATGCAAACCGTCAGCGTCTTCGAATCCAGAATCGGATCGCGATAGCGGAACTCGCTGCCGTAATCGACCTCCACGGGAATCCGCGCCAGGCGCTCGATCATGAATTTCCCGGCGAGCCCCGCGTGCCAGCTCGTGCCGCACGCGACGATGCGCACATGCTGGAACTCACGGAACTGCTGCTCCGTGATCTGCATGTCGTCCAGAAAGATTTTCCCCGTGTCCTGCGAAATCCGCCCCAGCAGCGTGTCGCGCACAGCGCGCGGCTGCTCGAAAATTTCTTTCTGCATGAAGTGCTTGTAGCCGCCCTTTTCCGCCATGATCGGATCCCACGCCACGTGCTGCGCGGGCCGTTCGACGGGGCGCCCGTCGTGGTCCATCACCTTGACGCCCTGCGGCGTCAGCACGGCGATGTCGCCGTCAGCCAAAAAGAAAATCTTGCGTGTATGCTCGAGCAAAGCCGGAATGTCGCTCGCGACGAAATACTCGCCGTCGCCCAGCCCGATCACCGACGGCGGACCAAGCCGCGCCGCCACAATCTTCTGCGGCTCACGCGCCGACAGCAGCACCAACGAATAAATCCCGCGCAGTTGCTTCAGCGATTGCCGTACCGCTTCTTCCAGGCACAGCTTGCCGCCTTGCGAATTTTTCTCCACGAGGTGCGCCACGATCTCGGTGTCCGTCTCTGTGACGAACTTATGCCCCTCGGCCTGAAGCTGTTCCTTCAGCTCTAAATAATTTTCGATGATTCCGTTGTGCACGACGACGTAGTTGCCCGTGCAGTCGCGATGCGGGTGTGCGTTTTCTTCCGTCGGGCGTCCGTGGGTCGCCCACCGCGTGTGGCCGATGCCGTACGTCCCTTCGATCGGCGCTTTCGCCAGCGCCTCTTCCAGGTTGCGCAGCTTGCCCGGCGCTCGCCGAATCTCGAGCTTGCCTTCTTTGGTAACGACCGCGATGCCCGCGGAGTCGTAGCCGCGATATTCGAGCTTTCGCAGCCCTTCAACGATGACCGGAACAACTTTTTTTGAGCCGATGTAGCCGACAATTCCGCACATGCGGGGACTTCTCCTGGCGCTTGCCGATGCTGCGCTTTCTGTCGTGAATCCGCTGCTAGGGTGCCGCTGATAACACCGCTGAAAACTCCGTTGAAAAGACACCTGCCTGATGAAAAAGCGTAGCACGCGGCCCATGCGCGAAAAGGGTGACGTTGGTACCGATGTGGCTTAGGAGTGGCGTACTAGGAAAGCACATTGCGTAACTGCTTCAATATCAGGTATATAGCGACTATAGCACTTAGTCCGGCCGGGCATCCGCCCCGCTCAATCTACAATCTCGAACCGGTATTCCTCGATCACCGGATTCGTCAGCACTTCCTTCGAAATCTTCTCAAGCTGCTTCTGCGCCTCGTCGCGATTCCACCCATCGAGATTCAGCACAAAAAATTTGCCCTGGCGAACGTCTTTGATTTCGCCATAGCCCAGCCCGGTCAGCGCGTGATGAATCGTCTGCCCTTGGGGATCGAGAACGGTGCGCTTCGGCATAACCCAAACGTGTGCTTTCATGGCCACAAATTATAGCATCGCATTTGGAAGGATTGGCATCACCGCCAAGGCGTCTATCCGCTGCGACTAGCGTCCGGGTAAGTCAAAATCGCCGGGTTCGTCGTCGGCCGCTCAACTTTGGCCCGAAGGTCCGAAATCAATCGCTCCACTAACAACACATCATCGATGTCGGCGACTGCCAGCGGTTCCTTTAGCGAGAAGCGGCTCATGTCGCGCTTTTTTTCTGCCGCGAGACCCGAGCACGGGATATTTCTCCCCAAACCAAATCGTGCCGCGTGATGTTCCCTCGCGGTTCATGCAAGGTATCGATTCGAGAAAGATCATTCCCGTATTTCGATCATGAAAGATTGTGTCTTGCACGATCAGAACGCGCCGGTTCGTCGCCGCGTAGTAGGTGCGACGCTTGAGCCAAGCATCGTGCAGAAACCTTCCCCACAGCATGTAATTGCCCATCACGACAAACGGAATTCCCCACACGATCCCGAAGGTATCCGGGCCAGCCGAGCGCCGCGAGTTTTGCCAGAAGCCGAACGCGTTCGCTTCCGAGAACATCATGAATCCACACCACAGCAGCGAGAAGGGAATGAGTGTCCAGTCGTCAGAGTGGAAAATTACGTGAGGGTCGGGCATCCCTGCCCAATAGATTCTTTCGTCGGAGTACAGTTCAGGTTGGATTTGTTCCGCGGCGCGCGAATCGATAATGGGCAATCTCTAGCACTCTCCAGTGAAACGAGAAGTTCTTCGAATCGTAGGGAATGCGCACGCGCATGTAAATAAAATTTACGAATTTTTTGACTGACGACGCCGTTTCTTTTCAGCGAGTGTCACGCCGCCAGTCACTGCAGATGCGACACCACATATCCTTCCGACAGCGCCTGCGTGTACACGTACACATACGCGTCGGCAGCCTGGGCGATGAGCGGCGCGCCTACACCCTGAATTCCAGACATATTCCCGCCGAACTCCTTCCAGAATTCTGTTTTGCCCGTTTTTACGTCGACCCGAAAGACGCGCGATCGCCTGTCTTCCGTCCGATTCGAAACAGCAAACACTTCGCGATCGTCGGGCGTCCAACCGATCACGCCGTATTTCGGATCGAGTGACGGAATCGGCGTAAACTTGTTGTCCTGCATCGACCAAGCGCCCCAGATTCCATCCGGGCCGCGCATCGCCACTCTGCTTCCATCATGCGAAAACGCCGTCCCACTGTAGCCTTCTGGCGTTAGCGGCTTCGAGTCGCCGGTCTGCGCATCAATCAGGTATGTGCGCTGCCCCTTTCCGGGTTCCGCGCCGTTAGCAATCAAATGCTTTCCATCCGGCATGTACCTCACCCGGTTGTAAGAGACGTTGTCGTGGGTCAGCGTGCGTCCTTCGCCGGCGCCGGTCGGGACAATCTTCAACGCGGTCGCGGTGAGGTCCTGCGCGATAACCCATTTCCCGTCGGGCGAAAGAGCTCGCGCCAAGCCTTCACCCAGGCGTGTCGGAGGTGATCCATCCGTGCTGCGCAGGAAGACCGTGTAGTTTGGCCCGCCGCCTTCGGCTTCTTCTTCGAACAATACTTGCTTGCCATCGCGGCTGATGTCGCGGATGTAAGTCCACCCGAGCCACCCCAATTCCACTTCGGCCTTACCTCCCGGCGGCATACTCCTTGCGTTCAATCGCAGGCGATGCGCGAGCGCTAAGACTTTTCCGTTTCGAATATCCTGTACCCACAATCCTCCCGGAATATTCGCCAATGACCTGCGTTTGCCATCAAGCGAAACCGCATAGAGGTTGTTCTCTGCGCCAGCGTCGGAAGCGGAAAACCAGAGTTCCGATCCCGATGGCGACCAAACGACGCCCTCCGCGGAATTCCAACCACTCGACAGCTTTTTTTCTTTGCCATCCAGTCCGATAACCGCAATCGATCCCCGGTCGTCGCCGATCGTGTTCTCATGATCGAGAAACGCAATCGATTTTCCGTCCGCCGAGATCTTCGGATTGCTGATCCAGTTGATCGTGTCCAGCAACACGGTTCCGATCGGATATTCGAGCCGCCAATGCCCACTCTCTGGCACGAAATGCACGACGGCCAGTTTGTCGCCGTCGGCGCTCCAGTCCGCATCCTGCACATTTTCCAGCATCGGTCGTGGCGTTCCGCCGCTATAGTTGACTCTCGCCAATGTCCCGGTTGTTGCGTATCCGCCTCGAACCGCTGAGTTGAGGCGAATCGCCAGTTCTCCTTTGCTCGATACGGACAGGATCTCCACGTTCTTGAATGGCAACTCGCGCTCTCCGAGAGAATCGACCGGCGCGATGAACAACTGCGCGTCGCTGCCTTCCCAGGTAGCGTTGTAGATGACACTACCGTCGGGCGTGAACCGCGCGTTCCCCATAAATCCAGCGCGAAACGTGATTTGCCGATATGTCGGCGTCGGCACCGGTCGGTCGTGTCCGAGCCACCAGCCGAGTGCGAGCATTGCGGCGGCGAGCACGAGTCCTGCGGTGTAAATCGCCGCCTTCGAACTTTTCTTTTCCGGGGTCGCCGCGATCGGAGCTTGCGCGCCCGTCTTAGGTCCGGAAATTTGCGAAACCGCTTCGAGCGCGAACGCCAAATCTTTCGCCGATTGAAATCTCTGCTCCGGCGATTTTTCCAGGCACCGCCGAACGATTCTTTCCAGCGCTGGGGCGACGGGCAACTTCGTCTCCGTGAACTCGGGCACATCCTCTTTCAGGATCGCCGTCATCGTCTCGGGAGCGGAGTCGCGCTGAAACGCTCGCTTGCCCGAGAGCATTTCGTACAGCACGACGCCGAACGAAAACATGTCGGTGCGCGCATCGATTTGGCCGCCGCGCACCTGCTCCGGCGCCATGTAACTTGCCGTGCCCATCACGATGCCGGCCGCCGTGTGCTGGGTCATCGTCGCGCCGTCGACGCCCGGCGTTTCCTTCGTCGCGAGCTTGGCCAGTCCGAAATCGAGAATCTTCACGCGGCCGTCGCGGCAAACGTAGAGATTGTCGGGTTTCAAGTCGCGGTGAACGATGCCTTTGTCATGCGCCGCCGCGAGTCCATTCGCAATCTGCACTGCGTACTCGATCGCTTTGCGCTGTGGGATCGGGCCCTTCTCGAGGATTGCTCGCAAGCTTTCGCCTTCGAGCAATTCCGAGACGAGATACGGCGACGCGTCGCGCGTGCCGACGTCATAGATGGCAAGGATGTTCGGATGATTCAGCGCCGCGACAGATTGCGATTCCTGCTCGAATCGTCTCAGTCGCTCGGCATCCGTGGCGAACGATTCCGGTAGAATCTTGATCGCCACTTCGCGCCCGAGCCGCGAATCGCGAGCGCGATACACCTCGCCCATTCCACCGGCGCCAATTTGCGACTGGATTTCGTACGGACCAAGCTTCGTTCCCGCTGGGATGGGCATAGGGTGCCGCGATTATACGCACCGACCCACGAAAAACCAACGCAGTGGAAGGCGCGGCTTCAGGCGTGCCGAACGTGTCAAGAGGGCGGCTCTAGCCCCTAAGGTCCGTGAGCGACTCATCACCTGCTTGACGCCAATCCCCGAATCAAAGACCATGCCCGGATGCAAATTTCAAAATCCTTGCCCTACCGCTCCCTATTTTTCTGTCTTGCAATCATTGCTACGATATTTTCCGCGCCACGCGCCGCTGCCCAAACGAAGCGCTACCTCGGTCCCGACGACTTCTACCGCATGCGTGAAGTCGGCGACCCGCAGCTCTCTCCCGACGGCAAGTGGATCGCGTACATTGTCACCACAATGAATCGCGAACTCGATCGTCTCGAAACACAAATCTATGTCGTCGACTGGGAAGGTACGCAAAGCCTCGCAATGACCTACGGGCCAGAGTCGGCGTCGTCGCCACGATGGAGCCCCGACGGAAAATATCTGTCGTTTCTTTCGTCGCACAAAGATGACAAGGGAGAAGGGAAGACCCAGATCTGGCTGCTCGACCGCCGCGGGGGCGAAGCGCAGCCTCTCACCGATGTGAAGCGCGACATCGAGAGCTATTCGTGGTCGCCGGATGGAAAAAAGATTGCGCTGGAACTGAGCGGTGATGAGCAATCTGCTGCCGATGCCGACAAGAAAACGCACAAAGCACCCAAGCCGATCGTCATCGACCGCTACCAATTCAAGCAGGACATTGAAGGCTACCTGACGGAATCCTCGCGCAGCCAGATTTCGATTTTCGATGTCGCNGACAAAAAGCTCGAAGCTATCACCAGCGATCGTCGGTATGACGATCAAGATGCGACGTGGTCCCCGGACAGCTCGAAGATTGCTTTCGTCAGCGATCGCACCAGCGATCCCGATCAAACCAGCATCGATGAAATCTACGTGGTCGACGCGAAAGCCCGTGCGACACCGCAGAGAATCGCTTCGTGTGATTCTCCCAGCGGCCAGCGTATACGCTGGAGCCCCGATGGCAAATCGATCCTCTACCTGGAAGGTTTCGAGCTGAAGTACGGAGCCTACAGCCAGAATTCACTTCGCCTCGTTTCGTCCTCCGGTGGCACGCCGAAAAAGCTCGCCGAGAAACTCGATCGCGGAATCATCGCGCCGGAATTTACCGCAGACGGCCAAGCAATCACGTTCGCTTTTGACGATGACCGCAGGGTCTTCATCGGTAGCGTGCCGGTGAGTGGTGGTGACGTCGAACGAATCACACACGGCGACGCCGTGATCGAACAGCGAACTTCTGCCGCCGGGCACATGGCGGTGACTGCAGCAACCGACTCGGCCCCTTCCGAAGTGTTCGCGCTCGAATCCGGCAAGCTTCGCAAACTTTCCTCGCAAAACGACGCATGGCTCAGTGAAATTCAACTCGGCGCAGTGGAAGATTTCTCAGCGAAAGCGAAAGACGGCAAGGAAGTGCACGGCCTGATGACCAAGCCGCCCGACTATCAGCCCGGCAAAAAATATCCGCTCATCCTCTGGATTCACGGCGGACCCGACATGCAGGACGACCATGCTCTGCTATTCGATTTATATCCGCTCGCGGTCGAGCGGCAGATGTTTGCGGCGCAGGGCTACGTCGTGCTCGCAGTGAACTATCGCGGCGGCAGTGGACGCGGCGCGGCGTATACGAAAGCGATTGCGGCGGACTGGGGCCAGAAGGAAGTTATGGATGTGCTCGCCGCCGTCGACTACGCGATTTCAAGTGGCGTAGCGGATCCAAACAAACTCGGCGTCGGTGGCTGGAGTTATGGCGGCATGATGACCGATTTCACCATCGCGTCCGACTCGCGCTTCAAAGCTGCGATGGCCGGCGCGGGCATCGGCAACGAACTCGGCATGTACGGCAGCGATCAGTACATTCGCCAGTACAACAACGAAATCGGTCCGCCGTGGAAAAATCTCGATACGTGGATCAAGATTTCGTATCCCTTCTACCATGCGGATCGCATCAAGACGCCGACGTTATTCATGGTTGGCCGCGCCGACTTCAACGTTCCGCTCGTCGGCACCGAGCAGATGTATCAGGCGCTGCGAACGCTCGGAATTCCCACGCAGCTCGTAATTTACCCGGATCAGTTCCATATTTTCACGCGACCCAGCTATATCCACGACCGCATGGAGCGTTATCTCGGCTGGTGGGACAAATATCTGAAGCAGTAATCATCATTGATTGAAGAGGGACGCGACGGGAAGGAATCGGGGTTCAAACTCTGGATCGCTTTCGTTCGATAGAGACGCGCGGTGATCGCAGGCTAAAGCAATCGTGAGAATGCGAGAGTTAGTCCGCTCAGAAGTGGACCAACTCTCGCTGGGAATTTACTTGCGTGGATGGGCGTTGGAGTATTCTGCCGCTTCTTTCAGTTCGCGGTCCGCCGCCACCAGATGCTCGATCGCTTTTTCGCCGTGGCCTCCCAAATCGTAGTGATTGTCCGTGCGAGCGGTTTCTGCTTCCTGCCACGCCGCGCCGATGTGGTGTTGCGCAGCCGCCAGATGCGGGTGTCTGTGACCGTCGATGTCTTCCACCGGCCGTTGTGCGACTGCGACACCGGCCAAAACCAACACTGCCGCGAGGGCAGCGCCCCTCAGGAGATTCGTTTTCATTTGTGATTTCCTTTCATGTTTGAAGAACACTATGTAGAAAACGGCGGGGTCGCTCCGTCGATGCGATTCCTACCGGCGCCGTGCGTGTCGAGCACGATAGCTGTTCCGGCGCATGAATTGCAACTTGATGCGCGGCTACTGTTTCCCAGTTGTGGACATGTTCGCATCGAAGGCGAATGCGTAGTCGAAGCTCGTTTCTTGCAGCGATGCAACTTCCTGTTCGGTCAGGCGCATGCGGCGTGCGTTTTCGTATTCGCCTTGCAACGTTGTGTGAAACATTGCGGGATCGTCGGTGGAAAGCACGATCGGAATCCCGTGGCGTAACAATTTCGGCAAAGGGTGATCTTCGATGCGCGCGTCTTTTCGCTGAAGTTGTTTTGCGAGCGCGCCGGTGTAGATATTTCCGGCGGGACAAACCTCTAACGGGATGCGACGCTCTGCCAGCAAATCCATCAAGCCTTCGTCGTGTACGGCGGCGATGCCGTGGCCGATGCGCTCGACACCGAGTAGTTCGACCGCTTCGCGAATTTTGTCCGGGCCTCCAACCTCGCCGGCGTGGATCAGGCGATGCAATCCTATTCCGGCAACTTGGTCGTAGACGGCGCGAAAGTCTTTCGTGTCGACCGCAAGTTCGTCGCCTCCAATGCCAAATGCGACAATCGATCTCGCTTTGTCTTGTGAGCGAGCGGCGGCGTTCACGACTTGCATCGCTGCATCGGCGCCGAATTGCCGCACCGCGTCAAAGATAAATTTAAGTCGCAGTCCGCGCTTCGCGAATCCCTCTGCGACCGCGACGATCGCTTCAAAATTCGCCTCGGGACTTTGCTTGCGCAAAATCATTACGCCAACAGAGAGCGTGATTTCCGCGTAGACGACGCGCTGCGCCAGTAGGTGCTCGCCGAGATCGTTCAAGATCAACGCGAAGTCTTGCGGATCGCGGACAAACGAAGTGACCCACTTGAAGGCTTCGAGGAAGCCGGTGAAGTCTTTGTAGGCGTATTTCTCGCGAACTTCCGCTTCGGTGAAGACGACGCCGTGACGGCGCGTCAGCGCGCAAACGGTCGCAGGCTGGATCGATCCTTCGAGATGAAGGTGAAGTTCCGCAAAGCTGGCCGGGTCACGAGGTGTTTTGCTACCGGCGGCTGGATCGTTCGTCGGGGACGTGTTCTGCGTTCCTTTCGTCGTTCAAATTTGTCGCGACTGTTCGGCTAGTGCTGAGCCTGCGGCACCGTCGGCTTTCCTGCGTTGGTCCAGGAGGTGAGCCAGTAAGAGCCGACGTCGGTTGATGCTTCGGAGAGCTGGCGAATCAATGTGGCGGCGGTGAGATTGTAAAAATGGTCGAAGTATTCGTCGTTGTACGCTTTTGTGCTGGCGCGCGCGTTGCGGTCGGCAAGCAAAATCGTTTCGAGGACACTGTGCGCGCTCAGGCACGCCTCAAAGGCGTGGTCAGTCGGGTCGGAGATGAACGATGCGTCGTTCGGGCGGAGCGGAAAGAACGATGAGAAGCGATCGATCAGGATGGCGCCGAAGCGATCGTTAATACCGTTTTGCAGAGTGAGATGGCCGTCGAAATTTTCGGTGGTGTTGAATGGATCGTGCGCTTCGGCGACGTAGCCCGCGAGGATCGCGGCATTGAGTTTTGCTTCGTCCCAGTGGCCTTGCTGAAACGATGTCGTCAATTTCGCGCTGTAGACACCGATCTGCCAGGGCAGCAGACCAGTTTGTTCGAGTTTAGATTTGCTGTACTTGCTGACGGCGTTTTTGTAGACACGAGGAAGCGTCGTGTACGGGAAGCGGCCGTAGCGATCGAGGTAGATGAAATGGTTGTGCTTCTCGGTCGGTGTTTTTGCTTCGGCGTCGAGCGGGTCAGAGACGTGCAGTGCGAGATACGAGCGATTTTCATCGAAGAAGGGACGCAGATCGGGAGGCAGGGTATCGACGGCTTTACCGACGATGACGCGTTGCGCGTTGGCTCCCCACGCGATTGTGTCGCGAGGCGTGAGAGACGCGATCAGCGCGATGGCAACGCAGACGNGGATTGCAATCGCGGCGAGTGTGAATTGCGAACGACGTGAACCTCGAGATGTCGCTTCGATGCGATTGCGATTCGCACACGTACGAAGCAGAGACGCTTTTCCAGCGAGCGCTACTGCGACCTCGTTCGATCTGCGGAAGCTCCGCAACATCTGCAATCCTCTAGGCTTGATTCGCGGCGCGCAGCGTACTCTTCTTGCGACCGTAGAAGTAGTAGAACACGAGACCAATCGCCAGCCACACAAAGAATCGGATCCAATTCATGATCGGAAGCCCTGCCATCAGAAGCAGGCACGTGAGGATCGTGATGGTCGGCGCGAGCGGCCCGCCGGGAGCGCGGAAGGCGCGCTTTCGATTGGGTTCGCGATAGCGAAGGATCAACACGCCGGCAGCGACGAGTGCGAAGGCGAACAGCGTGCCGATATTGGCTAGATCGCCGAGCGTGCCGATGTCCAGCAGTCCGGCCGGAATGCCGACGACGAAGCCGGCTACCCACGTTGAAAAATCGGGTGTGCAGAATTTCGGATGGATGCGGCTGAAAACGCGCGGAAGCAAGCCGTCGCGCGACATGGCGAACCAGACACGCGCCTGGCCGAGTTGGAAGACGAGCAGGGAAGAGATCATGCCCATAAGCGCGCCGATGAGGACGACGAGGCGCACGGTGCCGAAATGCATTTTCTTGAGCGTGTTTACGACCGGGGCGGCGTCGTCCATGAGCGTCTGCCAGGGCACGAGGCCGGTGAGGACGACGACGACGCCGATGTAGAGGACCGTGCAGACCACGAGCGTCGCGATGATGCCGATAGGGACGTCGCGCTGCGGATTCTTGCACTCTTCTGCGGCCGTCGAAACGGAGTCGAAGCCGATGTAGGTGAAGAAGACGATCGATCCGCCCGTGAGAATTCCGGACCAGCCGTTGGGCGCGAACGGATGCCAGTTGGCTGGGTGAATGTAGTGCGACGCGAAGCCGATGAAGACGAGGATCGCTATGATTTTCACCAGCACCATGACGTTGTTGGTTTCGGCGGACTCGCGGATGCCGCGCACGAGGATGACGGTGAGGAGCATCACGATGATGAAGGCGGGCCAGTTGAAGCCGAAGTGCCAGCCAGGTGCGTAGAGGGTGTTGCCTGCAAGGTCGGTGAGGCCGCCGGGCAAGTACGCGGGAGTGATCCATTTCAAATTGGGGTGGATGCCGAACCAGTCGAGCAGGTCGACGGTGTGCGCGGAAAAGCCGACGCTGACGGCCATGTTACTGACGGCGTACTCGAGGATGAGGTCCCAGCCGATGATCCAAGCGATGAGTTCGCCCATGGTGGCGTAGGTGTAGGTGTAGGCGCTGCCGGCGATGGGAATCATGGCGGCGAGTTCGGCGTAGCAAACGGACGCGAAGCCGCAAACGATCGCGACGAGGATGAAGGACAGTGCGATAGCAGGTCCGGCGCCGGGGCGGCCGAAACTGGCGGAGTGGTGAATCAGGTATTCGAGGAGCGGCGCGTTGAGAATCGAGGAGGCTTCGAGTTTTTGGCCGGCGATGGCGGTGCCGACGATGGTGAAGATGCCGGAGCCGATGACGGCGCCGATGCCCAGAGAGGTAAGGCTGAGCCAGCCGAGGGACTTCTTGAGCTTTACTTCGGCGTGTTCGGAGTCGGACAGGAGCTGGTCGATACTCTTACAGCTGAAGAGCGGTGAAGACACTCGTTATCTCCCATCGTCCCTGACCCAGGCCGAGCCGAATCCAAGGCCGAGCCGCCTGGCGCGCTGAAATGGAGGTGCGGACGCGGTTCAATGTACATGGAGAGCGGATGGGGCGCAACTGGCGGCGGATGTTTGCGATGGAGGGAAGTGGGGCAGCTATTGGCAATGGAGACTGGCTCCTGGGATTGAGTTGTGTGTGTGTATTTGGCGCGGACTCAGCGTTGAGTTTCGCCAGGGGTTCGCTTTTTGGGGGTATACCCTATGTTTTCGCAAAGAGTAAAAAACTCGTTTGGAATGAGTGGGATGCAAGAATGGGAATATTCGAGAGNGGGGAAGCCATTGAATTTGAGAGGTTTGCGACGGGGCGTGAGTGGGAAGCGTAGCGAGATTTGGGCAGAGGCGCGAGTTGTGTTGCAGGGTAGCATGAATTTACATGTTTGTCAATGGGTACTAGATAGTTCTGTTTGAATGAGGTGAGGGCGAGTTTGAACCTCGGGCTACGTCGCTTAGATCGGAGAGAGATTCATCGCGCGGAAAACGCGCGATGGTGCAGAGTGCCTCGCTGCGTGAGCCGAAAAAAGGCGTCGGCTCATTTCGCTGGGAATGACAGGTCGTTCAGTTTCGTGTTTGGTCGGATCGATCGGTGGCGGTGTAGGAAAGAACGCCGGCCGGATGCCGGCGCTACCGCTCAAGATGTTACAAAGCGTGCGGACTGGCAGATAGTGGGTCAGTTTTCGGTTACCGCGTTTATCAGGCGTTGAATGGTATTCGCCAAAACGCACGGTGGTGGGGTGACAAATATCGTTCGCGTTCCGTCAGTCCAAAAAAAAATGGGGAGCCGTGGGCCCCCCCGTTGCGAACCGGAAATCGGTTCAGTTTACTGCAGGGCGTTGCTGGCGTTCGTCGGCGCTAGACCCGTGAGCGTATAGCGGATCACGCCCGTCTGGTCCGAATAGAAACCGCGCTGGCCGGTCGTGCCAACCGAGGAAGGGATACCGGTTTGCGTGTAGCCATCGTTCAGTGGGGGAGTTTCAACACCCGGCTTCGGAGTGTAGGCAAACACGTAGCCGCTCTTTGAACCAGCTGACAGAACCGGGTCGATGATGCCCTTACCACCGGTGCAAATCGCTCCCGAGTTCAACTCCGCAAGCGTTGCGGAAAAGCCGGTCGCCGGGCACGAAGCCGCGTAGTTCACTTCACCCGTGTTGATCGTGCGAACCGAACCAACCGCCGACGCTTCGTTAGCGGCCATCTTCGACTTGATGAGGTTCGGAATTGCGATCGCCGCGATGATAAGAATAATCGCCACGACGATCAAAAGCTCGATAAGAGAAAATCCCTTCTGGGGTTTCTTCATGTTGTCTCCGTCGACCTGAATGCTTGTAGCAGATGCACAATTAAGAGCACATTGGGTACCGTTTTAGTTCGTGAGGTACGGTCGGGAGTTCGTTAACCGGGGGCGTTCTGAGCCCTGGGATCGTCTGTTTTTCCAACTTTTGACTCTGCCTTAGACAATTTTTGTCAGTGCTTACGCCCTTAATTGTCACAATTTCACCACGAGTCGATGCTGGTGAAAGTATTGAACTCAGAATCGTCCTGCCCAAAAGCTGCGCCGGTGTCGGAGGTGCTCGCATCGCTCGGCGCTTTGTCGTAACCCTGCGTCTCGGGACACGCGTTACCCGCGCTGCTATTTTCTCTTCCGTACGCATGCGCAGCTGCAAGCAAGCCTGCCAGAGCGCCAAGCGGCAGTGCGGACGAAGTCATGTATCCCCAAAACCGCAGATGTGCATTGAACAGCGAATGCTCCGAGAGCAAATCCGCTGCGCGTTGAAGCAGAACGTCCGCTCGCTCTCCCGATTGAGGCAGGGCTCGATCTGCTCCCAGTGCCTCGCGAACCACGACCGGAGAGTCTGAAGGATTCACCGGGCTCGCTGCCACATGAGGTTGCGAGACTAGGCTTGGGTGAGTTGGGCGTAGCGTTCGATGAATTTTTTGGTTCCGCGGCCGGGGAAGGTGACGGCGAGTTTGCGGTCGTCTTCGTCGCCTTCGACGCCGACGACGGTGCCGACGCCGTATTCGGGGTGGCGGACTTTTTGGCCGAGCATGGGGTCGGAGGCGGCCTTCTTGCCGAATGCTGAGGCGGAGCGGCCGAACGATGGAGTTTTTGACGGAGTCGAAGTGCTGCGCGCGGGTGTGCGGGACGGGGGCGGAGTGCCGCGGACGCGACGGGCGAATTCTTCGGGGGAATAAGAGTATTCGGGGTCGGGCTCGTAGCGGCGGGTCTGGCCGATTTCGGCCATGGAGCCGCGGACGGTGTCGACGAGTTCGCTAGGAATTTCTGCGAGGAAGCGCGACGGGAGAGATGCGCGAAGAGTCTGCTCGTTGCCGAAGATGCGGCGATAGACGGCACGGGTGAGCGTTAGCGATTTGCGGGCGCGGGTCATGCCGACGTAGACGAGGCGGCGCTCTTCTTCGATGCCTTTGGGGTCGTCGAAGGAACGGCTGTGGGGGCAGATGCCTTCTTCCATGCCGGTGAGGAAGACGTGATCGAATTCGAGGCCCTTGGTGCTGTGGAGCGTGATTAAAGTGACGCCGGGTTTGTCTTCGTACTGGTCAGCGTCGCTGACGAGAGCGGCGGCGTCGAGGAAGTCGCTGAAGTCTTCGCCGGATTCTTCGCTTTCGGCGATAGCGCGCGAGAGTTCTTCGAGGTTTTCGATGCGGGCGACGTCGTCGGGCGTGTTGCGATCCTTCAACATCTCCATGTAGCCGGTGTCTTCGAGGACGCTGCGCAGGAATTCGGGCGGGTCCATCTTCAGATAATTTTCTTGGAGCTTCGCGATCAGATCCTGGAATGCGCGGAGAGGTGCTACGGCGCGGCCGCCGGATTCGCCGGAGACGAATCTATTGATGGCGTCCCAGAGAGACGTGTTGTCGGTGCGGGCGGTTTCGCGGAGGGCGTCGACAGTGGTTTTGCCGATGCCGCGCGGGGGAGCGTTTAATACGCGGAGAAGAGAGACGTCGTCTTCGGGATGGAGCGCGAGGCGGACGTAGGCGAGAGCGTCTTTGACTTCGGCGCGGTTGTAGAAGCTGAAGCCGCCGACGAGTTTGTAGCGGATGCCGCGGCGACGGAAGACCTCTTCGAATGCGCGAGATTGGAAGTTGGTGCGGTACTCGACGGCGCAGGTGAGCGAGGAATCGTCGTCGAGGATGCGGGTGAGTTCGCCGGCGACGAATTCGGCTTCGGCGAAAGCGTCGCGGCCTTCGAAATAACGGAGATTGGTACCGGCGCCATTTTCGGCGCTGAGAGATTTGCCGAGGCGGTCGGGATTGTTGGCGACGACGGCGCCGGCGGCGTCGAGAATATTTTGCGTGGAGCGATAGTTGCGTTCGAGCTTGATGACTTTGGCGTTGCCGAAATCGCGCGAGAAGCTCATCAGGATGGAGACATCGGCGCCGCGCCAGCGATAGATGGATTGATCTTCGTCACCGACGACGCAGAGGTTTTGTTTGGCGTTGGTGAGGAGGCGCATCAGATCGTACTGAACGCGATTGGTGTCCTGATATTCGTCGACGTGGAGATATTGGAAGCGGTTCTGCCACTTTTCGCGGACGGGCGGATTTTCGCGGAGCATGCGCGCGGTGCGGAGGAGGAGATCGTCGAAGTCGAGCGCATTGCTTTGTTTGAGCTGGCGTTCGTACTCGGCGTAAATATCGGCGACTTTGCGGTCGTCCTGGCCGATGGCTTGAGAGCGGAGCTTTTCGGGAGTGGTGGCGTGATTTTTAGCGTGGCTGATTGCGCTGAGAACGTTGCGCGGAGTGAGTTGCTCGGCGTCGATGTTGAGCTTGCCCATGGCGAGCTTGACGGCGGAGAGTTGGTCGTCGGTATCGTAGATGGCGAAGTCTTTGGGGAGCTGCGCGGCGACGGCTTCGCGACGGAGGAGGCGGGCGCAGAGGGAGTGGAAGGTGGAGAGCCACGGCGCGGCAGGCGGGACGCCGGCTTTGAGGAGGAGATCGGCGACGCGGGTGCGCATTTCTTCGGCGGCTTTGTTGGTGAAAGTCACGGCGAGGATGGATTCGGCGGGGGTGCCGTTGGCGATGAGATTGGCCATGCGGAAAGTGATGGCGCGAGTTTTGCCGGTGCCAGCGCCGGCAAGGATTAGGACGGGGCCTTCGGTGGTTTCGGCGGCACGACGCTGTTCGGGATTGAGTTGGTCCAGGAGATTTTGCATTTTGTGGGTTGTGAGCGCGCGACGTGACGTGGTCGTCGGAATTTTTTCGCTAGATCATGTTAGCGGAGTGCGGAGGGTGGCGCAAACGAGAGGGTTTTTGTTTTGGAACGAGCGGTGGAAAAGTTTTTCGTTCCGGCGGATGTTGAGTGAGCGATTGCGGCGGACGCCGCTGTGACCGTGCTTGTGTTTAACGCTGAGATCCTTCGCTGCGTGAGCCGACGCGTTCGCTCAGAAGCGAACGCGGGAGAAAAGGCTTCGGCTCATTTCGCTCAGGATGACAGGTATTTAGATGCCGGCGAGTGTTTGGGTGGGTTTTCATCTAAACCCCGCGATCTGGGAAACCATCGCGGCTACAGGGTGGCGAAGGTTTAGATCGAGGAGAGGTTTTCGAGGTCGCGTGATGGGTTTGAGTCGTGGTGATGGTGTCGGTGACGTGTGATCTAAACCAGCACCCTCTAAAACCTGAGGGTGCGGCACCCAGCTGCCGAAATGCGACTATTGGTGGCGGCTGAGGTCGATGTCGAAATAGGTGAGGGTGCCGGTGTGATTCATTTTGTTGATTTGGGGGATGTAGAGATGGGCGGTCTGGAGGAGGTCGAATTGGCCGCCGAGGTCGAAGTAGAGGAGGCCTTGGACGGTGCTATGGGGGGCGATGACGCTGGTGGGGATTTGGGCGGCGTCGGCTTCTTTTTCCAGTTCATCCCAGTGCTTGTCGCGGCCGCCTTTTTTGCTCGGAAGAGGGACTGGAAGGCGCGGGCCTCGTGATGCGGTGGGATCTTTTGTTTTCGGTTTGAGGGCGGCGTCGGCGAGTTGTTCGGGAGTGAGCGAGGGGACTTCCTGGCGATTGTCTTCGTCGAGCTGGACGTTGAGGCGAATTTTGTCGAGATTGACGCGGAGGGATTCGTCGGAGTCGTTACGGAAATTTACCTGGACGGCGAGGACGCCGCCGTCGAAGGGGGATTTTTTGGGGAATTTTTCTTTGTATTGGGAGGGGAGGGTCCAGGGGAGAGCGGAGACGGTGAGGCCCTCGTGGGATTCCAGGGAGGCGGCTTTGAGGGAGTCTTGTTGAGGGGCGGTTGTGGCGCGTGGCGGTGAGAGGAGTGATGCGGCGGTGATGATGGTGATGGTGCAGGCGGAGAAGTGCGCGAGGACCTGGTTTCGCATCGGGTTATAATAAACCTTTCTCATATTGTCGCCTGAGATTCCTGGGGGAAGAGCGGGGTTGCCCTACGGGATTTTGGCGCGAGGCCATTGCAAGACGACGATTGTTTAGGCCTAGACGTTTGGGGCGCAGCGGTGCTGCGCCCGTACATAATTGAGGCGAACGGCGCAAGTGGTGGCAAGACGCGGCGGTCGGGCGGAGCAAGCCCCGCCCCTACAATGGCAAGAGAACATCGCAAGAGAGTGCGGGAGTTTGACTGAGTGTATTTCGTCTACAGTTTTTTGATGGCGGTCGCCGCGGCGGTGCTTTCGCCGATTTGGATTTGGAAGGGGTTGCGGCAGGGGAAGTATCTTTCGAATTTGGGTGAGAGGCTGGGGCGGTCGTTTCCGGGATTGAGTAAGAGCG
>JGI12635J15846_10000889_pt1 | contig 26072 bp, 27 predicted proteins | sample BlaSpr_A8_OM2_M2_FD_15846 | JGI IMG/M metagenome (IMG submission 15846) | reverse complement strand
CCGATTCACTATACGCGAGAGGCTCGTGGTCGCCCGACTTGGCCGGTTAGGCCCCGCCGCCGAGGACCGCGCGGTTGCGCTGCGACTGGATGCGACGATCGCCGAGTATTTTCATACGATAGGGCTCGATCGATAAACGCCTCGCCGTGGGAATGTCACCGCGCAATAGAATGAAGCACAGAGAGTGGTCAACCATTTGGCGACTACCTCGCGAGGTCGACGAACGCCCCAATAGGTCTTGCTCGGTAGCCTATCTCTTTCGATAAGACCTATCGTCTGCGACGATAAGCGGGCATCCGTGTCGCCGCGTTCGCGGAAAACACACCATCGAGGATCTGTCCGGCCGCGACGCGATGGCGAGGCGAGTGAGGGATCGCGCGCTGCTGTAGGTTCCGCACAGACCCCGCGGAAGTTTCATGTTGCGGCAAATTTATATGGAATGCGGCACGCGGCGTCTGCGCTTATATTGCGTGCCGGCATAAGCAACATTGCCTATCAGGCAACTTCCATCGACAAAGGAGATGTAGATGTATCCCATGAGCTGGTCTTCACGCGCCGTAAAATGCGTCGCGGCGAGTTGTGCGCTGTCGATTGTCTCACTCACGACGTTTGCACAGGAATATGTGCAGACAAACTTGGTCTCCGATATTCCGCAGGCACCCAACGCGGACGGCACCGTGGTTACAATCGACAAGCACCTAAAAAATCCCTGGGGGCTTGCACGCGGTCCGGCAACGCCGTGGTGGCCGAACGATGACGGAACCGGTGTTGCGACCTTGTATACGGGGGCTGGGGCGATAACGCCACTGGTCGTTACAATCCCGGGTGCCACCGGTACGACTACGCCCTCATCGCCGACAGGAATGGTTTTCAATGGCACGACCGATTTTGCTTTGGCGCCCAACAATCCAGCGTCATTCATTTTTGCGACAAAGCAGGGGACCATATCAGGCTGGGGACCACCGGCAACGCCGATTACTACGGCAGGTGCGTCGACCGCCCTCAACAAGGTGGACGAATCGAAAGCCGGCGCTGTCTTTACGGGCCTGACATGGTTCGAAGCGGATGGCAACCATTTCCTGCTGGCAGCAAATTTCAGCCAGGACCGCATCGAGGAATTCGACACAAACTTCAGGCGCGTAGAGATTTTCGAAGAGGCGTTCAGGGATGAACGTGTACCGCGTGGCTTTGCGCCCTACAACGTGCAAGCAGCAGGGGCCAATGTCGTCGTGACTTATGCCAAGCAGAATGCGACCAAAACCGCCGCTGATGACAACTGCGGNGAGCAGTGCGGCTTCGTCGACGTGTTCACGAGCGAGGGGAAATTATTGCAACGCCTGGAAAGCGGCCCATGGTTCAATGCCCCCTGGGGGGTTGCATTGGCACCTCAGGACTTCGGCTTTTTCAGCCATGACTTATTGATCGGCAATCGGTTCGGTGGAACGATCGCCGCGTTCGACGTGGCCAGCGGACGCTTCTTGGGCAATTTACTCGATGCCAACAGCGCGCCGATCGCTATTGACGGTCTCTGGGCTCTGGAGTTCGACAACCGGGGCAGTAACGAAGCCGGCACGACGGCGAGCCCATCCACGGGTCCCAGCCTATTCTTCACCGCGGGCATCAATAACTATGCCGACGGTTTATTCGGGACTCTCACGCCCGCGCCTGCACAATTGAATGCGGAGGATCACGAGTAGTTCGACTGGAGGATTNGCNAAAAAACTTGGTCGCGCAATCCGTGCAGGAGCGGACGGGCTGATCCGGGTCTTTCATAAGAATGCCCGGATCAGCACGCTATTTCGATGGCCGCGAGGGGTGGCACCGCAGCAGCTGTTACTGTGGGCGGCGTGTCGAAAATACCTGGCGGGCAGACGTTGACTTACAACGCGGGTGCCCAATCGGTGTCGTGCGCTTGCCACACGCCGAGTATCTAAACAGCCGTTCGCGCGGGAGACACTCCCGCCTACATCTTATCAGTCCGATTTGGAGTTGATCCGGATCCTCTCGGAGTGTTCAATACCCGCAGATCGACATACTCATGTTTGGGAGATCCCATGATCAAACGCGCGCTGCTACTTCTTGCGATGGCGGGGGTTTACGTATGGATACGTCGTCAACAACAACAGGCCATCGTGCCNACCAAGGACGACGACCATGCCGCTGAGGCGGAATGGGCGAGCGAGGGTGGGGCGAATCCTTCTGCATCCGTGTAGCTTTTTGAAATATCGGTCGCTGATGGACGCGCCTGCTTCGACGACGCCCTGTCGCTGAGGAGACGCCGAGGAACGGTTTNCTTGATACAGGAGGCCATATGGCAGCACGTCGCGTTCGGAGGTCGAAGTCACTTTCGCGAAAATATATGGAACTCGCGATTGCCGTCCCGCAAGTGGTGGCGNACCGGGCTGCGCGAGCGGCTCTTGCAGGTCCTATCATGTCTGAGCGAGACCGCAGGGAATTTCAAAGGATGGTGAACGAAAAGCAGGCAGCCTTTGCACAGGCCTGCTGGGAAATGGCGTTGCCGATGCTTCGCATCAATCTACAGCTCATGACCGCTATGTTCCGCGCCTTTTTCGCACCCTTTTCGCTCGCCAGCCCGTCGTTGGCCTCCGCAGGGGCAAAAGCGCACCAGGGAGCAGTGGCTGTACTCGGTAAGGGGTTGGCACCCATACACCGAACCGCGGTGTTGAACGCCAAGCGGCTCTCTAAGACTCCGCTCCGCTGACCTTGCGCCCCTGGACACGTCCTCTCGGCGGTGGATGATCGCTGGCCCGGCCTACGGTGGCGCCGATGGACTCGTAGAATCCGCTAAAAAAGGCCCTTCCGCGTCAAGCCGGGTCATTGAGCGACGCGGATTCTCCATCACGATACGAGGTGGCGGCGGACCTCAGGGATGAAGGAATAGAGACGCTTATACGCGGGGTGGCGCTATCAAGGCTGCGGCGAGAGAGGCGCATTGCGCCTGAACGGCACGCCAGTTATTCCAAGGCGCAACGACCCCTTTGTATTCGGACAGATCAATATCGGTCAGATCATATGGATCGGGTAGGGATAGCTTGACGACGACGGCGGTGAGCAGGTCGCCAGCCTCGTCCTTAAATTCGGCGTAGAGCTCGTTCATGCGCCTTATTTCTCTGCAATGATCTCCATCACCAGCGGCGTCACAAGGATGGCATTGGGGTTGGTCGCCAACGCGACAAAATCTCGCTCTACCGCATCGGCCCATTCCTGCGAAACTCGTCCGAGCTCCACCAGGCGCGCCGCATTGGTCCCGACAAATGCGGCCGGCCACTGCCATGTAAAGTGCGACGGGTGCACTGCAAAGAGGAGGGGCCGGACCTCCCGGACTTTAAAGCCGAAGTCGGTCATGAGCGGAAGAAGTGATGCCATGATGTCCGGCTCTCCGCCAGAAGCCCGCCAGCTCGCCATGACTTCGGCCACGAAACTGTCGATCTGTGAACTCGCCGGAATCGTTCGCCAGGTCGAGTATTGCTGGTATTCATGCAGCACGGCTATGCCGCCGACACGAAGGGCGCCGAAGAGCTTCTCAACCAGCGTTTGTGGTTGGGTGACAAAGGAGGCGACCCAACGACACCAGGCGATATCGGCGTCGGCGCATTCCACCGGCTCATCCATCAGGTCACATTCGACGATCTGTACCCAGGGTGTTTCACGACGCTCGATTGCATGTCGCGCGAAATCAACAAAGTCAGGAGATCGCTCCAGGGCGATCACGGTGCCGCCCGGGCCCACGATATCGGCAGCATCCATTGTCGCGTAGCCCGGACCCGCACCGAAGTCGATGACCTTCGAGCCCCGGGTCATCCCGGCCCGACTCCAGGCGTCCAATACGTGCGGGCGCCAGACCTGATGTTGCAGTCCCAGGCGATTGATCTCAGCCTGGTGGGTCCCTAATACGTAATCCGTAGCGGTAGACATGATGTGAATTCCAACGGGTAGACCGGCAATCGAACGAAAGGTCGTTGTTTTGCGAACTTACACCACGGAGTTGACGAAGTCTGGCCGCTTTCGGACCTCGAAATTAGAAGATGCCGGCGTGCCTCTGGTTGATCTTGCCGACCAGCAGCCATCGCGCCTCATCAGTCGTACGAGCGGCAATCTTCGGCATCACAGAGCGCAAGAACGCCGCCGTCGATTGGAGGTTCTCTCTATTTGGCTCAGGCATTTCGGCCGGGTTGACGTGAAGCGCACCAACTGCCTACCTTATCTGATGGAGCTGTCCTACGCGTGCGTCTGGCGTCCAGCGCCATACTCCGTCTTTGGCCCCCATTGCCGCAGTCCCGCCGGGTCCACCGTGCTTTATCGCTTAGCAAAACCTCGGCGCTTGAGTCGATTGTGGTTTGGCCATGAAAAGCGGTTTTTGTCTAATCAGGAGATTGATGTGCAAAAGCTTTTATTGCCGATGATTGGAATACTAACCACGGCATTGGCGTGTGGTTGCAACAGTGCAAAGTCCCCGGCGGCAGTCGCCATCGACGTGGCTGCGGCGCGGCAGCAAGCCTCTACCGAAGTGACGGACGCGACGAAAAATGTCGACAGTGCTGCCGCGAACGCTGAGAGCTCGTCCAAGGATCTCAACGATGTGGGCGCTAGAACCGCATATGATGTGGCCGTAGCGCAGGCAGACGGCGATCATAACGTCGCGATCCAACAGTGTCTTGCCCTAACTGGGGAGGCGCAAAAGTCGTGCAAGGAACGAGCGGACGCCGGTTATGACCAGGCGAAAACTCACGCTAATGTTACTCGTCTTTCGAAACTTCAATAGTCATTTGGTGGTTTGTAGACTTTTCCGATGACCAGGAGAAGGCCGGCGCTGAGGCCTGCGGTGAGCGCAACCAGCACCAACGACAGAATCACTTTACGTTGCACCCCGGGCCGATCCACCGGGCGTGCTCGCGACGCTTCCCTATGGTCCTACGTGCTTCGAGCTGGCGCGGTTGAATCACCCCGGTCAAATGCAAGCGCGCAACCGCCAAGCTCCAGGTCAGCGGCTATTTCAGACAGCGTTCGATCAGCTCGACGACGGGCGGCGCGCCGCATTGGCGGAGAAATTCGCTCATTGGCAATCACAATATCGCTGACCGGGTCATCAACAGATCGGGGNCGCAACAACGCGATGGATTTCGTGTGGACGATGCTCGCACCTGCCCGCGACGCATGAAGGGTCCGTGAGTCGAGGGTCGAGAGTCAGGTCGCTATTTCGCGCGCGAATGCGCGCCAGCGTACAGACGAAAGCAGGAGATCGGACTAACGTTGTTCGATAACCTTCATCGACTGTCACTTGTGACAGCGCCCAGGTGCCGACAGCGCACACATTTGACACTTTAGGAGAATATTTTGAAAACAACCCAACTCGCTTCATTGGCCTGCGCCGCGTTGCTCTTCGCAGGCGCGGCCGCCTACTCTGCCGATGAAGCCAAGAACGATGCACAACGAGAAACCTCGACGCATCGGGATTTCGACACCGTTGACACTCACAAACATGGATATCTCACTTCAAAGGACGTCAAGAGCGACGATTATGTCAGCAAGAATTTCGCCAAATGCAACGTGAAGCACAATGGTCACATGAGCCGTGAGGAATACGATAACTGCCACGAGTGACACCAACGCGATCGGTACTTGAGCAGACGCCGCCTCCGCCGCGGACGCCACCTATCTCCCATGCATCAGATTCTGCTTGCGGAGCTCGGAGCATTTTAAGACAGGAATAATCACATACCCCAATGAACGGCGAGTCGCGAGAATTGAGCACTGCGGATTTGGCGGTATCCGNGAACACCCCACCGCGATTGGCGCGCAAAGCTGATCCACCGGCTATGGCGGTAAATNCCGACGGAGTGGTTAAAACGACCCCGGAGAACACTCTCGCGCCGCTCTTTACNCAACACGCGACGACGGATTTTCGCTCGCGATGGGATGTCATTCAAAGAGGCTTTGTCGATGACCCCCAGGAAGCCGTTCGCGCGGGCGATGACCTCGTCGCCCAGGTCATTAAGAGTTTGTCGGAATCGTTCTCCGAGCAACGAGCTGAACTCGAGCATAGGATGAATCAGACAGAAACGTCATCCACCGAGAATCGCCGACTGGCCCTTCAACGCTACCGATCCTTTTTTGACCGCTTGCTGTCCATTTAAGGGTCACCGATAGGGCAGTCGACCCATGATTGACGCGGGGTTCACCATGGACATCGAAGCCCCACTACGTCAACTCGAATTTAACTATCGCGCAGCATTGAGTGCCGCGGTCGTTGCGAAAACCAACTATTTCGCGCGTGCTGGCGATCCGAGCGCACTATCTGCAGCCGTTAATAGAGCAAGGGCACGATGGCGGCAACTCGATTCACGTTCTGCTCTAGCAGCCAGGGCCGTTATTTTCCGCACCGCCACGAAAGGTCGCGTAACGGAGGTGATCAAATGCCGCGTGCGCGGAGATATACCCTAATGGGGGGGCACTTCAACCGGAATGATGGGGTTTACGTCCCCGGGCCCCGGGAGCCGATCGTGGAGGTCGAGTCGGTTCGTCGCTGGTTCGAAATTGACGAAAACGCCTTCACTGTGGACTCCGTCGTTGTCTGAACCACATGCGGCAGGGCGGCAGGTTGAGATAAACGGTCGCTATCATGCGCCGACCTGCGTGCGCCACGCTAACGTACAGCACGGAGGACGTAAGCATTGCGAGCCGCATCAAGGCTCTGATTATGAAAGGTGTACTTGCGGCGTGCGCGCTGACCGCAATCTCCCTGGCGGGAGCGGCTGCAGCCCCGGTCATGACCCAGCCGCCGGTATCCGAGGCGCAACTGGCCGAGGTGCTGGTCGTCGGCAAGCAGCCAGGCCCGGGCCTCTGGCGCATATCGAAAGGGGATCATGACCTTTGGATCTTCGCAACGCTGACACCCTTGCCGAAACAGATGATCTGGGACGCCACGGATATCGAGAAGCGCATTGGACAATCCCAGGCCGTGCTTGCCCCGCCGCGCATCGACCCACACGTCGGCTTTTTTCGCGGATTGACCTTGCTCCCTTCGCTTCTTCGCGCGCGTCACAATCCGGATGGGCGAATGCTCGAGCAGGTTGTGCCGCACGATCTGTACATGCGCTGGCTGGGCTTGCGCGTGAAGTACCTCGGCAACTCGAGTGACGAGAAGCTGCGCCCGATGCTGGCCGCATTCGATCTCGCCGATAAGGCGCTCGATAAAGAGGGGCTCGATGATCATCCCGATATCTGGAAGCGGATCGAGAGCATCTCGCGCCGCGCACGAGTGCCCATTGAGCCCGTCGTGCTCGATCTCAAGATTCACGATGAAAAGGCCTATGTCCGAGACCTCACGCAGATCTCCACAGAGCGCGAGGTGGCCTGTCTGCGATCCGTTATCGAGCACCTGGAGAAGGACCTTCCGTCCCTTCGCGAACGTGCCAATTTATGGTCGCTCGGCGACGTCGCACGGTTGCGGCCGCTGTTGCCGGCCGACGAGCCGATCGCATGCTTCGACGCCATGATGAGCGTGTCCCGATTCCGCAGCGAGTACGATCAGGTCTCGGCGCGGCTCGACGTGCTTTGGATCTCGAGCGCCGAGCAAGCGCTGCAAAGAAATCGAAGTACCCTCGCCGTGGTCGGGATCAAGAAGCTTCTTGCGGCCGATGGCTGGCTAGCGCAGCTCCGCTCGCGTGGCTACGAGATCCGGGAACCTTAGAGCTTGTTTGATCGCGGATGGAGGACTCAAGTGTCGACGTCACTATTCCACGTCACTTCCTCCAACAATCCTTGTCATTTCGGGCTGGAGGCCGTATCCGAGGGGGCTATTACGAGAACTGCTCGCCAACATTCCGTTAGGCGTTGAGATCTGGACCATCAATGATCTGAGTTCAGGGTCTGTCCTGGATCGTTCGACGGTGAATTGGTATCTGGCGCAATGGTCGCAGTGCCAGTCTGTGTATCTGATCCGGCCACAGCGGATGGCGGCACATGGAATTCCGCGATAAGCCAATTCATTAAGAGCATCAAGCAAAAATAAAGATAAAAAAAACGCCAATTGGAAGCGAACGCCGCCAGACGTTGTCCGCCCGCCGTCGTCCGCTCACTGGACGGGTTCGACGTAGTGCGTCGCGGCAATAAGGCGCTAAGGCGGCTCGCCACTTTCATGCGGTCCAGCGAAGCCACTATCCGACGTGGTAACGCGTCGAGTAACGCAATGATTTGCTCGACGGCGGTTTCCTCAGGCAATTGGGAAAGCCGAGCGGCTTCGGTCCACGGGTCAATGTCTTGGCGCGCGAGCGCCGAGAGCACGCTCAATGTCATTCCCTCGTGGTCTTCACAAATCGGTGCGTACAGAAACTGCTGAAATTCTGAACCTTGCGAAGTCATTGGTGCAGCACGCATTGCTTCAATCTTACAAACATCGACCGTCTGATGAGCGCCAACAACTACTGTCCTTAATCCCAAGCTCGTACATTTGCACCTCCATTTAATTCAACGCTACATGAAGCGGCTGCAGTCTGTCGGTGCGCTGTCGTACTCTGGCGCCCATCGCCTGCGTCGTGACCGCACTGAGAGCAGCAACGCCTAGGGTGTTCACCAGGGTTGGATGCTGCGCGTAGAAGGCGCCAAGCCGGTCTACGACCGATTCGTCACGTTGCTGATCGCTCGTTGCAATCGCAGTCACGTCCGAGCGAGAGACCTGCGCGGCTTGAACGGCGACCCAACGTGGAACCGCGATCAGAAGCCGCGCAGATTCGCAGATTTTCCCAGGTCAGCAATGGCCTCTTGCATTTTGGCCCGCGCTTGACCAAACCCTCAATTCGATTGTTGGCCATCATAATTTCCCTGCGGGTCGATAAATTACCGAGGCTTTACTTACACCCTGCGAACCACCCATACGATGAGTACGAGGAGGAGTATCGTTCCTAGAATGCCGCCGCCGATGAACATCGGATATCTCCGTTAGCTGGTTTAAGCTCCATTAACGCACGAAGAGTGGAAGGTGTCTGGACGCTACCGCACGCAGGTTACCCCGAAGCTCGACATCCGGGCGCAGATGCGTTTAGTTCATTTGACGCCCGGCGATTCCTCGTGGCGCAACGACGCGGTCGGTGCGGAAACTGAACTCATCGGGTGGTGCCCGAGCTCGAGCAGCTGCCCAAGGTGATACCGCCGCAGGTTGCGTCGGGCGCGAAGGAAATCAGCGAGGTTGCTCGGGTTGAAGTTCCGCGGGGTGTGAACGAGGCAATCAATCAGAGCGCAGACGCGATTGAATTGGTCCAGCAATCCTGGGGCCCGTCCGCTCGAACTTCTCGCACTGCTCCGGAGACAGCTAGATAGCCTGATCATCGTCTGGGAATGCGACGAGGAGCGTACGCAATGAAAGTCGAGACGGGAGATCGATTGTGTCGATATCGCCGCAATGGACCGTCGTGTACCGTTAAGGTGACACGGAAATCGACGTACGTACGGACGGCTTCGGCCGGGCGGCTAGCGCATCCAAGGGTCCCGTTGTGGAGCTCGATGTCGAGCGGAGCTCCGTACTTAAGGGCAATCGCGCCGTAAATTGAGTACCGCCTTCTCGGGTCGACGTAAGGGAGATTCGGCCCCCATGGGCGCTTACGATCTGCGAGCAAATGTGCAGACCTAAGCCTAGGCCGTTTTGGCTCGCAGACACGGAATGTCGCCAAAACGGTTCAAATATCTTACCCAAGCTCTCCGCTGGAATTGGGTCACCGGCATTCCAAACCTCTAACACGAGGTCGTTCTCGTCGGCTCTGGCGCTGATCTTGACCGGGCTGTGGGGCAGTCCATGCGTCAAGGCGTTTGCTAACAGATTGGAGGCCACCTGCTGCAGCCTTCCCAAGTCACAACGAACAGCGCGGTCAACGCCAATGTGCGAGATGATCTCGCACTCCGGCTGCGCGTCCTGAAGCTCCTGCACGACCGTCGCGAGACCCATATTGATGTTCTCGACCTCCGTCAGCTCGAGTCCTATCCCACCCCCTAAGCGCCCCCGGGCGAAATCGAGCACATCGTCAATCAACGCGGACATCCGTCGAGCATTTGTTTTGATCCGCGAGACAAACGCCAGCAATCCAGGATCGGTTAGCTTTCCTTCCAGCATGTCGCCGCTGGCATAGACCGCGTGCAGGGGATTACGCAAATCATGGCCCAAAATCGCAATGAATTGCTCGCGCAGTTCGCCCGCGGCACGTTCATCGAGTAGCGCGCGATGCTCCTGCTCTTGCAGCAATTGATGATCGAGCTGCGAGGCAATGAGTGCCGCGAAATCGCTGAACATCGATAGGATACGCGGCTCCGCCACCTTCGCGGGCCTCGGATCGAGCGCACTTAGATTCCCGAAATAGCCGCCGTTGGCGCGAATAATCGGCACCGAGACGTAGCTCTCGATCTGATAAAGCTTCGGCGCCTCATGGTTGCAGTAGCGCGGGTCGGCACTCGCATGCTCAATCACGATAGGGGCGCGCGATTCGCGAGAATCAAAACACAACGTCGTATTGACCGCGAGTTGCATACCCGGTTTCAAGCCGAAGTGAGCCTCATCTTTGACGGCGCAGGCGGTCCAAGTTTTATCTGTGACGCGCGCCACCACGGCAACCCGCATGCCGGTCGTCTCGCACAACACCTTGAGCAGTGTCGGCACGGCATCCATGCGAGCGATGATCGCGATAGCATGCGCGCTGTCTTCGGAAGCTTCCATGTCCAATTGACCTCACACCGCAGAAATCAGGGCTGTGACCTTATGCAGAGGGATGAGCGCAAATTCCATTCCATGGAAGCCAACCGTTTGTGCTTTGTGCGTCACGGTAGGGCTTGGGGTAAGCGGAGGTCTGTACGGTAACCGACATAACTTTGAAATTTTTACGAAGTGCGCCATGTTCGATAGCGCGCCGACCGGTTGAGTCAACTTCCGCATTGTAATGAGTTAAATCAAGGACTTGAGGAGCGGCGCGCGGGCTGCCTTTGATCGAGGTCTTCGAATCGCTTAGGATGAGCACCAAATGGGGGCATCAGCCGAACCCAGCCATAACCATCTGCTCGGCGCCTTACCGCCGGCCGAGGCGCAGCGTTGGATGCCGCTCTTAGAATCCGTCGATCTACCCCTGGGGCACGTGCTTTACGAGTCGGGTGCAGAGCTCACCCACGTGTACTTTCCAACGACTGCTATCGTCTCTCTCCTGTACGTTATGGAGAATGGCGCCTCGGCTGAAATTGCCGTCGTCGGTAACGAGGGCATCATCGGCGTTTCCCTATTCATGGGCGGCGAGTCCACCCCGAGTCGGGCCGTCGTGCAAAGCGCTGGCCACGGGTTTCGACTCAAAGCGATCGTCATGAAGGAGGAATTCAATCGCGCCGGCCCTGTATTGCATCTACTCTTGCGCTATACCCAGGCACTCATTACGCAGATGGCTCAAACCGCGGCATGCAACCGACACCACACTCTCGATCAACAGCTATGCCGATGGCTCCTCTTGAGCTTGGACCGCCTGCAGGGCAACCAACTGGTGATGACTCAAGAACTGATTGCCAACATGCTCGGAGTACGCCGCGAGGGGGTGACCGAAGGGGCGCTTAAACTTCAGCATGCAGGATTGATTAGCTACGCACGCGGCCACATCACCGTGCTCGACCGCAAAGGATTGGAAAAACGCAGTTGCGAGTGCTATTCGGTGGTCAAAAAAGAATACGACCGGCTGCTTCCCGACGAATTGGCGCATTGAACCAGGCTGATCACCGAGCCGCGGCTGAGGGCGCTCGAGTTACGAGCCGCGCCGGAGTTTCGATAGTCATTGGTTCGTGCCAACGCCAGTGCGCTAGCGTACAGACGGCTGAAGACAGTTCGCGCTATGCTATCTCGACGTTTTGAGTTCTTACGGCCATCAGTCGCCCGTTCAGGGTCGCTGTATCTATGAGGCGCTCCGGCCAAGGTCGGAAGGAGATTGGCGAATGAGCACAATCTTGATCATTGTCCTGGTCGTCCTGTTGCTCGGCGGGGGCGGCGGCTATTACGGGTACAGTCGGTATGGCGGCTCTGGGATCGGCGGTGCTCTCGGCTTGGTGTTGATCGTCGTTCTTGCTCTGTGGTTCTTCGGTGGGCTGCACATCAATCGCTGAGTTGCCCGACCGGCTTAAGACCTTGCCCACAAGGGTGCCGTCGATGATAATGCAGAGAGCGACGAGTTGGGGCACCGGCATTAACGCAATTAGGCTTCTAAAGCGCCCGCGGATGAAGATACCGAGGCGCGCGCGCCGGCGGCAAAAGCGGCCGCCTCAGCTCTGCTCAGCATCGCGCATCATAAAAGGACGTTATCCGCCACCAGACCACTGTCCGCGGGTCCTCCGGGTTATACCGTCTCATGGTTTCCGCTCCCCTACCGGCACGCGGCGCATATACTCCGCGAAGTTTCGCGCGATCCAGTCAGGCGGAGTCGGCGCGGGTTTTCTCTCTCTCTCTGAGGGTGTAGGTGTCACGCGAATAGCTCCAGTTCCGCTTTTAGGTAGGCGTCGACGTGCTGCTGCACTAAACGCCGCCCTGGGCGCAACTGCAAGCATAATGTGAGCGCTCTGCGCGTTAACCTTGATACCCGCGGGAAGGTTTTACCCGGAGAAAAACACGTCGATCGCGTTCATGATGTCACTTGATATCCCGCCGTCTTTGTCCAGGTACTTATGGCCCGCCATTCTGAATGGCGATGGATTGCCGCCGAAATCACCGAGCCCCAGCGCTAGCCTGCTAAAAAATCCCTACCTGCGGTGTCCCCAAGTCAGCTACGATAATCCACACACACCTATTGGAATAGTAGGCTGCTAGGTCGCATAGGCTATAGGCGCAACTCCCCCGGCCTACTTACCATCACCCCTTTTTGAATTACCTGACCGACCGCGCGCGGGGCTCCCACCATTAGCGCCAGACCCGCCGTTTACCTCCTCGCTGCGTACTATGGGAAAGTGCCTTCGTCTCGAATGAAATCCCGGGCCCTGCACGGCCGGATCGGACTGCACGCCGCAGCCGGCGGCGGGGAAGCCCTGTGGAACATCTATGCCAGCTTCCTCTAAAGAACACGCCCTCGATCGTTGGAAACACCGGCTTGGCTCGGTCGACGCAATGTTCACCCGGAATCGTCGCCGATACGCTCCTCGCCGCTTGCGAGAGCACTCGCAAGCCATTATCGTACGGGCATAATGCCGTACCGATAAACGATTTCCCGGACCTTTATCTTTGAATACTGGCTATCTATTTGGCATAATTCCCTTTAGATAATTCTAGTGACACTGCCGCTATGACTGCCAAATCGACCGAAAGCGCTAACCCATTTGAATTTGGCCGAGCCATGCGCGCCGACGCTATTGTCGATCGGGAAGAGGAACTTCGCCGCCTGAGAGATGCTGTGCGCAACGGCGAGCGCTTGTTCTTGATCGGGCCGCGCCGTTATGGCAAGACGTCGCTGTTGAATTACACGCAAAGCGTGCTCGAACGCGAGGGTGTGATCGTGCTCAAGTACGACGTGGAAAAATTTGAAACTACACGCCTCCTCGCTCAGGCACTTCTCTCCGGTGCGATCCGCACGCTCACCGGCCCGGTCGACAAAATAAGTGCCCTCGCGGGCCGCCAAATCAAACGCTTCTTCGGTTCGCTCAAGCCCGAGCTGAGCTACGACGTCGCCGAGGAAAGTTGGTCAGTCTCCGTGCTCGGCGACCGTCGCCCCGAAGAGGCCAGCCTTCCCCTGCTTACCGACGTGTTAGATGGGATTGAGGCCATGGCCAAATCACGGAATCAGATCGTCGCCGTGGTGCTCGATGAATTCCAGCAATTAGTGGCGCAGGGCGGAATATCAGCGGAACGACAGATTCGGGCCTCGGTACAGGAGCACCAGCATGTGAGTTATATCTTCGCAGGGTCGAAAACTCGGCTGCTCACTGACATGACCAGCCAGCATGCGCGGCCCTTTTATCGCATGGGGTCGTCGTTATTCTTGGGTTCAATCCCTCGTGCGGCTTTCGCTCCATTCCTAGTTAATGGCTTTGAGGCTCGGAGGTTCAAAGTCGTTGCTGGCGCTGTCGAACGCATTCTTGATCTGGCCGAGGACGTGCCATATAGCGTGCAGCGCTTGGCGCATCGCTGCTGGGATTTACTCGCGGGTGCTCCGGGGTCCGTCAGCACTTTGACGCCGGTCTTCGTGGAACGTGCCTTGGAGCGAATTGCCCTCGAGGACGATCCCGCTTATACCCAGCTTTGGTTGTCTTTGACCACGGTTCAAAAAAAAGCCCTCAACGCGGTCATTGGTACTTCAGGTAAGTTGTTGCTCTCCAAAGCCGTCAATGACCAATATGGCCTGGCGGTGGCCAGCATGCAAAAGGCACTAAAGGCGTTGGTCGATCGGGGGATTGTGCGCGAAGAACAGGTCTTGGGTGATAACCGCCTCCGGTTGGATGATCCATTTCTTGCCACATGGCTTAAGGTCGCGCGCACCGCTTAGTCCATTGACCAAGGCATCGACGGCTTGGCCGACGAGGGCCGGTAACTCGCTTTTTGCCCGCACCAGAAAAATCGGTGACTTTAATCCGTCCGGCGGGGCGCTCGCGCTTTGTGAGAAGCGAGTGCTCCGCTGAGGGCGACCCCGCCTGCCAGCCGTCGCGCGGGACAATCGCCCATTCGTTCGTACACCCGTAAGGAATACAAATGTCCAATGCGCTCGATCAACTCCATATCGATGCGTTGCGAAGCATCGGACCGGTAGGGCACCGCCACATCAACTTCCGAGGGACGTATCGATTCCCAGTTTGAGCGCTACGCTGACCGTCTTGTCGCATCAGCGGCTTAGGTGCACGGATTTTACATTGCCGCAGAGAAACCGCTAGTTTCTACATAAAAAGTACGCGACCCCCTTCTACGGCGCAGGATTCTATGGTGCCGGAACGATCGCTATCGGGCGTGCTCCCTCGAGTCCGTCGATGACGGTCGAAATCGAATAGGTGGACGTGTCGGCGACCGCCACGGAGTTGGTACTGGCATCCGTGATGTAGAGATGCCTTCCATCGGGGGTAATTGCCACTCCAAAGGCACCAGGCAGGTTGGCCACCGCCGTGGTAGCGGCGTTCGTGGCGGTGTCGAGGACAGCCACTCCGCCCAATCCCACGCCGTACATGTGCCGTGAATCGGGCGAAAAGATCTCGGGCGACGGGGGCTCATAAGTCATGACATCGGGAATCGCCGCCCTCAGAGCGCCGGTGGTCGGATTAAATACCAATAGCTGTGCGATACCAGGTGGATCGACCATGGCGTTTGCGTACAACTTCGTATTGTCCGGCGTTACGGCAGCCGAATAGAATCGCTCTCCTAGCCAACTTGGATTGAAAAAGTAGGTCTCGGCATCGGTGGCCGTGTCGATGACACCGAGTGATCCGTCAGGCGGCAGGCCGCCCGCAGCCGGCAAAAATAGTCTTTTGCCGTCCGGCGAGATGGCGATTCCCATGGGATTGAGGTCTTGAGTGTCGATGGTTGCCACGACAACATTGGTGGCGGTGTCGATCACGGAAACGGAAACCTGTATGGCATCGGTGACCCCGCAAACAACATAGACCCTGGTTCCGTCCGGGGATACGACGATACCCGCGGGGTTGGTGGGCACTGGGATGGTCGTCACCACCGTGTCGTGCGAGGTTTCGATCACCGATACTCTGCCCAATTCAGTGCCGAGTCCAGCCTTGTCGCCGCCGACGTACACATGCTTTGCGTCCGGTGTCACGGCGATGGACATGGGCGGGAAATCGAGCGCGACCGTCTTCACCACTCGATTCGTCCCGGTATCGATGACTGCCACCGTGTTGTCGGCGGTACCGACGTAGGCAAAGGGACGTCCGACTCGCGGATCGGAAGGAGTTGCTACCCAGGCCCCGTTGCTCCGTACCCACCAATCGTGGTGAATGTTCTCTTGATAGACGTTTCCGCTGAAGAAGAGCAGCAGGATGACTTCGTCCGAGGGGGTCAGCGCATGGTTCTCATAAACCTTGCCGCCGGATACCGTCCAGACGTTGAGCTCGGTATCGACGATCTGCGTCGCGGAAGGGATGGTCGTACCGCTGGCTGAGGCGGTGAGCGGAGCAGAAGTCGCCTCCCAGGCCCCATGGCTCCACAGCCACCAATCGTGATGAACGTTCTCCTGGTAGACAACGCTCTTGGCATACAGGAGACGAATGACCTCACTCGAGGGCGTGACGTGCCCGTTTTCAATGGCCTTGCCGCCGGACAACGTCCAGACCTCGAGCTCGCTGTCGACAATCTGGGTCGCGGAAGGGATGGTCGTGCTGCTGGCGGATACGACGCGCGGATCGGAACTCGCCGCCCAAGCTGCATCGGCCGAGGCCCAGACCCACCAATCATGGTGAATGTTCTCCTGATAGACGATTCCGCCATAGCACAGGAGGAGAATGACCTCACTCGTGGGGGTGAGCTGACCGTTCTCGTAAGCCTCGCCGTCAGACAACGTCCAGACGTTGAGCGCGCTGTCGACAATTCGCGTCGCCGTGGGGATGGTCGTACCACTCGGCGAAGGGGTGTTACCGGCTGCTGCTGCCCACTGCGGAGAGAAAATCAGCGCAACGAGATAAAGACCCCAGAATAAAGTGCGCATGAGGCGTTCCTTTTGCAAACCCTGAAAGGGCTCCAGCTTCCATTCCAACGATTCTCAATCACATTCCGTCGGACAGCGGTTGAACATCCTCTGCTCCATGCCGCCGCCCACCATTATGGGGATAATATAATCGCGCGTTGCTACCAATTAAAGCAGTGAATGCAGTGAAGGCGCGGCGGCAGATTAAGGGTCCTGCGGGGCATTTGCCCAGGTTTCCACCTCCCCGGCGGTCACTTCCGTGACCGGACGTCGCGGGGCGTGTGCGGCTTGAATGACGGCGCATCGCTTCCGGGAAATTTGCGAGCCGCCGCCGCACAATCTGAAGTTCTTGCTCCTCGGTGAGCCGAAACCCGCCGATATCCGCGAATGCGAAAGTCATACCGATTTCAACACACGCGCATCGGGTGGTGCAGGGGCGGTAACTCGCATCTTGCCCGCACCAGAAAACTCGGTGATTTTAATCAGTCCGGCGGGACGCTCGCGCTTTGTGAGAAGCGAGTGCTCCGGCTGAAGGCGACCCCGCCTGCCAGCCGTCGCGCGGGACAATCGCCCATTCGTTCGTACACCCGCAAGGAATACAAATGTCCAATGTGCTCGTTCAACTCCTACATCTGGCGCGAGGAGTGTGCTTGGCGGGCGGCGCCCATAACCAGGTCTGCAGACTCGAGCCTGAGCTCTACGGTGCGGCGAGCGGCGTGCGCCACCGCGTCATCAAACCGGGCTCCTAGCGCGTGGTGTTGCGCAAGCTGTGCTTGAGCGCCGAGCGGTCGCAATCATCGAGCGCAGAAGCCGCTCGCGGCGCCTCGGAAACTCATTTAAAGTAGATCCGTCGAAAACAGAGTTCCGCTATGAATTCCGATGTTTCTATGGACGCGGAGCAACTTTGGCAAAATCATCATCACTGTCCAAGTCATCTCGAAGGAGGATTATTATGAAGAGAATTGTCATCGCTTCGCTTTCCGCCACACTCGTCACGACGATCGCCCTTGCATATGAAATCCATCATCCTAATCTCCGCGATGCTGATCGCGACGCGCAGAATGCGATTAATCACATCATAAATGCCCAAAAGGGCAACCAGGGCATCGAATTCGGCGGACATGCCGAAAAGGCCATCGATCTGCTGAAGCATGCGCAAGAAGAAATAGTGGAAGGCGACAAGTACAACGACGCCCACCACAGGTAACACTTGAGCCTCGTTCGTTCATGTAGTAGGGGGGGCCAATCACCCTCCTGCTACATGAAAGACGGAGATGGCGCGCTCTTGTATCTCGCCGAGCCCAGCGACACCGCCCGGGTGGTACTCACCCGGGTCGGAACCTGCGTGATCGAGGATCGCAACACTCAAAACGGGGCTTTGACATCAAGTGCACGGGGACGCCGTCTGTATCGGAGGGATAAAATGCTGGCTAATAGGCTGGGCGCACACGTAGTAGGGTCCGATCCGGCTAGGGAGTGAGCCGTGCGTGGGGGAGCACGCCACCTGTTGCGGTCTGCACGATCGGACAGTTGATCACGATGTCTGATCGCTCGATGCGCACAATGCCCGCGTCAGCGGCCGCCAGGATTGCTTCCTCGCTGGTGAGTAGGCGCCGTTGGTCAGGGTGTTCCCATCGCACGAAGTACGCCAACCAAAGCGGACTATAAGCCGCATCGGTGCTCAAGGGCCCCGGCGGTCGCGGCACGGATGCGAACACAGCATCTTGGTCCCCATCGGGGAACTTATAGACACGTTCCAGTACGCTTCGGATCACGCCCGGTTTCCCATATGCCAGGATCGCATCTTTCAAGCGCGGCGCGAATGTGATACCCGCATTGGTGGCCATCGTCGGATCGGTGATTTCAGTGGTGATATAGTAAACGCGCTCGCCGGCGTACCATCCCCTCGCGGCCGGCAGAGTCACTTCCGGAGTTGAGTGGCGAGAGACCCCGAGGATTGCGCATCCGCACACTGCTGCCAACACGGACATCGCCGCAGTGGCGAGCCTGAGGTACCGACCTTCGCGCCACTGCTGCACCCCGTTTGGAACCGATCGGTCAATTAAGGCTTGCTTTCTCATTCTCCATTCCCCCCTCCCCATTCCCGAGCAGCGCGAGCGAAGCTGCAACGACACTTTCCAGCAGGTCCTGCTCAGGTCGCACGCGTGCGAGAACGCGGATTCCCATGAGCACTCGGAGAAGATGGCGGGCAAGCGTCGTCGCGGGTAGACACCGCGTGATCGTGCCGTTGGCTTGACCGGCTCTGACATGGACGAGGAAAAACGCCTCGATCTCGGCAAAGACCTCGATGACGATCTTGCGAAGCCCGGGATCATGCGGCGCGACTTCGAGCGCCGCGTTGACCAGCATGCAGCCTTTGCGCTCTCGATCGCCGAGCGAGCGCTTCACGATCCCCTCGAAGAAGGCGGCGATCGCGTCGCGGGGCGACAAGGCCTCGAATGACCGAATGCGGTCGGCAAGGTTTCTTTCAAGATAATGCTGAAGCGCCCTCTCATAGATCGCCCGCTTATTCAAATTCTCTGGGTCTGGCCATTCCATCACCCGCCCGTCGTTTACGTCGCTTGCATGTTGCCATTCTCGCCGAGAGGCGCGTAAATACGATGTCGATGTCGCATCTTTGCCTAAGGATGCGACGGATGTCGCTGTGCTGGTGCAACTGGTGGGGCAGGGTGCCATCGTCGCGGCAGCGAGTCACTCTCTGCTGTGAACGCGGTGCGCGCCACTTTTTCTATAGGAAAAACCGGGGAAGCTGCAAATCGTCGAGCGACCTAAGCTCCCACTCCGGTACACCCGGGAGGCGTTCCGGCGGCTGTCCCTGTCGATTGCACCATAACACGCGGAAGCCGGTAGCAGCAGCAGCGTAGGCGTCCCAGCCATTCGAGGACACGAAGACTATGTGATCAGCCGGGACACCGAGCGCCCCCGTGGCAAGATCATAGGCGCGAGGGGATGGCTTGTAAGTTTGTACTGCGTCCACGGACAGCACCCCGTTGACGAAGGGCGCGATCGCTGACGCGGTTATTGCTCGTTCGAGCATCGATGCGGTGCCATTCGACAATATCAGCACTCGCGTTTTGGCTGCTCGAAGCCGGATTAGCGCCCCAAGTGCGTCAGGATAGAGGGGTGGTGTGAAAGAGAGATCCAATAGCTCGTCTCGTAGCCGCGAGTCATGGATCCCGAGGGAGTCGAGCGCATAATCGAGAGCGTCCGCGGTAACCTGTTCAAAGTCCGCGTATCGGTCTTGCAAGCTTCTCAACCAAGCGTACTGCAGTTGCTTCTCTCGCCATCGATTCATCAAGGTATCCGCGCTATCGCGCAGCGTATCCCTTCGCAGTGAGATGGCACCGGCGAAGTCGAACAGTGTGCCATAAGCGTCGAAAACGAACGCGGCAGGGCGTGGCATATCCCGTTCTTGCATCTCGAGATCTCCGGAAGCGTTAATGGCCTGACTGAAGTGTGATTCTTGCAGTAGACCGCCCTATGCCAGGCTTTGTTAATCGGGCGCCCCACTGACGGTCGCATCGCCGCAGAGATTTGAAAGACGAACTGTTCGTACTTTAAGACCCTGCTCATCACCACTTTATTGCATTACCACCCACGAGATTGTTGCGCCAGCACGGCCATACCGCGGGGTCCTCCCCGCAAGCCGCCGCCCGTCACCCCGCCTCGGCGACCTTGTCTTGCGTTTTGGTGTCGAAGTCGCTGGCCTCGTGTCGTTCGCGCAGCTGGCTCGCCGGGTCGCCAAAGATACGGTTCACCATGCGACCGCGCTGCACCGCTGGTCGTTTGGCGATCGCGTCGGTCCAGCGCTGGACGTTCTTGTAGTCGGCCACCTGCAGGAACTCGCCGGCCTCGTAGACCAGGCCCTTGGCGAGCGCGCCGTACCAGGGCCAGACCGCTATGTCGGCGATGGTGTACTGCGTTCCACCCAGGTACTCGTTCTCGGCCAGCCGCCGGTCGAGCACGTCCATCTGCCGCTTCACCTCCATGGCGAAGCGGTCGATGGCGTATTCGATCTTGGTCGGAGCATAGGCATAGAAGTGGCCGAAGCCGCCGCCTAGGTACGGCGCCGAGCCCATTTGCCACATTAGCCACGATAAACACTCCGCCCGCGGCGCGGGCTCCGTAGGCAGGAAGGCGCCGAACTTCTCAGCCAAATGGATCAATATCGCGCCGGATTCGAAGACGCGGATGGGGGTCTGCCCGCTGCGGTCCAGCAGGGCCGGAATCTTGGAATTCGGATTTACACCTACGAAACCCGAACCGAACTGATCGCCTTCGCGAATGTTTATCAGCCAGGCGTCATACTCCGCCCCCGCGTGACCGCTCGCCAGCAGCTCCTCCAGCATCACCGTCACCTTCACACCATTGGGCGTGGCCAATGAATAGAGCTGTAGCGGATGGCGCCCCACAGGCAGACTCATGTCGTGCGTCGGCCCGGCCACGGGACGGTTGATGTTGGCGAACTGGCCTCCGTTCTGCTTGGCCCAGTTCCAGATCTTGGGCGGTATGTAGGTGGTATCGTCAGTCATGGTGTGGCGAGGGGTTGTGCTGCCGCCCAAAGCGCATCGGCACCCAAACGAATGCGGTAGTCCGGATTTGAGTAGACAAAACGAATGATCCCCGACGTGTCGATTATGAACACCGAAGGGACTGGCAGTTCGTGTTGTTTGGTACCGGTCGTGGCCTCGAGATCTACGCCATATTCCCGCATTTTGGCGAGCGTTGCGTCGTCCACGTGATAAGCAACGTGAAAGGCCTTCGCCGCTTTCAGCTGACTGTCTGATAGCAACGTGTAATGGATATCGGTCGCCTTGAGACTGGAGTACAACAATTCGGGTCGATCGGTACTCAAGAAGACAATTTCAAACCCGCTCTTGCGTAGTTTCGGCTCGACGAGGTGCAGGTCGCTCAGTTGCGCATTACAGTACGGGCACCAACCGCCGCGATAGAACAGCACGACCGTGGGCTTCTTGTAACTGTCCGGCTCAAAGGTCCGCAACGCCCCCTCCGTCGTTCGGGCCGCGAAAACCGGCGCTCGCGCCCCGACCGATAGCGGCTGCACCTGCAGAGGACTGTCGGGGATGCCGGCGAGAGCCCGCACCGCCACCAGCATGCCGAGTAGTGCAATCAACCGCGGATAGAATTTCATGACGCCTCCAAGACTGCGTGCAGCGACGGATTTCGATAGGGGTAGTTCACCGCGACCTCGGTCAGACCTGCGCCGTACCGCCATCCACGAACAATTCGATGCCGGTGACGAAACTCGAGTCGTCCGAGGCCAGAAATACCGCGGCTTTGGCTATTTCATCCGCGCTACCCATGCGGCCCATCGGAATGCTGGCGACAATCTGGCTGATGGCCTGCTTCGGAAGCGGCGCCAGGATCGGTGTATCGATCGTGCCGGGACTAATGACGTTGGCGCGGATCTTGCGATCCTTGAGTTCCACCGTCCAGGTACGCACAAAGGAGCGGACCGCTGCTTTGCTGGCGCAGTAGGCACCGAACGCAGCAATGCCTTTGACGGAGCCAATTGAGCCTGTGAGGATGATGGACCCGCCGTCATTGAACAGCGGCAGCGCCTTTTGCACGGTGAACAGCGTGCCTTTGACGTTGACGTCGAACGTCATATCAAAATGGGCCTCGGTCATGGCATCCGTGGCCACGAATTCGCCAACCCCCGCATTGGCGAAGACAATGTCGACGCGGCCCTTCTGCGCTTTGACGGTTTCATACAGCCGATCGAGGTCCGGCAATTTGGCGATATCGCCCTGCACGCCCGTGACCGCGGTGCCGATCTCCTTGACTGCCGCGTCGAGCTCGCGCTGGCGACGACCCATGATGAACACATAGGCGCCTTCGGCGACGAATCGCTTTGCCGTGGCTAGTCCCATGCCGGAAGTGCCGCCGGTAATCACAGCCACCTTGTTATCGAGCTTCTTCATCGTTTCTCCTATGTATGTTCCGAGCAGGCGGCGTGGTGCCGAACGCCGCCGGTCGGTCTATGAACGTATTAACAACCTTGTAAGTGTCCTCCTCTCCTCCGAATTAGATAAGTCGGTCAATTTGGCATAATATTCATGCGGTATACGCATGAATAGGGCGGCTCGAGACGTACCAATGGATAGATTTCTTCTCATGTACAGCTTTGCCCGGGCGGTCGAGACTGGAAGCTTCTCCGCCGTCGCCCGGGAACTGGGGACGGGACAACCGAATGTCAGCAGGCACATCGCAGCGCTCGAGAAGCATCTGGGGACGAGGCTGCTTCACCGCTCGACGCGCAAGCTCACCTTGACGCCCGAGGGAGAGCGCTATTACAGCGAGACGAGACGAGTCATCGACGCGATCACGGAGGCAGAGTCGAACGCTCGCGGCGAGGACGCCCCGCAGGGTCTATTGCGCGTGGCGTGCCCCACCGTGCTCGGCCGTTCCCACGTCCTGCCCCAAATGAAAGCAATCCTGGCGCAATTCCCGGAAATGGAGATCGATTTACAGATTGGCGATCGCTACATCGATCTCGTCGAGGAGGGGATTGATCTGGCGATCCGCATCGGGACTCTCAAGGACAGTGCGCTCAAGGCGCGACGCATTGGCGCCGTCGAGCGAGTCTGCGTCGCCAGCAGCGAGTATCTGGCTGAACATTCGGCACCGACAAACCCGAACGATCTGCGCAGTCACAGTTGCATTCTCTACACCCTTTCCTCCGCCGGCAGCACCTGGTCATTCCGAGACATCGACGTGGTGGTTCGTGGACGCTTTCGGGTAAATTCTCCCGATGGCATTCGCAGTGCAGTGCTCGATGGAATTGGTATCGCCTACGCACCGGGTTGGCTTTTTGAAGACGCACTCGCCGATCGCCGTGTACGTTCATTGCTGATTGAACATTACGGACCCCCTGTGCCTATACACTTTGTGTATGCGGCAAACCGGCTACTGCCGCGGCGAGCGCGTGTGTTCATGGACTTCATCGCAGAGGCGTTTGCCCGCGATCCGGCACTCAATGCGGAGACCGGCGCCAAAATAGAGGGCGCTGACAGGAATCTCGAGCTGCAATAGTTGAATCGCAACGCGCGCCTGGCATAGGCTCGCCCTGACGGCGCTATTTGAGTTGTCCTAGACGGCGTAACAGGGGGTAATCGTCAACCCTTGGGCGAACACCCAAAAGGCCACGACCGCAAAGTCGGCCGGTCGGGTGGTTTATTGCTCCGACGACGTACCGCCGGTGATCAAGCGAATACTGCCACCAAACTTAAGGTAGGCCCAAAACCAGTTGGTCAACGTCGCGAAGCGATTTCTGACGCCCAGCATGAAGGCGATGTGCACGATTCCCCACAGCCACCATGCGGGTGCGCCCGACAGCTTCAAGATGCCGAAATCCGCCACGGCGGCCTTGCGGCCGATGGTGGCAAGGGAGCCCAAGTGGCGATAACGAAATGCGGGCATTGGCCTACGCGATTCGACCATCGCCCGAATTTTCTTTGCCACGTACGTACCGCCTTGCTTGGCCGCCGGAGCCAACCCGGGCACGCTTTCACCCTTCCAAGCCTTGCTCGCCGCAGTGTCGCCGATCGCGAATACATTGGCGAGCCCCGGTACCCGCAAGTCATCGCCCACGATGAGGCGTCCCGCCTTATCGGCGGGCGCGTTCAACCACGCCGCCGCCGGCGATGCGGCCACTCCGGCAGCCCAAAGGACTGTACTCGCTTCGATGCGAGTTCCGTCAACGGCAACTCCCGTTTCATCGATATGATCAACCCGGCTACCGAGATGAATTTCCACTCCCAGCTGCTCTAGCGAGCGTTGCGCGATCTGCGCCAACCGCTCCGGGAAGCTCGGCAGTAATCGCGGAGCGGCTTGGACGAGAATCACGCGGGCTTTCGCCGGATCGAATGCACGGAAATCCTTTTCCAATCCAAAACGGGCCAATTCTGCGATCGCGCCTGCGAGTTCCACACCCGTGGGGCCACCGCCCACGATCAGGAAGGTTAACAATGCCTTGCGATCTTGCTCGAGAGACGCCGCCTCGGCGCGCTCGAATGCCGTCAAGATCCGGCGACGAATTTCCAACGCATCCTCGATGCGCTTGATGCCCGGTGCGAAGCGCGCCCATTCATCGTTTCCGAAATAGCTGTGGGTGGCGCCTGTGGCGAGCACCAGATAATCGTATGGAATGTCGCCATTTTGCATCGACACCGTTTGCCGCTGCGTATCCACTCCCGTGACGGTGCCGAGGAGCAATCGGACCGACGGCGAGTTGCGGAACATCTGCCGTGCCGGCGTCGCTATATCACCCGGAGACAAGGCCGCCGTGGCGACTTGATACAGCAGCGGCTGGAACAGGTGATAATTCGTGCGGTCAATGAGCGTCACTGCCACAGAGGCGTCGCGCAAGCCTTGCGCGCATCGCAGGCCGCCAAAGCCTGCTCCGACGATGACGACTCTCGGTAATCCTTGAAGACCGTCGAGACCATGCCTCCTGCTCGAAGGGAAAACGCTATCGCGCAAACGCACGAGGAGCTCGTCGATCGACACGAATCCTCCGCCGTACACGCCGAGAATCGCCAGGAACATGAGCAAATAGATCGAGTCGGTGACCCGCGGGTCGATCATCGAATAGGCAAATAGCCCAAAGAACAGAACTGCGGCGATATAGCGCGTCGCCAATCCCGTGAGGAGTAAGACGCCGCCCACCCAGGCGGCGGCTTGCGGAACGCGCATGGCTACGTCCAACGGCAACCATCGCTCGAGGTCCTTGAATTCAGCGCCCGAGGAACGCGAAAAAGCCGCCATGAGCAAAGCGATTCCTAACCACACCCGGAAGAAAGAGATGTAGAGCGGCGTGCCGTATCCTCTCAGGCGCTTGGAAAAGTCAATAATTCGTGGAATGAGCGGGACGGCGCTGTCGTTNAGTCCCCGGCGCAGCAAGTTATCGANCGATATCGGGCCNGCACCGTAAATCGCAAACCAACCTGCCAGCGCCNTCCAAAAGAGCTGGGTATCGAATGGGGTGTANCGAAGTTGCGTGATCAACGACAGCAGTAGCAGTGGCAGCGCGGCGTATCGAGTCATGAAGCCAATCGCCAGCAGTGCTGCGCACACGATGTAAATGGCCGTGCTCAGAAACGCCGCCGAGTTCGGCGCGAGGAATGGGATCGGGTTCTCTTGGCTCGCCACCGCCAGCGTGATCTCCCAGTGCAGCATCTGCATGAAGCCGAAGAAACCAAAGAGCTTGGCGATCCAGAGGCGAATGGCTACTTCGATGTACGGCCAGGCTATTCCGCGGAAGAGAGACGTCCACAGTTTCGGGATTGGCCGGGTTGCCGCTGCCGCTTTGGCGAGAAACGAAGGTTTATGGTGGCCGGCGAATTGCATCCGCATTTGATCCTCATTCGAGCCGCTCTAAAGAGGGAAAGGCTTCCC
>JGI12635J15846_10000887_pt1 | contig 26094 bp, 16 predicted proteins | sample BlaSpr_A8_OM2_M2_FD_15846 | JGI IMG/M metagenome (IMG submission 15846) | reverse complement strand
GATGGCGCCCTGTTCCGTCATCGGAGACGTTTGCGTCACCGCCGCCGTTAACGTCGCCACGTTAGCGAGCGCCGTCACAGGTTTGGCCAGACCAAAATCCAGGAGTTTCGCGCCCGTCGCAGTAATCATGATGTTGCCGGGCTTTAAATCGCGGTGCACCACACCGCTGCGGTGTGCGTTGTCCAGCGCGTCGGCAGTCTGCATCCCTAACTTGAGCACCTGATCGAGAGGCAGGGGGCCCTTTTCAAGTCGCTTGCCAAGCGTCTCGCCCTCGACACATTCCATGACGAGATAATCGATACCGTCCTGATGGCCTACGTCATACAGCACGCAGATGTGTGGATGACTCAGGCTAGAGATGGTCTTCGCCTCACGCTCGAAACGCTGCTTGCGAACAAGATCCGATGAGAACTGCGCAGGAAGAATTTTGATCGCGACGGGGCGCTCCAGCCGCGTGTCCCGCGCGCGATACACCTCTCCCATCCCGCCCGCGCCGAGCGGTGATGTAATTTGGTAGGGGCCAAGCTGTGTACCGGGAGTCAGTGGCATAACTGGCCGTGATTATAACTCCGGGTAACGTTTGCCCGGTATCTGCAGCCCTCACTTGAACGAGCGAACGCGTCGAAGTGGCCGTATTCGACATTTCGATTCGAGCCGCGCCGCGATAGCTCCCGGTTTGTCGGCAACCCTTACCTTAGCGGATTATGGAAGGGTTGCCCGTGATCCGGGCAGAATCCAAAGAAGCTGTCGCCAATGATGCTCTCAATGCGCTGACGAGTTAAGAACCTCTGCCAAATAATGTCTCCAGAGCCCGGCAACGGTGTTATTGCCCTCTCCATTACTCTGCTTAGTGGCGGGCACGATCACGAATCGGCCATTTTTCACACGCGGCATCTCACGATCGAGTGCTGCGAATTCAGGGGAGTTTATCTGGTCGTCTGCGAAAACAATCAAGAGCAATTTCGCCCTTATTTTTTCGAGATCTGGAGCCGGGTTGTAATCGCTGGAAGCATCGTAGTGGTAAAGGGTATTGTTAGCGTCGGCATGTTTTCCCGCCAGCTCAACAGTGCGGTCATACCATTTATCGGCCTCCGCTCGTGTGGGATAGCTCTCATATTGTCTTGCTGGGTTTCCGGTCATGATTGGCACGAGCGGGGCGAGCCGTATCAAACAGTGGGGTTGCTGCTGGTAGTCGCCGTTCTTCCATTCTGGGTCGTTACGAATCATCTCTACAACCATGTGCCGCCATAGCCGATTCCGCCCACCTGTCTCGACGGGAAGAGCGCTGATAGGAAACAATGCGTCCATCATTTCGGGATATCGCTCACCCCACAGCCACGTATGCATGCCCCCCATCGACAAACCAAGCACAAGCCGCAAGTGAGTAATGCTGAGTTTTTCAGTTACGAGTTGATGCTGCGCGGCAACCATGTCCTCGTAGCCATAGTGGGGAAAACGCGCCCTCAATCCATTGCTGGGCTTGCTTGATTTCCCGTGTCCGATAGAATCGGGAATAATCAGGTAAGATTTCGCAAGGTCAAGGGGCTGGCCCGCCCCATACAGAGGGTCGCTGAAATCGGGATCGAAAAACTCGGTTGTGTCGCTACCCGTACTGTGCAATAGCAGGACAGCGTTGTCTATTTGACCAGATGAATTTCGGTGCAGCCTACCCAGAGTGACGTAGTGGAGCCGCAACTCAGGTAACACCTCGCCATCATTGAAGTGGAAGTCCTTGATAATGAAATCGCCTTCGGTCCTGTCGGAAAAGGGGCTTTCGGCGGCAGTTTCTGTCGACTGTGCAGACAGACGACCGGGCACGAGGCAGAGGGCCAGGACGAAATGAACTGTGGCCGATCTCAAAAGTCTCTTGGCAAGCTGCATCATTTGAGGCACCTCCAGCTGAAGTCCGATCGAAATTTATCATGTTCCGAGCCGGGCTAGAGTAGAAGCAATATCCTAAAGGCTCGCAAACGGGCAAGAATAGGTTTCTGGGCGAATCGTCGGCGACTCTGAAATTGAGACTTTTACCTGACCCCACTTCTCAACTGACGGTTTGCCCGTGATTCAGGGGCAAGGAAGAGAGACCCCCTTTACTCTATAATCCGGCTATGGCTCTCGTTGTTTTCCTCCGAGGAGTCAATGTTGGCGGACACAGGACGTTTCGTCCGAGCATTCTCGCCAAAGAACTGAGCGACTATGGTGTCGTGAATGTCGGTGCGGCAGGCACCTTCGTCGTTCGAAAACCCGGAGTTCGAGCAAAGTTCCGTGCTGAACTGCTCCGGAAGCTGCCATTCGAGGCGGAAGTGGTGCTCTGCGACGGTCGCGATCTTATCCGCATGGAGATGGAAAATCCGTTTGGAGCCGACCCGTCACGCCCCGATATTGTTCGATTCGTGAGCATCCTGTCGAAAGCCGACCGCGGCCTGGCTTCCATTCCATGCGCACTTCCGCCACGCGGGGAGTGGTTCGTGCGAGTTATCGCGTCGAAAAAGCGATTCGTCTTCGGAGTGTACCGTCGCCACATGAAAACGATCGGCTATCTTGGGCAGATCGACAAACTGTTCGGTGTGCGGGCGACGACACGGAATTGGAACACCATAATCGCCATCGTGCAGATTTTGAAAGGCGACGACAAGAAAGCCAAGCGCGATTGAATACTCTCTGTACTTGCTCGGAATAACATATGGCTTCCGACCGAGAAGTGTTAATCGAAGCGACGCTATTCCCGAGTCGTCGGCAACCTTTACCTTACCGCATTACGGAAGGGTTGCCCGTGATACGACCAGAATCCCACCAAGGCTTGGTTGCAGGTTATGAGCGCTATCGCCTGATTTCGCCAACTACAATCGTGTTTTGTTTTTTCCCAGTGCGATGTTCTGCTAGTCTGTTGAGCTACCTAAGCGGGAGAACTTTCATGAATGAACTCGACCGCCGTTCATTGCTGAAGGCAATCACGGCAGTTCCCTTTGCCTACTGCGAGACACTTAGCGTCCCTAGTCAGGAACCAGTAAGTGTTGTTGCCTCGCACACTGACCGCACCGGACATCCGCATAAAGCCGCCCGCGCTAACAGCCACCTGGATTTCAAAGTCTTAACCCGCGAAACTGACGGCCGCGTCTTCATTATGGAAAACAGGGACATGGTACGTGGTGGACCGCCGAGACATTTGCATTACGAGCAAGAGGAGTGGTTTTTCTTTCTCGAAGGTGGCGAGGTGATTATGGAAATCGGAGAGCAAAAGATACGGTTGAAACCAGGTGACTCAGTACTTGCTCCGCGCAAGGTGCCGCATGTCTGGGCTTATATTGGGGAGCAGCCCGGACGTATGTTATTTGTATTCACGCCGGCGGCGAAGATCGAAAGCTTTTTCGAGGAAACCAGTAAACCGGACGCCAAGGCCATGGACCCGCAACGATTCGAAGCCCATGGTATGAAGATAGTGGGCCCTCCATTACTGGATTCACGCTCCAGCGACGATCACTTGTGTGCATTGGAGGCAGCAACTTCAGTTTTAGTGTCACTGTTTTGCCTCATGCCTAAATCCCGTGGGCGATTCGGAAGAAAGATGCGATTGATGGTAGGACGTACCTTGTCAAGCCGAAGCCGCCGTTCTAATCGTTAACGTCAAAACCGGACGCCAGCACTGTCACGGGTGCATCGGCGGGACGTTCATGCGCTGGTACGTGTTGACGCGCGATGATGTGTGTTGGATGCGGTCTTGCGCCATTCATCCAGAGGTCGCCACCCTAGAGAAGGTTGTCAGAGATCCCTTAGCTAGACGTCGGTGCTCGGTCCTTGTTAATGCTAGACAACCTTGAGGTGATTCTCTTCGAACTATTTAGTTACGGAGTCACCGTAATGCTCGTCACCGGATGAATCTCATTCCACTGACCGTGAAATGTATCCTGTACGTATCTCCCGACAATTCGAACGTGCGAACCGACTGGTGGCAGCGCAACCTGGTCCGTGTATCCCTGACACGCTGCCTTGGCATCCATCTGCGTTATTGGAAATCTGCAAATAATCTCGAAAACTAAGTTTCCATTCCCATCGTTCACGTTGCCCGAATTTAAAAGGTTCTCGAATCCGGAATCCACTTTCAGCCACCCGTGGGTATCTCCGTCCGGTTCGTGACGGGTTCTGTCCAATTGCTTAAACGCTGAACGCTCTCAGCGGCAATCGTCACAGGTCCTACCCTGTAATCCTTCGATGCCTTCCTTTGCAATGATGGGAACCATGATGAGCGCGGCCGCAGGGTCGGCCCACCACATGCCAAAAAGCGCGTTGAGCAGCAATCCAGCGAGCAGGATCGCTGAGAGATATGTGCAAAACTCCGTCTGTTTCGCGTCCGCGTGCATGGCGGCGCTGCCCAGGGCGCGGCCGACTTTCTTTTTCGCTTTGGAAAGTATCGGCATGACGACCACCGAAACACAAGCCAGAACAATTCCTGCGACGCTCCGCTCCGGAGCCCGCTTTGACACTAGGTCCGCGATGGATTCATAGGCAATGAAGATAGCCAATAGCAAGAAACACGCGCCGACGAGCGACAACGCGCGCTGTTCTTTGCGTTCTCGCTGAGGCACATCCGCATCCACCGACATCCTCCATAGCAGAACCGACCCAGAAGTCACTTCAACGAAGCTATCAAGTCCAAAACCCATTAGGGAAATGCTACCGGCAATTGCTCCAGCAACAATTGCTACCAAGCCCTCTAGGATATTCCAGGCGATCGTGAAATGTTCGAGCCTCCGTCCGCGATTCACAGTGGCCGCACGATCTAAAATTATTGTTTCGCCCATGTTCCTAGCCTACAGGAGATTTCTGTTCTGACCGTCATTCCGACGGAATCCAGCGAATGAAATGTGGATTGGGCTGAGTTTTTTCCGATTACGGTTTTCTCGGTCGCAATGTGCCTCGACGTAGTGCTCGCTCTTTCATTAAGGCGAAGAACACGGGCACTAGAATCAGCACGTGAACCGTTGATGTGATCATGCCACCAACGATGGGAGCGGCAATTGGTTTCATGACATCCGAACCTACCCCAGTTTCCCAAAGAATGGGAATCAGACTGGCGAGAACAACGCACACGGTCATTAATTTCGGCCTCAGGCGATGTACGGCACCCTCTATCACTGCTGCTTCGATATCCTCGTGACGCAGCTCTACGCCGGAGTTTAGCCGATGGTCCAATGATTCGTGGAGGTACACAACCATCACCACGCCAGTTTCAACGGCAATGCCGAACAACGCGATATAGCCAACCCAAACGGCAACGCTGAAGTTGTATCCGAGAAGTTTTTGCAGAATGAGGCCGCCCGTTAGAGCATAGATCGTAGGGAAAATAAGCACAGCGGCCTCAGTGACGGAGTGAAATACTAAATAAAGGAGTAAAAAGATGACAAAAAATACAACTGGCAAGATCAATTTCAGCCGCTCTTTTGCCCTCAGTTCAAACTCGTATTCGCCTGACCATTTGTAAGTGAAACCGGGAGGTAAAGCGAGTTTTTGCTTGAGCAAGTCGCTCGCGTGTGTGACGAAGCCGCCGTAGTCCTTCGTATTCAGATCGATGTAAACGTAGCCGGTCAAAGCACCGTCTTCATCGCGGATCATTGAGGGTCCGCGAGAGAACGAAATTTTCGCGACGTCGGAAACAGGAATTTGCGCGCCAGCTGGCGTGCCAATCAGGACGCGCCGCAATTCGTCCACGTTTTCCCGAAAGTCGCGGCCATACCGCACATTCACCGGATATCGCTCACGCCCCTCGACATTCTCGGCGACCATTTCGCCGCCGATTCCGGAAGTGACCGCCTGCTGAACGTCTGCAATAGTCAGACCGTAGCGAGCGGCCTCTGCACGATCCACTTCGATATTGAGGTAAAACCCTTGAGAAACGCGCTCTGCAAAAATGGAGCGCATTTCAGGAATCCCGGAGAGTATCTGCTGTACTTGTGCGCCAACTTGCTGGACGCCCTCAAGATTTGGTCCCTGAATCTTCAAGCCGAGAGGTGTCTTGATCCCTGTTAACTCCATATCGAGACGATTTTCGATTGGTGATGTCCAGGTGTTCGACAGGCCCGGAAACTGAAGTTTCGCGTCCATTTCTTCAATGAGCTTTTCGTAGCTCATGCCCGGACGCCACTGGCTGCGCGGCTTTAGCATCACGGTAGTGTCGTACATGTCCAGCGGAGCATTGTCAGTCGCGCTATCCGAGCGCCCAATAGTACCGAAAACAGTTTCGACTTCGGGGAACGTGCGAATGATTCTGTCCTGTTCTTGCAGCAATTGAGACGCCTGCCCGATAGAGATTCCGGGCAAAGCTGTCGGCATGTAGAGAGTCGAACCTTCAAAGAGCGGCGGCATGAATTGACTGCCAATGTGGAGCGCGAGCGGCAGGGTGATGATCAGAAAAAGTAGATTTAGCAACAAGGTGGTCTTCCGAAAACGCAAACACAGGCGCAAGATCGGCAAGTAAATAGCCTGGGTGATTCTTGAAATTGGATTCCGCGATTCCGGAGTTAGTCGTCCACGGATGAATAGAAGCATAAGCACTGGGACAAGCGTGATCGCCAAAACGGAAGAGAAGCCAACGGCCAAGGTCTTTGTCCACGCCAGTGGCCGAAACATCCGTCCTTCCTGCGCTTCCAATAGAAATACGGGCAGGAATGAAACCACGATGATCACCAACGAAAAGAAGATAGCCGGGCCAACTTGTTTAGCTGAATCCAGTAGGATTTTCCGTCTCTGTGGCTCGGAAGGCGGGTCGGATTCGGCGGATTGGTGCTCGGAAAGCTGTCGGTATCCATTTTCAACCATGACGATGGCGGCGTCCACGAGGACGCCTATCGCCAAAGCCAATCCGCCGAGCGACATGATGTTGGACGTGACATGGAGGTAGTACATCGGGATAAAGGATGCGACCACAGCGATGGGCAAAGTCAGAATCGGAATCAGCGCGGAACGGAAGTGGAATAAAAAGATGACGATCACGATGCTGACGATGACGGCCTCTTCGAGCAGGTCGCGCTGCAGTGTCTCGATGGATGCGTGAATCAATCCAGAGCGGTCATATCCCGCGACGACCACGACGCCGTGGGGCAATGATGGCTCAATTTCCGCAAGCTTTTTCTTGACGCCATCGATGACCGCCAGCGCATTCAGCCCGTCACGCATCACCACAATCCCGCCAACGGTTTCTCCCTCGCCTTGCCACTCGGCAACACCTTCGCGGATGTCTGGCCCGAATGTAACCGTCCCCAAATCACGAACGAGCACCGCAGTGCCGTTCTTCGTTACTATCGGAACTGTTTCCAAGTCTCTCAGCGAACGCAGATAGCCGAGTCCGCGAATCATGTATTCAGCGCCACCCATTTCTAGCAGGCGTCCACCGACTTCGTTGGTGCTGGCTCGAACCTTTTCAATGACGGTCGAGAGGGGAATGCCGTAGGCGCGAAGTTTGTCAGGATCGACGTTAACCTGGTACTGGCGCACGAATCCGCCAATGGTAGCTACCTCAGCCACTCCTGGAACAGTCTCAAGCTGGTAACGCAGATACCAGTCTTGAAGGCTTCGCAAATCCGCCAAACTGTGTTGGTGGCTGTGGTCCACGAGAGCATATTCATAAATCCAACCTGCTCCAGTTGCGTCCGGTCCCATCACCGGATGCACGCCCGTTGGCAAACGTCCGGTGATTTGTTGCAGGTACTCCAGGACGCGGGACCTGGCCCAGTACAATTCAGTGTTGTCTTCAAACACGACAAAGACATACGAGTCGCCAAACATGGTTTGCGCTCGCACGGCCTTTACATGCGGTGCGGCAAGAAGTGTTGTCACGATGGGGTAAGTAACCTGGTCTTCGATAATGCTGGGCGGCTGGCCCGCCCAGGGGGTGTGGATAATCACTTCCACATCGGAAATATCTGGCAAGGCATCGAGCGGAATGTGACGAAGCGCCCAAATTCCTGAGACGACCAGTAGAAGTGTTCCCATGAAAACGAGGAAACGATTTTGCGCGCACCAATCAATCCATCGGGAGATCACGTCACATCCCTCCCGTGGCGTTCACACTGAGTTGCTTGGTCGCGATGAGCTGCCCATTCTTTTTTGCGAGGATGGTGACTTGCCAGGTTCCTCCGCTCTCAAGCTGCCCGGAGGCTTCATAGAGGCCGTTGCCCTTGTCGCTAAGGGCGAGCGGCATGCGCATCGCTGCCATTCCCATGGCAGGCATCGCCGCCATAAAGAATGTCACATTGACTTCCGCCCCATAAGTCGGTGCTCCATTTGCGTCTGTAAGTTTCACGCGGAAGATGTTGCTGCCTTTGTGAGGCGGCTGCGGATCAGAACTCAATTCGAGGTTGGCTTGAGGAGCATTCATTGCTGACCCCGCACCCGCACCGGGCGGTGGCGGAACGTACGAACCAAGCGCAGCCTGAAGCTGGCTCTCGGAATCGATCAGGAAGTTTGCGGAGGTGACAATTTGCTCGCCCGCTTTCAACCCCTTCAGCACGATGAAATCATCGCCCACGCGAGAACCCAACTGTACCTCGCGCGGCTCGATGTAGCCGTCACTCCGCTGCACAAAAGCAATCTCGCGGGTGCCGGACTGTAGGACGCCAGTTGCGGGGATAACCAGTTGGCGGCCCATCGGAACTTTCAGACTTACGTTGACGAACATGCCTGGTTTGAGTTGCAGTCCGGGGTTGGAAAAAACAATGCGCACTTTGTCCGTCCGCGTCTCCATATCTACCAGGGGGTAGACGAAATCTACGCGGCCAGTGAAAGTCTTGCCCGCATAGGTATTTACCGTGAGAGTTGCAGGCGCGCCAATCTTTATACGCGCGAGATCGTTCTGGAAGACCTGGGCCTGCACCCACACGGTAGAAAGGTCCGCGATGGTGTATAGACGCATTTCCGGCTGAACGGCAACGCTTGGGAAAGCATTGCGTTCAGTGACATAACCGGAGAACGGTGAATCGACCTCCAGTTCCTGCTGTACCTGCCCCGTTGATTCCAGCCTGGCGATTTCTTTTTGCGGGACTCCCCACTGCTTGAGACGTTCCGCAGTCGCCTCGAGCAGCGATGCTGCGCTCGAAGCGACACCCGGCACCGTGCTCTGCGTAAACTGTTGTTGATTTTGCTTTGCCACCAGGTACTCGCGCTCCGTTGCGACCAAATCAGGGCTGTACATTGTGAAGAGTGGCTGGCCTTTGCGAACGTATTGATACGTGGCATCAACAAAAACTTTCTGCACATAGCCGGAAAAGCGCACTTGAACGTAAGCCAGTCGCCGTTCGTCCACAGCGACGTTTCCGGTGGCACGAATTTCGTCTGCGACCGATTTTCGTTCCACTGCGCCGGTCTTCACTCCGATGCTTTGCAATCGTTGAGGAGAAATTTGCACTGGAACCAGCTGCGCTTCTGTCGATTCAGCAGCTGGTGTAACCGGACTGGTCGTAGAACCCTGCGCGGAGGAATTTGCCGGTTTCGTTTCCACAACCGCCATCGGCTTCGCAGTGCGATAGTGCAGCCACAATCCAGCCAGGACGACGATGAGCACAATGTTTCCGATCAATGCCAGCAAGAACCCGGTGCGATAGGTCTTCATTTCTTCGCCCCTTCCTCGCGTAACGACAATCCCGCGAGTTGTTCTAGCCGTGCCAACGCCGTCTCACGTTCCGCGAGGCTTTTCCAGTACTCCTCATCTAAATGAAGGACATCGAGAAACGAAGTCAGCAGTGACTGAAAGTCCTGCCGGTTGTTCTGGTAGGCCGCAATGCCCGCCTGAAATCCAGCACGTGCTTGTGGCAGAAGCCCATCACGATAAATGTTCAACAACTCGGCGGTTTTCTGCGCCGTGTCGTATTCGCTTCGTAATTCAAAGGCAACTTGTTGCGCCTGAACTTCGGACTCACTGCGGGAGCGGTTCAGTTCCGCTTCCGCCTGCGCCAGTTCGGGGCGTTGTTTGCGGCTGTGATAGATCGGGACCTTGATGCCCACGCTCAGCATGTAGTAGGCGCGGAATTGTGCGGGGTCGGTGCGTTGCCACATGTATTGGACATTAAAGTCCGGATAGAAATCCTTGTGTGCAAGGTCAACTTGTAGCTTCTGCTTCTCAGTCATCTTCTCCGCGCCAGAAATTTCGGGATTCTGTGCTTTGGTGGCGAGCAGCAGTTCTTCGAAGGTAAACGGCAGCGGCGTTTCTGGTAGTCCCGCGGGTTCTACATCCGGCGAGGATTGTGAACGGTTAAGGAGTTGCTTGATCTGCGCCTGCAATTTAGCCACTTCCAGATGATGCATAGTGATTTCGCGGACTAGCTTGGTTCGCTCAACTTGGGCCTGCAGCACCTCATGTTGATTGCCCACCCCAGAGCGGTAGCGTGCGTCGGCCGACTTCTCTACCTGCTGAAGAAGGTCACCGTCGCTGTCAAGAATTGCTAACGTCTTCGAAAGATAGGCAAGTTGGAAGTATGCCGATTTGACGGCGACCAGGATCGAGCGCCGTATGGACTCATACTGCTGTTGCACAACGTCAGCATCTCGTTTCGCTATCTCGCCTTTTAGCCGAAGTTTGCCCGGATAGGGAAGATCCTGATAGACGCCGAGGCCAATGTAGGCGAAGTCGCTATTTGTATATCCAGCGAAAGGTCTTGGGCTTCCAACATTTACCTGCTGCAAATTGAATTGCGGATCGGGAAGCGTCGAAACTTGTGAAGGAATCTGCTTCGCGGCCTGCCAGCCTTGGCGCGCAGCCTGAATCTGCGGATTGTGCTCCTCCGCCTCGGCTAACAAATCCTGTAGCGGAGCGACCGCTTCAGAATGCGAACGTTGCTGCGGCGGCAAGCCAACACGAACCGACCCGCCGGTTTGCTCTTGGCCGAAGCATCTCGGTACCTGCGCGAAAAAACCAAGAAGTGCAATAAAACACAGAATGAAGACCACAAAGAATTCACCTTGAGATTTTAAACCGCGTGATGCCGACATGTGATTCGCCTCCTGAGAAACCCAGAGCGCCAATGATCGAAAGTTATCTAACTGAAAGGGGGCCATGGTGCGCTGCGAGCGAACAACTCAGCAGGCGCAGAGTTTTAGATTAGGGACACAAATAGAAATGGAGTGCGAAGGACGCACACTAAAGGTTGGTTTAAATCAGAAGAGAGGCGTGAAGCGTATAGAGGTCTGGCGGAGAGGATTGCTGCACTTCAACTATATTAAATGGTCGCGAAAACACTCGGGCCATCTCACGAGTTGCGAGCGGCTCTATGAGCGCAATGGCCGGCACATAAACTGCGACCCGTGCCGTGGGAAGCAAATTTGAGCTTTGCCCAGAACCCATCGCTTTACAACAATCATGGCTTTGATTCGCTGGCGTGCACGGCATCGAGCCACAGCATTGCATGCTCTCCTCATCCGGCGTCATTGCGGACATGCAGTCTGCGAATTGCAGGAGCAACAAAGCCCCTGCTGCCAGAACTAGGGATAACCGTCTGAGCTTCATGCCTTCTCGACTTTAGAAGTATTGGAAGTGCGAGTCAAGGAATGCATGCCGCCAGTACACCTTAGGGAGCCTGGCACTTAGACGAGGCCAGCCACGAACAACTGGCCTGCTGGTATCGCTTTTTGCCGTGTGGCGACACACCAGAAGAGAAGAAAATATGCGACCGTATAGCGGAACGATTCAAGCAATTAGGCGGCATGACGCCATCGTTGGAGAAGCGCATTGGATACTAAAATCATGCTACCGTGCTACCACTTCGAGCGATTAATCGCCTTTTGGTGTGGCGAAAACAACCAAGCCTGTTGCGGGATTTTGTTGGTTTCAGATAAATGCTTTGTTTGCACTATGCTGCGGTAGCGAGCCAACGTGTGCCAACGAGTCCGGGCTGCCAGATTGCCTAGGATAGAATCCCACCCTCTCCACCATATTTTTTAATGGCAAGAAATAAAAGGGGTTACGCGCCGAACGAAAATTTTCTACAAAAGATTTCTACGGAGTCTGAGGAAGCGTCGCTTTCTTACTCCAAGGACGAATAAATATTGGGCCGCTTATTCGTTAATCCTCTGCCTCGTAAGTCCATACCTGCGCGGGCTCGTTGCCTTTAGCGGGCACGGCTACGTAAAAGCGATCACGCTTTGCGAAGAAAAATCCCGTACGGATGCCTACAGCAGAAGGAACATTTGCCACCAGCTCGTAATGGTCGGGATCGTTCTGCTGGAAAACGCTGATTATTCCTTCTCCTCCGATCACGTAAATGCGCTTGCGTGTAGCGTCGAAAAAAACATCGTCACACTCTCCCGCGGCGCGCAAACGGGCAACTTCCTTACCCGTTTGGGTATCGAGGACCACCATCATGGGAGTCTTGCGGGTGATGGTGAAGAGACGGTGATCTTCTTCATTCAAAGCCATCGCGTAATTGGCCCGAAGGTCCCTTAGAGGCCACTTTGTAACTGCTCCAGTTTTCTTGTCAATGGATTCCACAACATTGCCTGCATCCGGAACGTTCACAAAAATATGATCGCCTTTGCCTTCCACTTGGAAGGATTCGGGATGCCCTTCGGTTTTGTACACGTCGCCAACTCGTTCGTCTGTTTTCGGGTCAATCATGGCGATGCCGCCATCGTCTTCCCCAAATCCGACATACACTCGCTTGGAAGCCTCGTCGTAACGCATGTTGTCGGGATCTTTGCCAAAATCAATGGTCTTGCGAAGCGAGTACGTCGCTCCGTCATACACGCGAACCTTTCCATCCTCTGCGTTGGCCACATACAGCTTGTCTACGGCGGGCACATATAGAGGTCCTTGCGGTTGCGCAAGCCCCTTAATACTGTGGACGACTCTGCCGGCGAATACGTCGATTACCTCCAGGGAATTATTGCCGAGGGCCGAGACAAACAATCTTTTGCGCTTGGCGTCCGCTGAAAAATGGTCGATTCGCCCGGCGACACTGGGAACGGGAATTTGTTCTTCCAGTTGCAAGGGAAGAATCTCACGCGTCGAATTCTGTGCTACGACCTTTTTTGAACCGTAACTCGAAATAATTCCAAGCATTACCAGCGACAGTCCATTAATCAAAACGAACTTCTTCATCAATCCTCCAGGAGTTTTCAACTCTTTGATTCAAAATTATCAATTCATAGAACGAACAACATTCTAAGGCAGTGGCTCAAATACGAGAATCGCAGCTTCTTGCTTATCGCTCGCTGGTGCACCGACATAAAAACGATTAAGTTCCGGTGACCAAAACGAAGTGCCCGCACCCGACCGCGTCGGTATTTTGCCAATCGCTTCGTAATGATCCGCATCTTTCTGTTGGTATATAAAAATATAACCAACGTCATTATCGCGCCCGCCCGAAATGTAAATGCGTTTCTGCTTTTCGTTGAAATAGACACCATCCATGCCCTCGACCGTGGGAAGAGCGGCGACCTCTTTGCCGCTGCTGGAGTCCATGACGATCATTTGTGGAGGTGTGCGCGTGCCGATGAACAAACGGTGGGTTTTCTCGTCAAACGCTCCGTCCCCGTTTCGCTGGCTGCTCGATGACCAGGTGGCCACCACCTCTCGTTTTTTAGTGTCGACAACCTGAACTTTACTTGCCGCAGAAATAAAAACGTATAAAGTCTTTCCTGATTTGTCTAATAGCAGTTCCGCGGGATGTGCTTCCACTTTGATGTCGCCGAGGCTCTTATCCGCTTTCGCGTCGATAACGCCAACCTGACCATAGTCTTTGCCGGCGTCTTTGCCGGCGTCTTTTCCACCATATCCGACGTAGAGGATTTCAGAATTTGGTTCGAAAGCAACACGATTGGGTCCTAGCTCTAGTTTTAATGAATCGAGCAGTTCTAGAGTATCGCCACGAAATACGCGAAGCATGCCGTCATCTCCGCTTGCAACAAAAACTTTGTTGAGCGACGGAACGTAAGCAACGCCTTGCGTCTTCTTGAAGCCGGGAATGCTTTTCGACCATTTACCTGCTCCGAGATTAATCACTTCCAGGGAGCCATTCTCAAGGCCGGCGACGAATAGGCGTTTGCCTTTCACGTCCACATCCATGTGATCAATACGCCCTTTGACGTTTGGCATCGGGATGGTTTGGACCAGCCGCAAAGGATAGTTGTCCTGAGCCGCTAACCTCTCTGAACAAACCAGGACAAGTACAAATGCCGTAATAAAAATGCTAGAAATTCGTCCCATTGATCACTCCTCTTGCCGTTCTATGCTTGGACCGGGCATCGTAGCCTAATTGTTTTTAACACCTGTTAACAATTCGGTCCCCGCCAACATACTCTTCCATTTCGTTAATTCTGCATTAAGGTTTTTTAATCACGAAGATGCTCACCAGGATCATGTGATTTTGATAAGAGGCTTGCCTACGGTTCTTCTGTGTTCCAGGTTTTGATGCGCTTGTTCTACATTGTCCAACGTGAATCGGCCGGCAATCCCAATTGACAACGTCCCCGCGATCAACGCCTCGAAAATATCGGCTGCCCTGCGCCGAACCGTATTCGCGTCGGTCAGATGGTCTGCAAGGCGAGGGCGGGTGAGAAATAGCGAACCAGCCTCGCCCAGCTCGATGGGGTTGAGATCGGTAACGTTTCCGCCTACGCTGCCGAAGCTTACAACCAGACCCTTTGTTCTGGTCGCCCGGAGGCTGTCCCGCAGCGTCGGCTGACCGACCGGATCGAATACTACGTCAACTCCCCGTCCGCCGGTCAGATCGCGCACGGTATCTGCAAATCGTCCATCGTCGTAAAGGAATGCCGCCTTGGCCCCACGGTCGCGAGCCACCTGCGCTTTCGCCTCGGTGCTCGTCGTTGCGTATACCGTTGCTCCAAGCTGGGCGCCAATCTGCACCAGCAACTGACCGATTCCGCCTGAGGCCGAATGCACCAGGCAGGTAACACCCCGGCCCAGTTTGCCGACGTCGTGCGCCAGGTGGTGAGCGGTCAGACCGTGGAACATCGACGCGGCGGCTCGTTCGAGCGGCAACGCTTCAGGCACATGCACTACGCGCCACGCTGCCACCGCGGCGTAATCCGCGTAGCTACCCCATGACAGGCAATAGGCAACCCTGTCTCCTACCCGAAAGCCGCCAACTCTGCTGCCGACGACTTCTATCGTGCCGGCGCCCTCGATGCCAAGCGTAGTCGGCAAGGTTTGTGGGTACGTGCGAGAGCCGGCATATTTACCTTCGCGGGTATGGATGTCCATAAAGTTCACGCCTGAGTAAGCGAGGCGTATGAGCACTTCGTCAGGACCGGGAGCGGGCACGGGCAACTCCCGTCGAATAAGAACTTCGGGTCCACCGTAACGATCGATCTGAATGGCTCTCACGATTGAAGACCGCGCGTCGAGGAACGCTGTCCATACCTCGAAAAAGAGGCTGTCCAAGGGCCACGTTGTGCACAGCCTGTGCGTTTTGTCCAACCTCACGCTTCGGATTCAGTGCGAAATTTCCTCCAATGATAGACCTTTAGTGCGATCTCCAAAAATACCAATGGAGAGGATGACCATAAGCATGCTCGCGGCGATAAAGGCAAAAACTCCGGGGGTGCCAAACTTTTGAAGGAAAAAAGCGATCATGAAACTTGTGAAGATGGTGGAAAGACGGCTCCAGGAGTAGACGAATCCAACGGCGCGTGCCCGGATGCGTGTGGGGAATAGTTCAGCCTGGTAAGCGTGATAGGAATAAGACAATAGATTATTAGAGAGAGTTATGAGTATCCCGAAAGTGATTAGCCATGCACTGCTGGTGTGCCGCGCAAACAAGAGTCCGAACGTTGCTGTGCCAATTGCAGCGCTTACGATTTGCCATTTGCGTTCGAACTTATCGGCAATTCCCATGCACAACAATGGGCCCAGAGGATAAACCATGGCGATGATGGCGGAGTATCGCAAACTACTGGTAACCGTTGACCCCATCGATGCCAGGAGTGCGGGTACCCAGTTTCCAAATCCATAAAATCCGATCGTTTGGAAGAAATTGAAAACGATGAGCATCAAAGTGCGCTTGCGGTACGGTGGCACCCATATTTCGGAAAACTTTCCCCTGCGGTGCAACTGTGAAACTACATGCATCGGTTCAGTGAGGGGGTGGCCAGTTTCTTTTTCGACGCGCTGCTCAATTTGCGCGATGGCGGAGCTGGCCTCCTCAAGCCGTTCTTGTTGCGCCAACCAACGTGGAGATTCTGGAATACTGCGACGGATAGCCCACACGGCGATGGCGCCTAGGGCACCGAGAAAGACCACCCAACGCCATCCCGCCAAGCCGAATATGGTGCGCGGAACCAATATCCAACAGATCAGAGCTAATACGGGTATAGCCAAAAACTGAACGAATTGATTAACGCCAAAGGCGCGCCCGCGTAGCCGCGCTGGAGCAAGTTCAGAAACGTAGGCGTCAATGGTTACCAGCTCTACGCCAATTCCTACGCCTGCAATCAAACGCCACAGGTCAACTCCAATGTTGGTGCGTTGCAGCCCCATGGCGATACTGGCGGCGGTGTACCACAACAATGAAAAAGTGAATACCGCGCGCCTACCAAAACGGTCGGCCACGGAGCCAAACACGATCGTGCCGATAAACAGTCCTGCGAAGGTTGCTGCGGCGAAGGTAGCCTGATCCGTCAACCCAAACAATCCTTTTGCGCCAGCGCGAAAAATCCCATTGGAAATTAGGCCGGGGCTTAGATAAGCGGTTTGAAAAAGATCGTAAAATTCGAACGCGCCACCCAGGGAAAGCAGCACGATCAACCGCCAGACCGTCCAACTTGACGGTAGACGGTCGATACGCGCTGTTATTTCTTCGGCTGATTTACTTACCGGCACGTTTCATCCCTAGAGGACGTAACTGGCATTCTGCCGCAATATCGAACACGCGCTCGCCATCACTAAAATAGCCCCGGCGGGCCTTTCGCCAGGGCGTTCTCTGGCAACGCAATATTTAGCCGATACAAATCGTCTACGAGCAGTTCGGGGAGTTGCTGCGCGGCATCCAAGAATCGCCGGGATTCTTTAGACGAAATGATCCCATCGGTGAGTGTCATGAATTTTCGGATGTAGTCGGGGCGCGAAAAAGGATTAGCGCCCAGCGGGTGAGCGTCGGCTACCGCCAATTGATCATCAATCCTTGAGCCATCTTGGAGAAGGATTTCGACTCTTGCGCCGAAGGCTTTTTGGGCAGGGTCAATGGAATAATAACGGCGCGTCCACTCTAGATCTTCACGGGTTTCAACACAGCGCCACAGCCGGACGGTGTCAGGACGGCTGGCACGTTCGGGCGTGTAACTGTCGACATGATGCCAGCGGCCATCTTGTAACGCTACTGCGAAGATATACATAACGGAGTGATCCAAAGTCTCTCTGCTGGCGTTCGGATTGAACTTTTGGGGATCATTCGCGCCGGTACCAATTACTGTGTGCGTATGGTGGCTGGTGTGGATAACTACCTTGTTGATTGACGAGAGGTCACCAATTTTCTTTCTCATGCGAAAAGCGAGATCGATTAAAGCCTGTGCTTGATACTCGGCGCTGTGCTCCTTGGTAAAACTCTCCATAATGGCGCGCTTGGGTTCGCCCGGCTCGGGAAGCGGCACATCGTACTGTGCATCCGGTCCGTCCAGCAACCATGCAACAACACTGTCTTCTCCTTCATAGATTGGGCTAGGCGCCCCTTCCCCACGCATGGCGCGATCTACGGCCTCAATTGCTAATTTTCCCGAATGTGCTGGAGCAAATGCCTTCCAACTGCTTATTTCGCCCTTTCTCGATTGTCGTGTGGTGAAACTTACATGAACCGCCTGTTGAATTGCTTGAAAAATTGTCTCCTCACGCAAATCAAGAGTAGCGCCGATCCCCGCGGCTTGTGCCGGGCACAAATGAGCGATGTGGTCAATTCTATGCAGGTGAAGGCCAATAGATTTCACCAGATCAATTTGAATCTCGTAACCTGCGGCGATACCAGCGATGAAATCTTTCCCCGTTCTTTTCATCGCTTGCGCTACGGCCAGGATGGGAGGGATGTTATCGCCTGGATGAGAATAATCCGTAGCGAGAAAAGTGTCATGCATGTCTAACTCGCGCACCGCCGTACCGTTTGCCCAGGCGGCCCATTCCGGACTAAAACGCTGTTCCGAGGGAACCCCAAGTATTGTTGCTCCATTGCTGCGGCCATGAGCCACAGCCATGGCTCTGGCAGAAATCGCTGGGCCACGGTTAATGGCGGCAATCGCTACGGCCGTATTGTCGATTATGCGGTTGATGATTTGTTCGGTCACATCCGGATCAACGGGGACCGCGTCGTGCGCAACCTGAGCAAGTTTCCACGCGAGTTGATCCGCGCGCGGAAGTTGTGATTTTGAAGGATGAACTCGAACCTGATGAATTTGCATGTTTTAGGATGGCCGCTTTTCCCCGCCTACGTGCGAGTGCAGCACCGAGTATTCTCCGCGCACAGCCTCATGACTTACCGGAATATTTGTTATCGAGTTGTTCGTAAAAAGACTTCTTCACGAGTCGCTGGCGTTCTTCAAAGCTGGCGACTTGAGGATTTGTTTTGTCGACACGGCCATTATCCTTCAGGTCGCCCAAGGCCTGCTGCATGCCTGCGATGGCTCCTTGCAGCGCAACGTTCGCGTATAGTACGAGGCCGAAGCCCATGGCGGCCAGTTCCTTCTGAGCCAGGACCGGGGTTTTTCCGCCAACCACAACATTCACGATTTGCGGCACGGACAAGCGTCTGGGAATGTCACGCATCAAATCAATATCTTCGGGAGCTTCCACAAAAGTCACGTCCGCTCCCGCTTGGATGTAACGCTGGGCCCGCTGGATCGCCGCTTCGAAGCCTTCGACAGCCAAGGCATCGGTGCGAGCAATGGTCACGATGTCCTCGCATACTCGAGCGTCCACCGCCGCTTTTATTTTGCCGACCATCTCTTCAGCCGGAATAACGGACTTATTGGCAAAGTGTCCGCATTTTTTTGGCATGATTTGATCTTCAATCTGGATTGCATCGGCGCCTGCCCGTTCGAGCACCCGGACACAATGCCAGACATTTACGGCATTCCCGAAACCTGTGTCGGCGTCGACGATGAGCGGGAGATTCACAGCTTGCCGTATCGCCGCCGTATGTTGCGCTAATTCGGATAGGGTGATGAATCCAAGATCAGGCATGCCCCAGAGCGTATTCGTCAGACCGGCGCCACTCAGATAAAGGGCCTCGAAACCCAAATCTTCTACCACGCGCGCGGCTAGTGCGTTGGCAGCACCGGGGACTAACAAGCCGCGGCGTTCCAAAATTTTTGCGCGCAAAGTCTTAGCAAGGTTAGGACGCATCGTTCTCACAAAAGCCGCAATACACAGAATTGCTGAACTTCAATCTGACTTAGATGACACCTCTTGCACGCAGATCCTCAATCTGGGCCGTCGAGTAACCGAGTTTCTGTAGCCAGGAGTCGGTATGCTGGGAAAGAGTTGGCGCCGGGCCTGGTGGCACAGTGTCCCCATCCGAAATTCGATATCCACCGCCGGTGAGTACCTGTGGCGGATCGATGTCCGGGAATCGAGTGATGAATTGGCGCTCCGCAAGATGGGGGTGATTCAGGATTTCAGGCACGCTGAGAACGCGTCCCGCAGGTACCCCTGCCTCGATCAGTAATGTTTCCCATTCTGCCGCGGGTCGAGTCAACAGAACGGCCTGAATCTCATGGTTGATGGCCTCGCGATTCTGCTTACGAATATCGCGATCCGCAAAACGCGGATCGGTTTTTAGGTCCGGGCGCCGCAGCAAATCGCAAAGTTTTTCAAACTGGTAAGATTCATTGGCGGCAATATTTAGCAAGCCGTCAGCGGTCCGGAACGTCCCGGAAGGTGCGGCCGTAAAATTTTCATTGCCGAGGGGCACCGGTACCGTCCCAGCGTTCAAATAGTTGGAAACCACCCAGCCCATTGTCGCTAGCGTCGACTCCAGCATGGAAATATCAATCATTCTTCCGCGGGCGTTGCTACAGGCGTCAACCAACGCCGCGCAAATCGTAAACGCGGCCGTGATCCCGCCTACCGTATCGCACACTGGATAACCAACACGCAGAGGTGCGCTGTCCTTATCACCAGTCACGCTCATCACTCCCGACATTCCTTGAATCACCTGATCGTATGCCGGTCGCGAAGACAAAGGCCCATGCTGGCCAAATCCGGAGACCGCACAGTACACGATACGCGGGTTTATTTTTGATAATACGGCATAATCCAGCCCCAGGCGTCCCATAACGCCCGGGCGAAAATTCTCTATCACCACGTGTGATCGCATAACCAATTGCTTGAAGATTTTTTTTGCGGCTTCCTGCTTGAGATTCAGCGTAACCGACTGCTTGCCAGCGTTGACCGCGACGAAGGAGGCACCCATCAATCGTGCAGCCGTCGCAGGGTCGGCGCCCAGCCTGCGCGCGAGGTCGCCTGAACCCGGCTGCTCGATTTTAATTACCTCCGCGCCCATCAACACCAGTTGATAGCTGCAGAAGGGGCCTGCGAGCACGTTAGTTACATCCATGACGCGGATTCCGGCGAGAGGAAGGGCCATCTGTGTTGTATTGCTAAAGTATTAGCACTGAAAGATATACGCTACGCAAGCTGGCTTTCCTTGGGTTGCTTCACTGCGCAAGCACCGGCCCTCTTGGCCAGCAGCAAGTGCCCTTGATAAGGCCGTGACGTAAAGCCATTCGCAAATTCCGCTGCGTCCAATAACTTCTCCAGATCAATTCCGGTTTCGTATCCCATGCCATCGAGAAACGCCACGAGGTCTTCTGTCGCAAGGTTGCCGCTCGCTCCCGGACAATATGGACATCCGCCCAGTCCAGCGGTGGTCGAATCAAACTCCCGCACACCACCTTCAAGCCCGGCCAAAGTATTAGCGAGTCCGCGGCCATAGGTGTCGTGGAAATGTAGCGCCAGTTCCGTCGCGGGCATTTTTAATTCACTTTTCGCGAGAGCCAGAACTTCAGTCACCTGGTCCGGATACGCCATTCCATTAGTGTCGCAGATGGCAATGCGCCACGGCGACCGGTCGCGTGTCGCACTCAGCAAATCAACGACAGCCCGGGCAGAAATTTTCCCTTCAAACGGACAATGGAACGCGGTAGAAAAACCAACGCGAATGTCCAAACAGTCTTTTTCCGCCAGCTTGGTCACTTGGGTGAGGAGTTCAAGGGATTCCGCAGTACTGCGATTTAAATTTTTGTGATTGAAGGTGTCGCTTACCGCGATCACAAATTCCAACGAGCGAATTCCTGCGGCGATCGCCCGCTGGTAGCCTTTCAAGTTGGGCACCAACGCTGAAAATCGTACTCCCGGAAACATTCGAATCCCCGCAGCCACTGCTTCGGCGTCAGCCATCTGCGGCAACCACCGCGGATGAACGAAACTGGTAGCCTGAATTTCGCGAATCCCTGCGAGCGCCAGCTTTTCAATTAGCAGCAGCTTATCGCGCGTGGAGACAATCTCTGTTTCGTTTTGCAATCCGTCGCGTGGCGTGACGTCCACCACGTTTACTCGGTCTCCCATTTCGCACATCCATTCCAACATGCAGCCAGTGTCTTTAGCAGTTTGCAAAGCGCTTTCTTTAATCGCGGTCTGCTTCATCTGTCAGTGTAGAACTTTCTGGCATGTTTGCACATCGCGCTAAGAAGCTCGTAATTGCCCGAACGAATTCTTGCATTTACGCGCGCCTAAATGGAAAACGGGAGGAAGCCATCGGCCCCTCCCGCTCTCGATTCGCCTTGTTTAGAAAATAAGTTTCAGACCGAATTGAATGTCACGCCCGTCGGTAACCGTCTGGGACAACGTGACCGGGATAGGATTGGGGGCGAAACCGATTGTGGCGGTTCCCGCATCGATATTCGGTGCCTGGAAATTGGCATGGTTGAAGATGTTAAAGAACTCCGCCCGGAATTGCAGGCGAAGCCTCTCGGTAATCACAGTGTCCTTGAGGACCGTAAAGTCAAAGTTCACCAGTCCCGGCCCGAACAAAGTATTGCGTCCATTGGTGCCCACGATCGGACCATTAGCCGTCACGGTAAGTGGTGAGAAGCAACTATTGTTCAAGTACACCATTCCCGCGGCTCTGAAATTCCCGGAGTAGGGATTGCATCCCGACAAGCGATTCGGAAACGACCACGGGTCAGTGCTGTTCTGGCCGAGGTCATCTGACGCCGTCACCACGGTGAAGGGAGTGCCGGTGCTCGCAGTCATGATCATTCCGAGTTGCCACCCGCCAGCAACGCGTTTCACCAACCCGGAGTCGGTTTTCGGTATACCAAAGTCATACAGCGTATTGATGGAAAGATTTTTGTGGATGTCAAAGTCGCAACGTCCATGTCGTTCTTTCTTGTCGAAGAAGATCAGCGACGGCACTGAGGTCAGGAACGGATCGCCAAGTTGTGCGCCAGAACCATCATCAAGGCACTTGCCCAGCGTGAACGCGGCCTGACCCATGAAGCCGTGAAGCCCCTTGACCTGGATTTGGGATTGGAAACTGTTGTACTTGGCGCTACCGTCGAAAAAGATCGCGCGGATATCGCCAACATTTCCATCGATCAATGGTCCGCTGCCTACTGGCAACGGCCACGTATACTGACCGTTTATCAGCTGCACGTTGGGAGGACCAACCTGGTTGCTGTCATCAGCGGTGAACGCTTCGTGAAGGCTATGCGACCCTACATACCCCACCATCCCGGAAATCTTTGAAGTAAACTCCCGTTGAATGTTGAAATTGTAATTCATAGCGTAGCTGCGATGAGGATTCTGTTCGATGTACCGTGACAGCGCGCTATTGCCCAAGGTGGTGGGATCAATATTGGCCTGGTAGGTGCCTTTGCCGCTCAACTGTTTTGAAAACGGCACAGACAGAGAGTTGCCTATGCTGTAAACGTAGGGCAGCGGAAGAATATCGAATATTCCGAAGCCGCCGCGCACCGCCGTCTTGCCGTTTTTGAACGGATCCCATGAGAAGCCCACGCGTGGAGCAAAATTGTGCGTCGTGGGATTTGTCCGCCACATGGTGTTGACGGGTATCGTGCAACCCGGCGTGTTGTCAGCAGCAATAAACGCAGCGCAGCCGCCCGGAACGGCCGGGGCAAACAACTGGTTGATGACGCCAAAACCGTTATGAGCTTCCGTGGGCAGCGTCAGCATCTCGTAACGAAGCCCCAGGTTAAGCGTCAGGTTGGACGCTATTCGCCAATCGTCCTGAAAATATCCTCCGAAAAGACTATCGCGGCTTCCATTTTCCTTTCGAATCGTTGGATCGAGAAGGGCAACCGTTGTCGTAGCGTTCTCGATGAAACTCTCCACGCTAGGGTAACGGCCAAACCGTCCATTGCGATTGAGCTGTGAAATCACATTGTATTGCAGCCGCTCATAGGCAAACCCGGCTTTGAACGCATGCTTTCCGCGGGTCAGGAACACGTCGTCATAAAACTGGTAAGAGTTGTAGTGGTGGAAAAACAACGAAGGATTGCCCAACCCGCCGGCCGGGGTAAGACCTGCTACGTTGAAGAGAGGCGCGAACAGTCCAGGGCTGACACCCAATGCGGGATCTGAGGCTGCTGGGTTGATTGCCTTAACAGGCTGATTGACCAGGCCGACGACTCGGTTGAAACCAAGTCTCGCGACATTCGCCAGCGCCGGACTGAATATATGACTCTCGGTAATGCCGATCATCTGTCGTTTCGTAAAAACTTCGTGAATCACATTGTTCAGAGCGTCGGGTATATCTTGCGGAGCCTTGTCGAAGAAGTACGTACCATTCAGGCTGTCTTTGTCTGAAAACTTATGATCCGCTCGAATGGTGAAATAATCTTCAACGATCGTTTGCAACCCAGCGGTGCCAAACGTGGCGATGTCCCCGTTCGTAACCGCATTTGACGGCAGCGGGTACAGTGCCAGCAATCGTGTAATGGCCGGGTCGGGAGTAATTACATCGCCGTTCGCGAAAATGCCTGCACGTGCGTTCGCTGAAGGTACATTTACGTTTGCAGACTGGCTCTTCGACTGGCGTACACCTTCGTAGTCGCCGAAAATAAATGTCTTGTCCTTAATGATCGCGGTTCCAGCGGAACCTCCAAACTGGATTCGCCGGAAAGGCTGCTTGGTAGAGGCGAAGAAAGGCTTGGCATCAAATATTTTGTCGCGATCAAAAAAATAAGCGGAGCCGTGGACCTCATTGGCTCCCGAGCGGGTAACGGCGTTGATGACCGCGCCGGATGTCCGCCCATATTCCGCGGTGTAATTTGTGGTGACGACGTTAAATTCCTGAATGGCGTCCACGCCGAGCGCCGCTCCAAGCACACTGCCCGGTGAGCCGTTCGAATAATCATTAATGTTGATGCCNTCGATGCGGTAGGTATTCTCATTCGGGCGGTGCCCGCTATCTGACAACTGGTTTCCGAATCCACGATTTCCGCGGTTGGCCGTGCTGGCGTTGGACGCCTGCGCGCGCACGCTAATGACGCCCGGCTGCAGGGTGGCCAACTGGGTCCAGTCGCGTCCATTCAGGGGGAGCTCTACAACGGTCTTTTCCTCAACCGTTGCGCTAACTGCCGAGGTAGTCGTCTCCACGTCGGCTAATGAAGCGTTGACTTGCACTTCTTGCGCCAGTTGCCCTACCTTCATTTTGAAGTCAAGGGCCTGTTCGCCACCAACATTCAGCACTAACCCTTTCTGTGTGACGGGTCCAAATCCCGTGGCGGAAACAGTGACGTCGTACGTCCCAGGTGCAAGGTTCGGCGCAAAGAACAGCCCGTCTGTATTCGTTTCTACTTCACGAACATCCGCGGTGGCGGGATTCTTGATGGATACCTTCGCACCGACAATGGGCGCGCCAGATTCATCGGACACCACGCCCGATAGGTTAGCGCCAGCCAGTTGTGCGTTTATCGGCATTGCAGAAATCACTAGTGCGATGATTAATACCAACACTCCTACGGTGACGGACCAAAGATTGAGTTTTTTGGTACTCATTTCGCAAGCCTCCCTTTCCCGGATGACGACAACCGCTCCTATCCTTGTGAGAAATCGTACCGACGACGCTTGAAGCGGCATCGGCAGACACACGGACCTGACATCCTCGACTTTGGGTTTAGACTACCTAGCGAAACACGAGCCCCTGTGGCGCTATTCTGCCACTGCCGAACCAATTAGCAATATGATTTCTTTGTCAAATCAAAAATATTTGTGGCCGAAGATTAATAAATATTAAGGCGAGGTCATCTGCGGGATTACTGTGGGCTTGGGTCGTCGGGCCAATAGCACGCAAATGAGCGCGACTAATGCCAAGGCCGATGCTGCATAGAAAGCGGCGCCGTAGTTTCTATACTTATCGAATAGCACCCCGCCGATTGTGGGGCCGAGCACGCCGGCAAACCCCCAGGCAGTAAACAACAAGCCGTAGTTCGTGCCGGCATTTCGCGTTCCCCAGAAATCTGAGGTCGTCGAGGCATTTACCGAGGCTTGCGTTCCGTAACAAAAATAAACAATAAAAATCAGGGCATAGAATTCCGCCACATGCTTGCCGACCCAATACAAAGCTGGCATTGCGGCAGTCGAGATAGCCAGCACAATTCTCAAGGTATTGAGCCTGCCCATCAGATCAGAGAGCCAGCCGGACAAAATCCGTCCGGTGACGTTCCCCCCGGCGCCTACTACCAGACCCAATGTTGCCAGCGTCGCGCTGGCAACTCCCTGATTCTTGGCAAACGGTATAAGTTGACTGATCACCATTAGGCCTGCGGTGGAGCCGAGACCAAAGCCGAGCCACAGTAGATAGAACGACGGCGTTCGCAAAATTTCACGCGGAGCGAAGTGATAGTCAGCAACAGCAGGATTCAGCGTGCCAGTCGCCGGATGTCTTTTAATTGCCGGGTTCTTTAGAAGGAAGGCGCCCGCCATGGTCATGACCAGAAAAATTCCGCCAAGTACCATGCAGGAGATGCGCCAACCGAAGCGCGGAAACAAAACTAAATTGGCGAGCGTTCCAAAAATTGCCGAGCCCCCACCGTATCCTGCCAGCGCCAGCCCTGTTGCCAGCCCGGTCTTGTCCGGGAACCACT
>JGI12635J15846_10000886_pt1 | contig 26094 bp, 18 predicted proteins | sample BlaSpr_A8_OM2_M2_FD_15846 | JGI IMG/M metagenome (IMG submission 15846) | reverse complement strand
CGAAGAGTTCGCTCTCCAGCAGCGTCTCGGTCAAGGCGCCGCAGTGGATAACGACCAAGGGATGAAAGCGCCGCATGCTGGCCGCATGAATGGCGCGAACCACAAGCTCTTTCCCCGTACCGCTTTCACCTGTAATCAAGACGTTGGCATCGGTGGGCCCGACCGTTTCGATGGCGTCGAGCACCTTGCGCATGGCGGAACTCTGTCCAACGAGTTCGCCCGGCCGCGTGATTTCGGCGACGGTGGCGCGCAGCTGAACGTTTTCTTTTTCCGCTCGGCGGTGTGCGAGGGCTTTCTTTACCAGGTGGGCGATTTCATCGGGATCGAGCGGCTTGCTCACGTAGTCATAGGCGCCGTTCTTCAACGCGGTGACCGCGGTTTCCACCGAAGCGTAGCCCGTCATCATGATGACAATGAGGTCCGGGTCCATCTCGTGCAGGCGGCGCTGCAGTTCTATGCCGTCAGTGCCGCGCATCTTGATGTCAAGTAACGCGAGGTCCCATTTATTCTCGGCCATGCGGGTGAGCGCGTCGCTGGCACTTTCGGCAGTTCCAATTTCGTAGCCTTCCTCGCGAAACCATTTCCCAAGAGAATCGCGAACGCTCAGTTCGTCGTCGACAATCAATAGTTTGCCTTGTGTTTCCACTTCTTCACCTCCCGCTGGCGGTAGCGGCAATTTCGTTGGCCGGGGACGTTACGATCTTTTCGCTATCCGCGTCCCAGGGCAGAGTTACGGTAAAAGTAGTGCCACGGCCGGCCTCAGACCGCACTTCGATGTTTCCGTTATGGCGCTCAAGAATGCTGTGGCTGATGGCCAGCCCAAGCCCAACTCCGCGACCCGTTTCCTTGGTAGTAAGAAAAGGCTCGAAGATCCGCGGCAGAATTTCGGGTGGAATGCCGGACCCGTCGTCTCGCACGACGATGCGCACCTGGTTGGGCTCACGGCCGAAGCTGGTGGTGAGCCATAAATTTCCACCCTGCGGCATCGCGTCCAGGGCGTTCATAATCAGCGCGAGCAGTACCTGCTCGATCTGGGCGGCATCGCAGACGACTGGCGGCAGGTCGGGATCGAGTTCCGGTTGTACCTGAATTCCCGCGAGATCCAGCTGGTGTTGCACCAGGCATAGGGAACGGTCGATCACCTAGTTCAGGTTGGCGGGCTGCAGGTTCATCGGAGTGGCGCGCGAAAAAGTGAGCAGATTCTTGACCAGGTCGCCGCAGCGCCGGCTCTCCAGCGCGATCAGATCGAGCGACTCGCAGATTTCTTTCCGGTGATTGCGGCCGGAATCGTCCCGGTCAACCCATTTACGCAGCAGCTTGGCGTAAGTGAGGATGCCCGACAGTGGATTGTTGATCTCATGCGCCAGCACAGTTGCCATCTTGCCGATGGAGGCCATCTTCTCGGTATGCAGGGCATGCTCGTGGGCGCGCTTGAGTTCCCGCGTCTTGTTTTCGACGCGTTCTTCAAGAGTATGAGTCCAGGAGACGTTCTCGTTGTGCTCCGAGTGCAACTGGCGACTCATGCTGTTAAAGGAAGTAGCGAGTTCGCCTATTTCGTCGTTGGAATGCACTTTAATCTGATAGCCCAGATCGCCCGCGGCCAGCCGTTCGGTGCCGCGTTCGAGCGCTTTCACCGGCCGGCCTACCACCTGCCACACAAAGAACCAGCTCAGGAGTGCGATCAACAACAGGGCGCAGCCTGTATAGACAATCATGCGGCGGCTACTCTCAGCGATCTGGACGTCGGTCTTAGCCAGAGAAAGATTGGTGTCGAGAACACCCAGAATCCGCTGCTCCGCCGGATGCGCATGGCATGCGGCGTTGGAGCACGCTGGCTGATTCTCGATGGGAGTGATGATGCCGAGGACTCGAGTTCTCGCGGCGTTGCGATAGATGCGAAAGCGATCGGGTCGGTTCAGGCGGGCCAAGGGTTGAGACTGAGCGTGGCAGCCATAGCACGCTTCGGCGGTCTTATCGACTACGTGGTTTTCTTCGACCGAATCGGTGGTGTAGGTAATTCTGCCTTCCTGATCGAAGATGCGGATCTTCTCTACGCCGGGCTCTGCCGCCATGGTCCGGATTGAGTGGTAGAGACCCTCCTGATCGTTGCGCAGCATATATTCGGTGGTGCTGTGCTTGATCACGTCGCTGACGCGTTCCGCGCTGAGCAAGGTGTTCTGTTCCAGATGCTGGCGGTGCAAGCGGACGTTCAAATAACCCAGCAGGGCGAAGATCACGATCATGGCGCCGAGCAGGAGTATGTTCAGCTTGGCGCTGAGAGTAAGAGTCAGGCGTAACCAACGACTGCGAGTTGGTTCAGTCTCCAGCATGCTCCATTACCGGCGAAATGTCTGCCAGCGCGGATTCGGGCGCAGTTAGCGGCTCCCGCGCCCTTTCCTCTTTGGGGAAAATGGGGAGGTACTTCACTGCTAGTCCGAAGAGGGCGAAGCCGGCAGCGATGATCGAGCCGGTGACGGCCAACTCGGTCCACTTGGGAAAGTAGCGGACTCCCGTTGATCCTTCGAAGCCCGTAATACTCACGTTCATACGGTTGGTGATGAAACCGAGAACCACCAGCACCGCAGCAAAGTAGAGCCCGTTGGCGCTGGTCCGCACTCTCGGCTGCAACAACAGTGCTAAGGGGAAAATGATGCACAGCGAAATCTCCAGCCAGAAAAGGTACATCTCGTATCCCGGATGCAACGCCAGTTTGAGCACGCCCCGATTCGCCAGGTCTTCGAAGCGCAGAATCGCGTAGACTCCGAGCACTACGACCAGAACCCGCCCGAGTTCCTGCAGGACGGGCAACTCCAACTGCAGTCCGAAATGCTTGGAACTCAAGGATGATTCGAAGATCGTCATCGCTAATCCCACGGCGATGGCCGAAAGGAAGAAGAACACCGGCAGCAACGGCGTGTACCAGAGCGGATACAGCTTCTCGGGAACAATCAGATAGAGCGTGCCCAGCGANNACTGATGCAGCGTGGAGAGAATCACGCCGCAAATGACCAGCGGAATCAGAATGGCGCGTACTACTTTTAATGGCCTTTGCAGGTTGAACCGTTCCAGAACNATCGGCGAGAACTCGAGCGCNAGTACCGTCGTATAGAGCATCACGCAGTACGCCACCTCGAACATGACCGAGTGTGGATTCCGCATGATGAGCGGATGCCATATGTTGTAGGGCTTGCCCAGATCAAACATCAAAGCCGCGCAGACCAGGATGTAGCCGAGAAATGCGGTGAGAATCGTGGGCCGGATGATGGAGTGTAGCCGCTTGATATTTAGAATGTGAACTGCCGCGGTGAGCGTGAATCCTCCGGCGGCCAGCATCACGCCGCACAGCACGTCAAAGCTGATCCAGATACCCCAGGGGAATTGATCGCTGAGGTGCGTCGAGGCGCCGAGACCCTGAGTGAAGCGAATAAAGGTAGCGTAGAGGCCGCCCGCCATCAGGAGGAGAAAAATCACCTTCCAGAAAGTGAGCTTGAACGTCGCGTCGCGGGGCATTATGGCTTCCTCCCATTTTTCTTGGCGGTGTTCGTCTCCGTGGATTTGCTGGCCGATCCTTCGTTCGACGGCTCCCGGCCTTCGGCGACCGCGACCTCTTCTCGCCGGTGCGTGATCCACCAGATCCCGCCCAGCACCATTCCACCCAACGGCACGAAATCCGGAATATGGGACAGGACCCGGTAGGTGAGCATGGGCATGGGATCTTTCGAAAGGTTGGAGCGGTAGCCAAAGGTCTCAAACGGAACGGCGGAGAGCAGCAGCACCGACGTTCCCCCAACTTCTTCGAGCCCGTAAATGTGATTCACGTAGTTGCCCGGATTTTCTCGAACCCGTTTCTGAGCCTCGGCAATTAACTCGTCGCGCTCGCCGAATTTGGTCGCGCCCGTGGGGCAGATCTCCGCACACGCCGTCGGTTTCCCTTGGGCCACGCGGTCGGGGCACATAGTGCACTTCTGCACCTTGGGCACGAGCTTGCCCCATTCGTATTTGGGGACACTAAACGGGCACGCCACCATGCAGTAGCGGCATCCCATGCACTTCGACGCGTCGTAGGTGACCGGTCCCAGCGCAGTCTTTTGGATCGCACCCACCGGACAGACGGACGCGCATGACGGATCGTAGCAATTCATACACAGACGGCGCATAAACTTGTCACCGCGTGTAAGCACGACCGTCATCTTGTGGTCGGACTGGATTTGTTCGGCAGCGATGGCGTCGTCGTAAGGCAGCTTGTTCTGGGCGGCGCAGGCTTGTTCGCATTGCTTGCAACCGATGCAGATCGTGGAGTCATATAACAGTGCTTTGCTCATGAAGTATGTGTCCGGGCGGGGCGGGGCTGTGCTAGCCGACCGATCCGCGCGGAAATCCTTTCGACGCCCGCCTGAGCTGAATGAAAAAGGAGGGATCAATTACCGCCGTAATCGCAGACGGGAATCGGCCCGTACAGGCTGCTCACCTCATCAGATCGGAGGCTGTCGCGAAATTCAGCACCTTCAGACAGCTAGTATTTTCAACAATTAGAAATTCCACAGCCGTGACCCGCATCACTTGTGCGAGTGACGCTGGTCAATCAGGTCTCACGGGGTCGGATTTACGGGTCGAGCGTTGTTTTTTGCAGCAGAAGAGTGAGGCGGATTGCATCAGTACCGTGTAGCGCCTCAATGCGTTGAAAACAAGCGATTTGGGAAATGTTGAGGTGTTGGGGTCTCAGCCTGCTAATCCATTCCCGTTGCAATACGCATCAGAAATCGTTGCTGCGATTTTCCTCACGCACCACCGCCTTACCAATTCCCATTTCGCTATCTCACTCACGTCATTGGGGATGCACTCACGGCGATGCGTGTTCCGCAACCCCACTCAGGTTTGGTTCGGCGATTGCCTTTAGAAAAGTGCGAGTGACCCGGAACGAAATGGGCACTCCGGGCGAGGTGGGTTATGACAGTCATCATGGTACTGCTGACATTCGCAATCTTTCTACTGATTGACTATGTACGTGGCCAGAAGCAAACAGCGTGACAGCCCGTCCTTCGGACGGCCTCCCAAGAAGCCGCATCGCGCGTGCTTCCGGCGATGATTGCGGGATTCCAGGTTCCGGAGAATGTGCGCTATCACGCTGGGCACACCTGGGCGCTGAGCGAGAGCCGCGAGCTGGTGCGAGTGGGCATCGACGATTTTGCTGCGAAACTGGTGGGGAAGATTGAGAGCATCAACCTCCCACAGCGCGGACGCTGGGTTCGCCAGGGACAGAAGATCTGGACGATCTTCCGCGACGGCAAATCCGTCGACATGGTTTCGCCCATCGAGGGCACCGTCACTGCCATCAACGAGGCCGTGCTGCAAAATCCCGAACTGGCTCGAAAAGATCCCTACGGAGACGGCTGGCTGCTGACCGTGCAGGCTCCGGATTCGAAGATCAACTTCCGCAACCTGATGGGCGGCACCCTGGCGCGCTTGTGGACCGAATCCTCCGCGCTCAAACTGCGGAACAGAATGCCGGTGCTGGCAGGCGCGCTGGCGCAAGATGGCGGAGTGGCCGTCGATGACATTACCGCGAACATGCCCGACGAAGACTGGGCCACCCTGACCAAAGAATTCTTTCTTTCCTAGAACTTGATCGAGGCTGGCCTCGCCCGGCCTCCATGAATTCGCCGCCCGGGTTCAACCCCGGGCGGATTTTTTGTGCCAGAGGTTTAATCGGACAAGACTTCTTCCGCGACCGGGCGCGAGAAGGATCGAAAAATCCATGCGCCCAACGCCACGGCGGACATTAACATGATTACCCGCAGATACTGCGCGACGGGCAAGGCGGCATCGCCGAAAACAGTGCGCAGGAGTCCAAAGGTTGCGCTGCAGGCGCACAGAGCAAAATACACGCGCTCTTTCGCGCCACGCGAAACTCCCACCAGCGAGATGAGGATGGATGCGACTGTAAGATAAATCACGATCAGAATGATGTCGCCCGTAGCGGCCAGCCGGGGAAGCAGCACTCCCGCCTTGGGCGAAGCGAAGCCGCGCATCGCAATTCCCAGGAAGACAACGGAATGCACCAGGGCAACCAACGCCCGCTTGCGATTCGTGAGAATGCTGAACTCGTTCATCCTGATGATTGAGTTTCGCCTGTGGTTCGTCACTTAGAGTGTGACCGATGGCACCGCGGCTTGTGATACCCATCACGGACAGGCCAACGTAGCGCCGGCCGTCCCGAGGGCGTCTTCGCCCTCGGCGCGGCAGGCGAGGCAATTTCTCCCGACAACCCCGAGCCGATACTGCCATGTCTCGAAGCCTTATGGCATCACACGAATCCCCAGTGGTGGTACCATCGCGAGCGCCATGACTAACCGGAACTCCGTCCTTCTCCTCTCACTCTCAGTCTTATTCACTGTCGCCGCCAATGCCGCGGCCCAGTCTCAGCCCGCGCCGTCCCATCCAATCGTTCTGCACGCGGCCCGTCTCCTCGACGTCAAGACTGGCCGCATGCTCAAGCCCGCAGAAATTTTGGTGCAGGACGAACGGATCGTCGAGGTTGGAGCTTCGGTGAAGCATCCGACCGGCGCTGAGGTAATAGACCTGGGCGATCGCACCCTCCTTCCCGGCTTGATTGACGCCCACATCCATTTATTTCTCCATCCCGGCGCGGAAGACCTGCAAACCGTGCAGGAATCGGTCCCGCAGCGCACCATCACCGCGACGCTGGCCGCCCGCGACGATCTGATGGCCGGCTTCACCGCGGAGCGCGATATGGGAACCGAGGGCGCGGGTTCCGCCGACACGGCAGTCCGCAACGCCATTAACGAAGGCCGCATTCCCGGTCCGCGCCTGCGCATCAGCGGCAACGCCATCAACATTCTCGGTGGGCACGAGGACGCCCTCGGCTACAACCCTGAGCAGCACGTTCTCCCCAACGCAAACTATGCCAACAACGGCGACGAACTCGTCGCCGTGATGCGGCAGCAGTTCAAAGAGGGCGCCGACTTTACCAAGATTTATGAGACGGGAGCGGATTCAGTTCAGGATGGGAAACTCGCGACCCCGTATCAATACACCGAGGCCCAACTGGAAGCCGCCGTGAATGAGGCGGCGCGCTTGGGCCGCCGCGTGGCGGTGCATGCCACCGGAGAACCGGGAACGCTTTTCGCCGCCCAGGCGGGCGTGGTTTCGATCGACCACGCCGATCAGTTGAGCGATGCGACGATGCGGCTAATGAAGGAAAAGCAAATTTTCGCCGTGCCGACTTTCACCATCTTCGAATACTTTGCCGACCACGCGGCCACCCCAGAGCAAGGCGCGCGCGAGCACCAGATGCTCGACGTGAAAGCGCAGGAATTCAAAAAGCAGATCGCGGCCGGGGTGCCGATAGCCCTTGGCTCCGACGTAGGCCCGTTTCCTCACGGCACGCAGGCGCGAGAGTTTGTGCTGATGGTCAAATACGGCATGTCGCCGCTGGCGGTGCTGCAGGCCGATCTGCTGAATGGGGCAAAGCTGCTCGGATGGGATGGGCAGATCGGAGCACTGGAGCCCGGATACCTAGCGGACGTCATCGCCGTGCTCGGTGATCCTCTGCAGGATATTGAAGTGTTGCAGAAGGTAGCCTTCGTCATGAAAGGCGGCGTGATTTATAAGAAGTAAAGTCCGGGCCAGTGGCCAATGATCAGTGGCCAGTCCGCAAGTTATCGGCTACCTGGTTTCGTTCGGTCTTTCTGACCACTGACCACTGCCCACTGATTCATCGTAAGCGCTCAGTCGAACATGCAAAAGAGTGCATAGCCGCCGGCGATTCTCATTAAAGAAGGAACCTAAGTCGCGAATCGTGAGCACCTTGCTGCGATTCTAATGTGGCGCGCGTGGTCGCCCGATTGCCCTTTCTACAGGGTTACGCCGATCTGGCGACACCTATGACCCTCCGAAAATTCTCTCCGTTCCTTCGTTTCAGCGCCCTCGTGTTCATGAGCGCAACACTGTGTCCAGCTTTGCATGGACAGGCTCCGCTAGCATCCGCAGATCCGAACGGGCCCACTCCATTCGTCCAGACTTCCTACACCCCAGCAATAAACGCGCCAACCAGCAGGAGCGATCAACATCGATTTTGGGACAAGCAGAACTGTGCCTTATTCGCCGCCGCAACCGCGTTGAATACCGCCGACTTCGCAGTGACGCGCGCCAATCTGCAGAGTGGCGGCCAGGAACTCAATCCCGTGGTTCGCGTCTTCGGCCGCTCTTCTGCCGGCCTCGCCTTGAACTTCATCGGAGAAACTGTGGGTGTGATCAGTCTCAGCTACTTCTTCCACAAGACCAGCCATCACAAGCTGGAGAGCCGTCTCGCTGATCAACATCGGAAGCTCCGGCGTCGCCGTCGGATATGGGCTGGCGCACCGCTGAGAGCCCTGCAAGCCCTTCACGCTAGCCTTCGAACTGAAGGGTGAGGCGGATCTGTCCTCTCCAGTTGTTTGCGAAAGTTAAGGCCCCGCCGAGCAAAAAACCGGGGGGAAAGCCGGTTCGGCTTTCCCCCCCTTTATCTGACAACTGCGGACCCAGTTAGAACTTCAAGCGGACGGCAACTTCTATCTTCCGTGCATTATTAACCTGCAAAACGCCACCCCCGGTCTCAAGGGAGCCAAAATCGGCAGGGTCCGTGAGGTAGGTTTGGCCGGGGTCGGCGAGCTGGTTGTGATTGAACACGTTGCTGAATACTGCGCCAAACTCGGCTCCGAAACGTTCAGTAATCATCACGTTCTTCTTGATGTTAAAGTCCACGTTCCAGAAGGGCATACCACGGAGGTTGCCAACGCCGCCGTTGTGGCCATTGTCGACGCCAAGGATGGGGTTGCGGAAGCAATTGTAAACCGCTTCTGGATTCTGGAACATGTTCGCAGGAGCGTTGCTTCCAAAATTCTGACTACCTGGCGAGAAGTGGTCGTGACGGGTAGTGGTGAAGCTGTTGCTACCACAAATGTTGACCGCGTTTTCATAATCGCCAATGTTGCTACTGTCCATTCCTCCGAAGGACTGGCCTCCGGTATAGGCCGACGTAGCCCACTGGCCAGTGTAGACACCCACAGGCAAACCGCTGCCCATGTCAAGAATGGGTGCAAAAGTCCATCCTCCCAATACGCGACCAAGCACCCCATGCTGGCCTTGGTACACCGGCGGCGTGTAGGTAAACCACACGTTAAACAGGAATTTACGATCCCAGGGTTGGTAACCGTAGCTTCGGCCAAGATAGAAGGGATCATTGGCCGAGTATTGACTGGTCGCTTGAACCTGAGACCCCGTGCCCAATGCCTTGGACCAGGTGAAGTTTGACTGCAGGGTTAGGCCATGCCAAGTCGACATTTTGTAGGACACAAACATGGAGTTGTAGTTTCCGTAGCCGAGGCTCGTGTTCTCGCCCACGCCGGAGGTCAGCTGGCCATTGGCTCCAAATGCGCCAGGGAGAGGCGTATTCATCATGGAGCGAGGGAACTGGAAAACGCCATTATCGAGATCGCTCCACAGGCTCCAGACGCTGGCGGCGGGAATGTTTCCGGTTCCGAAGGACTTCTTGGTAACGGGGTCGGGAGTACTTCCTTCGTTCAGAGCTACCGCCTGGGTGCAGTTTGCGGGCATGATCCCGTGCACTGCTGTGTTGCAGTAAGGGGAGGCGGCGCCCAGGGCGGCCGTAAAGAATGGCTGCGACGTCACCGCGCTAACATTGCCAGCGCAGTTTCCTCCTGCCATACCAGCGTTGCCGCCGCAGTATTGCAAAACCATCTGGCCATACGCCTTATCGAACCTTTGCCCTCCGAGGGTCATCATGTATGGCACGGCGTTCACGTTGATCGGCTGGAATTCATGGGTAATGCGCCGTCCGATATAGCCAACTTCGACCGACGTCCGGTTGTTGATCTGGCGCTGTATGGTGAGGTCGTACTGCTGGCTCATACTGGGCCGGAGGTTAATGTCTGTCGCTGACCCGGCACCGGCAGCAATGGCGTTAATGCCCGGATAGTCTGGCTGAGGCAGAGTCGGACTGCCTGCCGGCAGTGGAGCGACCAGCCCACCAAAACCACTGGCCGTCGGACCGATGCGGAATGAATTGGCAAGTGTTGATCCGCTGGATCCCGCGCAAGTTCCATCGTTGAGCGGACTAATGCACTGCACCGCCTGGATAAGCCCGGTGCCCAGTAGCGGTAGCAAAACCAGGCCCACACCGTTCAAGCGGCCGTAAAGGATGCCGTATCCGCCCCGGATGACGGTCTGGTTCCTTCCAAAAATCGAGGCCATCATGCCGTCATCGAACTTCGGATTCCACGCCACTGCGATACGCGGACTGAAGGCCTTGTAGAAGGGATTGTAAAAGTGACTGGGATGGCCAGCCACGTTTCCAATCAAGGCAAAGCCAACGTTTGGATTGAAAACCTGGCCAGCGACCGCGGCACTCTCGCGCGATTTTAGATAAGCTGCCGTATCGATAATCTTGTCATTGTTGTCTACGAACGCAATCTGCTTCCCTTGCTCCTCTTTCGGAGGCATTTCGAGCGCCCANCCNAANCCGTAACTGACGGTAAGGCTAGGCTTCATGCGCCAGGAATCGCTCGCATACAGGTTGTAGAAAGGGATGGTGCTCTTATCGTACGCGGGGGTGTTCGGAGGGTTCAGGTTGAGAGCAGCGCCGGTTCGAGTGTAGGCAATTTGATCCACTCCGGGCACGCCCAGGACGATTCCATAATCGCGAATCCATTTGGAACTTACGGTGCCTGTCGTCTCAACCGGCTTATAGCCAGTCATGTCCATACCGTTCTGGCCGACGGTCCCGCCCCCCACGCCGGCACCCAGCCAATAGACGGTCTGATAGTTGATGCCGCCGCCATTGTCGGTGCGCTGGTGATAGTTCCAGTTGCGCTGGTAGAGCCCGCCAAACGTTAAGAAATGTTTGCCCTTGAGCCAAGAAACGTCGTCGCGGAACATATTGTCCTTACCGTCCCAGAAACGAGTACGCACGTCCTGAGTGTCGAGGTTGAGAGGCGCTAGAACGTTGGTAGCGTTTTCCCCTTGGGGCTCAAGCGCTCCGCCCAATCCTGCCACTTGCGGGGGGTCTGCCAGGGAAGCGCGGGCCCACCAGTTGCGCAGGAAGCTGTAGTGGAAGTCATTAGTCAGATTGTTTGTGACATTGGTGTTTAGGCTGAGAGTAAGGTACCAAGGCTCCGACGGGCGGGAGGCGGTCGATTTGGGCTTGCCGCCGGTAATATCGATCTGATTGCCGGTTGCGCGGTGCTGGCGGTAGTAGCGGTAAGTTGTATAAAAGTGCCACTTGGCGCCAAAGTCGTGGTCGAGGCGAGCCACGCCGAAATCGTCAGTCCACTTCAAAGGATAGTTTGACTGGAAAGCCAGGACATTCACCCCATCGCATCGGCTCAGACCGAGGCATTTCGTTCCGGCATTCCCTTGCGGCATGGCTTGCCACATGGCCTGCACTGTGGGACTGATTCCAAGACCCTGGGGATCGCACTTGCCACCTGTGAATCCCGCACACCCGAAATTGGCGGCGTAAAGAACGCCCTCGGCTGATGTCACGGGATACGGGTTCAGGTTGTAAACCTTACCACTCGCGAGGTCGGTGAGCAGACCCAAACGCATATCTGCCGATGGAGTCGCCCGCGTGGTTGTCGCGGAGTTCGGCCACCGGAACCCCTCGTAGTTGGCAAAGAAGTACGTTTTGCCGCCGAGAATTTCCTTCGGTATCAAAGGACCGCCGACCGAACCGCCGAAGCGGCTGTAATGGTAACTGGGTCTCGGCGTGCCGCCAAAATTGTTGTCAAAAGAGTTGCCTGCCCAGTTGTTGTCCAGGTAGTACTCATAGGCGCTACCGTGCCATTGGTTGGTGCCGCGCTTGGTTACCAACCGGACCTGGGCGCCAGCTGAGCTGTTGAAATCGGCAGTTTGGTTATTGGTAGCGACTCGGAATTCCTCGATACTGTCAGCCGGGGTCGGCATCACCCCCGTGGGACCGCCACCTCCCGGACTCCCACCGGGGGCGGTAGCCGTGACTTCATTATTTACCAGACCACCTGTCGGGTCGCTCGCAAAGCTCGCGGTGTAGGTGTTCTGCGTACCGTCCATATCACTGGAGTTATTGCCACCGTCCAACTGGAAGGAATTCTGGTCCTGGTTGCCGCCGGCGACGCTGCCGTCAGGCGCGACTCCCGGTTGCAAGGTGACAAAGGTGCTCACGTCGCGCCCTAACCCAGGCAACGAATCCAAAGCGTCCCCGCTAATCGTTTGGCCGACAGCGGCATCCGTTGTTTGCAATTCGTTTCCGGTCGCTGTCACTTCCACGCGTACGGCCGCCCCGCCAACTTGCAAGGATATGTTGTTGGTGACAGACATCCCTACTTTTACTTCCTGTGCGTTAACAGTAGTGGTTGCGAATCCCTCCTTCGCGAAGGTCATGTTGTACTTGCCCGGTGTGATATTGGCGAAGGTGTATCGTCCGGCATCATTCGTGAGGGTTTTGCGCGAATTGTTCGTTGCAGTATCAGTCAACGTGACGGTGACACCAGGTACTACGGCGCTTGACTGGTCGGTAACTGTTCCAGCCACAGTGCCAGTGTCGGTTAACTGCGCCGACATCGGCAGTGTGCTCGCTAGCCAGAGCACGGCCGAACAAAGAAGGAAACAGGCGAACAGGGAAGAGAAAATCTGGCGACGGACGCGCATGGCAAAGTCCTCCAGAACGAAGAGTGATTGCCGCGAAGACGCGGCAAATTGTATGAGCCCCACTGCGTTTACTGAGAGACCACTGCTTTTTACTGAGAGACCCGGCGACATCGGCGTCCAGAGGATGTTCACTCTTGGCCCCAATCTCCGCCGATAGGTCGGGACACTACCATTATTGAATGTACGAAAACAAGTAGTAATTGTACGGAGCGGTTTTTTTTGATTAGGTTCCCCGCAAATCTCTGACGGCAAAGGAATTACCCCATGCGGTAGCACGCAAAAACGACGCGTTGCCAGCATATTGTTAGGAAGTGTTATGGTCTAGGATTCCGCAATTAGCGGCACAAAATATAGCTTTTTGGCTGCTGCATCGTTGAGCGGCGCGTATAACAAATCCGGGTTGTTTTACTTTCTCCTGACGTCTTTATCGAAATTGAAGTGCGAAATTGAAGTCCTGGGGCGCCAGCATACACTAGCAGGTTGGTAGTATTACTAACCAAGCAAGTGGCGGACAATTCGCCGCGCGATCATCTGAAGGCAGGAACAAATTATGAGAATCGCAAACGATGTCACCGAGTTGATTGGGCACACGCCGCTGGTGCGACTGAACAACGTCACCAAGGGTTGCGTCGCTGAAGTCGTCGCGAAACTCGAGAGCCAGAATCCACTGGCCAGCGTGAAAGATCGCATTGGCGTGAGCATGATTGTGGAGGCCGAACGCCAGGGAAAAATTCATCCCGGCAAAACTGTGCTCATCGAACCGACCAGCGGAAACACCGGCATCGCGCTCGCCTTCGTCGCCGCAGTAAAAAGTTACAAGCTGATTCTCACCATGCCCGAAACCATGAGCCTGGAGCGGCGCGTGTTGCTGCTTGCTTTCGGCGCAGAGATTGTCCTCACTCCCGGCCCGCGAGGAATGCCCGGCGCCATTTTGAAGGCGAAGGAGATTCTCGCCAACACTCCCGGCGGTTATATGCTGCAGCAGTTCGACAACGCCGCCAATCCCAAGATCCACCTGGAAACCACCGGCCCGGAAATCTGGAACGACACCGACGGACGCGCCGACATTCTCATCTCGGGCGTGGGCACGGGAGGAACCATCACCGGCGTTTGCGAGTACATCAAGCCCAAGAAGCCTTCGTTCAAGGCCGTGGCCGTCGAACCTGCCGACAGTGCCGTTCTTTCCGGCGGCAAGCCCGCTCCGCACAAGATTCAAGGCATCGGCGCCGGATTCGTTCCCAGCATCTTGCGCCGCGACTACATCGACGAAGTCATCACCGTGACCAACGACGATGCCATCGCNATGGCGCGGCGGCTTCCNCTCGAAGAAGGACTGTTNGTNGGAATTTCTTCCGGGGCCGCGGTGGTTGCGGCTTTGAAGGTGGCGCAGCGACCGGAGAATAAAGGTANGCTGATCGTGGTGATCCTNCCNTCTTTCGGCGAGCGCTATTTGAGCANCATTCTGTTTCAGGATTTGCGGGANAANGCGCTGCAGATTCCNACNNCAGCNCTCCCGGCNTGAGCGATCTTCAGAGTATTCATGCCGCACCTGCTGTCGCTAATTCGCGAAGACGTGGCCACGGTGATGGAGCGCGATCCCGCAGCCAAGTCTCGCCTGGAAGTATTCCTCTGTTATTCCGGACTGCACGCTGTCTGGTTTTATCGCATCAATCACTGGCTGTGGAACCATGGCTTGTTTTTGATTGGACGATTCCTCTCGCAAATCGTGCGCTTTCTCACCGCAATTGAAATCCATCCCGGAGCCAAGATTGGACGACGGTTGTTCATCGATCACGGCGTAGGCGTCGTGATCGGCGAGACGGCGGTCGTGGGCGATGACGTGACTCTTTATCAAGGCGTGACTTTGGGAGGCACCGGCAAGGAGCACGGCAAACGGCATCCGACAATCGAAGACAACGTCGTCGTCGGCGGTGGCGCCAAGATTCTCGGCAACATTACCGTCGGAAAAAACTGCCGCATCGGCGCAGGTTCGGTGGTTCTGCGCAATGTTCCGGAAGACTCCACCGTAGTCGGAGTGCCGGGACACATCATCTTCCGTGAAGGCAAACGCGTTGTGATTACCGATCCCAAACAAATCAACGATCCCCTGTCGGAAGCGTTGGCGGCGGTAGCGACAGAAGTGCACAAGCTCAGCGAACGAGTGCAGCAACTGGAAGGTTCAGAACCAAAAGGCGAGCCGCTGTCGGCGTCGATGCAGAGAATCATGGAAGACATCGACTACCAAATCTAGCGTGCTGCGTAAGCGCGACCGCACGGCTTCTCGCGACGGCGCCCACTTATAAGCACGCCCCCATAGGTTCGTTGTCGATGGAGAAAGGCGTGGACGTTTTCCCCATCCCCGGTTTCTTCCTCAAATACCGACATTTCACAACTGTGCAATTTTGAACAGACGTTACACAAGGCACCCATGTAACGTAACCCAAATCGAGATGGTAGGAAGGAACCATGCGACCCCCTGTCGCTAGTTCCTCTGATGGGAAAGAGCAATCCGGCCACGGTCGTTTGCTCCTGTGGTGGCGCAGTCGGAGAGACTGCGCCATCTCTTCTAAAGCGCGCCGCTTTCTCGTTTGTCCACGTAGCAAACGTCAATCGACTTCCCAACTGTCGGAACCCGGGCCTTCGCCTCAACAATCGGCAGCGTTTTAAGAATTCTCGACGCGCCGGATGGGCCCGCAAACCGCCGTCACCCGCGTCTTTGACAAAGGCAGGTGTGCCCGTTTAGTGTTCCGTGGCATAACGTTTAACAAGAGCGCCCGCTTGAATTTTGAGGATCCTTCATTTTCCCCAATGCTGCTGAAGACACTGCGCGAAGAGGTCTTGGAAGCGAACCTGGAACTGGTTCGCCGCGGCCTTGTGCTCTACACCTTCGGCAATGTCAGCGGAATCGATCGCGCCGAAGGACTGGTTGCCATCAAACCTAGCGGTGTTCCCTACGAGCAACTGACGCCCGCGCACATTGTCGTCACCGACCTGGCAGGTAAACTCATCGACGGCAACCTGCGTCCTTCCTCGGACCTGTCGACGCATCTGGAACTGTACAAACATTTCTCCACTATCGGTGGAGTAGCGCACACGCATTCGGAATATGCCACCGCGTGGGCCCAGGCGGAGACGCCGATCCCGTGTTTCGGTACAACGCACGCAGATTATTTTCATGGGCCAGTGCCGGTCACCGATCGCCTGGATGCGTCCGAGATTGCCGGTGACTACGAACTCGAAACCGGCACGGCCATCTGTCGCACCTTCTCGAAGCTCGATTCCGATGCGATCCCGGCGGTGCTGGTGGCTGGACACGCTCCTTTCTGCTGGGGCGCAAGTGCGGCGGAAGCTGCTCACCATGCAGTAATTCTGGAATATGTCGCGCGCATGGCCTATCACACCCTGTCGATCAATTCCGACTGCCGGCCGCTGGCCCGCGAGTTACACGACAAGCATTTCCTCCGCAAGCACGGACGCAATGCCTCCTATGGACAGGTAAAAGCGTAATGTGTCCTGCTCTGCTGGTGCTGGACTCTTCCACCTTGGTGCATTTATCGCCGGTAGATCTGGTCATCATCGTCTTCTACTTCGCCCTCGTACTGACGATTGGCTTGTACCTGAAAGAACAGGCCAATACCGGCGAAGACTTCTTCATGGCCGGCCGGGAAATGACGGCGTGGGTGGCGGGCCTCGCCTTTCTCTCGGCGAATTTGGGATCGCTCGAATTGATGGGCTGGGCCGGCAACGCCTATAAATACGGCATTCTCGCAGCTCACTGGTATTGGATCGGCGCCATTCCAGCGATGCTCTTCCTCGCGCTGGTGATGATGCCCTTCTACCACATCTGCAAGACTCACTCCGTTCCCGGCTATCTCAAACTTCGCTTCGGTTCCGGCAGCCAGACACTCGCTTCGATTTCCTTCGCCCTCATGACCGTGTTGATGAGCGGCATCAACATGTACGCCATGGCGGTCGTGATGCGGGTCGTCCTCGGATGGAACATTCACATCAGCATCCTGGTGTCCTCGGTCACGGTGGCAATTTACGTAGCCCTCGGCGGCCTGCGGTCTGCGATCTTCAATGAGGTACTGCAGTTTTTTCTCATCTGGGCGGGCTCGTTGCTCATACCGATTCTTGGTTTGATCGAGGCTGGCGGTTGGAGAGGTCTGCAAGCCAAGATCCTTCAGAATCTGACCGAGCAACACGTCCCCAATCCAGGTGCCTACACCCACCTGTGGTCGACCTTGGGAGACTTTGGAAACAATCCCATGGGGATCAACTGGGTCGGCATCGTCTTTGGACTCGGCGCAGTCATCTCGATGGGATACTGGACCACTGACTTCCTGGTCGTTCAGCGAGTTCTGGCCGCGAAAGATCTGAGCTCGGCCAAGCTCGCACCCATCATCGGCGCGGCTTTCAAGATGATGGTTCCCTTCATCGTCATCCTTCCCGGCCTGCTCGGACTGGCCCTGCTCCGAGATCCGCACACCGGCAATCTCCTCAGGCTGGTTCCGGCCGATGTCGCGTGGTCGGACGCGGGGCGCGCACAGGGTCTGCACAGCTTCGACGAAGTTCTGCCCCTGATGCTGGCGCGCTACTGCGGCCCCGGCCTGCTGGGCCTCGGCATCACCGCGCTGATTGCCGGTTTCATGTCGGGCATGGCAGGCAACGTCAGCGCCTTTGCCACCGTGTGGACCTATGACATCTATGGCGCACTGATCAACAAGCATGCATCCGACGGTTCGAAAGTCCGCATGGGTCGCTGGTGCACGCTCCTCGGTGTTGCGGTCAGCATCGGGACAGCCTACCTGGTGATGAACGCGCAAAGCATCATGGACTACGTCCAGGCACTCTTCAGCTTCTTCATCGCTCCACTGTTCGGCACCGTCATCCTCGGCATGCTGTGGAAGCGAGCCACGGCTGCGGGCGGCTTCTGGGGACTGTTCGCCGGGATCACGTCTTCCGTTGGCATGTATGCCTGGGTGAAACTAGATCCCGCAGCAGTAAAATACGTCGCGCTTTCGTCTCAAGCGCAGGATCAGGCGCAGAATATGTTTCGCGCGCTGTGGTGCTGGCTGATCTGTGTAGCGGTGACCGTGGTGGTCAGCCTGTTGACCAAGCCCAAAACCGATGCCGAGTTGACGAGCCTGGTGTACGGCCTGACGCCCATTCCGCACGAGGAAAAGGCTTCGATCTTCCATAGCCCGGTTTTCTGGGGCGTGGTCGTGGCAATTGTATTTGTCATTCTGCAAATTATTTTCTGGTAAGGAGAGACGATGAAATCCGGCGGCTCATTGTCAATTTGGTTCTTCATCGGCTTGTCTCTGGCGGTGAATGGTGCGGTAATCTTCGCCAGGGGGATTTACGAACTTGTGTCTCCGCCGGAGCATCCGGTAGTGCTCTACACCTTGCACGCCAACATCTGGTGGGGCGGAGTATTGCTGATTCTTGGCGTGTTTTTTAGCCTGCGCTTTGCGCCTTGGCGAGAACGCGCGCGCATGGCGGGTACTTCGTAGTTTTGTCTTTCGAGTCGCAGAAGAGGCATGGTTATGGCTGAAAGGAAGATGACGATGGGCGTCATCATCGGGAACCGCGGATTCTTTCCCGATCAGTTGGCGAAGTCCGGACGCGAAGAAATGATCCAGGCGCTGGCCAGGGCCGGCATGGACTGCGTGGTGCTTGGTCCCGAGGACAGCAAGCACGGGGCGGTGGAGACCCACGAAGAAGCCAAGCGCTGTGCGGCGCTGTTTCAGAAGAATCAGGAACGTCTGGATGGAGTGATCGTCTCGTTGCCCAACTTCGGTGACGAGCGCGCCATCGCCGACACGCTCCGACTGGCCCGGCTAAACATTCCAGTGCTGGTGCAGGCGACGCCTGATGATGCGTCGAAGATGACGATCCTGCATCGCCGCGACAGCTTCTGTGGAAAGATGTCGGCGTGCAACAACCTCAGGCAGTATGGCATTCCTTATTCGTTGACGCGGCTGCACACGGTCAGTCCAGATTCGCAAGATTTTCAGAACGACCTCGCGTGGTTTGCGGCGGTGTGCCGCGTGGCCAACGGGATGCGCAACCTGCGCGTGGGCAGCATCGGCGCTCGCCCGACTGCGTTCAACACCGTGCGCTACAGCGAAAAGTTGCTGGAAGCTCACGGCATTTCTACCGAGACACTCGACCTGTCAGAAGTCTTTGGCCGCATCGCGCGGCTGAAAGATGATCACCCTGGGGTGCAGGGTAAGCTGGCCGACATTCGCAAGTACGTGACCACTGAAGGAGTTCCCGACGCAGCGCTGATCAAGATGGCAAAGCTCGGCTACGTGATCGATGATTGGATGAAGCAGACCGACGTCAAGATCAGCGCGGTGCAGTGCTGGACGTCAATGGAAGAATACTTTGGCGTCGTCCCCTGCACCATCATGAGCATGATGAGTAACAATCTGCTGCCCGCGGCGTGTGAGGTGGATGTCTGCGGCACGCTCAGCATGCATGCCCTGGCGCTGGCTTCGCAGACTCCGAGCGCGCTGCTCGACTGGAACAACAATTACGGGGACGATCCCAACAAAGCAGTCTGCTTCCATTGCAGCAACCTGCCCAAGCATTTCTTTCAGGACGTGCGCATGGATTTCCAGGAGATCATCGCCGGCACGGTCGGCAAGGACAACACCTTCGGCACCGTCGTGGGCCGAGTGAAGCCTGGGGCGATGAGCTTCGCGCGCTTCTCGACCGATGATACTGCCGGAGTAATTCGCGGATATGTGGGCGAAGGCTCGTTTACCAGCGACTCGCTGAATACGTTTGGGGGCGTGGGCGTGGTGCAGATTGCGGAGCTGCAGAAGTTGCTGCATTACATTTGCGAGAACGGCTTTGAGCATCACGTGGCCGCGAACTTCTCGACCACAGCGGCGGCGGTGCATGAAGCAGCAGTGCGCTACCTGGGCTGGCAAATGCACTGGCACGGGCGAGCGAAAAGCTTTTAACCGCAAAGATCGCAGAGAAAGTCGCGCTAAGGACGCCGAGAAAGTCAAAGTGAGTTTCTTGCCTCGCGTCTTTTCTTTGCGCTCTCCGCGCCTTTCTCAGTGTTCTCTGCGGTTAAAAGCTTTGAAATGATCGCCGCTTGCAGCATTCGCAATGAGAAGTGCTCGGCTCGTGGGACGCTAGGTCATGGCCATTGTCGCGGGAGTAGATTTCGGCACGCTCAGCGTGCGGGTTTCGATTGTCGACAGCGAGCGCGGGCTGCTGGCGTCCGCGATCGCAGAGTATCCTCTGCATCGCAAACGCGAAGATCCTGACTTCGCAACCCAATCCCACGAAGATCACATGCGCGCGCTGGCCGAGGCCACCCGGCAAGCGGTGCGATCGGCAGGCATTTCGGGCGAGGAAGTGCAGTCGATCGCGCTCGATACCACAGGCTCCAGCGTGATTCCTGTCGGCAGGGGGCTGGTTCCTCTCGACGATTACTACCTCTGGTGCGATCACCGCGCCAAGCAGGAAGCGGCGCAGATCACAGACGTAGCGCAACGGGAAAAGTTGCAAGCGATCGAGTGGTGCGGCGGCGTCTATTCCTCCGAGTGGGGATTCGCCAAGTTGCTGCACTGGCTGCGGCACAATCCCGACAAGCGCGCGAAATTCGCGAGTGCGTTTGAGCACTGCGACATGGTCGCGGCCACGCTGTGCGGAATCGCCGACGCGAGGCGCGTGAAGCGCAGTGTTTGCGCCATGGGACACAAGTGGATGTGGAATGCCGCTCTGGGAGGACTTCCTCCCGAGAGTTTTCTGATCAAGGTAGATCCTTTGCTGGCAGGAGTGCGCGCGAAACTGGAGGGAGAATACGCGACGTCCGACAAGATTGCCGGAACCCTGGCGCCGCACTGGGCAGAGAAGCTTGGCCTGCGAGCCGAGATTCCGATTCCCGTGGGAGCCTTTGACGCGCACTGGGATGCGATTGGCGCGGGCGCAAGAGCGGGCGACGTCGTCAACGTTGTAGGCACATCGACGTGCATCATTGCATATGCGCCCCAAGCGCAATTGATCCCAGGAGTATGCGGGGTCGTGCCGGGAAGCGTGCATCCGCAGTTCACGGGTGTCGAGGCGGGGCTGTCGGCGACGGGAGACATTTTCAGCGCGATCGCGCGACGGGCGAACACCAGCGTCGAGGAGTTGAGCAAAGGATTGACGAATTATCGCGCGGGCCAGACGGGCCTGTTGCGCATGACCTGGGACAATGGCGATCGCACTGTTCTAGTGAATCCGAATCTGGGCGGCATGACCCTGGGATGGAATCTGCTGCACACCGCGCAGGACGAACTGTTCGCAGCGATTGAGGGAGCGGCGTTTCACACTCGCATCATTCTCGACCGCATGAGCGAGTATGGAGCGCCCACGCAGCGCGTCATCAATGGCGGAGGAATTCCGCAGAGCAATGCCGTTCTGAATCAGGTCTACGCCAACGTGCTGGGGCGTCCGGTGCTGGTTCCCAGCGGTAAAGTGACGGGCATGGGCTCGGCGATCTTCGCATTTCTGGCAGCAGGCACGTTCAGAACGATCGAAGAGGCGCAACAGAAAATCTGCCCTTCGTATACAGTCTTCGAGCCGCAGGCGGAGACGCAGGCTGTGTATCGAGAGCTCTACGAACTCTACCGCAAAATTTATTTTGAGTTTGGCAGGCCGGTCGAAGGATTGTTCGGCAAGGTGCTGCCGAAGCTGATTCAGATTGCGCGGGGATGAGCCATGTTCCTGAAGGAACACTGTGCAAAATGCAAAAAACGTGGTCCTTAAGTCGTTGAGTCTGCAGGGCAAGGTTTTTGCGCCCCGGCCGTTTCAAGGAGTTAGGCTGTGGACAAAACGTCTACTTTGGAGGACGTTGACTGCCTACCAAAGTAGACTTGACTTGTCGTCCCTCAGAAAAAGCTTTTAACCGCCGAGTTCGCAAAAAAGAGCCGCAAAGGACGCTGAGCAAGTCTTTATCTTGCTCTTCTCAGCGTAGCGGCCTTTCTCTGCGTGCTCGGCGGCTTTTCTTTGCGAACTCGGCGGTTAAAAGCTTTCTTTCTGTCTTAGCCTCTTCCGCCCCTCCGGGGATTTGTCATTTCCACAGATCACCCACGGCTTGCACCGTGGGCTGCATTCTTTCGCCGCTTCGCGGCTTGAGCGTGGTCTATTCTTCGCACCTTCGCGGCTTGCCTTCTCCTGTGGGCGCGGGCCGTTTTCTAGGAGAACGCGGCTGCCAGACCCGCTGTCAAGAGCTTATAGGCGAGATACCAAACGGCAACAATCGTGATCGCGGTCGAGCGTTTCACTTTGCTGGTGCAAGCAAAGCCGATGCCGATGAGCACGAGCGTCCAGATGTTGATCACGTCTACAGCGGAAGCCATCCCGTGCAGAAACTTTCCCGTGGTCGCGGAGTCCAGGTAGTAAGCGAGATTCGTACCGACGGGATTGTTGATGTCGAATCCTTCCGGATCGACTCCTGAGAATAATGAAACGATGCCCAGAATCGCGCCGACGATGCCGGGCAGACTGGCATACATGACGATGGCATAAGCCTGCCCGAAGGAAGTCTCAGCCCCGGCCGCAATCTTGAACGTGGCCCACAGGACCAGCGTTGAGATAAGGAAATAGAACAGGATCAGCACCGGGCTGCCGTATCCGAAGTAGCGAACGATGTTGCTCGACAGCTGAATCTGTTTGGCCTGCTGGTCGGGCGGAAGTTTATCGAACTGTTCGGCGCGGGACGAGTGCGCCACCTGATTTTTGCTGATCTGCTCGAAGCCGATCTGCCGTCCCATGGCGTAGACGAAGAGTAAGGAACAGATAGAAATCAACAGCCATGGTCCCCACCAACTGGCATTGCGGCGCAGATCGGTGAAAGTTTTGGAGGGTGCAATAAAGGTGTTCAGAATGCGCGCACCCTCAGAGAGCCGCGGAACTTCGGTCAGGGGGGCTTGCGGTGCTGGTGAGGCGGGCGAGGCAGGGAGAACCGGAGAAGCGGCCATGAGGCCTCCTACGAATATTCGAGGGGATTCTAGTCTCGGGCGGACTTCTAGACAAGCAATTCAACGGGACGCTTTCCGATCTTCCCTCGCTGGGCTTCTGCTTTCGCGCAAGATCCTTCCCTCCGCCTGAAAAACGGCTCGGGTCAGGATGACACAAAACGAAATACACTGGCCTCATGTCGAATGTAACCCCGGTGGTGATTGCGGTGCTGGGCGTGGAACTGGTTCCGGCCGCAGCCTTTGGGTTTGCCAGCGAGCGCGTGGCGGAGTCGGTTGCTCGCTGGCCGTTCGCTCTACGCGTGGCGCTTCCAGCGCTGCTGGCGGTGCCTTACGTCGTCATCGCGGCGTCGCAGCACATATTTCGCTGGGACTTTTTTGTCTTATACGCAGTGCTGCCAGTGTTGATGGCGTGGCTGTTGGCACGGGCCGCGGTCGCCGATCCCGAGCAGCGCGGCAACTGGCGCGATGCGGTGATTCTTCTCACGCTGGGTCTGGCGGTGGATTTGCGCTGGTTCGATGCGGCGTGGCCTGACGGCTTGCGCGGACTGGGAAATCTGCTGCTGGTGGACGCGGGCTTGTATGCATTTCTTGCGATCCGCCGGTTGAGCGGAACGGGATTTGATTTCCACCTGCGGTGGAGGGATTGGAAGACGGGCTTGCGCGAGTTGGTGTTCTTCGCTCCCGCCGTGCTCCTGCTCGGACTGGCGCTCGGTTTCATCCATCCGCATGCCAACCTACCCACGGCGGGCAAAGCAGCGCTGACTTGGGCGGGGATATTTGTTTTTGTCGCGGTGCCGGAGGAACTCTTCTTTCGCGCCTGGGTGCAGAATCTGCTGGAGCGGCGAGTTGGAAGACGGGCCGCGCTGGTGATCGCTTCTGTGCTGTTTGGCCTCTCGCATTTCAACAAAAGATCGGCATACTTCAACTGGCGCTACGTTCTGCTGGCCACGATCGCGGGAATTTTCTACGGCCGCGCGTGGCGTGAACGGCGACGCGTGCCCGCATCGACCATCACGCATACCTGCGTGGATTGGTTGTGGTCGTGGTGGTTCTAGGCAGACTTCGGCTCGCGACCTTCCTTAGGGGATGAGAGGCGTGCCGTGATAGCGCAGATATCCCAAGCCTACGCGCAGGTGATGATGAAGGGCGTCGGGAACGCAGACCGCGAAGCAGAGTCCGAGCAATCCTTGGGCAAGCCCGAGGGCATAGAGGTTGTGGTAACGGCGGAAGAGTGCGCACGAGATCGCGCCCCAGACTAGCGTCGCGGCGGTGAGCAGGAGATTGGGCAGGTGCGCGGCAGCGAACAGTGCTGCGGCCACGCCCACGGCGGCGTTCTCGCTGGAGAGCAGGCGCGTGAGGCGGGGCATGAAGAGGTCGTTAAGGAGGAACTGCTGGTAGAGCGTCCACAGAACATAGCCGGCGGCATGCTTGATATCGGTCTGATAGAGCGGGTGCAGGGTGCCGAGTTGTTTCGCGATCAGGACGCTTACGACGGCCAGTACGACGGCGGCGGGGAGAATCCAGAGCGACGATATCAGGCCGCGACGGCTCAGGCCGAGATCGTTCAGGCTGGGACGGCGTGCGAGCACGATCGCCAAGGTTACGATCAGCGCGATTGGAGAGAGGATTCGCTGGGGGAACTCGGGGATCCAAAGGATGAAGACGATGAGGCTGTAGCCGAGGATTAGCTCGATCAGATCGCGAGCGGGGGCGGGCTGGGGGCGCGACATTAGGAGAGTATGGCATGGGCAGCGCACCCGGGCCTCCTCGCTTCGCTTCGTCGGACAGCCGAGGCGGCTGTCGCTACGTGAGTTCCAGTTCTGGGGTGGCTTCCAGCAGGGTGCGGGTGTAGGGGTGAGCGGGGCGGCTGGTGATCTGCTCGGTGTCGCCGACCTCGACGATTTTTCCGCGATACATAACGGCAATGCGCGTTGAAAGGTAGCGCACCACCGGCATCGAGTGGGAGATGAAGAGGTAGGTCAGGCCGAAGTCGCGCTGCAGTTGTGCGAGAAGGTTGACGATCTGTGCGCCCACGCTGACGTCGAGAGCGGAGACGGGCTCGTCGCATACCATGAACTTTGGCCGGAGGGCGAGAGCCCGGGCGATGCCGATGCGCTGGCGCTGTCCGCCGGAGAATTCGTGGGGGTAGCGAGAGCGCGCGGATTCGTCGAGGCCGACGGCACGCAGCAGTTCTCCGACGCGGGCGCGGATGTCGAGCTTCGCTCGACCGGACAGCCGAGGGCGGCTGTCCCCACATGGGCTGTCTTCACTTGGGCTGTCTCCACCTCGACGGTCACTACTTGGACTGTCTCCACATGAAACCCCGTGAATGATCAGTGGTTCGGCGATGATGTCTTCTACCCGGAAGCGAGGGTCCAACGAGGCGAAGGGGTCCTGAAAAATAATCTGCAGATCGCGGCGGAGGAGGCGTATTTGGCCACGGGTGGCGGAGAGGAGGTCGAGGCCGTTCAGGCGCACGCTGCCCGAGGTGGGCTCGATGAGGCGCAAGATGAGGCGTCCTAGAGTGCTCTTGCCGGAGCCGGATTCGCCCACCAGGCCCAGGGTCTCTCCGGCGTGGATGTCGAGCGATACGTCATCGACGGCGCGAACTTCGCCGTGGGATTTTCCGCCAAAGAGCGATTCACTGTGCGGAAAAACTTTCGTCAGGTTGCGGATATCGAGCAATGCCACGTTGCGATGCTAGCAGGACGGGCCACGGATTTCACGGATTTTCACGGATCGAACGTTGTTGTAATACTGATTCTGGGGCGCGAGAGTCTGCCTACAATCCGCGGTTATCCTGCGGCGATCATGGGCACGGCGGCCAATGCAGCGAGCAGGCCGATGAATTTCCAGCGACTGAAGTGTTCTTTGAGGACGAGGCGGGCCAGCAGCACCGTGACTGCCGGATAGAGAGATGTGAGCACCACGGCTTCGTCCAGGCGTCCGCGCTGGCTGGCAAAGATGAATAATGCGCTGGCGGTAATGTCGAGGAATCCGGCAAGCATGCCGAGTAGGGCGCTGGTGCGATCGAGCCTGAGCGGTGCGCGGGTGACCACGACCGCGATGGCTGTGGCCGTGAACGATCCAATGCGGCTGATGGCGGCAATCCAGACGGGCGAGCCACTGGCCTGGTGGATGCAAAGGTAAAAGGCAGCGAATCCGACGCCAGCCAGGGCGGCCATGGCGACGCCCGCGGGACGGCCGGAGGAATCTTTTTTGTCTGAGGGTTCGGGACGCGTGATCAGCCAGATCGCGAGAATAGCGAGGAAGAAGCCGCCAAGCGTCCAGCGGGTGGGCGCGCCTTCCAAGGCGACGTCGATCAGGGTCGGTATGGCTGCGCCGACGAGTGCTGCGATGGGAGCGGTCAGGCCCATTTGTCCCGCGGCCAAGGCGCGAT
>JGI12635J15846_10000882_pt1 | contig 26144 bp, 21 predicted proteins | sample BlaSpr_A8_OM2_M2_FD_15846 | JGI IMG/M metagenome (IMG submission 15846) | reverse complement strand
AGCCGCGAAGCGGCGGAAGAATGCAGCCCAGGGCGTAGCCCTGGGTACGAAAGTGGGAAATCAGCAAGCCCGAAGGGGCGAAAGATCGGTTGCGAGACACACTCAGATGTCCTCATCTGCCCAGCGGAGCAAAGCTCCGCAGAACCCGTGAGCCTGCGGCTCACCACCCAGACGGGGACGTCTGGGTCTACGCATTCCGTTAAACATACCCAACAGGTAAAATAACGAGTGACTACGAAACCGATCGACGAAAGGGGTGAAGCTATGCGTGAAGGAAAGTACGAGCCAGCTGAGCCAACGACTGAAAGCAGCTTTGTAGGAACTGCCATCACCTTCTTATTAATAGGACTAGGAGCAGGCGCCGTGATCGGATTCCTCTATGCGCCACGTACCGGCAAGCAGATGCGGAAAGAGCTGCGCCACCAATTCGACTCAGCAAAGAACACATTGGACGACTGGAGAGGCGATGCAAAAGATCTTGCTGAAGAGGCGCTGGAGCGCGGATCACAACTCGCCGACGAAATCAGGGAAAGAGTGGCTCCGCTGATTAACAATATCAAGCGGGGGTGATCCCGGCCTCGCAACCCACGCAAGCCTATCCAAAAATAGACTTGAAAAATCCCTTCACTTTTCCGAAGAAACCGTGATGAGGTTTTTCGCTCGTAGTAATTGTAATCGTCGGTTTGGGCATGGCTGTCGGCGGAGGCGCTGAAGCATCCGCAGTTACAGCTGATTTTTTGGGCTTCGCTGCAGGCGCTTTTGCGGGCGCGGCCGCCGATTTCGCCGGAGGAAGATCCGAAGCGCGGAATATCAATGGAGCCTCTACCTGCGCCTGAACGTCGTTGGGCCGGGTGGAAGGCGGAGCTGAAGTCTCCGATCCCGCTGGGGCCGGGTCTGCACTAGTTCCGGTTCCCGCGGCAGATGTCGCCTGACTGTTCTGTGCAAGCTGCAAGGACGAGGGCAGCTTCGAATCTGGAATCACCGGACCGGTAGGTGTCGAAGCGCGCATCACGGGCACTGGCGTAGGACATCCGCAGCTTCCAGCCATATTATTGTCGGCCGCGCTCAAGCGTCCCGAGTGAAACATGACCTGTTCGCCGGGCTTCACCTCGTAGCTTCCGGTTCCCATCAGCTCATAAACCATCGCCGAACGCGTATTCCCCGGGAGGGCGCTGACGCATGTGTTCCCGTGAATATCGGCGTTGATTGCATATTCAAAAACTCCTGGTCCCGCCAGCAGTATGCGGAAGTCTGGCGTAAGAATGGAGTTGATCGACGCGTCCAGGTTGTAGCGGGCTTCCAAAGACCCGGTGCTCATACCCAGCATCAAATCGTGTCCGCTGGAAGAGGCGGTTACTGAAACCGTACTTCTCGGACAAAGCCGAATTTCGCCGTTCTTCCCCAGGCTGAGCACGGCAGTGTCGCTACCCGCTGTAATAGTGGAGCCGGGCGCAACCCGATTGCCTGCAAAAATGACGGAGCCGAATCCTCCCGGGGTAACGGGAACAAGTCCGGGTTCAATTCCGGAAGTGATGGCCGGCACTGATAACGGCTGCGTTGGGGGCTGAGGCGCGGGGTCGGGAGCGGGTGGAGAAACCATGGCGTTTGACGGTTCCGCCGACTGAAGGCGAATAGTCAGCCGATTGCCTGCCGCTTCCCATGTGTAGGCCAGGGGCTTTCGCAAATCAATGACCATGTGGACAGCCTGGTTCGCGCCCTTTTCCTCGTCAAGGTGCAGAGAGCCGAGTTGCTCAGTGTTGATCGGAATCTCTTTGTGTTGAAGCGACATGCCTGTATTAGGCAGATCGATCGTCAGCCTCGATGGCGCTTCAAGTTTGTGTATCGATGGAACCACGGGACGATCAGTCACGATTTCCAGCGCTGGGTAATCCTTGGTGAGCAACACTCTCACGCGCAGGACAATGGCCGGAGAATCAGGCTGCACTGGCCCGACAGCAAGCGGCGCCTCCTGGGACGGCACGGGCGAATTGGTGTCCGTTGGGAGACCAGACTGCCCGAAAGCAGGAACCAGACTCAACGCGAGTAGCGAGAGTCCCGCACAAAATGGACGGATGCGCTCCAAGAACATCATTGCAGGATTAGTAACCTATATAAGAAACAATAACACCAGCCCGTAATAGAAAAAAGTGACCTAAGGAACATGAAAGATTCGGTTGCTCGGCTACAGGATCGGGGAGGGCAGAATCAAAAATGGAGACTTCTGCGTTCAGGCTTCAGACAGAAATTCGTATTCATCGATTACAGCAGCGACCGCGACTTTGCGGTCCGGATTGCCGTTGTCGACGCGAACTACTCTGCCTTTGCACCGCACGCGGATGCTCTCAGTCAAAGTGATTTCTGGGGGAAGTGTAAATGTGAATTCAATATTAGCCCCAACCGAGATGTTGGAGTCAACGTAGAAGCAAATGCCCCTGGCGCTTACATCCCTCGTCTGCGCGGCTCTTGCTTCCGCTTCGTTCTCAGGATAACCCAGAGAAACCGGTAATCTCAAGGCAAACCGGCGTGTCGCTCGTTTTTCTGGAGTGCTGCCACCGATGGGTTTGTCGGCCAAAGCATTGTAAGGATGGCGTTTTGGCGTCGGCCTGTCAAGGCTGTTTTGGGAGGCTATCGGGCCGTTCGTAATCTAGCCCGTGGCTAAGGGGAAAGGCGCCGCAATCGGGAGGGCCCGACTTTCAGTCAGGCCAAACATTAATTTTGTTGGACTTGCGGCCCGACTGAACGTCGGGCCCTCCCTGTTCCGGCGCAATCTTCACATTTTTCGGGAGCCTGCGCCATCCCGTTCCGCCCACTGCTTTTAAATATCCGGGGGCCAGCCGCGACGCCCGCTGTGGAAACTTTCAGGTAAGCTGATAGCGAATGGTTTTCGTGCTCGATAATTACGATTCTTTCACCTACAACCTGGTTCAATATTTGGGTGAACTCGGCGCGGAGGTCGTGGTCCGCCGCAATGATCAGATCACGATTGGTGAAGTCGAGGCCTTGGGCCCGCAGCGAATCGTGGTTTCACCAGGTCCCTGCACTCCTCAGGAAGCGGGGATCAGCATCGATCTCATTCGATCTTTCACCGGCAAGGTTCCGTTGTTAGGAGTGTGCCTGGGCCATCAGGCTCTAGGAGCGGCATTCGGGGCTAAAGTGGTGCGAGCGCCGAATCTTATGCACGGCAAAACCAGCCAGGTGCAACACGATTCCAAAACCATTTTCGCGAACCTCCCCTCGCCAATGACAGCCACCCGCTATCACTCTCTGATCGTTGAGGAAAAGGGCTTGCCGCAGGAGCTGGAAATTAGTGCATCCACCGTCGAACGCGATGGCTCTCGAACTATTATGGGACTAAGGCACCGCAAGTTTCCGGTTGAAGGCGTGCAGTTTCATCCTGAAAGCGTGCTGACAAGCGCAGGGAAGAAACTCATGGAAAACTTCCTGCACATTTGATTTCTGCATTCGGCGCGGTTAAGCTTCGGTCCTTACGGTCGGCATCTGCGATCCAACCAGCTTGAGGCGCGGTTCCCGCTCAATTGCGGTAAGAAGTTCACGCATGATGCGTTCGTCAATTTCCGACGCCCCGCCCATTTCGACCGGGAAGCGGATATTTACTTCAATCCCCTGCGAGCTAAAATGCACATGAATCTTAGGCTTCAATTCAACCGAAGAAACCGAATTAAGGATCATCTCCATTTGGCGGCGCTGTAGTTCCATCTTCTCGTGGTACTCGGCAAACGCTGCCTCGACAGCCGCAGTGACTCGTTCCCGCACAATCTTATAATCGCTCTCGGGAGCAAAAGTCAGATCAACTTCGTGCCATACGAAGTTTGTTCCCGGAATCTGCTTAAAGAGTCCTGCCGCAGGTTGAAAGACGATGGAATTCGAGAACGCCACGACTCGGCCAGTAGGCTGCGAGTCTGTCCCGCCCGTGCCAATTTCCATCAGATGAAAACGCACCAGCCCGATATCGACAACTTCACCCGTCACCCCTGAAACTTGCACGCGGTCGCCAACCCTGATTCCAAACTTTCCGATCAGAAAGAAATATCCAACCATGGACACTATGACATTCTGCAGCGCTACGGCAATTCCGGCGGTAATCAGTCCAGCAAAAGTGACAACCGAGCCTAGCTCCGTGGCGAAGGTGAATGCCGTGATCAGGGCGATTATGACCCACAGGGCTATTCTTCTCATCAGCAGGAACTGGGATCTGCGCCGAACGTCATGAACGTAGCGGAATATCGTTCGTCTCCAGATTTCTCCCAGCCCGAGTACTGCCAGAATCATGATCGCCAGGACAGCCAACCGGGCCAGCAGATTTCTCAGTTCCGCCTTGAATTCGTACTGCACCGATTCATCCCAAGTCGTGAGCGTCCTCTTGTACAGATCAAGCACAATCGCTTGCTTGCTCAGGGGTAAAATTGCGGCCGTGGTCTGTCTAAAATCAAGGGTGAGCTTATCCAGCTTTTGTTTTTCTTGCGCAAGGACTGCCTGGTCGCTGGAGTCTGCCTCTTTGGCCAATTGATCTCCGCTTTGGATCATGGCCTTCAGCTTTGCAACCAGCGGGGCACGAAGCTGGTTCGAACTCGCGATCAAAGCATCGGTAGCCGCAATCTCTTGCTTGAGTACATGATGCTTACGAGAGAGTTTGAACAAATCCGCCGCCAGCCCCCACACTCCAGAGGGTGGCTCTTTGTTGGGGATCGGCGCGAGTTTCGCTGAATCTTCCTGGCTGTCGGTTTGGTCAGATGGGTTCGCGCTTGTCGGCTTACTGGCCGCAAGTGGAACGGTGCGAGCCAACTCCTCTATTTGAGCACGCAACCCACTCGCTCCCAGTCCATTTGCGCTGGTTCCGCTGACGAAGTCCACCATGCTGCGAAGCGCGTCTCTGCGGGCCTCCAAAAGCGAGACTTCACTCTGGGTCTCCGCGATCAGGGTTTGCAGTTTCGCGCGCTCCTTCCCTGTGGCGGTCTCAAGTTTCTTTTGTAGCGGAGGTATCTCGGCCTGCGTCTGTTGGACCTCTTGATCCAGAGCTTGCACCAGCTGAATTAGCGATTGGTATTGGGATGGAGTACCGGCTTCAATTTGAGCCTGCGCTTTGGCTTTTGCCTTCGTGTCCGCTTGCTGCCTGGCAAAATCAAAAGCAAGCCGGACGACCTGGTTGGCTACCCGCCGGTTATCTTCAAAAAACGTTAAATCTGCCGGCTCCGTTACGAGTTGCTGTTCGCCCGAGGTCTGCCGATACCAGCTGATAGTCTCAGTAAGAAATCGAAGGATGTCGGCAGAATCGAGAGTGGTCGGTTCTGCGTTTTGAGGGATCGCCGCGCCTATCGCGAGAAAGAGGAATATTACGACAGCGCATGCGCGCTGAACGCTAAAGCTTCTTGCAACCGAACGTCTAGGCCATTTTTCGAATGACAATACAGATCTCGCGGATTCTTTGTCGTCGTGACTAGGATCTAGTTTAAATCAATTCAAGGACACCTAGAGTGGGAGCGAAAGATTGGAAAGTGACCAACCTATTCTAATTGGACAGGAAATCACTAGACCTGATCTTGCGAGCACCACCCGACCGAGGGTGCCCCATCCTTGCGCGGTTTTCGCAAGGGTGGGAAGCAGACAGCTGGAACATTAGGAGGTCGGGAGTGTCACTAGTGCATTTTTTTGGGTGCCGGAAGTTCTCCCAAGAATGCTTCGAGAGCAACTGACGGGTCAGCAGAGCGTTCAATTTTGTGGGATAAGTCGCTGAATTTCAGACGCACACCCGCCATCATCTCTTTATCCGCCAGAAGATGCTCCAGCAGCTTTTGCCAGTTTGGGACCGCACGATGTTCGAGTATCAGTTTCATGGCGATGTTCTCGAGGAACAGATATTCGGTCGCACGAAGGACCGCGGCTAACCTTTTTTTCTCTGGCTTGGTCATGGGACTGGTCTAGGTATAGGGGCTTCAGTCTAACCCAATAGCGGACATTGAGATCTTCGGGGGCGCTGACTTTAGTTTCCCTGGGATTTGGCGCGCGCTCTGCTATTAACGTATCTCGCCATCGCGATATCCACAATTTCCCCGATTAGGTCGGAATAAGATAGCCCAGATTTCCTCGCTGCCATCGCGAATTCGTGACCGCTTGCCAGCCATGGATTTGGATTCGCCTCGATCACATAGACTTCGCCCGAAGAAGAGAGCCTCATATCAATGCGTCCGTAATCCCGCAACTTCACGGCGCGGTAGGCCGCCAACGCGGTTTCGGTTAAGCGGGAAACCGTTTCCTCGTCCAGATTTTCCGCGATCTCTGACTTGGTCAGCTTGTGCGCCGGAGTATCCTTTTCGAACTTCACGTCGTAACTCGCGATCTTGGGAATGCCTTTTGGCAGGCGCGAAAAATTCAGCTCGACCAGGGGAAGAGCGTGCGCGCGCTCGTAGCTGTCCAGAATCGCCGCATAAATTTCACGACCCTCGATAAATTCTTCAATCAACGCGGGAGAATCGAACTCATCCTGAATGCTCTCGACCCGCTCCATGAGTTCCTTGACACTGTTCACGACGGCATTGGAATCAATGCCGATGGAACCATCTTCAGACATTGGCTTCACGATTAGAGGAAATGAAATGTCGTGCGCGTGCTCGATTCTCCCCCGATACGAGGTTGCAAAATAAGGGGTGCGAATTCCGTGAAAGGCGAACATCTTCTTCGCCAGACCTTTGTCTTGGGCAAGGAAATGCGCGTGCGGACCGCCTCCCGTGTACGGAATTCCAATCAAATCCAAATACGCGGCGACATTCGTTTCTTTGGTATCGTCTCCAGCAAAAGACTCCGTCAGGTTAAAGATCAGATCAGCGTGACACTTGGCCACAGAATTTAGCGATTGAAGGCTGCCGTCCAGAACGTGATAGAAAGGCTCGTGGCCAAGTTGTTCCAACGCCTCAAAAATCTCTTCGCGATCTTCCTTCTCCTTGACGATCTTCTTGCAGTTTCTTTTCTTGCCGCGAGGCTTTGCTTCTGCGGATGCCGCGACCTCGCCAGCTTCTTCCCAGACGTCATACAGAACCGCGATTTTCAGATGCTCGCCAATCATGACTGCACGAACTTTCCCCGAGCCATGTAGTTCATGGCCAGCGCAGTCGCGTAGACAGTGATGTTCGTGAGGTGCTCGGATTCGCGGCCTCGATCCGCTCTCAAGCCAAGTTCGCCGGTTCTTTGGTGGATCGCATCCATCAACTTCCGGACCAGCGGACGCTGTGCCCCGGTCCAGTAAGCGATTTTGTCTACCACGGATTTTCGGTGCTCATGCAGCAGATTCTGCGCCGGCGTCGCACCTTTTTTTCTTTTGGACGCATTGAAAATGTCACGCAAATCTGTATCAAGTGCCAAGTCGCCCAGCGCCACTTCTTCCGTGGATCGCCGGTAGAATTCAGAGACTGTCGAGTCCATCTCATCGACAGTAACGTCAGGAGTGCCGCGCCTTCTCACAGGATCAATGCCGCCGAGTTCGTGTGCGATGCGATCCATATATCGCAGCTTCACCAGCGCGCCCCATCCTTTATAGCGCTTACGCCAGCCAGAACCCGGGGTCAGCCAAACCGCAAATGTTTCAGCAAAGTCCTCGTCAGGATGCTTTTGTGCATACCATCCCGCCAGATGCCGAACGTAATTTCTGGAAAAAGGAACCGGGCGATAATTGTCGCGATAAGGCCGCCGAAACGATCCAAACAACTGCTTCCACTGCGGAGTACGATGCAACCGGTAAGCATAGTTAAACGCGTGCCCGGCCTCATGTCGCAAATACATCATGATCTCGCGCGCATCTTCGAGATCGTTCACGTCTTTTTCCAACAACGAGAGATCAGGATTGGCTAGATAAAACGGAATGCCGATCACAGGCTCGCCGGAAGGGCATCCCCACTCATCCGACAAATAACAAAGTGGACGAAACTTCATAAGCTTCTTCCGCTCAAGCTCGCGGTATAGCTGCTGAACAAAGCGGTGCAGCGCCGATCCCTCAATGGTCAGGCCCAGTTCGCTGATGCGCTTATCCAATATTTCTTTGAGACGAATTTCCCGGAGCTGATTCTTATTCAGCCGGGTGTCTTGGGAACCCTCTTGATGAACGCGGATTTCCTGCACCCGCACCGAGTCAACATGGATATTTGATTTTTCCAGTTCAGGCACAGGATCTCGCTGAAATCAACTTGGACTCATACCCAAAACATCGGGGAAGTACGGGGACAAAAGTCTGCTAGATACAACCGTACCAACATCAGTAGCGCGGATCGAAGATCACATGAGGTCAACGCCTGAAGTGCGAAGACTGTGAAGAGAAGTGCGACATTTCCCTGCACACAGCCCGCTGCTCGCAGCTTGTTGTATATTCCGAAATACCCAAATCCATTATTCCGAAGGAGTTTTCATGGAAAGCGCCGCAAATCGCTTAGTGAGTGCATGCGTATTCGGTCTCACTTTTCTCTCGATTCTGTTCCCGGCGGCGCTAGCCGCTCAGTCGGCGGAAAAAACCATAGTCGCGCGCGCAGCAGAGATCGATGGCGTCAAGTTGCACTACACGACGGCTGGCCGCGGTCCAGCGGTAATCCTGCTGCATGGATACGCAGAAACATCGCTCATGTGGAAACCGATCATGCCTTTGCTGGCGGAGCGATTCACCGTGGTTGCGCCCGATCTTCCCGGGATCGGAGATTCGTCGATTCCAGAAAATGGTATGGACATGAAGACCGCCGCGATTCGCATTCATGGGCTCGCCCAGTCGCTCGGTATTCAAAAAGCCGAAGTCGTAGGGCACGACATCGGGTTAATGGTCGCCTACGCCTACGCAGCGCAGTTCCCTTCCGAGGTCGAAAAGCTTGTGGTGATGGATGCCTTCCTTCCCGGTGTAGCCGGATGGGAGGCTGTGTACAATAATCCAGATCTCTGGCACTTTCGCTTTCACGGGCCCACTCCCGAAGCCCTGGTTCAAGGACGTGAGCGCATCTATTTCGACTATTACTGGAACGACTTCGCCGCCGACAAGACACGTTCAATACCCGAAGCAGATCGAAAGGCCTCTATAACCGCCTATTCCCGCCCGGGACGCATGCACGCCGGCTGGACGTATTTCGTCTCGTTCCCGCAGGCCGCCACCGATTTTGCTCAGCTCTCCCAAACCAAACTGACCATGCCGGTCCTCTCGATCGGCGGAGAGAAGTCATTGGGAGATGCTTTGGGACAACAGATGAAGTTGGTCGCGACCGATGTAACTGTCGTCGTGTTGAAAGATACCGGACATTGGTTGATGGAAGAGCGCCCCAAGGAAACGATGGATGCGCTGCTAAAATTTCTCTGAGGTTAGACTCCCGGGTTGTTCCCGCGATGGCATTTCACCATCCATCAGTTGCCTCGTGTCAATGACATTTTGCCTGTGAATTTGTCGCGAATTCTGCCTTGACATCAATCTATCCCGGTTGTAATGTCTAACCGTTTTTCGATAGTAAAACGCACGATTGTATTCCCCGCGTCGTGTGCCACGCCTCTTCGTCGTTCTGCTGCGTATGTTTACCTTCACTGTTGAAGGCAAACCGGGAAATCGGGCCCTAGCTTCGGATCTTTGATCCCATCTGAAAGGAACCTCGTATGTTTCTTAAAAGACACGGCACTATCCTCGTGACTTTCTCCGCGGCAATTGTTCTGCTACTTGCCGCAACCGCGCAACCTCTATTCGCTCAAAACTGGCAACTCATCTGGAGTGACGAATTCAATGGCGCAAATGGTAGTGCTCCCGACCCCACAAAATGGACCTACGACACTGGGGGCGGTGGTTTTGGCAACTCCGAACTGCAAACTTACTGCTCGCCGGGTATGAACACCGCTCCTTGCAACGCTTCTCTCCCAAACGAATTTATGGACGGAAACGGAAATCTGGTAATCCGCGCAAGAAAGGACTCGAGCGGTAACTGGACCTCAGCCCGCCTCAAGACGCAAGGGAAATTCTCCTTCCAGTACGGCCGCGTCGAGGCCCGCATTAAGCTGACGGTAGGTAACGGTCTTTGGCCCGCATTTTGGATGCTCGGCAATAACATTGGAACGGCTGGATGGCCCCAATGCGGCGAAGACGACATCATGGAGTGGGTGGACTCCTACAGTCCCAACAGCACCTCCTCTACGTCCCATGGTCCTGGATATTCCGGCGGAGGGGGAATCGGCGCCAGATACACATTTCCGAATGGCGGCCGCATTGATGATGCCGGGTATCACATCTACGGCCTCATCTGGTCGCCGAATCTGCTGCAGTATTACCGCGACAATCCGAGCAACATTTTTCTGACCATCACTCCGTCATCGATCCCCGCAGGCACTCAGTGGGTATTCAACGCCCCATTCTTTATTCTCCTTAACCAGGCGGTCGGTGGAAACTGGTTCCCCGGGCCGGACTCAACTACGCCTAACCCGGCCGACATGCTTGTCGATTATGTGCGCGTATATCAAGCGGCCTCTGGTGGTCCTGCGCCACCCACGAGCCTGACTGCGACGCCCGCATCAAGCACTCAAATCAATCTGAGTTGGATTGCATCAACAACAACTGGGGTCACATATTCGGTACTTCGAGGCGGCGCCGTGATCGCGAGCGGCACTAGTGGAACGACCTACTCCGACACTGGCTTGTCGCCCCAGACTACCTACTCATACACAGTCGAGGCGGTGAATTCGAGCGGCACTTCAGCTCCTTCGAACACTGCTACGGCAACCACTCCTTCAGGATCTTGCCCAACTTGCGTCGACATCGTGGCGATCAATGCCGGCGGAGGCGCCCAAGGCAGTTTCGCTGCAGACGAAGACTTCGCTGGCGGAACCGAATCCTCCTCTACGAAGACCATCAGCACAACGGGAGTCACCAACCCAGCGCCAGAAGCCGTGTACCAGTCTCAGCGATTCGGTAACTTCACATACACGATTCCGGGCCTGACCGCGGGAACCAGCTACACTGTCCGGCTGCATTTTGCTGAGTTCTACTGGACACAGGCAGGACAGCGAGTATTCAACGTCAAAATCAACGGAACGCAGGTGCTGACCAACTTCGACATCATTGCCGCTGCCGGTGCCGCGGACAAAGCCGTGGTTGAACAGTTTACGACGACAGGAAACAGCTCCGGCCAGATCGTAATTCAGTTCACAACGGTGAAGGACAACGCGAGCGTCAATGGTATCGAGATCCAGTCGGCATCGGCGCCCCCACCAGCTAGCGCTATAAATGCCGGCGGCGGCGCGCAAGGCACTTTCGCTACGGATCAAGACTTCGCGGGTGGAACTCAATCCTCTACCACGAAGACGATCAGCACGACTGGAGTCACTAACCCCGCTCCTCAAGCCGTATATCAGACCGAGCGGTTTGGCAACTTCACCTACACCGTTCCAGGGTTCACCGCGGGAAGCAACCACACGGTGCGGTTGCACTTCGCCGAGTTCTACTGGACCAACACAGGGCAACGTGTCTTCAACGTCAGCATCAATGGAACGCAAGTGCTAACGGATTTTGACATCGTTGCCGCGGCAGGAGGTCCGCTAAAGGCCCTAGTCGAACAGTTCACGACGACCGCGAATGCGTCCGGCCAGATCGTGATTCAGTTCACAACTGTAAGGGACAATGCAAAGTTGAGTGGCCTCGAGATTCAGTAGAAGAACTCGATCTGCTCTGAAAGCGAGAGGGAGCGATTCGTCGCTCCCTCTCACCCTCACCCTCAGAACGGGGTGATCGCCACCCTGAGGATTCGTTGGACTGCTGGAAACTTCGGAAGAAAACCCTACGCGATGGCGCGCCGACGGAGCCGGAAGTTCTTTACGGCATCCGTTACGCTCTCCTGCTCGTTTTCGCTGAGGTCGTTGTAGAAGGGTAATCGCAGCAATCGCTCGCTAATCTCTTCCGTGACCGGGCAGTTCGAGGCACGAGCTGCGAATTTCTTTCCCGCCTCCGAAAGATGCAGCGGGGAATAATGGAAGACGCTGAGTATCCCCTGTGCTTTGAGTTCTGTGATTAGCCACTCCCGATGCTCAATCGAGGGCAGGAGCAGATAGAACATGTGGTGGGCCTGCTCACATTCTGGTGGAATCACCGGCAGTTTCACGTCGTTGCTCTGAGCCCAGTCAGCCAGCGATTCATAGTATCGATTCCAGACTTGGCGGCGCTTTTCTTGAATCTTCACTCTTGCTTCGAGCTGCGCATAGAGAAATGCGGCCAGCAGATCGGAAGGAAGATAGCTGGACCCCAGATCTACCCACGTGTATTTGTCGACTTCGCCGCGGAAGTAGCGGCTGCGGTTCGTGCCCTTTTCGCGAATCACCAGTGCTCGTTCCAGTAGCTGGACATCGTTGACGACGAGCGCTCCACCTTCTCCGCAAGTGAAGTTCTTAGTCTCGTGGAAGCTCTGGGTCGCGAGGCAGCCGAACTTTCCCGTGTATCCGCCTTTGTAGCGAGAGAACAGTCCATGTGCGTTGTCCTCCACGACCTGAATCCCGTGCCGGAACGCTATGGCAAGAATCGTATCCATCTCGCAGGCAACTCCTGCATAGTGAACCACAACGATCGCTTTTGTTTTGGAGGTTATCAAGGACTCCAAACGACTCTCATCCAGATTCAGCGTATCGGGCCGAATGTCCGCGAATACTAGGCGCGCCCCTCGCAGAGCAAAAGCATTGGCAGTCGAAACAAAAGTAAACGATGGGAGAATGACCTCATCCTCCGGACCGCAATCCAGCAGAAGCCCCGCCATCTCCAGCGCATGAGTGCAGGAAGTTGTAAGCAAGACTCGGGGTGCCCCAAGCTCCTTTTCGAGAAGTTCATGACACTTACGCGTGAAAGGACCATCGCCAGACGCGTGCCCATTGGCAATGGCTTCGGCAATGTACTTGTACTCATTGCCAGCGAGGCAAGGCCGGTTAAACGGAATGCGGTAGCTCATGATTTGCGAAATACGAAAAGCTTTTGAGTGCCATAGTCGCCGGCTGGAGGAAGCAACGAAAACCAGCGGTTCCATTCCGCGTTCGGATCAGCGATATCGACAGGAGCCTTAGTTGCCTTCGCTATGAGAGGCTTAAAGACGCGAGTGCCAACGTAATATGTGCTCGCGAAGTTCGACAACTCAAGCAGCTTAGCGTCTCCACTAACCGCAGCGATCACTTTCTCCTGGTCAAGGTACTGATTAAACTCTGGCATCGGAATGTGTTCCATTCCCCATTCTTCGCGGAGGGCATTCAGCCGCCGCCAGCCCTGCAAAGTCGCCTCCGACAGTAATAGCAAGCCACCGGGCTTCAGCACTCGAATCGCCTCGCCGAGGCCCGCGAGTTGGCGCTCCCAGTTTCCCAAATTTATCAACACTCGCACGACAATAACTTTGTCGTAGTGATCGGACGGTTCGTTCATTTGAGTGATATCGCCGACATCAAATTCAACGGAACCTGCTAGATCGCTTTGGGCTGTTCTGAGCCGGAGCTTCGCCTGCTCGATCATTTCCGGGACGTAATCGAGGCCACGCAACTGTATCCGGCGGGCGCAGGCGAATTGTATGGAAGAATACCCATTGGCGCAGCCCGCGTCGAGAACTTTGTCCCCATTGGCCAAATACTTGGAGATCTCACTGATCTCCATCTCGATCACGCGGTGATCAGACCATGAAACCGACGGCGACTGGCCGTGCTCGCGCGCCTGATTTGTCCAGTGATCGTACACTTCGCTTTGGTTCAGTCGGGTCTTCATCAATCGCGACCTGCATTGCGGCTCTCTAAGACTTTCTCCGCTTCGGAATCGCGAACAACGTAGGGAGGCTTCTGCATGCTGCGAAAATGCATACGTGCTAAGTACTCTCCGATGATGCCAAGGGCGAATAGCTGGGCTCCGGAAAATAGCGCGACGATTGACGCAAGGAACGGGAAACCCGGCACAGAACCACCATGCACGAAATACCGAATCACCACGTACGCCAAGACAACGACTCCAAATAACGTGAAAAGGAATCCGATCATGCTGGCAATCTGCAATGGCATCGTGCTGAAGCCTGTCATCATGTTCATGGCATGCGTCAGCAATTTACGGAAAGTGTATCCGGAAGCGCCCTGTTCTCGTGGCCGGTGCTTCACGGGAGTGGATGCGAAGCGATTGGTGCCCCAGGTCAGCAGGACGTCTATGGATACAAAAGATCCTTCGTAGTGCGAGGAGGCGTGGGTTACCTGGGAGCGAAAGGCGCGAAACGCGCCGACTTGCCGGGCAATCTCTGCGCCCATGACATTTTGCAGAGCCAGCTTGGTCACCCATGAGGCGAAGTCGCGCCTCAACCCGTGTTGCTCTTGCTCCGGCGTCCCGTAGACGACGTCGTACCCGCCCGCCAGTCTTTCAAGCAGTTTCGGAATCTCCTCGGGTGGATGTTGCAGATCGTCATCCATGGTAACGATGACGTCGTAACTGGACGCCCGAATACCGCACAGCAATGCGTTGTGCTGGCCGTAATTCCGCATGAGATCGATGGGACGAACCGACTGATACTGCCGCGCCAGATCGCAGATCACATCCCAGCTGCGATCAGGACTGCAGTCGTTCACGAGTATGATCTCAAAATTCTCCGCCATTGAAACGAGCACCGATTCCAATCGCTGAACTAATTCGGGAAGGATTGCCTGGCTGCCGTATACGGGAATAATGGCGGAAATTCGCCATTGCGCCAGCTGACCTTTCCTCGAAAACTCGCCACTGTTATGCATTCATGTCCGACCGGAGGCACAACATGATTTTGGTGTAAGCGAACTCATCCGCGAAAACATTCAAGAATCAGGTGCGTATAAGGTATTCGAAGAAGATCGTGCCGCACGCTCGCCCTAACGTTCCCGAACACTTCGGACGCGATCCTCACGTACTCACGCTCGGTCCGCACGTATTCTCCACGATCTCTTGTCAGCAGCCAACGCGCGGCGCCTGATTGATCGTTCGTCAACACACCGTCAAAAGTAATCAGCTTGCCGCCGGACTTGAGTGCGTCGTGCGCGATCTGAAACAACTGCCTCGCCTCTTGATCGTCAAGATGGTGCACGATGCCGATAGCAAGTACGGTATCAAAACTTTGCTGGTTCTGGAGTGAGAATTGACTCACTCGCTCGCAAATGAATTGGGCTTGCGGAAAGCGTTTCCGGGCCATTTCGATATACCTGGAACTTACATCGAAACCGACGTATTCAGCCCGGGGCAGATAGCGCGCGATTGTTCCCGGTCCGCAGCCAATCTCCAGAATACGTGCTCCCACTCTTGGTTGGACGTATTCACTTACCAGAACTTTGGCCCAGCCGGGTCCCCCAACCATGTTCCACCACAAGTGGTAGGCTGCCGGGTTATCCAGGACCGAGCGAATGGATTGAAGCATCTGGCTCTCCGAAACAACGCTCGTCTTTCAATCGCTTATTGGCTACAACTTCGAGTCGATCGGTCTCACACTGAATCTGTTGCCGTTCAGGCTGGCCTGCGAGCGACGACCACGAGCGATGTCCCGATCGGCAGATGATGCCCCCGCGCCACCCAGCGCGCTTCCAGCGTAAGCAAACCGGTCAGAATGAGATTAACAACCGGGACGATCCGGAACTCATCCTGCGTTCGAGATCTGACGCTGTCGAAACCCGATTGTTCTCGCACTCCACGCATCCTCATCTTTCGGAAAATCCACACCATCGGGAAAATGGTTGCCATGAACTGGCTTAGAAACTCTACCTGAAACCCTGCGTCTATCAGTTTTTGGCGAATGTCCTGCGACGAGTAGCGCCGACAATGGTGGCCCGCTTCATCAAAATAACTCCACAGTGACTGATGAGCTGGAACCGTCAACAACAACTTTCCGCCGGGGCGCAGGGTGTTGTGGATCAACCGCAGCGTCCCCTGGTCTTCGGCGATATGCTCGAGAACGTCGAACATGCCAACCAAATCAAACTGCTTGCTAAACGGCGAGTTCCGGATGTCCGCTTGAACCAGGTGCGCATTCGATCGAGTACGCGCATGTTTAAGCCCTTCCAAACACAGCTCGAGGCCTACCAAACTGCTATTGGGAAACGCGACCTCCAACGCTCTTAGCACGTTCCCTGTTCCGCAGCCAATCTCCAACACCCGGTTGCAGGGCTTTAGTGTGGATGAAATCCTCCGGGCCAAACCAAGAATAAGCCGGTTCCGGGCACAAAACCAAAAATGGCGCTCCTCAACCTGAGCCAATCGGTCGAAAAAATATGGATCGTATCCTCCGCTACTTCTAGAACTGCGAGAGATTCCCTCTTCCTTTAGGGTCTGGGCGACGATCGTTTCTGAAGTCTGGTGGGACAAGTCTGTCCTGGCGGGAGGCCGTGTGAATCACACAATTTACCACGGCTCGGAACAGACGTTGTGTTATTTTCTTGAGACTCATTTATTGAATAAAGAAATGTCACAACGCCGGCGATATTATCTCGTCTTCCTCATTTGCAGCATTTTCGTCTACGAACTGCCATATTTCTTGACACTCCGTGAGACTGGATGGACCCAACTTCCTCCCGTTCTAGGTTCGGATCAAAGGTTGTACTTGAACCTCAGCAACATCCAACGCGCCTCGGCCACTCAGGTCGTCAACCCCTGGTACGGCAACGTCGTGCCGGCAATTGATGTTCCTCACCTCCGCTTTCCGGTGACATTCATACTTTTCCGCCTGGCACATGGCATCTTCGGCTCTTGGACTGCTTCCATGCTGGTATGGACTGCTATCTTTGCGGCCCTCACTTTCATCGCTGCCGCCTTCTTCCTGGATTCATTATTTCCTAACAGCGACTATAGGCTGACTGTGACCGGGGCCTTTGGCCTATTGGTCTTGCAATCGCCACTCACATACGCAGCCGACATTAAGCAGTTGCCATCATTAGAAGGCTTCTTCGACCTGGCTTTGCCCTATTCACGTTTTCCGTTTCCTCAGGTTGCTGTGCCAATTGTATTTACTTATTTGGGATTGCAGGCGCGCGCAGTAGAAAGCGGATCGAAGCGACTTCTTGTCGGAATGGCCTTCTTGCAGTTTGCAGCTTTCGCAACGTTTCCCTATTTTCTTCCAGCAATCGCTATGGGGACCGCAATCGCTTTTTCAATCATCCTGCGGCGAGACCTGGAAACCAGGCTATCTTGGAAAAGCGTTCTGATCTTCGGGGCAGTCTGTGGGGCAATGGATTTTGCCTACGCACTTCTCGCGGGGCTCGGCAAATCCCATGGCAACCTTCAGTTCGCGCTGCAATTCCGGCCCGAGATGATTCTGCCATCGCTGAGGACCTATGTCGTGTTGCTGTTAGTTGCCTCGGGCCTTGCCTTGCTCTCGCGGGTTTCTCTGGCGGCCAAGACCACGGTTGCAGGGTTTGCCATTTCGATCGCGCTGTTTGCCTTTTCGGACGCCTTCCTTCCTGCAACTACCATGATGCTGGGCCATGTCAACTACCTGATTGCGTTCACCACATGGTTGCCTCTAGTAGTTGTGATGTGGCCATGGCTTGAAAAGCTTAATGGCCGGGCGCTGCGGGTGGCACTGAACTGTGTTTTCATTTTTATCGCGCTTTGGGAAGGTTTTTCTAACTACCACTCGAATCTACCCTTCGATGCCTTTCAGGGAAATGCGGCGCAGGAACTCGATAAGCTTGCCCTCACGCCGAAGGACCTGGTGGTCGCCCCAGCTTATGGCTCGGACGACATTTCCTGCTTTGTTCCGCTTCTGTCCCGAGCGAAGGTGCTGTTTACGCGAGATGCAGAAAATGTCCTGACTGCGCAATCGATCCGCGGAGAACAAGCCTTTCGACAAGCCATTTACCTCGAATTGGGTGGCATCAATTATGACTCCCTCATTTCTTTGACCGACCCCGGCAGCCGAGAAGCGCAGGTCACCCATCTTGCTCTATTTGGGGAAATTGGATACGTGAGTTCGCCGCTACCGGCCGATCACGCCAAGATCAGAGATCTAGAGAGGGCAAGGCTGGGCCCCATGTTGGCGCAATTGGACTCAGATCCCGCTTCCGCCCGATATCTTTTCGAAGGTTACGACCGGATCATTGTAATCGACAGCAGCAGCGCGCCTGTGTTCAAAGCGTCCGCGCTCTCTCCCTGGCTTGAGATTCACCAGGCATACGAACGGAACGGAGTCAGGATATGGATCTGCCAACCTAAGATCGCTTCGTGATGTATTCTACCGGGCAACCATCAGGAGTGAGAGTTGGATTTGAGGCGCTTTGCTTCCACGTCCGTCTATGTTCTGTTTCTTGCCGCTCTGTCTTTCGTCTGCTTTAAAAGTCCTTTGCCAGGCGAATTCGACCGCTACATGTACGAAGCTTTGTTGCGCGGCAAACACCAATCTGCCGAATCGATGTACCCCATCATCAAGCACTCCTATCCACGCGCCGAAGTCAGCGAAATTCTAGACAGCCCTGAGCACCTCGCGCAAATGGAGCCTCTGTATGCAATCCGTCCGCTGTACATGCAAGCAATAGCCGTCGCGGCGTCCACGGGCATGCCCTATCAGAGTGCCGTCAGTTTTATCTCCGCCTTGTCCCTTTTCTTGATAGGGCTGGTCTTGCTCGCCTGGACCGGACGGCCAGCGTACAGCGCTCTGCTTTTGGCGAGTCCCGCCATCGTTGAAGTGGCGAGGGGCGGCACGCCCGATGCATTCTCCGCCTTTTTCCTGCTGGCCTCCTCGTACGCACTGGCAACCAACCGGATGTTGCCTAGCATAGCATTGCTCATGGCAAGCGTCTGGGTCCGTACCGACAACGTCTTGTTCGTGATTGCCATATTGGTGTGGTTGGCATGGACGAAGAGACTTTCACTTCCACAGTTCGCCGTACTGGCAGCCTTGGCCTGCACGAGCGTTCTCGTGATCAATCACTTCTCCGGCAACTACCCATGGCGAGTCCTCTTTCGCTATACCTTTATTGGTGGAAGGAACATCGCTGAAATTCCGGCTAATCTTAGTTTCTCAGAATATTTGCGGGCGATTCTCGCCGGAATCCGCGAAATCGGCAGTCAGGAAGTTGCACTCTTCATCCTGATTGGTCTCGCCGCCACAAATTTGTTGTCCAGCAACAACTCATTGCGCCCTCTACTGCTTTGTGTTGCAATCGCGGCGATATCCCACTTCCTGCTGTTCCCCAGCCCGGGAAACCGTTTCTTCGCCTGGGCGTATCTGATTGTGGGCGCGGCTTTCATCCGAGCGATCGATACTAATCGTTTCGAGGAGAGGGTCCCGAGTTGAGGGCATTTTTGGTTTAGTTTCATACCTTTCAGTACAGATATTGAATCTCTCCAAACCGGCACGCATCTCTATTTACGACCCTGGAATTTCAGAGGTATCAAATTGAGAAAAATATCCTCCATCTTATTCACCGGTCTTTTGGGTTTATTCGCGTTCGTAAGTTCCGGATGCGGCAAAACAGATGCGAAGGCGCAAGCCCCGCCACCGATGCCGGTGAGTACGCAGACCGTGAGCCTCGCGCCGGTTCCGCGAATGGATGAGTACGTAGCCACAGTAAAGTCGCGCCGTTCCGCCAGCATTCAGCCACAGGTCGACGGTTCGCTGACGCGCATCTTAGTGAAGTCGGGTGACCACGTTCACGCCGGACAGGTCTTGATGATAATTGACCCCCTAAAGCAACAAGCAACTGTAGATCAGCAACGCAGTACCGAAGCCCAGAAGAAGGCGACTTACGACTACAACGCCCTGGAAGTAGTGCGCCAGCGTAAGCTATTTGAGGAGGGTGTCACCAGCAAGCAGAGCCTCGACATACAGGAGCAGGCGTACGAGAATTCGAAAGCAGATTGGGAAGCCGCGCAGGCCGCCAGCGTCGCCCAGCGACGTGAACTTGATTACTACCATCTCACCGCGCCATTCGCTGGCATCGTGGGAGATATTCCGGTGCACCTCGGCGATTACGTTTCGCCGCAAACATTACTGACCACTGTGGACGAGAATACAGACCTCGAAGCCTATGTCTATATTCCCACCGAGAAAGCCTCGGATATCCGTATGGGTCTTCCGATACAAATTGTGACCAGCACCGGCGAGTTGATCGAGAGTACAAAAGTCAACTTCATTTCTCAGCAAGTGGACAATGCCATTCAGGGAATACTGGTAAAAGCGCCGATTCACAGATCGCTCGACAAGTTCCGGAATGCGCAACTGGTCAAAGCCCGCGTTGTGTGGAGCACCGCTCCCGCACCAACGGTTCCCGTGCTCGCAGTGACACGCATCGGAGGACAGTCGTTTGTTTACATCGCTACTCAGGATGGGCAAGGCAGTGTTGCCAAGCAGCGTGCCGTCACTCTCGGAGACACCATCGGTAACAACTACGCGGTCCAAGGCGGCTTGCAGCCTGGGGAAAAAGTGATCACTTCGGGAATCCAGTTCCTGATTGATGGTGCGCTCGTTAAGCCCCTCAGCTAATGCGCCCATGCGGACGAAACGGCCTGCGCATACCGTGAGGCAGAGAGGAAGTGTAGATTGGTAGATTTTTTCATTAAGCGCCCAATTTTTGCTACGGTGTGCGCCCTGCTGATTATTCTAGCGGGAGCAGTTTCCATCCCCGGTCTGCCGATCTCGCTGTACCCGGCTCTGGCCCCACCGCAGGTCACCGTCAGTAGCAACTACGTAGGTGCGAACGCGCAGGTGGTGGAGTCCGCGGTTACGATTCCGCTGGAGCAGCAGATTAACGGCGTCGAGGGCATGCACTACATCACTTCGACGAGTTCGAACGACGGCACCAGCAACATCAATGTAACCTTCCGCACGGGATATGACCTAAACATTGCCGCCGTCGACGTGCAGAACCGAGTGGCGACGGCACAAGGCCGCCTGCCCCAGGAAATCAAGAACACCGGCGTGACTATCACCAAAGCGAATCCGAACTTCGTTTTCGCCGCCGGATTCTATTCCCCAGATAGCAGTCTTTCGAACCAATACATCTCTAACTATCTCGACGTCTATGTCAAGGATGCATTGAAGCGAATTCCGGGCGTCGGCGACGTACTCATTTTCGGAGAACGCAAATATGCCATGCGCATATGGCTCGACCCGACGAAGCTGGCTGCGCGACAACTTACAGCGGCTGACGTGGTTTCCGCATTGCAGGAACAGAACGTAGAAATACCTGCTGGACAATTGGGCCGCCCGCCCGCCGATCCCAAACAGAAGTTTCAAGTGACGTTGCGAGTCGTTGGACGTCTTTCAGATCCGAAAGAATTCGAGAACATTATCATTAAGAACACCCCCAACGGGATTGTGCAATTGAAAGAGGTTGGTCGCGCAGAAATTGGCGCGGAAAATTATGACACCAACCTTTTGTATAGCGGCCACGAAGCCGTTGGCGTTGGAGTCCAGCAGCTCTCAAATGCGAACGCGCTCGACGTCGACAAAGCCGCAAAGGCGGAGTTGATTGAGCTTTCGAAGTCATTTCCTCCCGGCATTAAGTACGTAGTCGCTTTCGATACGACTACGGTGGTCGGCGATTCAGTGAGAGAAGTCGTTACGACTCTAGAAGAAGCCGTGCTCATCGTTATCATTGTGATCTTCTTCTTCTTGCTGGATTGGCGAGCCACCATCATTCCGGCCGTCACCATTCCGGTATCGCTGATCGGCACGTTTGCTTTTATCAATGCTTTTCATTTCTCCATCAATTCGCTAACGCTTTTTGGAATCACTCTCGCGACCGGACTGGTCGTCGATGACGCGATCGTCGTCATCGAGAATGCGCAGCGGCACATCACCCAGGACGGCACCGATTCCCACACAGCAACCTCAGTAGCTATGAAGGAAGTGGCGAGCGCAGTAGTGGCAACTTCTCTGGTTTTGATTTCGGTGTTTGTGCCGGTGTCGTTCTTCCCTGGTACTACTGGAATTCTCTACCGGCAGTTCTCGCTGACCATCGCATTCTCCATCGCGATTTCGCTGTTCAACGCGCTTACTCTCTCGCCCGCTCTAGCGGCTCTGCTGCTGCGGGGCGAAGAACACAAATACTCTGTGTTCGATTGGACGCACATCTCCTGGCTCTCAAATGGATATAGAACAATCGCACATGGAATTGACAATGCGATTCATGGCGTGGGAGTCGGCTACGGCAAAGCCATTTCCTGGGCGTTGAGAATCAGATACGTCATGATCGTCCTGTTCTTCGCAGGACTAGCTGCCACCGCTTACATGTACGTACATGTTCCAACGGGATTCGTTCCGCAGGAAGATCAGAACTATTTCATCGTGGTAGTGCAAGCTCCGCAGGGAGCCTCTCTCTCCTATACGACAGAAGTCTCCAACCAAGCGGAACGGATTTTGCGGGCTGATCCCGATGTGTTTGGTACTTTCGCGGTCCCTGGCTTCTCGCTTTCCGGTGGCAGTTCGTCGAACTACGGTCTGATCTTCGCTCCGCTGAAGCCGATCGACGATCGCAAAGGCAAAGGGCATGCGGCCAGCGATATCGTGGCTCGCGTCTCGCCAAAACTGTTTGGAGTTCCCGGAGCAATCGTGGTTGCATTCGAGCCACCTGCAATTCAAGGTTTGGGAAGTTTCGGTGGATTCCAGTTTGAGCTTCAGGATCTCGGCCGCAACACCCTGCAGGACATCGACACCGTTGCCCACCAGATCGTCGGAGCCAGCCGCCAGCGCGCCGACCTGCGAGGATTGTTCACCAGCTTCACGGCCAACGATCCTCAAGAACTGGTTCAGATTGACCGCGAAAAAGCGAAAGCCATCGGGGTTCCGCTTACTCAGGTGACGCAGGCGCTCGGCGTTTACATGGGCTCGGAGTACGTGAATGATTTCGATTTCAACAATCGCTCCTACCGCGTCTACGTGCAGGCGGATCAGCCATTCCGCATGACCGCACAGGATTTACGCCAATACTATGTTCGGTCCGACACCAACGGCTTGGTTCCGCTGGGAAATATTGTGTCGCTGAAAGAGACGTCGGGGCCGCAGGTAATCAATCACTACAATCTATTCCGCTCTGCGGAAATTGACGGTTCGGCGGCACCCGGATATAGCTCCGCTGAAGGGCTTAAGTCGATGGAGCAGTTGGCTAAACAGCACATGTTGCAAGGCATGACGTTCAGCTGGACCGGCTTGGCTCAAGAAGAAGTCGAAGCCGGTGGAAAGGCCATCATCATCTTCGGCTTGGGACTTCTGGTCGTGTATCTCACCTTATCGGCGCAATACGAGAGCTTCGCTCTTCCATTCATCATCCTGCTGGCCGTTCCCATGGCGGTGCTCGGCGCTCTAAGCTTCATCTCCATGCGTGGCTTGGCGGACGATGTGTATGTGCAGATCGGACTGGTGATGCTGATTGGCCTATCGGCGAAGAACTCAATTCTTATCGTCGAATTTGCCGAACAGTTGATCGAGCAAGGCCGATCAATCACGGACGCGGCAATCGAAGCCGGTGAGTTGCGCCTGCGTCCCATCCTGATGACGTCTTTCGCTTTCATCCTGGGCGTGCTGCCTCTTTATTTCGCTAGTGGCGCCGGCAAGCTGGGACGGCACTCAGTCGGAACCGCCATTGTTGGAGGCATGTTGTTTTCGACCATCCTCAACCTCTTCTTTATTCCGGTGCTGTACGTTATTGTGAAAGGCATATTGGTTTCTATCACCGGGAAAAAAGAAATAGAGATCAGAGAACCCCAGGAAGTCGCATGATTGACGCGAGGAGCGCGATGAATGTTTGAGAGTATTCTCTGCGAGGTAACCGAATACGATCCGGACGTTGTCGAGCCGCTGATTAATCTCGCGGTCGAAATTGGCCGCGAGGGCCGGGAGGGAAAACGCGTTGGCACGCTGTTCACCCTGGGAGATGAGGATGAGGTGCTCGCCAGATCCAGACCCTTAATCTTGGATCCCTTGTTGGGACATCCTGAGTCTTCGCGCCACATTACTAATCTCAATCTTCGCGGCACCATAAAGGAACTGGCGCAATTGGATGGCGGCTTCGTCGTGAGTCACGACGGGATCGTTCTTTCGGCTTGCCGCTACCTTGACGCCGTAGCCGCGGACGTGGATGTTCCACTGGGACTTGGCAGCCGTCACATTGCCGCCGCCAATATGAGCGCCGCGACCAAAGCGGTCGGCATTGTGGTTTCTGAGAGTTCGGTGGTCCGACTTTTCTGTCATGGACATCTCATCGGCGAAATCATCCCGGAGATTTATATGATGGAACATGCGGCGCAACTTCGCGGTCCGGTGAAAACCGAGCAGATCGGGGACTTGACGGTATTGACTCCCAATAGGCGCGGCGCCTCTGTTGCGTCCTAGGCCGACTGACATACGATTCACTCATGACAACTCAGCGCGAGTTCACATGTGAAGTCTGCGGAATTGTAACCAGCAATCCTATCCACTGGTTCGTCATTCGATGCGGAGATTCTGAGCTTACCGTGCACCGGTGGGATTCCGCGGCCGCCGAAGCAGCAGGAGCGCGGCATTACTGCGGAGAAGCTCACGCCGAAACTTATATTAGCCGCTGGTTTACCTCAATCTGCGCGCCGCCGAGACCAAGCTTCAAATAGAGTCCCTAACCACGAGAGTCTTGGTGCCCCAGGTTCGCGCCCGTTGTTTGGGCGCTAACCTGGGGTTTAGAGTACGCCGAACACCATCGCGATTGTCCACATCTCCACGCTTTTCGACTCTCACTGCGGCCAGGATCGCATCGCGGTGGCTACCACCCGTTGCAAATCCGCGCGGCTTGCACCGCCTGCGGCCTGCACCGCCATACCTTGGGAGATCGTTATCACATAACGCGAAAGGTCGGCGGGATTTGTATCCGCAGCAAGATCACCTTCCTCTTTCGCGCGTTGAAAGCGACGGCGCAACGCCGCCTCAATTGCCACACGCCGCGATACGAGTGCCTGTCGAATGCAATCAGAATCTTCTCCGCAGACCAGTGCACCTTGCACCAAGAGGCATCCCGTCGGATGCTGTGGATCAGTGAGTAGGTCCGCGGCTCCGCGGAGCAGTTGTTCGGTGACGGCGCGGGCCGTTGGTTGCTTCAAAGCTTCACGCACGTAGGCTGCCCGCCCTCGGGCGTAGCGATCAATCACTTTGTGGAACAGGGTTTCTTTGTTACCGAATGCGGCGTAAAGGCTGGGGCGGTTAATGCCCATAGCTTCGGTCAAGTCAGATAGGGACGCGCCCTGGTAGCCTTCCCGCCAAAACACCTGCGTGGCCGCGTCAAGAGCCTTGTCCAAATCGAAAGATCGCGGCCGGCCACTGAGTCCGCGCTTATGTGGCATCATGTGTACTAAACGATAACACTTTCTTTACCGTTCAGTACAAATTACCAGCGCCGATATTCCGACAATTCGCAATCGTCCGGATCAGACATCTGGTGGCTTTCCTGCCGCTAGCCTCTCTGCCAGAATTCAGATTTCCGCAATGGATTGATGCACAGTGCTTAGTCTGTTCGGAGTGCCTCCATGGGATTGATCGACGCTGCCCGGCGCGCTGGCAGGTATGAAGCCAACAAGGCCGTACAGAATAGGATCACGCCAACCGATGTGATCACGGAGGAATCCATCGCGCCCACTCCGTACAGCGTGGTACGCATGGTCCGGCCGACCAGCACCGAGCCCACAAGACCAACCCCGAGTCCGACCACGGCCAGCAGCGCTGCTTCCCTGAGGATGAGCCAGATGACACGCTGTTTACCAGAGCCCAGCGCGAGCCGTAAGCCGATTTCCTGAGTTCGCTGCGAGACCGCAAAAGCCATCAAGCCGTAAATGCCAACAGCCGCAAGCAGCAAGGCAACACCCGCAAAGCCAGCAAACAAAACCATGGTAAATCTGTCCTCGGCGAGCGATTCGTCCTTCACCTGATCGAGCGTGCGGAGACGCTCCAACGCGATTTGTGGGTCGACGGAATGCACGGCCGCAGCGATCGTCTTGGTCATGGCAGCCGGGTCTTCGGCCGTGCGCACACTAATCGTGACACTCGGGGATAACGACTGCGCAAACGGCACCTCCACTTCGGGAGAAGCGTCGCGGAAATCCCCATACCTGACATTGTGGAACACGCCGACGATCTGCCAGTCGACCGCGGGCCCTAGTTTCGGCAGCCCTGGAATCAACTGTTCGATGGAAACGCGCTGTTGCAGAGGGTCCTTACCGT
>JGI12635J15846_10000881_pt1 | contig 26153 bp, 23 predicted proteins | sample BlaSpr_A8_OM2_M2_FD_15846 | JGI IMG/M metagenome (IMG submission 15846) | reverse complement strand
AGCGCGGAGCGCAAGACACTGTTGGTAGCGGGCGCAGCGGCAGGAATGTCGGCGACGTTTGCTTCGCCGGTTGCGGCCGTCTTGCTCGCGGTTGAATTGTTGCTTTTCGAATGGAAGCCGCGAAGTTTGATCCCCGTTGCGCTGGCTAGCGCCGTGGCCGCAGTGGTGCGCCGGTACATTTTGGGTTTCGGGCCGTTGTTCCCACACCCGCTGTTCATAGGGCCCAAAGGACTGCTTGGTTGCGCGTTGGTCGGTCTCCTGGCGGGCGTGCTTTCGGCCTTGCTTACGGTTTCCGTCTATGCGGCCGAGGACACATTTCAAAAGTTATCGATCCACTGGATGTGGTGGCCGGCGATTGGCGGACTGGCAATCGGCTTGGGGGGCTTGATCTTTCCGCAGGCGCTGGGCGTCGGATACGACACTATCGGCGCACTGCTCCAGGGAAGCGTAACGACGAAGGTGATCCTGGGAGTGCTGCTGGTCAAATGGTTCGTCTGGGCGGTGTCTCTCGGTTCAGGCACATCGGGTGGCGTACTGGTGCCGCTGCTGATGAAAGGCGTTCCCGGATGAGCCATTGCGCGCGGTGGTATATCGCATGGCGGAGAAGGGCATTACGCGAATGCCAGTAGTGGAGCCCTTCTCCGGAAGATTACTTGGGCTTATTTCCTTGACTGACTTACTGAAAGCATGCACACGGCATCTCGAAGAGGAGCGCCGGCGTGAGCGAGTGCTGAGTTTGAGACTCTTCCTGCCCGGCAGTGAAGTGAAGGGCGACGGGAACGCCCGCGGCCGCAACTCCTGGGTGTCGGATACAAGCATGTTGGCGAAGTCCTGAACGGAGGGATGGCGCTCCGACTGATGATTCTGCTGCTGGTGCTGAAGCTTGTCGCGGTTGCGACAAGCTACGCTTCGGGCAACGCCGGCGGCATTTTCGGGCCGAGCTTGTTTCTTGGAGCCATGCTCGGCGGCATCGTCGGAAACATAGCGCACGGTTTATCTCCCTCTTACGTCGCAACGCCGGGGCTTATGCACTCGTGGGGATGGGTGCGGCATTTGCCGGGATCGTGCGCGCGCCGATGACCTCCGTAGTGATGATTTTCGAAATTACGAGAGATTATGCTGTGATCGTGCCGCTGATGATTTCCAACCTAGTGAGTTTTTTCATTTCCGCGCGATTCCAAAAGCAGCCCAGCTACGAGGTCCTCGCGCAGCAGGATGGTATCCACCTGCCGACGGTTGAGACCCGCCAGCAGGAAGGGCAGCGGCAAGTGGCTCAAGCCATGCGCGATGCCACAGGAGTGCTGAGCGCGGAGATGACCGTGCAGGAGGCTCTGGAGAAAACGAAGTCCAGCGAATTTCACAATTGGCCCGTTCTCGATGAGCGCGGCGTAATCGGCGTCATCACACTGTGGGCGGGATCAGATGGACATAGCGCAATAGCCTGGCGGAACGCGGCGGCCGCTTCGTCGTAGCGTTTTGCGGACAAGAGACACACTGCAAGGTTCGCCTGCACTTTGAGATTTTTGGGATTGCCGAAATGACACTTTGGAATTCCGCGCTGGCATCCGGGGCATGATTTTGGCGCGTGAGCGACTGCATGATGGACCATGGCATCGGGAAAGTTGGGACGCCAGGAGAGGGCTTTTTCGTATTCCAGCTACGCTTCGGAAAATCGGATTGCGCCGCAAGAAGCAAGCCATAACTTATGTGGGACAGACATTCCTGTCTGTCTCTCTGGAATTCTTGGAATCGAGCAATGTTGGATGATTTAGAGTCAGAGGGAGGGACAGGCAAGAATGCCGGTCCGACTGCGATGCCTCGCGAAGACCAGACTTACCACGAACGGCAGTACCCGCTCGTGCTCCATTGACTCCGTTTCCTTTGCTATGTTAACCATAAAGCGCTCACATTAGGGGCTCCCGGGGCAGCAGCAACGCAAGAGATGGCCTCTGACACCAAGCACCTTGAAATGACACTGGAGACGCTAGTCGAGAGCGTCAATCTCGCCGAGGAGATGTGTCTCCGCGTGGCGGAAGCGGCGGGATTTGGCGAGGACGACTGCTACCGCATTGGGATGAGCGTGCGCGAGGGCGTGATCAACGCCTTTCACTATGGGAACGAAGAGCGCCCCGACAAGAAAATCCATCTTGCCGTTGACCTCACCGCCGACAAGATGATCATTCACGTACTGGACGAAGGCGCGGGTTTCAAACTTTCCGATGTTCCGGACCCGCTCGCCGAGGAAAATCTGCTGAGTACCTCCGGTCGTGGGATTTTCCTGATGCGTGCTTTCATGGACGAGTTCACCGTGGTTTCCGGCAGAACGGGCGGCGCGGAAATCGTGATGTCGAAGAAACTGCCCGCTCCGGGGAGTGCTTCCCCGAATGGCCAAAGCGGAAAAAGCGCGACACCCCGACAGGAAGCGTAAGAATAGAGATGTCATTACATGCGACGCATCGAGATGCCGGACAAGTCACCGTCGTGGATTTGAGCGGCCGGATCGTCCTAGGCGACGGCAGCGCCTTGCTGCGAAAGACGATTCGGGGACTGCTGGACGATCAAAGAAAATTGATTCTGCTGAACTTGGCTGACGTGGACTACATCGACAGCTCGGGAATCGGTGAGCTGGTCAGCGGGTACACGGCGGTGAAGAATCAGAGCGGGGACCTGAAATTGCTGCACCTGACGAAGAAAGTCCGCGATCTTCTTCAGATCACAAAGCTGTACACGGTATTTGATGTGTTTACTGACGAGAGTACCGCGCTTCGAAGTTTTGTGTGACATCACCGGGCCGGTCCTCACTGGTAGGACCTCAGAATGTTTCTTCAGCTCGCCTGGTTCGCTGGATTACGGCACAATCTCTTTGATGATGCCGCTTGCCGATACCTTGTTGATTGTGGACCAGGCGAAATCTCTGGGTTTCGACCTCTGCGGCGTCGTCCGCGCGGAACAATTTCCCGAATTGAAGAGGATGCCCGAGTGGCTTGCCCGTGGCTACGCCGGCGAAATGAAGTACCTTGCAGATCCCCGGCGATCCGATCCCCAAACCGCCATGCCGGGGATCCGGAGCGCTATCGTAGGCTTGCTTAACTACAACACCGCGCGGCCGCTTTCGACCGATCCTGCGCTACCCGGCGAAAATGGCAAGCCGAGAGGGTGGATTTCCCGTTATGCCTGGGGCGACGACTATCATGATGTGTTGCGGGAGAGACTGGACGCGCTGTTAGAATCCCTGCGCGAACTCTTTACCGGTCCATTCGAGGCGCGTGCCTACGTGGATACGGGACCGGTCCAGGAGCGAGTTCTCGCGAAATACGCCGGTTTGGGATGGCTCGGGAAAAACACGCTGCTGCTGAACCAGATGCTCGGCTCCTTCTTTTTTCTGGGTGTCATTCTTACGACTCTTGATCTCCAACCGACGCTCGGGGCGAACGAGCTACCGCCGCCGGATTTATGCGGAACCTGCCGGCGTTGCCTTGATGCCTGCCCGACGCAAGCTTTTTTCGAGCCTTATGTCATGGATGCCAGAAAGTGTATTTCCTATCTGACCATCGAACTCCGTGGTCCTATTCCGGAGGAGTTCCGCGAGCCGATGGGAAATCATGTTTTCGGCTGCGACATCTGTCAAGACGTTTGCCCGTGGAACCGGCGCGCACCGATCGCCACGATACCGCAGTTCCAGGCAAGAGTTTTTCCTCCGGAAGAGGAAGATTTCACTTCGACGTCTCTCCCGCCGCGAGTCGAATCGCTCTACCTCCCAAGACTGGAATGGCTACTCGGACTGAGCGAAGTTGATTTCCGTGAACTCTTCCGCGGAAGCCCCATCAAACGCACCAAATGGCGCGGTTTGATGCGCAATGTATGCATTGCGCTCGGGAATTCGGGCTTACGGCCCGGTACGGCGGATCATGGCCGAGTTAGCGATCTATTAAATCGTCTCATGGGTTCGGGGGATCAGGTCCTCGCTGAGTCTGCCCGATGGGCGCTTTCGCGCATCCAATAAGCGCGCAAGGGAAATGTTGCTGGAGGGACAGGCAGCGGTAAGACTGGCCGACAAACCAGTGAGACCTGCGGAATCGCGGTTTTTCTCAGGCCGCGTTACCATCTCGCGGCCAGTAGCGGTATAATTCCACCCGCAGGTCGACTCAACTTCCGCGCTGCTGAGGTTCCTATGAATCGTCGTAACTTCTTGTTGAATACGGGTATCGTCGGCGCAGGATTGCTTGGAGCAGGAAATGCTGCACCCGGTCTTTTGCGCGCCGGCACCGCGACCAATTCGGATTCAAATCTTACTCTGGAGGAAAAACCCGTGGCTTTTACCGTGCCCCCGTTGCCGTATTCGTTCGACGCACTCGAGCCTTATATCGACGCCAAGACGATGGAGATCCATCACGACAAACATCATGGCGCCTACGTTACCAACCTCAACAAGGCCCTGGAAGGTCAAGCCGCGCTGCAAGCGAAGTCGCTCGATGATCTTCTCAAGGGTCTCGATGGGATCCCGGAAAATATCCGCAACGCCGTCCGCAACAACGGGGGCGGCCACTGGAATCACTCACTCTTCTGGACGCTGATGAAGAAGGGCGGTGGCGGGGAGCCCAAGGGAAACCTTGCGGCTGCTATCAGCTCGACGTTTGGGTCGTTTGCTGGATTTCAGGAAAAACTTGGCGCCGCGGGGCTGGGCCGCTTCGGTTCCGGCTGGGCGTGGCTGGTCGTCCGAGATGGGAAACTGGCCATCGATTCCACACCGAATCAGGACACTCCGTATCTGCTCTCGGGAGGCGGCAAGGCCGTCCTTGGGCTGGACGTCTGGGAACATGCGTACTACCTGAAGTATCAAAACTTGCGAGGTGATTACATCAAGGCTTGGTGGAACGTTGTCAATTGGGACAAAGCCGCCGAGCTCTACGATGGGGCGAAGAAGTAGTTGCTCCCGTTCTATTTCAGAAAAGGAAACGGCCCCCGAATCGGTCGGGGGCCGTTTCCTTTGTCTTAAGAACTGGAATGGAATCCGAATTACGCCATCAATTGCCGTTTAGCCAGCGGCGGAACAACAGCTACGCCCCGCCGTGCCGAAGGATAGTTTTTTTCCACTGGCGCAAAGGCGCGTGTTTCCCGGGTCGGCACCGGCATGAGCACGGGCATGGCGTCCGCGGTCTGGCGCGAAGCCTCACGAACCAGCTCCATCCGGCCGCGCACGCGGAACTTCGCGAGCAGCGATGAGACATGGAACTTTACGGTGCGCTCCGACAGATTCAGGTTGGCGGCGATTTCCTTGTTTGCGAGGCTCTTCATTAGACCGCAGAGAACTTCTTCTTCCCGGCGTGTCAGCTTCACTTGGCCGCGGACCGATTTCCCCGCCTCCAAGAGCTTGTCCGCTTTCTCATTGAGGCCTTCAAGGAGTTCTTCTTCGGCCTGGACCATCACAACATAATCGCTCGTTACCTGGCCCCGCACCATGCAATGCATTGCCAGCAGCCCGGCGGCCTGGTCTACGGGAAACCTGCCGTCTGGTCCGACGCCGACATGAAAGTGGGCCACTCCAGTATTTTTTTCGTAGAAAAAGAAAACATCGCGAGGAAAAGCTCTGCGAGAATTTGTCAATTGCTGTGGATGTTCACCTCTGCGCATCACCTTCACATGCACCCCCTCAGAATGCCGCCTCGTGACGGTACCCAAGCCTATTGAGTTTTCTGCTTTTCGCCCCTCGACGAGGCGTACTCCACCATGCAGTAAACAGTCAGGCAAGAATCAAAAACTGCTAATGGCTCGGTGATCCTTGCCTACTGCTACGGAACGACAACGACCAGGCGTGGGCGAGGACTCCCTAGACGCCTGAGACGTTGGTTTTGCCGAACTTTATATACTGGCAAGTAGACTTCCGAATGGGATGATCCGCAACTTACTCAAAAATTAAGGACTTAAACCAGGATTCGGACACCGTGGAATTCATTTGACGGTAGGAATTGCACGGTACACGAATTTTTTCCCCTTTACCCCGAAGGGTCTTGAACGGCTTAAAACGCAGGTCGAGTCTGCAATACCACGCAATTGCTCCAGGCCTTGTGGAAAAGCGGCCAGGCTCAACCCCGCCAATGGAGAAGCTCACAATGGGACTATGCGCGTCTGGCCCGGGCCAATCAATTCGTATGCCATACCCCGCCAGCGAATCTTGCGTGTGACGAGAGAGTTCACAAGATTTACGGCGTACAGGAACGGGACGAGGACTGTTAAAAGGACGTAGATCCACACTTGGCCGGTGATCTGGGATCGCCCGGCAGAGAGGGCCTCCGTCACACCGATGAGCCGGATGGCACTCCGGATCGAGGAAAGTAGAACAGGAAGAAGAGTCAGCGTCGCGATGTGAAAGGCGGGTCTCTGGTCAAAAAAGTTACTCAGGATCAGAATCACTCCCAGCAAAAGCGTCATGCAGTAGAGAAGATGCGTGACCGCTGCGGCCGCCCAGACTTTCTCTGCGTAGACGCGAGTGATCAGGACTTGTCGGTTTGTAAATTCCAGCAATCCTTCGAAATCGGTCTCGACGTAGGAAGGAGTCAAGCACTCCGGTATAAAAACAATCGAGCGATTGTTGCGCTCCAGCGCACGCGTCAAGGAATAATCGTCGCTGACCGAGTTTCTCCATTCGTCCATGACTCCCGATTGTTCGAAGATGCTCCGGCGAATTGCGGTGCCGCCGCCCCAGCAGAAGTTTTTGCCTTTCTCGCTCAGCATGGTGACCACAGGCGCATTCCACGCGGCGAGGAGCGCGGTCGGGAGATTGCTCCGATTGGGAATCAGCCAGCGCATGGTGGTCGTCGCGCCGATCTGCACATCACCGAGCGGCGCCACGAGGTGATGCAACCAGCTCTTACCTGGACGCCCGTCGGAATCGGTGAAGACGAGTACTTCAAATTCCGGTGGCAGTTGTTCTACGGCAACTCTCAAGTTGTTCACCTTCTCGCTACAGTTGCTCGGGCTACCCGCGATGATCACGCGGGCTTTCACTCGCGAGCTCGCGGCTATCCGCTCGACGGCGCTGCGCGCTGGGTCGGATCCCGCGGCGAGAATAAAAAAAATCTCGTAATTCTGGCGTTCGAGTTCCGTGAGCGCCAAAAGATTGCGCTCAAGGCCCGGCTCCATGCCTTTACAGGGACAAAGTACGGCCACACGCGGCGCGTAGAATCCCGGATCCATGTGCAGGCGCCGCCGCACGTAGCCGAGCCACTGCATACCCTGCCAGATGAGGTAAATCCCAATTAGGATCTGCAGGAACGCCAGTAAATTGAAGAGTGTCTCCACGTTCCCTGAGAATAGCAGAGGAAGATTGTTCGTAGAGCACCGTTTGAACGGTTAGAATCGCAGCGGTAAACGTCCGTTCTAAGGAGAGCAAAAATGCCACGAGTGGATTTTGGAATGGTGACTTCAGCGTTCGAACTTCCCGGCTATCGGATCGTCCGGAATTTTGGAATCGTTCGCGGAATTATCGTACGCTCGCGGAGCGTGATTGGGAATCTCGGCGCTGCGCTTCAGACTATCATCGGCGGAAACATCACCATTCTCACCAACCTCTGCGAGAAGACGCGCGAAGATGCTTTTGACCTGCTGTTGCAGCACGCCGGCGAACACGGAGCCAACGCCGTCATCGGAATGCGCTATGACGCCACCGAAGTGATGCAAGGTGTCACCGAAGTGCTTGCCTATGGCACCGCCGTCCAGGTGGAGCGCATTTCCTAGCTGCCTCCGCGGGCGTTCGCGGCGGGACGTGGACCAGTGATAAAATCCCGGCCTCCCATGTTTTGCTCAAAATGCGGTGCACAAGTTTCCCCGAAGGGAAGGTTCTGCTCCACGTGTGGAGAAGCAGTCGATCCGGACACGGGCGCTACTCTGCTTGGGGATGAAGCCAACATCGAAGGAGCAACGATCGGGCCTGCGTCCCCCGTCCCACGAAAAACTCAGCCATCACATTCTTCCCTCCGAACTCCACGCACACTTGCGAGCAGCAATCCGCTGACGAGAGCAGACCCCATCGGCGGCGGCCGCTTTACGCCGGGGCAAATTATCGCGGAACGCTACCGCGTCGTGGCGCTGGCGGGCCGCGGAGGAATGGGTGAAGTTTACCGCGCGGAAGATTTGACTCTCGGCCAGGTCGTCGCATTAAAGTTTCTTCCCGAGACACTCTCCCAGGATGCCGCTGCGCTCGCGAGGTTTCACGGTGAAGTGCGTACCGCTCGGCAAGTCTCTCATCCCAACGTCTGCCGCGTGTTTGACATTGGTGAAGCCGAAGGAACTCTTTTCCTGACGATGGAGTATGTCGACGGAGAAGACCTCGCTTCGGTCGTCCGTCGAATCGGCAGGCTTTCGCCGGACAAGGCCACGGAAATCGCGCGGCAGATCTGCGCGGGTCTGGCGGCGGCGCATGAACGCGGAGTGATTCACCGCGACCTCAAGCCCGCTAACGTGATGCTCGATGGTGCCGGCAAGATCCGCATCACTGATTTTGGTTTGGCGAGCATCGCCGCGAGCATTCAGGGCGCGGAAGTCCGTGCCGGGACCCCCGCGTACATGGCGCCGGAACAGCTTGCCGGGCGCGAAGTCACCACGAAGAGCGATATCTATTCGCTCGGCCTCATTCTCTACGAAATCCTGACCGGTAAGCGCGCCTTCGAGGCCTCCACGCTCCCGGAGTTGATGAAGCAGCGCGAATCAGGCGCGATCACCAATCCCTCGACGCTCGTTCGCGATCTCGATCCTCTGATCGAACGTGTGATTCTGCGCTGTTTGGAGAATGATCCGGACAGCCGTCCCAGTTCAGCACTCCAAGTGGCAGCCGCGTTGCCCGGAGGCGACCCGCTGGCAGCGGCACTGGCCGCGGGCGAAACCCCGTCTCCGGCCATGGTTGCAGCTTCGGGAGAGATCGAAGGAACGCGGCCCCGCATCGCCATTGCTTGCCTCGCGGCGGTCGTCGTAGTTACGATTTTGTGCACCTATGTGGGCATCGAGGAAAGCGGCCTCCGACGCCTGCATCCGCAGTATTCGCCGGAAGTGCTTTCCCACAAAGCTCGGGACATTATCGCAAAGCTTGGCTATCCCTCTCCGCCGGCCGATAAGGGCGACGGCTTCTATTTCGACGAAGATTTTCTCTCGTACCTCGAGAAGAACGATAAACCGCGGCCTTTATGGGATCGCATTCTTTCCGAGCGGCCCCCTCTCTTGGTCTACTGGTACCGGCAGAGCCCGCGCGCGATGGCTCCGGTCACCTTCACCGGCCCAGCCCTCACGCCAGGCCTCGTCACCTTCAATGATCCGCCGCAAGTCTTTTCCGGCATGATCAATCTTCGGCTCGATCCCGAGGGCCGGCTGATCTATTTTGTGGCCATCGCACCCGAGAAAGAAGATCATCCGCAAGGCCCTATACCCGCGGATTGGAATTCGCTGTTCCTTGCGGCGGGGCTCGACCTCTTGCTACTTCATCCAACGGATCCGGTCTGGGCTCCCCTTGCCTCCGCGGACAAGCGCGCGGCTTGGGAGGGATCCTGGCCAGGCACCAATCGCCCTCTGCACGTGGAGGCCGCGGCATGGCACGGCAAGCCCGTCTTTTTTTCGCTGATCGGGCCTTGGACGAAACCCACCCGATTGGAGCAGGCTGAACAGACGCGTTCGGAGAAAGCCAGTCAGATCTTTGGAGTGACCCTTGCCATTCTGCTGTTGAGCGGCGCCTTGTGGCTCGCGTACCGAAACCATGTGCGAGGAAGGGGCGATCGGCGGGGGGCCTTGCGTCTTGCCTCTGTGGTGTTTGTTCTGAACCTGATGATTTTCATCTTGCGCGCGCATTTCGTGCCCACGCTTGACACCCTTTTTCTAATCGTGCTGGCTGTTAGCACCGGCCTGTATTTCTCCGGCCTTCTTTGGGTGCTCTATCTCGCCTTGGAACCCTACGTACGGCGAAACTGGCCTCAAACCATCATTTCCTGGAGCCGCCTCCTCGGGGGCCGGCTGCGCGATCCGCTCATCGGTCGCGACCTTCTTTTCGGGACCCTCATGGGTATGGCTTGGGTGCTGGTCTTTGAATCCGGCTATCTTCTTGACATGAGGGTCGGGGCCCGCCCCGAATTTGCCAGTACGGACTTTCTGGAAGGGGCTCGAGTGACAGCGTCGTGGTGGCTGTCCAACGTCGTAGGTTCCATTCTCGGAACATTGATCTTCTTCTTTATCCTCGTGATCCTGCGCGTCATCGTCAGGAACCGCTGGTTGGCTGCGGCGCTATTCATTGTGATTTTTACGGTGCCGCACATCCTCAGCAGTGATCATCCGCTAATCGAGACGCCCGTTTGGATTATCGTTTACGCCATCGCCGCCATCGCCGTCGTTCGCTTCGGCTTGATCGTGTTGGCCACAGCGACGTTCCTGGCCAATGTCCTGCTTAATTTGCCCTTTACGCTCGATTTTTCTGATTTGTACGCGGCCAGCTCTCTGTGCGTCCTGCTCAGTTTTGTGGCCCTCGCGGCGTGGGGTTTCTACACTTCGCTCGCCGGCCAGCACCTCTGGAAAGACGAGTTGTTCGAGTAGGGCGCTTGGGCTGAGCTGGTGCTCCCACCATGCCCCAAGCCGCTTTATTCCTGCGCCGCCATCGCAAATGCGATTTGGCCGCCGACGGAAGTTCAGCGGAACCGGCGCTGCCCGATCTGCTCCGTCAGAATCGTGGCCAATTCCTCGATGCCCGTCAGCGCGCGGCTCGCTGCCAGCCGCGCCTTTTCCATGAACGAGGAATCCAATAAGAAGGCGCAACGGTCGACGAAGGGATGGTCGGCCGCTTCGAAGGGCTTGCGACTGCGGCGCTTTGCAGCGGCACGCGCCAGCAGCTCCTCATACATTTGCAGGTCTCGCTGAAAATCGAGTGCGTCGCCCGCGGTCCAGCCTTGCTGCCGCGTCAGCGACGCCAGAAACTTTCTGCGGAACGCCGTGGCATCCCGCCGCAGCATGGGACGCGGTTTGGATATGCCCGCGGGCTGCGGCTCGTTGCAAACGATCGCCAGGGCGCGCACTGCCAAAGCCAGCAGCGCTTCCCGCTGCAGCAAAGCCAGAAGATCGCGGTAAAGCGAGGCGTGGACTTGCAGGGCGTGGCGGCCGTTCTCGATGACGTAAGAATCCACAAAGCGCGGCACAACGCGGTCACGAACCAGTGCCTCCGTAATGCGCCGAGCGAGTTCCCCCGGTGCAGCTATTGCATTTTGTTTTTCGCGCGGCATGTTCCAGGAATATGTTAGCAGGAGTTTGTTTCCGGGCCGCCCAGAGTCCGCGAAAATGAAAAAGGCCCTCGAGCTGATCGAGGGCCTGAGACAGACTTTCTTCAATAGGGGCAAGAAATTTCGTGCCCCTACATCCGCGATTAGACGTTCCCTTAGTGAATCGCCCGAGGACTATCCGGGCCAACGCGCTTCGGTTTTGGTTCAGGTTGCGGCACGATGGGCGGCGCTACCGGTTCCTTCTGGAGCGCGTGCTCCAGCACCTCGTCCAGCGTGCGCACGTAGGTAATCTTGATATCGCCAAGAATCTCCGGAGTCAGATCCGCCACGACATTCGGTTCGTTGTCTGCAGGCAGCAGCACTTCCTTGATGCCTGCGCGCTTCGCCCCGAGCACCTTTTCCTTCACGCCGCCGATGGGTAGAACGATCCCCGAGAGCGTCATTTCGCCGGTCATCGCTAGGCGGTCCTTCACCGGGCGCCCGCTGAGCAGACTGACCAGCGCCGTGACCATCGCCGCACCGGCGGACGGGCCGTCCTTCGGCACCGCGCCCGACGGCACGTGGATGTGGATGTCCTGCTTGCGGAAGAAGTCCGGATCGATGCCGTAGCGCTCGCCATTCGCGCGCGTCCAGGTCAGTGCCGCGGTCATCGATTCCTGCATGACCTCTCCCAGATGCCCGGTCATGGTGAACTGCTTCCCGCCACGCATGCGCGTGGCCTCGATGAAGATGATGTCGCCTCCTACCGGCGTCCAGACGAGTCCGACGGCGACGCCGGGCCTCTTGACGCGTTCCTCGACTTCCTTCTCCGTGCGGAATTTCGGCACGCCCAGGAATTCGCGAACCACTTCCGGCGTCACGACCATCTTTTCCATCTTGCCTTCGGCGATGCGTCGCGCCTGTTTGCGAGTGATTGTGGCGATCTCGCGCTCCAGGTTGCGCACACCCGCTTCCCGAGTGAAGCTGTGAATGATTTCCCGCAGCCCCTCGTCGGTGAATTCGATCTGCTCTCCCGCTTTTATGCCGTTCTCGGCGGTCTGCTTCGGGATCAGGTACTTGTGCGCGATGTGCAGTTTCTCTTCGCCCGTGTAACCGGGCAATTCGATGATTTCCATGCGGTCGCGCAGCGGCTCGGGGATGGGATCCATCCAGTTTGCGGTGGCGATGAACAGCACCTTCGAAAGATCGAACGGCACATCCAGATAATGATCGCGGAACGCGTTGTTTTGCTCCGGGTCGAGAACTTCCATCAGCGCCGAGGAGGGGTCGCCGCGGAAATCACGCCCGAGCTTGTCGACCTCGTCGAGCATCATGACCGGATCGTTCGTTTCTCCGCGCTTCAGGCCCTGAATAATTTGTCCGGGCAAAGCGCCAATGTACGTGCGCCGGTGACCGCGAATTTCGGCTTCGTCGTGCATACCGCCAAGAGCAATGCGCACAAACTTGCGTCCCAGCGAACGCGCGATCGACTTGCCGAGGGAAGTCTTGCCCACGCCCGGAGGCCCGATAAAGCAAAGGATCGGCCCCTTCATGCCTGGCTGAAGTTTTTTCACCGCCAGGTAATCGAGGATGCGCTCCTTCACCTTCTGCAGATCGTAATGATCTTCGTCGAGAATTTCATGCGCCTTGGTAATGTCGATTTCCGAGCTGCCCGAGGACTTGCTCCACGGCAGGGAACTCATCCATTCCAGATAGGTCCGCGAAACCATGTACTCCGCGGAGGCTGGGGTCATTTTTGACAGCCGCTTCAGCTCGCGCTCGCACTCTTTCTTGGCTTCGGCGGACATGGCCGCGTCTTCCACTTTTTTGCGAAGCTCGTCGATCTCCTGCATCGAATCGTCGGATTCGCCGAGTTCTTTCTGGATCGCCTTCATTTGTTCGCGCAAGAGGTATTCGCGCTGGTTCTGGCTGACCTGCTCCTGCACCTGCTCGTGGATTTTTGAACGAAGCTCCAGAACCTCGAGCTCCTTCGATAGTTCGCGGATCAAGGATTCGAGCCTCTTGCGCACGCTGGGCGTCTCGATCAACTCCTGGCGCAGCAACGTCGAAAGCGACGGCAGAGTGCCGGCGATGAAATCCGTTAGGCGGCCAGGATGATCGATGTTCATGGCCACGGATTGCAAATCGTCGGATAGCTGCGGCGAGTGGCTCACCACGTCGCGGAAAAGATCCTGCGCATTTCGCTGCAGGGCTTCCAGTTCCGTGTCCGCTTCGCCGATGATGTCCGGTTCCGCTTGCACGCGGGCCTGCAGAAACGGACGCAAACCGATCAGGTCGAGCACCTGAATGCGCTGGAGGCCTTCCAGGAAGATGACTACGTTGCCGTTGGGCATTTTGACGGTCTTGTGCACCTTTGCCAGCGTCCCTACTTTGTGGAGGTCGGCGGCCGCGGGGTCCTCGACTCGCGGATCGAGTTGCGCAACTACTCCCAAAAACTTCTCGTCCCCCTGTAAACTATTCACTAACGCCAGCGAACTCTCTCGTCCCACGGTCAAAGGCAGGACAGCGCCCGGAAACAGGACGGTGTCACGAACCGGCAGGATGGGAAGAATCTCTGGCACCACAATTTTTTTCTCAGCCATGATGTCCCCTAGTTACCGGCGTGGCCAAAACAAGCCACGCGGTATGATTTTAGATGCAAGCTTGCCGGAAAGGGTGCACAAAAGTGTAAAAGTTATTAGCATAAAATCTTAGTACTCTACACTCAGATTCTACCAGAGATCCCGCTTTAACCGGTACCGCAGGATAAAGCTATTGTGCTCAATAAATTACAGTCTCCCCAAGAAGGTGCGGGCAGCCTGGTTGCTGCGCTCCCCCTACCGGTCACACCCTCAATCGCATGAAACCCCTCGCTTTTTCGAACCAAAGTTGCTCAAAACGTACTCCTCTGCTTCCTCGCGCGTCCTGATCTGCCCCTCGAGTTGGCCGTCCTCGAGCGCGCGGAGTATCTCCGCAAATAGGGGGCCGGGCCGAAACCCCATTGCTTGGAGGTCATCGCCCGTCAAAAGTCGTTCCGGGCGGACCTGCTCCGGAGGCGTCATCTCAAGGAACCGCCTGACGAATTCATAGGCATCGAGGTGGCGGTGGCTGGAAAGACAGTCGATTCGATGCAATTCCAGGTGTTCCTCAAAGTGGGGAAGTCGCACAAACTTCTTTAGAGTAGAGGTACGCATTTCCTGGACGGCCCCGAACTTCATGTGATTGTCCACCAGCGCAAGGATCTGCTCGGTGTCCTCGTTGGAGAAGCGCAATCGTCTACAGATGGCCTCAGCCATGCGCACCCCGACTTCGACGTGATTGTTGAAACGAATGCGGTCCCCCGTCTCTACGGCGGATTGGAACGTCGGCGGCTTGCCGACGTCGTGGAGCAGGACGCCCCATGCAAGCGTCGGTGCCGTGCCGGCCGGAAGTCCTTCCAGCATCATGAGTGTGTGGATCCACACGTCCCCTTCCGGATGATATTGCGGAGGCTGTTCGACCCCCTTCATCGCCTCGATTTCGGGAAGAACCTGAGGGAGGAGCCATGCTTCATCCAGTAGCTCGAAGGCCCGCCGCGCCGCACCCTCGGTGAGAAGTTTGGTGAGCTCTTCGCGGAGGCGTTCCGGAGAAACTTGGTGGATCTCGCCGACGAGGCGGCGTATCGCCAGAAACGTTGCGGCTTCGATTTCGAAGCCGAAGCGCGCCGCAAATCGTAGCGCACGCAGCATGCGGAGTTTGTCTTCCGCGAAACGCCGGTCGGGCTCGCCGATGGCTCGAATGACTTTCGCTCCGAGGTCCGCCTGCCCGTCCACGAAATCGAGCACTTCTCCCGTGTCGTGCCGCATCAGCAAGCCGTTGATGGTAAAGTCGCGGCGCTGCACATCTTCCTGCGCAGTCTTTGAGTACACGACGCGGTCCGGATGGCGGCCATCACTGTAGCCCACGTCCGAGCGGAACGTGGCCACTTCGACTTTGAGGCCATTGCGCGGAATCAAGATCACTCCGAACTGCGCACCGACCGCGATGCTCTCGGGGAACAGCCTCACCACCTGTTCCGGCGTGGCATCGGTGGTCACGTCGTAATCGGCGGGCTCCAGGCCGAGAAGCAAGTCGCGCACGCATCCGCCCACCAGCAGCGCCTGATAACCTTTGCCGCGGAGTGTGTCGCAGATCGAGTTGGCCATCTCGCGCAGGGTCACGCTGTGATTATGCGACAGTCGGGGCCGCGAGGGGAGATCGGTGTGTTCGATGGTTTCCGTGAGCGATTATCTGTTCCGTAAGCTCTTGTGGGGCCCGCCTTCTGAGGCGGGCCGTTCTTTCCTTGCACGAGATCCGCTCAGGTTCTATTTACTGCGAAAGACCAGGCAGGTAATATCGTCCGACTGACGCGTGGTGCCCACGAATTCATCCACGCGCTTCATCAAGAATTGAAGGGTTTGCTGAGCATCCCAATCCGGCAGATTGCGAATGGCGCTGAGCCAGCGGGCGTTGCCAAATTCTTCTCCCGATTCATTGAAAGCCTCGACAACGCCGTCGGTGAAGAAAATCAACGCATCCCCCGGCTTGAGCTCCAAGGAAGCAGTTTCATACTTCACGGCCGATTGGATTCCGAGCGGCAGACCGCCGGCTTCCAGCATTTCAAGTGTGCCATTGGCGCGGCGGAGAATTGGTGCGTTGTGCCCGGCGTTGACGTAGGCCAGTCTCCGCGACGTTGGCTTGTATTCCGAGAGAACCGCAGTCGTGAAGCGCTGGCCATTTAGGCTGTGCGCGCAGGCATAGCGATTCAGCCGCGCCACGAGGTCCACCAGTGGAGCAATCTCTCCTGCGATCGTTCGCAAGCTTGCTTGCAGAGTCGCCATGAGCAGCGCAGCAGGAACGCTCTTGCCGGCGACATCGGCGATGACGACCATCAGCCGCTCTCTCTCCTCCGGATTGGGATAAAACGCATCGTAATAATCGCCGGCGACGGAATTTTGCGGACGCGTTGCGAATGCAATGTCCGCCCCCGCCACTTCGGGCGGTTGCGAAGGCACAAGCCAGGTTTGAATCTCTCTCGCGATTTCCAGGTCGCGTTTCATGGTGACCTTGTCCGCCAGTTCCAGCGAGAGCAAGAGCAGGAAGACAAAGGCGGCGACAACTTCGAAATTCAGGTCGAAAGCAAAGTTCTGCCCCAACCGAAGCTTGACTCCAGACATTACGAGCATCACGAACGCCACGAGCAATAGGACACGCCGCGCCGGCGTCATCTTCATCAACAACGACCAGAAGAGCGTCTTCGCAATCCGGAACCAGCGCTTGAATCCGTGATGCGTTCTCAGTTCCTCCGAGTCCGCCTCTTTCATGTAAAAACCATAGCTTGCGCGCGCATCGGCCGTAAATTGCGACCACAGCTCGTCAAGCTGGCGGCCCTCGCTGATGCGCTGCCAGAAATGGCGAACGCGATCCAGCAGGCTCTCGCTCGAACGAGAAGATGACACTCCGGAAGTAGGAGGCGCGCTCATGGAATGGGTCGCAAGGAAGATTGATTATAGGACATTCGCGAGAGGTTTCGCCGGTGGTTAGGAATCTTCGCCGTCGTGCCCCGATTCATGGCGGCGAAGCGAGCCGCCGAATTGCACCTTGCCGAAACCAAAACGATCGCGGAGCCGGTCCGTGGCACTGGTGAGTTTTTCCAGTTTTGCCCGGCGCTCCGCGTCGAGCAAATCGAGTTGTTCACCGCCGTGAGTAAGGCCACTGAGGCTAACTCCGAGCAGCCGGACTTTTCTTTTCACATCTCGATGGGCGCGAAAGAGTTCTTGAAACACGGCAAAAATGTCGGAATCGAGCCGCGTGGGTTCTCCCAGCGTTTTGGAGCGCGTATGCGTTTCGAATCCGGCGTACCGGATCGTCAGCGTGAGCGTTCGCGTGGCGAGGCCCGCTTCGCGGAGTCGTTTGCAGGCTTTCTGCGAAAGATGGCTGAGCATCGCAGACATCGCGTTCGAATCGTCGGTGTCCTCGCCAAAGGTGTGGTTGTGGGAGATGGATTTCGGCTCCGCGTCGATGGCGAATTCGTAGGAATCGCCGCCGCGCGACTTGCGGTAGAGGGCTGAGCCCCACTGGCCAAAAATATTTTCCAGCTGTTCTTGCGGAACGGCGGCGATCTGCTCGACCGTTTCAATTCCCAAGGCCCGCAGCGCCCTCTCTGTGACTTCCCCGATGCCGGGAATTTTGCGAACCGGCAGTGGCGCAAGAAACCGTTCTTCGCGGCCGGGCGCAACCCAGACCAAACCGCGCGGCTTGGCTTGGTCCGACGCGACTTTCGCGACGAGCCGCGTCGTGGCGAGTCCGCCGGAACACGGTAGCGCCGTCGTGCGCGTGATCGTTCGAAGCAACTTGTCGGCAGCAGCGAGTGGTGGTCCGTTTAATCGCTCGGTGCCGGCGAGATCGAGATAGGCCTCATCGATCGAAACCATTTCCACGACCGGAGAGAATCTCGCGAGGATAGCAGCGACGCGGTCGCTCCACTCCGAATATTTCTCGTGGTGGCCATCCAAGAAAATTGCCTCCGGGCAGAGCCGTCCCGCCGTTCGAAGCGGCATCGCTGAGTGAATCCCGAATTTCCGCGCCTCGTAGCTCGCGGCGGAGACGACGCCGCGCTGATCCGGGCGACCGCCGACGACCACGGGCTTGCCCCGAAGCTCCGGCCGCTCAAGCAATTCCACCGAAACGAAAAACGCGTCCATGTCCACGTGCAGGATGGACGCTGGCCCTTCATTCGAAGCCGATTCGAACGGGCCGTGCTTGGCTCGGAAGCGCGCGAGGTCCGGCATGTCCCCTGTCCCCTAGCCTACGCTGCGGTTTTATCCTCTACAACCGTTCCGCGGCGAGGATGCGGGGGATTCCGGCGAGGTCGTTGGTTACGGCTACATTTGTCCAGGTGGGTGCGTCGAGGAGTGGCTGGACGGCGGAGAGGCTGTTGTGGCCGAGTTCGAGGACGACTATGCCGCCGGGATTGAGATGCGCGGCGGCTTGGGTGATGAGATCGGCGTAGAATTCGTAGCCTTCTTCGCCGCCGTAGAGAGCGATTTCCGGTTCGTGATCGCGGACTTCGCGCATAAGAGTTGCGGCTTCGCGGCGGCCGATGTAGGGAGGGTTGCTGGCGATCAGATCCAAGAGAGGTGATTGGTGACTCGCGACTGGTGACTGGCGGAGAGCTGGGGAAGCGCCAGTGCCAGGAAGCGGCGCAGGGTGCTGCGCCCCAACAGTCGAGGTGGTTAGGCCATCGAGCAGATTGCATGCTAGAAAGCGCATGCGGTCAGCAACCGCATGGCGAACGGCGTTGCGTTGCGCGACGGCAAGGGCGGTGCTCGAGATGTCCGTGGCGTAAATCGTTGCGCCCGGCAATTCCTTTGCAAGCGCTATGGCGATGCAGCCGGAGCCGGTGCCGACATCGGCGATTTGCAAGCCTTCGCCGATGAGCGTTTGTTTGCCCCCGGCGCGGCGTTCGCGGACCGCGAGGCGATCGAGCGCGACTTCGATGACGTGCTCGGTTTCGGGGCGGGGAATCAAGACGTCGGGTGTTACCTCACACTCGAATCCCCAGAATTCCTGTTTGCCGGTGAGATGTTGCGTCGGCTCGCCGGCGGCGCGGCGAGCGAGGAGCGCGAAGAAGTGCTCGGTGTGCGCGCTGGAGACTTGCTCTTCGGGATGCGCGTAGAGCCAGGTGCGGTCGCGGCCGAGGGCGTGGAGCAGCAGGAGTTCCGCGGCGAGGGTGTAGGAAGGAACGTAAGCCTCGCGCAACAGCGCGAGGCCGTTCTTCAAAGTCGTGCGAACATCAAGCGCTTTACTGTGGTGGAGCATCGGTGGTTCAAAGTTTTTAGTTCTGAGTTTTTAGTTCGCGGTTTCGGTCCGAAACGGCCGAGACCAGATCAAGGGACGAACACGGGATCTTTTGGCAGCGGCCGAATGACAAAACCGAACAGCAAAAAGTCACGTTAGACCACCAACGATAAATTGCGCTTGCAGGTCTCAAGACTGGGAAACAAAAGCTAAGAATGAACATTCCGAAACCAAAAGCTGACAACTAACGATAGAAACTGAAAACTTTCCTCACGCGCTGGCGAGCTCTTGCTGAAGGCGCTCCGATTCATAGTGGGAGACAAGGCCGTCCACGAGCGGCGCGAGTTTTCCTTCCATCACCTCGGTGAGCTGGTGGAGCGTCAAGCCGATGCGGTGGTCGGTGACGCGGTTCTGTGGGAAATTGTAGGTGCGGATTTTTTCGGAGCGGTCGCCGGTTTTGATTTGGCCGCGGCGTTCCGCGGAGAGCGCGGCCTGCCGCTTCTCCTGTTCCTGCTCGTACAGGCGCGCGCGAAGAACGCGCATGGCTTTCGAGCGATTCTTGATCTGCGATTTTTCGTCCTGCTGCGACACAACCAGTCCGCTGGGGATGTGCGTGATACGCACGGCGGAATAAGTGGTGTTGACCGACTGGCCGCCCGGGCCGGAAGAGCAGAAGGTGTCGATGCGCAAATCCTTCGCTTCAATCTTGATGTCGATATCGTCGGCTTCGGGGAGAACTGCGACGGTTGCGGCGGAAGTATGAATGCGGCCCTGCGTTTCCGTGGCGGGAACACGCTGGACGCGATGCACGCCACTCTCGTACTTCAGTTTGGAATAGACCTTTTGCCCTTGAATCGCAGCGACGACTTCTTTGAGGCCGCCGATGGAAGATGGAGAGCTTTCGAGTACTTCTACTTTCCAGCCTTGCGTTTCGGCGTAGCGGGAATACATGCGGAAGAGTTCGGCGGCGAAGAGAGCGGCTTCATCGCCGCCGGTGCCGGCGCGGATTTCCACAATGACGCTCTTTTCGTCGAGGGGATCTTTCGGGAGGAGCAGGAGTTTTAATTCGCGCTCGGCCACTTCCTTGCGCGCGGAGAGTTCCTTTTCTTCGTCGTGGGCCATCTGCTTCATCTCAGCGTCTTCCGCTTCGAGAAACATCTGGTGCGCGCCAGCGAGGTCTTTTTCAATCTGTTTGAATTCGCGGTGCTTGGCAACGATCTCTCCGAGCTCGGATTGCTGTTTGGCGACTTTTTGGAAGCGCGAGGAGTCCGAGACGATCTCCGCAGACGAAAGTTCCTGCGTGAGCTCGTCGTAGCGAGTGCCGAGCTGGTCCAACTTTTCCGTCAACGTCAATGTAGCCATGGAAAATCCTCTTTAAACGAAACGCGAAAATCGAAATTGGAAAATCGAAAATGGAAAGAATCGCGGCGCCCCGAGCGGAGCGTGAGAAAGGGCAGCTAATAGAATGCGGCGTACATCGAATTGCTCTGCTGTAAGAATAACGCCGATGTCAAGTTCTTGCAAACCGGCGTGGCGAGTCACTTTTCGATTAACCAACTTGATCGAAGTTACTCAGCCTCATCTCTCTGGATGATGGCTTTTCCATTCCGCTGCCATTCGCTCAGCTTCAAGAACCTGTGCAGAAGTCATCTGCGCTTTGGCATCGGAGAGATTCGTATCGAAGTTAGTCAGTCTGAACCACATGTAAGCCCGAACGTAATCCTTCCGAACACCAAGACCACCCATATAGAGCAGCCCCAAATTGTTCCTTCCCTGACCTGCCCCGCCGAAGTCCGGGACGTACTCAGCTGTCTTTCGATACCATTTGGCGGCCTGTTCGTAATTCTGTGGCACACCTTCCCCATTCTCATACATCTGGCCCAAAGCGTTTTGCGCGTCAGGGTCGCCGTGCTTCGCTGCCCTTCTAAACCACTTAAGCGCTTCTTGAAAGTCGGTCCTTCCAAACCAGCCCTGCTCATAGCCCGCGCCGAGCCAGAACTGCGCTCCTTTTTCTCCGCGCTGGGCTTTGGCTAAAAATCCTTTCTGATCGGCTTCAGTCCACTTCACGCGTCGAGACGTGGACGCCGAGGTAGCTTGCGTCGAGTGAGGGGTTTGGGGAGCCGCGACAGAGAATCGCACAAATAGTGGAATGATGAGCAACGGGAGCAGAATACGCCGTTTCATATACTAGCTATCCGAAGACATGTTACACGCAAGCGCAGCGAGTGGGCTAGGGGTCACTCGGACGATTAATATGCAAATCGAAAACCGATCCGGGACGCCAACCAGACGGTGACGCTGTTGCTCTGGCGCGAAGCGGTATACTACGATGCGCGTACGAACATGAGCGAAGCGGTACGAACCATATTGCAGACGAATGCTGAGACGGCGCGGGAAACCGCGGCCGAGGCAGACGCTGGTTTCCTGTGGGATTTCTGGTATCCGGCGGTGCGGAGCACGGCGATCACCGGACGGAAGCTCGTGACCGCGATGCTGCTGGAAGTGCCCCTGGTGCTGGGACGGACTTCCGAGGGAAGAGCCTTTGCGATGCGGGATTCTTGCCCGCACCGGGGGATACCGCTTTCGTATGGGCGGCTCGACGGGAGAGTGGTGGAGTGCTGCTACCACGGATGGCGGTTCGATGCGTGCAGCGGGCAGTGCCTCGAGATTCCGTCGTTGTCCAGCCAGGAGAAGCTGAAAGTAGAGCGCATTTTTGCGGGGCACTATCCCTGCCAGGAGCGGGACGGCTACGTTTGGGTTTATATGAATTCGCCGGGGACGAGGCTGCCGGAGACGATTCCGGGGGCGCCGGGGCTTAGCGTTTTCAGCAACAAATACAAGATCACGCACCTTTCCTGCGAGCTGCCTTCACACATCGATCACGGCATTATCGGATTGATGGACCCGGCGCATGGGCCGTTCGTGCACCAGTCGTGGTTCTGGAGGAAACGCGGAAGCATCCATTCGAAAGAGAAGAAATTCGAGCCGATTCCCAGCGGCTTCCGGATGAGCCCGCATTCGCCGAGCACGAACAGCGCACCCTACCAGTTGCTCAAGAAAATCACCGGGGAACCGGTGACGACGACGATCGATTTCGTGCTGCCGAATGTCCGCACGGAGGAGGATCGCAGCGGGAAGCTGTGGTTTTCCAGCCGGGCGACGGTGACGCCGGTGCGGCGGGATTTGTGCCGGATCGATTTCGTGGCGGCATGGAATCTTTTCTTTCTGCCGGTTTCGATTTTCCGGATCTTCGGCAAGATGTTTCTGCGCCAGGATCAGCAGACGATGATCCAGCAGGCGGAAGGATTGAAACACAATCCGCGGTTGATGCTGATCGATGATGCGGACCGTCCGGCGAAGTGGTACTTCGCGCTGAAAGCCAATCTGCTCGAGTCGCGGCGAACGGGCGCGCCGATGGTGCATCCGATGAGTGGACCGGTTACATTGCACTGGCGGTCTTGAGAGCGGAGACTGGCAGGAATGCCTGTCCTACCGGGGCCGGTGACGCTGCCGTGGCGATCGTAAAAAGTTTTCGGTTTTCAGTTTTAAGTTATCAGGAAAGATCTTGCGTCGTCCTGCCACTGCATGCCCTTTCGCTCATAGCCGCCTCACTCTCCCCGCGGCCGAAAGTGAATGCCCGGAGAAACGGAGAGGGAGCGGTTCAACGGAGATGGGTGAGGTCGAACGCAACGGAAACCGGTTCCCCTTCGGGGAGAGTCACTCGGATCGAGGCGGAACCCGAGGAGAAGGCATCGGCAGGGAATTCGAATTCGAGAGTTGCGCCTGCCAGGTAGCAAGGATAGCCGTGACGCCCGCAATTGTAATTTGCTTTGCCGTGGAAGTGTGAGGATGAGAGCGGCTGTTCGCCATCAGAGATCTGGACGTGAAAGTCCCGCCAGAAGTCCTGCGGGCGCGGAATGGGAGGTGGTGGTGGACTGGAACGCGAACTGGTTTGAGGAGCAAGGAACGCTCCGTAAGTAGGGGTCAGCTGGATCTCAACGATGATGTGCACGAACTCTTCCTGACCGCGGTGATCGAGCTGGGCCTGCTGCGCGCTGTAGTTGCCGATGAAATGGTCGGAGTATTCCACGAGCTGAATAAAAGGCGTCAGGAGAGTGACAGAAGAGATATGCGGGCCGGATTTGGGGGGTGGCAGGCGCTTGATGTAATTGCCCATCAGAGAAGGGAAAGAACCGTCGTGGCGCTGGCCGAGGAAGTAGGCTTCGCGCACAGCCTCGTCAGATAGAGGAGCATCGAGGGCGGGTGCGGGCAGGGACACACAAAGAGTTACAGCCAAGCTGGTCAAGATGCGAATGACGTGGCGCATTACAACATTCCCAAAAGGAAGTGTAACGCTGAATTCGGCATCACCGCAGCGGTAAAGGCACTATTCCCGCCTAGATTAGGTCCAGCCGGGGCGAACTGGTCAGCGGAGGCGGTCGAGGTCGAAGTCGATGGAGATGGGATCGCCCTCAGGGGGATTCACGTCAATGGTGGCGGAGCCGGAGGCAAAGTCTTCGGCGGGGAAATCGAACTGGAGAGTGGCGCCGGTGAGGGTACAGCCGCCGTCCTCAGAACAGATGAGATTGGGTTGGCCTGAAGAAGAGAAGGGCCGAAGCTTTTTGTCATCGCTGGAGACCTGAACTTCGAAATCCTTCCAGAAGTCATAGGCGCGCGGGACGAAGCCTTTGGGAGAACCGGAGCGGGAACCGGTGGGGCGAACGATATAAGGGCCGTAGGAATCGGTGAGCTGAATTTGCACCATGATTCTTACGAATTCGCCCTGGTCGCGATGATCGAGAGCAGCTTGCTGAGCGCTATAACCGGACGTGTGCTGGCTGGATTCCTGGACGAGAAGAGCGAAAGGAGTGAAAAAGGTGACGGAGGCGATGTCCGGGCCGGTTTTCGGCGGCGAAAGGAATCTTGTGTATTTGTTGAGAAAATTGGCCATGGTCTCGTCTCGGCGCTGGCCGAGGAAATAGGCCTCGCGGACGGCTTGCTCGGACAAAGGTGTGTCGAAGGCGAAGGAGCAAGGCGACAGCAACAGGGCTGCGGCGAGGAGTGAGGCCATGGGGCGAGCAGGACTTAGGCGCATCGTCAGTTTCCAACCCAAGTAATATGACGGTTCGAGTGGCCGTGGCGTTTCAGATGCGGCGGGTGATGTTGGGGAAGTCGAGCCAGACTTTGATGCCGCAGAAGTGGGAGCCTTCGGTACAGATGGGAGTGGTGATGCCGGCGCGGATGTGGCACGGCGGGCCGATATAGCGAGTGAGCTCGGGGTGGACTTCGCGGAGCTCGGCGAGTTCGTCCATGGAAGCCTGGTAGATTTCTTCCTGGGCGTTGAAGCAGGTGCGCATGGTCCATTTGTGGAGAAGGTGGAGGAGCGACCCGGATTCGTAGAGGCGAATGGATTTGGCGTTGGGCAGAAGATAGAGAGCGATTTCAGCAGGGACGCCGCGATCGAGGAGCTGGTTTTTCGCGGTCCAGGCCTCGAGCATGGCGCGACCGTAGACTTCTTTGGCGCGCGGATTGGCGGCGAGGAGCATGGGGGTGATGTAGTCGGGTTCGCGGGTGTCGGCGAGAGTGAGAAGCGGGCGCGAGCCGGGGACCATGCGATGACGCTGGTCCTGACTGTCGGCGGTGTGGCTGAGTTTTTTGGCGAAAGTGTAGTTGGCGTGCTGGAGGGCGCGCATTGCCGGCGCGTGGACGCCAACGTTTAGCGTTTCGAGGCGATATAAATTGCGCGCGGGATTCAAGAGGCGATCAATGGCTTCGGCGTCCGGGCACTGCGATGCGGTGAAGCCGGCGACGGCGCGATAGGATTCGGCCATGACGCGCATGGCGTTCGGGGAGTAATCGACCAGGCGGGAAGTCTTGCCGGCGAGTTTGGCATCGAATTCGCGCGCGAATTCCTCTCCAGCATTCGAATGCGAAGTGGCGCCTTTTTCATGTCCAACCGCAGAGCGATAGGCCCACTCCGGCAATTCCTCGAACGGTTCCGTACCAAAGCGATCGAAGAACTGGGCGTCGATTTCTTTCACGTGGGCGACCATCGCGCCGATGACGGCGCGAGCTTCGCTGGGAGTGTCCGAGGCGGCGCACATGCGCCAGAGGCGGTGCAAAACGATGCCGGAGATGGTGTGCACCATGATGGTGAAGGCGGCGACGGGCAAGACGTAGCGGGCGATTTCGATGGCGCGTTTCTCGGCGGAGCGTTCGATTTTTTGGAGACGCTTGGGATTGGACATCGGGCTGACGTGCCAAATGTCATTCAGGATGGTGCGGGCGTCACCGATGAGGAGAGCGGAAAGCTCGCGATAATAGTTCCAAGCTCGGGCGATGGCTCGTTCGTAGATTTCGCGGCATTGCTGGTTGAAGTAGAGATCGACAGGAGGGACGTAGGCTTGCGCGTGGTCCTGCCGGACGTACCGCTGGCTCTGCTGCTCGGAATTGTAAAAGGGATGCGCGTGGAGGAACGACCAGACGAATTGGCGGCTGACGTTTTCGAGGCCAAATTCGAAATGGGCGTGCTGGTAGACGGTGTGATGGCCGCTGTAGAAGGTTGCGGACCCGATGTTCACGCGCTGCTTCTCGGTGATTTCTTCGGGACCGATGAGGCGGGGTGCGTAACAGGTGCGGGCGGCGGCAATCGCGGAATCGAAAGGGTGCGCGAAGGCATTGCGGAGAGTGACGCGCGGCGCGGCGGACTCGATTAGTTCGCCGGGGGGCGCGCCGTCAAACATGCGGGATTGAGTAGCCACGATGGGACTTCATTGTACACGGGCGGGGGAGAGAGGGAAGTCGAAAGTCGAAAGTTAAAATTTGAAAGAAAAAAGATAACGCCGAGACGCGAGGTGCACAGAAGAGAGCGGATAGTTCGCGGAAGTATTTCCAGAGCCAGAGCGGACAGGGGAAGAAAGAAGGGACACCCAGGAATGGCTGTCCCCCAAGAGCTTGCGTGCCCTTACTTCTTGGCGGATTCGACTTTTGCGGCTTCGACTTTGGCGGCAGCGTCGGCGTACTTTTTGGTGAAGCGCTCGACGCGGCCGGCGGTGTCAATGAGCTTCTGCTTGCCGGTGAAGAAGGGATGGCAATTCGAGCAGATTTCGACAT
>JGI12635J15846_10000880_pt1 | contig 26160 bp, 25 predicted proteins | sample BlaSpr_A8_OM2_M2_FD_15846 | JGI IMG/M metagenome (IMG submission 15846) | reverse complement strand
CGCCATTGACGTCGAGTGAAATTGGGACGGGAGCCGTCACGTCAGCCCGCCGACATTGGAATCGGGACGGCCAAGCAGCGCGGACACGCACCGCCTCAACAACACTTGCGCCAGATGCCGACGCATCGAGGCGGACGCCTGATGATCTTGCTGGGGATCGAGCTCCCGGGCGAGCGCTGCCGACGCGTCCGACAACAGCGCCGGCGTGATAGCGCCGCCGACCAGCCTGTTCGCGGCCTTGGCCAATACCGGCCGATCGCCGACGGCAAAGAAGGCCATACGAAGATCGGCAAACCTTTCGCCTTCAACGGTCGCCTGCGCTGCAACGCCCGCGATGGCGTAATCACCGTGCCTTCGCGCGAATTCGCAAAAGAAATGTGCGGAATTTCTTCGCGTGAGGGGTATTTCGACGGCGACCAATAATTCCTGTGCCGACAGTACTGTCTCGTAAATCCCTCTGAAGAACTCCGCGGCCGCAATTTTGCGCTCGCCGGCCTGACCCCGCGCGACGACGATCGCATCCAACGCGACCATGCAGGCCGGAAGTTCCGAGGCCGGGTCGGCATGTGCAAGGCTGCCGCCGATGGTCCCCCTGTTCCGAATCGCCGGATGCGCGACGTGCGCAACGGCTTCGGTCAACAACGACGCATGCGTCGCGATTTCCGCCGATCTCTCGAGATCGACATGACGCGTCAGCGCGCCGATGGTGAGGGTGTCGCCCCGCACCGCGATGCCACGCAGTTCGGCGAGCTCGCCGATATCGACGATCAGTTCCGGAGAAATCAAACGCAAATTCATCGCGGGCATCAGGCTCTGGCCACCCGACAGCACCTTCGCCCGGTCCCCGTTTGCGGCGAGCAATTCCAATGCGTTTCCAACGCTGGTTGCGCGTGCGTAGCTGAAAGCCGAGGCTTTCATTGACGTGACCTCCCCGGCCGGCTTTTTTGCATATTTTCTTGGAATTAGACGGCGGCAACCCCTAAAGGTCAAGTTTGTTTATCGACCGATTATTTCGGTGCATTAGACTTTTGGACTTGTCATGATATCACGAACGACGCACGGTCTGGCCTCATCAAAAAAAGGCCCATTGGAGGAACAGGTATGAAGCTGGGTTTCTTTACGATGCCGATCCATCCTCTCGGCAAGGATTGGCAGCTTTCCCTTCGGGAAGACCGTGAAGCTTTCCTGCTGGCCGACGAACTCGGGTTCACCGAGGCCTATGTCGGCGAGCACGTCACCGACCAAGCCGAGAATATCACCTCCAGCATCGCGTTCATTGCCTGGATCGCCGCCGCTACCAAACAGATCAGGCTCGGCACCGGTACGATCAATATGCCGAACGCCCATCCGGCCACCGTCGCAGCCTCGATGGCGATGCTCGACCACATGCTCGACGGTCGCCTGATTTTCGGAATCAGCCCCGGCGGCCTGCTGTCGGATGCCGAATTGTTCGGCAATCTCGACGCCGACCGCAACGCGATGTTTCTCGAATCGATCAATCAGGTGCTGGAAATCTGGGCCAGCGAACCGCCGTATAATATCGAGGGCAAATACTGGAACATCTCGACGCAAAGGACACTGATCAGGGATATCGGACAGGGCATCATTGCGCAGCCCTTGCAGCGGCCGCATCCGCCGATTGTCGTGACTGCGGTTGCGCCGTTTTCCAAAGGCGTGACGGAGGCCGCCGCGCGCGGCTGGGATCCGATTTCGGCCAATTTCCTGATGCCGGCCTGGGTGAAAAGTCACTGGCCAAAATATGTCGAGGGCTGCGAACGCGCCGGCCGCGCCGCGGACCCTGCCAACTGGCGTGTCGCCAAGAGCGTGTTTATCGCCAAGGACGCGGCGACGGCAAAGGCCTATGCCACCGATCCCGATGGGCCTTATGTTTATTACTATCGTTCGCTGTTCACGAAGCTGAAGAGGAACGGCCGCATCGAACTATTCAAGACGCGCCGCGATCAACCTGACGACGAAGTGACCCTGGAATCCATCTGCGACAAGCTGATCATCCACGGCACGCCCGACAGCGTTGCGGATCAAGTGCTGGCTTTTCAGGACGAGGTCGGCAAGTTCGGCACCCTGCTGTATGCGGGGAAGGACTGGAAAGACCGCGAGCTTGGACGCCAGTCCATGATCCTGATGGCTGAAAAGGTGCTGCCGCGGATTAATGCAGCAAACGCGAAGCAGTCCAACGCCGCGGAATAATCAGAGCAATCAGGAGGGCTCGCCGTGGCTCTGACCGACCGCATCCCCTATCAGGCGCAAATCGACCGGCCAAAGCTGACGCTGCCGGGAGGCAAGAAGCTCGCCGTTTGGGTCATCCTCAATGTCGAGGAATGGCGGATTGAAAATCCGATGCCGCGGACTGTGTTAAGCCCGCCGATGGGGCAGCCGCTTTTGCCGGACGTGCCAAACTGGTCCTGGCACGAATACGGAATGCGGGCCGGCTTTTGGCGCCAGTTCAAGGCGCTGACCGATCGCAGCATGCCGGTGACGCTGGCCCTGAATGCCAACGTCTGCAACTCCTACCCTCGCGTTGCCTCGGCCGCGCTCGAAGCCGGCTTTGAATTCATGGGCCACGGCTTCGTGCAGGGCCCGATGCACAGGCTCGACAACCAGGCCGATGCCATCAAGCGGGCGGTCGACACCATCGCCAAATTCAGCGGCAAGCCGCCGCGATCGTGGGAAAGCCCGGGACTGACGGAGACCGATGAAACCCTCGATCTGCTGCGTCTGAACGGCATCGAATACGTGGCCGACTGGGTGATTGACGATCTTCCGCAAGATATTTCCACACCCCACGGCACCATCACCACGATTCCCTATTCAGTCGAGACCAACGACATCGTCATTCACGCGCTACAACACCTTTCTTCCGAGCAGTTTCTGAAGCGCTGCACCGATCAGTTCGACCGCCTGTACCTCGAGGGCGCCACCAATGCGCGAATCATGGCGATCTCGATTCATCCCTACATTACCGGCGTCCCGCATCGCATCAAATATCTCGAAGCGTTGCTCGATTATGTCATCGGCCATGACGGCGTGGCATTGATGACCGCGAGCGAGATCGGCGATTGGTTCCGGGCCGAAATGTCGAAATCGTAGTCCGGACCAGGAGTCGCGCATGATCAAGGCCGCTGTCATTGGTCTGGGTTGGTGGGGACAGACCATCCTCAAGACGCTGCAGAACAACAGGGTGGTCGCTCCGGTGCTAGGTGTCGATCCACAACCGCAAGCGCGCGTCGCGGCAGCGGCGTTCGGGATCGAGACCGCGCCGCAGTTCGAGGACGCGCTTGCGAATAGCAACGTCGATGCGGTTATCCTTTGCACGCCACAGCAATACCATGCGGAACAGATCGTTGCCGCTGCACGGACGGGGCGGCACGTCTTTTGCGAGAAGCCATTGTGCACAACGGCTGCAAATGCGGAGACCGCAATCGCAGCCGTCAGGAAGGCGGGCATCCAGTTGGGCATCGGGCATGAACGGCGGTTCGAGCCCGCCGTCATCGAAATGCGCCGGCGATTTGCGTCCGGCGAATTCGGCAATCCTCTGCTGCTGGAAGGCAATTTCAGCCAGGATAAATTCCTGAAATTGCCGCGTGACAACTGGCGATTATCCGATGCGGCAAATCCGGCAGGCCCATTGTCGGCTACCGGCATTCACATGGTGGACCTTTCGATCGCCATGCTCGGCCGGCCGATCAGCGTCTGGGCGCGGCTCGCACGATTGGGCAGCGATTTCGAGAATGGCGATACGCTTTCGGTGACGATCGGCTTCGAAGGCGGCGCCACGGCCATGTTGGGCGCGGTGCTGGCGACGCCGTTCATGGGCCGGCTCGCGCTGCTCGGCTCAAAGGGCTGGATGGAAATCCGCGACCGCAGCCACCCGGAGAATTCGACGGGCTGGGATGTCACCTCCACGCATCGGGACGAGGCGCCCGTGACGGAATTCCGTGCGCCACATCCGGCGGTGCGCGACAATCTCGAAGCTTTCGGACACGCCGCGCTGGGACGGGCGCCTTATCCGGTCGCGCTGGAAGAAATGCTGGCGAATGTTCGAAGTTTTGAGGCAATCCAGCGATCGATCAAAAGCGGCGCCATCGAGGCAATCTAGACAGTCTAAACGACCGCCTTGACCGGTGCGCGTCTCGGCGCCAAGGGGGCAGCAAATACCCGCTGATAGCCGGCCAGAAATACGTCCAGCGCGTCGCTGATCATCTGCTCCTTGTTTCCCATCACGGGCGATTCGTAGATGTACTTGCGAACCCCGTAATAGAAGATTCCACTGTGAAACACCCATGCCATCTCTAGCTCGGAGGCGGTCGGCTTATTTTGCAGCGGAAGCCCCGCTTCATGGCGGCACTCCCGGATGATGCGGGTCAGAATCTTGTCACGTACTACGCCGACATACCAGCGGTTGATGTCGAGACCCTTCAGGCCGGAATAGAGATAGATACGAATCCATTTTCGGGTGAAAATCACATTGGTATAGGCGTTATAAAATTCACGCAGCCGGTCGCGGAGCGGTCGTGAGCGGTCGGTGAGAAGTTTTTCCCAGCCGGTATCGAGCGGCTCGAGATAAACCGTACGATAAACTTCCTTGATCAGATCGTCCTTGCTTGGAAAATAGCGGTACAGCAGCGGCTGGGTAACGCCGAGCCGGCGCGCCAGATCGCGCGTGCCGCCGCCGAACCCCTCTTCGGAGAAGAATTCGGTCGCCTTGGCGACGAATTCCTTGCGCCGATCGTCGGGGGAAAGCCGCTTCTGCTTCGCGCGAGCGCGCTTTGCCGATGCTTTCTTTCTCATGGCTTGGACGCCGGGCCACCGTCAGTCCCAAGAAACCGCCCGTATCCACCACGAGCGAACAGCAGCGGTTCCTTCCGGTTGTATGCATAGGATTCGACNGCGCCAAGGAAGATGACATGATCGCCGCCATAATATCGGTTGGCGGCGCGGCATTGAAANTTNGCCACGCAGNCCGCAAGGAGCGGCGCTCCGCCGAGGCCCGGCGTCCATTCGACGNCGCCGAACTTGTCATCCGAAGACTTGGCAAACTTGCTTGCAAGCGCCTGTTGCGAGGCGCCAAGCACATTGACCGCGAAATGGCTNGCGTTCTGGAAGACGGTCAATGCTTGCGAAAACGTTCCCAGNCTCCAAAGCACCAAAGGCGGGTTCAACGACACCGAGGCGAATGAATTGCAGGTCAGCCCATAGGGTTTGCCGTCCGCCCCGGCGGCGGTGATGATCGTGACGCCCGTGGCATAAGTGCCGAGCGCCTTGCGGAAATCCCTGGGATCGATCGGCGAATGGTCGCTCGCCAGTTCGTTAGCCGGATCAGGATCGATCGGATGCTTCGGGGCGTCGGTCATCCCACCCGCCTCAAAGCGCCAGGTTTTCGGACGGCAGGCCAAGCGTAACCCGGCCGTAGTTGGTGCCCGCCGCGTCGAAATTGAACGCGAGGTGCGAATTGATGGCGTGGGCGTCGCGAAACTGCCGCTGCAACGCGGCGCTGGTAAACAGGGCTCGCGCACCGCTCGCCGCAAACAACAGTGACACGGCTTCCGTGCAAAGATTGACGGCGAAAGCACCATCGCGCCGCAATTTGGTCTTGGCGGCAATATCCGGAACGCAGCCGCGCCTCGCATCGGTCATCGCATCGATGCAGGTCGAGCGCATGATCAGGCGGGCCGCATCGATCTTGGCGGAAGCTTCCGCAATTTTGATCTGGGTGCTTTGGAGGTCACCGAGCTTGGTGCGGTTGTAGGTTGAAGCACGGTGACGGGCCACTTCGACATAATCGTCGAGACAGGCCTGCGCGTTTCCCAGCGCCACGCCCGAGAGCACATAGGGAAACAACGAAAACACCGGCAGCGCGTAAAGCGCATTCGGGTTGACAGCGCTCCCGGGAGTCGCACCGCCGGCGAGATCGTTCACTGCAACCGTCATCGGCTCGGCAACAAAGGCATCGTCGACTTCGACATCGTTCGATCCAGTCCCCCGCAATCCCGTCGCGTTCCACGTGTCCTTGATTTTGTAGTCACTTTTGTTAACCAGAAAGATGCGGTATTCAACTCCGTCGGCCTCATCTTCGGAGAAAACTACGCTGGCTAGCATATTCCATTCGCAGGAATCGACTCCCGACGAGAAAGGCCAGCTGCCCCGCAACACGTATCCGCCGTCCACCTTTCTGGCGCGACCGGCCGGAAAGATAAAGGACGAAGCAATCAGGGTATCGACGTCCTTGTTCCAGACCAGATCCTGAGCGCGTTTGTCGAACATCCCCAGCATCCAATGGTGACTGGCGAGATTGGCGAAATTCCAGGCCACCGACGCGTCCGCTGTTCCTATCGCATCGGCACAATCGACCAGCGCGATATAGTCGAATTCGGAGCCACCCACCCGCTTCGGCTGCACGATTCTGAACAGACCCGCTTCGTGCAAATCGCGCTCGGTCTCCGGCGGCAGACGCCGCAGTTCTTCGGTCCGGGCCGCACGATCGCGCAAGCCTGGAATGAGGGCTCGGGCGCGCGCAAGCATGGCGGCATAGGCGCGATCTTCCGGATCCGGCTCTGTGGGCGGGTTAGTGTTCGGTTTCCGGCCAGCACCTGCCATTTTGGCGTTCCTCGCTATCACGCCCCGTTGTGCGATTTTTTGATTCGGCCGATCGAAACTGGGAAAGGCAGCCGATCCCTCTTTAATTTCACGACGAAAGCTGCTTGACCGGTCGAAGCCATTTGATGATTGTTTATCGCGTGATCACTAATTAAGGCGCGGCGCGCGTTGCCCGTCAATCGAATTCGACAGCCAAGGAACAACTCTCATGGACAAGACCGTCGGAATTATCGGCCTTGGTATCATGGGGGGAGCGATCGCCCGCAACCTCGTCGAACGCGGATGGCACGTGATCGGGTTCGATACCGATGCCGCACGATGCGCCGAGCTCGCGACTGCCAACGTCGCGATTGCCGCCGATGCCGGCCAGGTTGCGCGTGACGCACCTATCGTCATGACCAGTCTTCCGAGCCCCGCAGCCGTCGAGCAGGTCGCGCGGGAAATCGCCGGTTCCGGACGGTCTCCGCGGATCGTGGTCGAGCTGTCCACGTTGACCATCGTCGACAAAATTCGCTTCGAAACCATCCTGAAAAAAGCCGGTCACATTGCGCTGGATTGTCCGCTGAGCGGCACCGGCGCGCAGGCGAAAAATCGCGATCTCATCGTGTATGCCAGCGGCGACAGCAACGCGATCGCGCAATGCATGACGTTGTTTTCCGACTTCGCCAGGCAAAGCGCCGATCTGGGTAAATACGGCAACGGCAGCCGGATGAAATTCGTCGCCAACCATTTGGTGGCGATTCATAATGTGGCCACAGCCGAGGCGATGATCCTTGCGGAACGGGCCGGCCTCGACCCAAAAATGGTAGTCGATATGGTCGGCCCGGGTGCCGGTGGGTCACGGATGTTTCAGATGCGCGCGCCGATGATGGTCGCAGGCACCTATCAGCCTGCGACCATGAAAGTCTCGACCTGGCAAAAGGACATGGCGGTCATCGCCGAGTTTGCCGAGGATGTCGGCTGTGCGACCCCGATGTTCACACTGACGCAGCCGGTCTACGCCGAAGCCATGGCTTTGGGACTGGGGGACCAGGACACGGCGGCGGTCTTCGAGGTGTTGAAGAAGACCAATATCAAGGCTCCGAAATGAGCCGCCCGCGCCCGTGATTAACCAGGTCGGTCGCGATACCGCACTGCATCAAAGGATACCGCGACTGCCGGCCGCCCCGCCATCCTTGGCATTGCCAAAATTTCGTTCGGCCTGAGTCGATGGCATGGTTATCACTTGATCATTTATGACTTCCGTCGGATAAATCACGCAATCAACAAAAGAACTGATGGTCCTGTTATAGCGTCCCCGGGGAGGATTTAATGACGATATCGCGACGGCAATTTGTCGGCAGTGTTGCCGGCGCGGGTATCGCCAGCATGGCGGCCCCCAACCTCCTCCATGCCCAGAACAGCGGCCCAATTCGCATCGGCATGCTGGCGGTCAAGACCGGCCCGCTCGCCTCAGGCGGTATCGACATGGAACTCGCCATAACGATGTTTCTGAAGGAACGCGACAACACCATTGCCGGCCGCAAGGTCGACCTGATCGTCGCCGACACCACCGGCGCGCCCGCGACCGCCCGCGCCAAGGCGCAGGAGTTGATCGAAAAGAATAACGTCCACTGCATCATTGGCCCGCTTGCCGCCTTCGAAGCGCTCGCGATCGCGGACTACCTTAACGAGAAGGAAATGCCGACGCTCGGGGTCGCCGCGGCAGAGGACATGACGCAGCGCCACCCGAGCCCTTGGTTTGTTCGCCTGACGTCAACCTCGGCTCAGTGCGCCTATCCACTTGCCGACTACGCCGCCAAAGATTTGAAGTACAAAAAGATAATTACCATCGCCGATGATTTCGCCTACGGACATGAAATGTGCGCCGGCTTCCAGCGCGTATTCGAGGACAATGGCGGTAAGGTCATCCAGAAGATCTTCACGCCGCTGACGACACCGGATTATGGCAGCTACGTCGCCCAGCTTAAGAGCGCCGATGCGATCTTCATGGGCTACGCCGGTTCGAATGGATTCCGCTTCCTCCGTCAATTCATCGAATATGGCCTGAAGGACAAGATGGCCGTGATCGGCGGCATGACGGCGCTCGATGAATCCGTGCTTCGGAACATGGGCGATGAAGCGCTGGGGATCGTAACCACCAGTTGGTATTCCGCGGAATTGGATAATCCGCTTAACAAGGCTTTCGCTGCGGCATTCCGCAACCAGTTCAAATACGACCCAGGCTATTATGCCGGTGGGACTTACGTCACGTGCGAAGTTCTGGAAGCTGCGCTAAAGACCGTGAAGGGCAATGCGGAAGACAAAAAAGCGCTGATGGCAGCGATCCGCGGCAACAACGTGGATACCGTGCGCGGCGTCGTCAAATTCGACGAATTCGGCAATGCGATTGGCGATGTTTACATTCGCAAGGTGACCAGGAAGGACGGGCGCCTGGTCAATTCAGTGATTAAGACCTACCCGAACGTCAGCCAGTTCTGGACCTATGACAAAACGGAATTTCTGAAGAATCCGGTCTATTCGCGCGACTATCCGCCGGCAAAAAATCTGGAGCAATAACCGCTTCCATCGCGGAGCATCGAAGCGCGCAACTTCCGACCAAGATCGACCGACGATGCAATTCTGGATCATTCAGGGTCTCAACAGCCTGTCGCTCGGCGGGCTGTTGTTTCTATTGTCGTCAGGATTCTCGCTGATCTTCGGCCTGATGAGGCTGGCAAACCTGACGCACGGCGCCTTCTTCATGCTCGGCGCTTATTTCGGAGCCACGGCGCTGCGCTCGTACAGCGGCTTGAATATCTGGGTGGCGGCTCTTGGCGCCGGGATCGCGGTCGCAGCGATCGGCGGTCTGTTCGAGCGGCTGGTGCTGACCCGGCTGAAGACCAATCCGCTCGGGCAGGTGCTTGTGACCCTCGGCATGTCCTTCATCATTTCCGACGCCTGCCTGATGCTGTGGGGGGGCGATCCAATTCCGGTCCCGACGCCGCAAAGCCTGCAATCTCCGACCAGGATATTTGGCTTCGTATTTCCGACCTATCGGCTGGTGCTGGTCGGATTCTCGATCGGCGCCGCGATCATGCTGTATGTGCTGCTGGAGCGGACGCGGCTCGGTGCGATGATCCGCGCCGGCGTCGACGACCGGCAGATGGCCCGCGCGGTTGGAATCCCCGTCTCTAATCTGTTTACGATTGTGTTTTGTCTGGGCGCCGGGATCGCCGGCGCGGGCGGCGTGCTGGGCGGCCCGGTCCTGTCCGCCTATCCCGGGCTTGATGCCGACATGCTGCCGCTGGCGCTGATCGTCGTGATTCTGGGGGGTATTGGAAGCCTGCTGGGTGCGTTTATCGGCAGCTTCATCATCGGGTTCATCTACACTTTCGGCACGGCGCTGTTTCCGGAACTGGCTTACTTCATCCTGTTCCTGCCGATGATCTTCGTCATCGCGTTCCGGCCCCAGGGCTTGTTTGGGCGCGTCGGCGCATGAAATGGATTGCCGCAGCGGCGCTGGCCGCCTTGCTTGCCCTGCTGCCGACCTTCGCGGGCGATTTCTACGTCAATCTCGGCAGCCAGGTTCTGATCGCCGCGATCTTCGCGCTCAGCCTCAACCTGCTGGTAGGCTATGGCGGGATGACATCGCTCGGACACGCCTCCTATCTCGGCGCCGCCGCCTACATCTCAGCGCTACTGACAAGCCGGTACGGACTTAGCCACGGACCGGCCGCGATCATGTCGATCGCGGGGACGATCGCGATGGCGGCGTTCTTCGGTATCATTGCACTGCGCGCCACCGGCCTGGGCTTTCTCATGATCACGCTGGCTTTATCACAGGTATTGTGGGGGCTGGCCTATCGCATGTCCGATGTGACCAACGGCGACAATGGTATCGCCGGCCTGACCCGCCCCATGCCGTTCGGCATTTCGCTCGACAGCCCCGCGTCGTTCTACTGGTTCGCGCTAATCGTGGCATTGTCTGCGTTTCTGTTGATGGCGATCTTCGTATCCTCGTCGTTCGGATCGTCATTGAAGGGAGTGCGCGATCAGCCGCGCCGGATGGCGGCGCTCGGCTTCAATCCCTGGATGATCCGCTGGATCACGTTCATCTATTCCGGTTTCTGGGGTGGCGTATCCGGATTGCTTTACGTCTATTACAACAAATACATCCACCCCAGTTCGCTCTCTACCACGAGTTCGGCGGAAGCCCTGCTCGGCGTTATCGCCGGCGGCTCGGGAACGCTCGGCGGCCCCGCCGTCGGCGCCGCGCTGGTGCTGCTGTTGAAGAATTACGCCTCGGCCTATATCGAACGATGGAACATGCTGCTGGGTCTGGTGTTCCTGTTCATCGTTCTGGTGATGCCGACCGGAATAGTGCCTGGCTTGAGTAAACTGGTGGCAGTCCTCCGCAGGGGGGCGCGATGACCCCGCCGACATCTGCCTTTGCACTTGAGGTTGTCAACCTGAAGAAGGCTTTTGGGGGCCTCGCGGTCACGCAAAACATCTCGCTCGCGATACGGCCGGGCGAGCGCCGCCTGATCATCGGACCGAACGGCGCCGGCAAGACCACACTGTTCAACCAGATCAGCGGCGACATGCGACCGAATTCGGGTGAGGTCAGGTTGTTCGGAACTAACGTGACGCAGTTCACGCCTTACAGGCGCGCGCATTTCGGACTGTCGCGAACCTACCAGATCATCACACTGTTTACAGGCGATACGCTCGAACACAATGTCACGCTCGGCCTGCTCGGGTTGCGGCCCTCGCGGTGGCAGACATGGTGGCCGTTGTCCCATTACACCGATCTGGCAACAGAAGCCCGTCGGACCCTCGATGCCGTCGGGCTTCTGCATCTGGCCGACTACCCGGTATCCGAGATCGCCTATGGTGAAAAGCGCCGGGTTGAGCTAGCGATGGCACTGGCGCAAAATCCGCGCGTGCTGTTGCTGGACGAGCCGCTGGCAGGTCTCTCCAACACGGAGCGATCCCAGGTGAAATCGCTGATTGCCTCGATCCCGCGGCAAACCACCGTGATCATGATCGAACATGACATGGATACCGCGCTTGACATTGCCGAAACCGTGACGCTGCTGAATTATGGCCGCGTGATCGTCGATGGCGACCGCGACGCGGTGATCGCGGACGAGCGGACTCGCGAGGTGTACCTTGGCGTCTGATGCGCTTAGTCTGACGAATGTGCATACGTTTTATGGCGACAGCCATATCCTTCACGGCGTCAGCTTTTCCTTGGCCCCGGGCGGCGTGCTGGCGCTGTTGGGACGCAACGGGGCGGGAAAGACAACCTGCATCTCGACCATCATCGGCTTTCTCAGGCCACGGGACGGCGATATCAGGCTATTTGGAGAGCCGATCGAAGGCCTCAGTCCCGAGCGCATCTCGCACCTCGGCATCGGCCTCGTGCCTCAGGGACGCCGCATTTTTTCGTCGCTTACGGTCCAGGAGAACCTTGTGGTCGCGCAGCAACGGGAGGCCACGACCGACACACCCTGGAATGTCGAACGAATCTACGAGATGTTTCCGCGGCTGCGCGAGCGCCATGGGCAGTTTGCCGGCACGCTCTCCGGTGGCGAACAGCAGATGCTGGCGATCGGACGTGCACTGATGGGCAATCCCCGGGTGCTTCTACTCGATGAACCCTCGGAGGGCCTGGCGCCGTTGATCGTCGCGGAGGTCGGTCGCACCATCCGACGCCTGAAGGAAGAAGGGCAGTCGATCGTTCTGGTCGAACAAAATCGCCAGCTGGCGCTTGACGTTGCGGATCATGCCGTAATCCTCAACACCGGACGCTGCGTGTTCGCTGGGCCGGCCGGCGACGTCCTGAACAATGAAGAGCTGATCGCGCAAAATCTGGGCGTGTTTCGTGCTCACTAGCCCAACCATCCACTCTCCAATTTGAGGTCAAACTATGAAAGTCGGCGTATGCGGAACTGGACGTATGGGATCGGCGATCGCACAGCGATTGATGTCGCTTGGACATGAGGTCGGGGTCTGGAATCGCAACTCAGCGAAGACAAAACCCCTTGTCGATGCCGGCGCGAAACTCTTCTCATCGCCAGCCGACCTGATCGACGGCTGCGAAGTCACTATCGTGATGCTGCTGAACGATGCCGCGACTGAAGCCGTCTACCGCGCCCCGAACGGCATTTTGAAAGGCCAGTTCGCCGGCAGGCTGTTGATCGACATGAGCACGGTGCGCCCGGACACCATGAAATCAGCAGGGACAGCGGCGCTACAACAGGGCGCTGCGTTCGTCGAATGCCCGGTGGGGGGAAGTACTGCTCCGGCAAAAGAAGGCAAGCTGCTGGGCCTGGTTGGAGGAACGAAGNCGGATGTTGCCAGGGCGATGCCGATTCTTGAACAATTGTGTCGCCGCATCGAACATGTCGGCGAACTTGGCGCGGGCTCGATGATGAAACTTGCGGTAAATCTGCCGTTATTGGTGTACTGGCAGGCGCTTGGCGAGGCCCTGACAATCTGCAAACCGCTCAACCTTCCGGCCGACCGGCTGATCGATATCTTGACCGACACTTCAGGCGCGCCGGCCGCCATGAAGGGGCGCGGACCGGTGATCGCCAAGGTATTGGGCGGAGCGCCACTGGGAGAAACCGCGTTTGGCCTCAACGCCGCCAAGAAGGATCTGGCCTGCGCGGTTCAATTCGGCGCGTCCATCGCTGCCGAGCTTCCGGTTACGGCAAGCGCTCTGGCCTGCTACGAGGAAGCCGAAGCAGCCGGCCTCGGCGATGCCGATGCAACGGCAGTTTCGATCCGCTGGACCCAACGCAAGAGCAAGTCGTAATCGCCCCTACCCTTCCTCACGCCCCGAACCACAACTTCAACAATAGAGTCCAATCAAATGATCGATCGCAAGAATCGCTATGGCCGCACCGCGGCCCGTATCCACGACGCCGATGGCCTCGCCCGGCGACCGTCATCCGCCACGATCGACATTCACGCCCATATCGTGGTTCCCCAAGCCGCCAAACTCGCGCAGCCACATGTCGACATCAGCCGGATTCCGCTGGCGCATTTTGCCGATGCCGCAACCAAGGAAATCAATACGCAGCAGGAGAACGACGTCAGAGAGGTCATGACCACGATCGATCGCCGCCTGTTCGATCTCGACAAGATGGGCATCGACATTCAGGTCGTGGCACCGGCGCCAGGCCAGTGCTATTATTCGATCGATCCAAAAATCGCCGAAGCCGCCCACCGCCTCGCGAATGACGGCGTGGTGGAATATTGCTCGCGCAAGCCCGACCGCTTCGTCGGGCTCGGCGTCGTGACCTTGCAGGAGCCGGAGATCGCGGTCCGCGAGCTCGATTACATCATGAGGGACCTGAAACTGAAGGGCGTCGAAATCCTGACCAATGTCGACGGCCAGGAGTTATCCGATCCCAAATTTCGCCCCTTCTTCGCCAAGGCCGAACAGCTCGGCGCATTCATCATGATGCACCCGAACGGCTTCACCCACGGCCAACGCCTGACCCATTTCTACTTCAACAACGTGCTCGGCAATCCACTCGACACAACGTTGGCACTACACAACCTGATCTTTTCGGGAACGCTGGCGCGCTTTCCAGATCTGAAGCTGATGGCGGTGCATGGCGGCGGTTACCTGCCGGGCTATTCGGGGCGAATCGATCATGCCTGGGGCGCGCGGCAGGATTGCCATGGCGAGTTGCCGTTACCGCCGACAACCTATCTACGCCAAGTCTATCTCGACACGGTGGTTTTCTCCTATCACCAGCTGGCCTATCTGATCGACGTCTTCGGCCCCGACCGAATCGTGATGGGCACCGACTATCCCTTCGATATGGCCGAATACAATCCAATCGGACACGTCGCCGGGGTTCAGGGAATGGATGAGGAAACGCTCGCCCAGATCGCCGGCGGGAACGCCGCGCGCGTGCTCGGCCTCGATGTCTAGCGTGTATCAGAGCGCTTTCGAGCGAAGTGGATACGGGTTCGCGTAAAGAAAACGCGTCAAAACAAGAGACGAGCGCCTCGGTTCTGATTTCAATCAGAACCGATCGGGCTCAGTGCGGGGCTGCCGTCTTGAAGCCCGGCTGCTCGAACGGATGGGATGTCGCGAAGGCTGGCATCGCAAAACAGCGGTCGGCCAGACGCGCCACCACGGGAAAGGCGCTCAGGTCCAGTTTGAGAAAATGCGCGCCCACGACCTGACCGGCGATGCAGATATCAGCCAACCCCGGCTCCGCGCCCAGCGCAAAGGGCGCCGGTGCGCGGCGCGCAAGCAGCCGCTCATAGGTCGCAAGCCCCTCCGTCGTCCAATGCTTGCCCCATTCCTCGATCACCTTGGCATCCGCACCGAAAGTCTTGGCGAGATGGTTGCGGACGCGCGGCACCACCAGCGGATGAGCGTCGGCAATCGTCATCAGCGCCAGCGAACGCGCATAGGCGCGCTCTTTTGGTTCTTGCGGTATCAGCTTCGGATTGGGCTGGATTTCGTCGAGATATTCGATGATCGCCATCGACTGAAAGATGGAATGGCCGTCATGGATAAAGGTGGGCACCACGCGCTCGGCGTTGACGGCTTCATAGCCTGGCTTGAATTGTTCGCCGGAAAGAATGTCGATCGGCGTTTCCTCGAACGGCAGGCCTTTGAGCCGCAGCGCCACCCGCACCCGAAATGAGGCAATCGACCGCCAAAAACCGTAAATCTGTATGCCCATCGGAAAGTCCCTTACCTGCCGCTCGTAGCGTTACTCGAATGAGGAAAACATCATAGCATCACTGAAGCTTACCGCCGATCCATAAGTCGGGAGTTGCCTCAGCGACACCACTTTACTCCACCATGTTGTGCTGCTGCCAACGCAGCAGGTGCGACTGCAGGCGTCGGATCATGGCCGACAGGACGACCCCCACCAGCATCAGCACGATCACTGCGACCATCATGCCTGAGGCTTCCCCGCGCGCCTCCGACTCGATGATCAGCCGGCCGATCCCGCGTTCCGCGCCGATGAATTCGCCGACGATCACACCGATCAGCGCAAAGGAAATCGCCGGCGAAAGCGAGGCGAAGACCCAAGCCATGGTCGAGGGGATTACTACGGTGCGGGTAATCTGCCACTCGCTGGCGCCAAGCAGTCGCGCCGCATTGATAAAGCCTTCGTCGATCGAACGCGCGCCCTCGAACGTATTGAAGAACACCAGGAACACCACCACGATCCACGAGGTGACAACCTTTGACGTGTCACCGATCCCAAATGCCAGCACGATGATTGGCGCCAGCGCGATTCTGGGAATCGAATTCACGGCCGTGATGAAGGGTTGAAAAATGGCGCTGAGCCGGTCGGAGCGGCCCAGGATCAGCCCGGCAGCGAAGCCGCTCGACACACCGGTCAGGAAACCGAAGAAAGTGTTCTTCAGCGTGACGGTGGCCGCCATCCACAGATTGTTATCGTTGTGCGTCATGCATTTGGCAAAATCGCCATTGAACCAGCCGTTAAAGGCGCCGAGCTTGGACTTGAGGCAGCTCAGGATGAGAAAGTGCTGGAATATTTCGGAAGGCTTTGAAACGAAATAGGGGTCAAGCAGATCAGGCACCAGCCAGGGAATGCTGGCATGCAAATCATATCCCCACTGCCAGATCGACAGCACCACGATGCAGATCAGCGTCTGCCAAAGCCACGTACTGACCGGCCAGTGCGCCCTCATGGGTGCCGGCCCTTGACAAACTCTTCGCCGAGCGAGTGCCAGATGTGCTGGAACAGCTCGGCGTAGCGCGGTGTCTCGCGTACCTTCACCGCGTCGCGCGGCCGCGCAAAGTCCACCTCGAACATGTCCTTGATCTGGCCCGGACGCGCGGAAAACAGGATGATACGGTCGGCCAATGTCAAGGCCTCGCCGAGGTCGTGGGTCACGAACAGGACCGTCTGCTGCTCGCGCTCCCAGATTCGGAGCAGCACGTCATGCATGTCGGTCTTGGTATGGGTGTCAAGCGCTCCGAATGGTTCGTCCATCAGCAAGATCTGCGGCTCGACCACCAGCGTTCGCATCAGCGCGGCGCGCTGGCGCATTCCGCCCGACAGCGCCGACGGGTAGGCGTGTTCGAAGCCTTTGAGGCCTGCCTGCGCCACACAGGCGGCAATGCGCGTCTTGCGCTCGGCGTCCGGGACTCTGGCCAATTGCAAGCCGTAACCGATATTGTCGGCGACGGTGCGCCAGGGAAACAGGGTGTCGCGCTGAAAGACGTAGCCGACGCCAGGCGTCGGATTGCCGGCAATTACCAGCGTCCCATCGATCAGAATCTGGCCGCTGGATGGCTTTATCAGAGTAGCGATCATGTTGAGGATGGTGCTCTTGCCGGAACCTGACGGCCCCAGCAAGGCAACAAATTCGCCGCGCCGGACATTGAAGGATACGTTTCGCACCGCTTCAATCGAAGTGCCAGCCAGCTGAAATGTTTTGCTCAGTTCCCTGACGTCGATACGTTGCACATCGGACGATTGACGCGGAGGCGTCGCGACCATGCGTCCCGCTTTCAAGCCGGATACGCCTTTCGCGCCGCTTCGATGAAGCTTGAGCTCACCAGATCGGCAATCGCAAGCGGCTTGATGCCGGTCATTTCCCGGAACCAGACCTTTTCGCCGCGCGCCCAGCCTGCCGTGTCAATGGTAGCGTCGTAGTCGGCGACTTTCTTCAGCGTCGTGATCTCGAGGATGTTGGCGCTCCGTGACGTGCTGCCGACGTAGGGCTCGATCGTTTCATAGATTTCCTCAGGCGAATGCGCCTTGATCCACTGGGTCGCGCGCCACAAGGCCGTGACGAAGGCCTGCATCTTGGGAGGATCCTTGTCGATCGTCGCTTGCAGGGTGAAATGGGCCGTTACCGGCACCTTGCCGCCGATATATTTGTTCCAAATCGTCTCGTCGGTACCGTCGAACAACAGGACGCCCCAACCCTGATCCATCGATTCGTTCAATAGCGACAGCGAGCTTACGAGCACGTCGACCTGTTTGGTCTTCAAGGACCCCAGCATGGTGTCGACATTGCCGGTGCCGATCCAGGTGACCTTATCGTCGAGCCCCATGGTCTCCATGTAGTAGGACGCCCACACATGGTTGGTGCCTCCCAGCGACGACACCGAGACGATCGGCTTACGGCCATCAGGCCGTTTCCAGGCCGTGAGCGCCTCCAGCGTGGCGATGCCCTGATCTTTGAGGTCCTTGCGGATGATGAACATTACCGAACTGCTTCTTGTATCGACCGGCATCAACACGCGCCCGGCTCGACCGTGATTGCTGAGCTGCATTGGATGGGTGATATCGCCGATACCGATGTCGCCCTGTGAAGAAGCGATGATCTCGCGCGTTTTGACGCCACTGCCACCCTGGATCAGCTTGCAGTCAAGCCCCGCTTCCTTGAAGTAGCCAACACGGTCGGCCACGAACTGGGTTTGGTAGACCGGGACCGCCACTGGATAGATCACCCGGCCGGTCTTGTCGTCGGCCCAGGCCCGGCCCGCTGTCATCGAGGCGCCGCCACAGGCGATAATCGTCAGCGCCGAACGTCTGGTGAAATGCCTGGCCATTACGCGTGCTCCCTCTCCTTGCTGGCGACCTGTTCCAGGGCGTTCAGGACCGCATCGCCCATTTGCGCGGTCGAAAGCTTTGTTGCGCCGGGTTCGGCGATATCGGCAGTGCGCGCGCCAGCAGCCAAGGCCGTGCCGACTGCCTTCTCCAACAAATCGGCATCGTCCGACCGGCCGAGCGTCATCCGAAGCATCATGGCAACGCTGAGGATAGAGCCGAGCGGATTGGCGATGCCCTTGCCCGCGATGTCAGGCGCGCTGCCATGGACCGGCTCGTAAAGCGCCTTGCGGCGGCCGAACTTGTCGACCGGACCCAGCGAGGCCGACGGCAACATGCCGAGCGAGCCCGACGCCATCGCCGCGCAATCGGAGAGGATGTCGCCAAAGATATTGCCGGTCACCATGACGTCGAACTGCGACGGCTGGCGGACGATCTGCATCGCCGCGTTATCGACATAAAGATGACTGAGCTCGACATCGGAAAATTCCACGGCATGCAGCGCGATGACTTCCTCGCGCCACAACACGCTGGTCTCCAGCACATTCGCCTTGTCGACCGAACAGACTCTCCCTTTGCGGGTGCGCGCCAATTCGAACGCGGTCCGCGCCACGCGACGGACCTGATTGGTGGTGTATTGCTCGGTATTGAAGCCGCGGCGCTGCCCGTCCACGAGCGTTTCGATGCCGCGCGGCTCGCCGAAATAGATGCCGCTGGTGAGTTCACGGATGATGACGAAGTCGACACCCCTGAGCACATCGGCCTTGAGCGGCGCCGAATCGGCCAGGGCCGGATTGGCAACGATTGGCCGCAGATTGGCATAAAGATCGTATTTGCTGCGCAGCGACAGCAGGCTGCCCGCCTTGCGCGCCGCGGGCGGAACTTCTTTTGTCTCCGGGCCGCCGGTGGCGCCCCAGAGGATCGCATCGGCTTCGTCCATCGCCTCGACGGTGTCCTGCGGCAATACCTTGCCGGTAGCGAGGTAGGGGATGAGACCATATTGCGCCTCGCGCAGGATCATCGGAACGTTTCGGCGCGTGGAAAACCAGTTGAGCACGCGATGCGACTGCGCTGTCACTTCCGGGCCGATGCCTTCGCCGCCGACCACGGCCACCTTGATCATGTTGGACGGATTACTCATGCCGATTTCCTTGCGAAGTGGATCCAAGGCCGGGTTGTGCGGTCAGCCGCTTGAAAGGCGCGGATTTCGTCGTCGCGCCGCAACGTCGATGCGACCTCATCGAGACCTTCGAGCAGGCCCGCGCGCCGGCGCGGATCGATCTCGAAACGATGCCGCTGTCCTGTTGGCGAGGTGATCGTCTGTTCCTCGAGGTCGACACCAATCCGTCCCGCCCCCTGCGTGAGTTCGATCTCCGCGGCAAGGCCATCAACAATCGCCTTGTCGACGACGATTGGAAGGATGCCGTTCTGAAAGCAATTGGCAAAGAAAATATCGCCGAATCCGGAGCCGATGACGGCACGGATACCCATCTCCTGCAGCGACCACACCGCCCCTTCACGGGAAGAGCCGCAACCAAAATTTGGACCGGTAACGAGGATTTCGGCCTGCCGATAAGGCTCCCGGTTCAGAATAAAATCCGGATTCTCCGAACCATCGGGCAGATAGCGCAGCGAGCCGAATGCCCATTTTCCGAGTGTGCCTCGAACGGAATTTCCAACCAGACGTTCGATGCGAATGATGACATCGGTATCGATGTTGCTGCGCATGATCGGCGCAGCAATCGCCGTCAGCTTGGTGAAGGGTTTGGGCATGCTAGCGCTCCATGGTCCGCACATCGGCGATGGTGCCCGATATTGCCGCTGCCGCTGCCGTGGCTGGACTCGCCAGGTGGGTGCGCGCCCGCGGCCCTTGGCGGCCGATGAAATTGCGATTGGAGGTCGAGACCGAGCGCTGACCGGGGGCCACGGTTTCGCCGTTGGCCGCCAGGCACATCGAGCATCCCGGCTCGCGCCATTCAAAACCTGCATCGACAAAGAGCCTATCGAGACCCTCGGCAACCGCGTCCCGCTTCACGGTTTCCGAACCCGGCACGACCCAGGCGCGTACGCCAGGCGCAACTTTGCGGCCACGCGCAACGGCCGCGGCAGCCCGCAAATCGCTCAACCGGCTATTGGTGCATGATCCGATGAAGACCCAGTCGACAGGAGTGCCGGCGATCGGCGCTCCGCCCTTGAGACCCATATAATCGAGCGCGGTCTCGATCGCGGCGCGGCGCGCCGGATCAGCAATCTCCCTGGGATCGGGGACATGACCATCGACGCCGATGACATGCTCCGGGCTGATGCCCCAGGTCACCTGCGGAATGATTTTCTGGACATCGATAAGAACTTCCTTGTCGAACACTGCATCAGGATCGCTCGGAAGTTCGCGCCAGGCTGTAACCGCCCGCTCCCACAATTCGCCTTGCGGAGCGTAGGCTCGCCCGCGGATATATTCGTAAGTCTTCTCATCCGGCGCGATCAGACCCATTTTGGCGCCGAGTTCGATCGAAAGATTACAGATGGTCAGCCGCCCTTCGACCGGCAGATCGCGGATCGCACTGCCGGCATATTCAACGGCATAGCCAGTGCCGCCGGCCGCGCCGACATGGCCGATCAGCTTGAGAATGAGATCCTTGGCGGTCACGCCGAGCGGCAGCCGGCCCTCGAAGCTTACCCGCATGGTTTTTGGCCGGCGCTGGATGATCGCTTGTGTCGCCAGGACATGCGTCAGTTCGCTCGATCCGATCCCAAAGGCCAGCGCCCCCAGCCCGCCATGGGTGCAGGTATGGCTGTCGCCGCAGACGATCAGGCATCCGGGTAGGCTGAGGCCGAGTTCAGGCCCGATAACGTGGACGATGCCTTGACCGGGCTCGTCGATATCGAACATCGCAATCCCGCTGGCTGCGGTCTCGACCCTGAGCGCCGCCAGCAGCTCCTGCCCGATCTTGATGGTTCCGGCCCGCCCGCGCGCGGTCGAAATGGCGTGGTCCGGTGTCGCGAACGTCAGCTCCGGATTGTGCACCGAAAGGTTACGGCTCTTGAGGTCGAGCAGGCCGCGCGAGCCGCCGAGATCGTGCAGCAGATGGCGGTCGACATGAAGCAGATCGGTATCGTCGCCCATTCGGGCGATGACGTGCTGGTCCCAGATCTTGGCCAGCAACGTACGGCCGGGCTTCCGCAATGGCCTGTCCTCCCTTTTGGCTTCTTCGACCGGCGGCGTCGGCCGCTAACCGCGTTTGGCGCGGTCTATATTCAGGCCTCAGCCTGCCCGTATCAAAGCACATCTCGGCGCCATCCGCCTAGAGCCTAAGCCGAATGCGGTCAAACGGGTCGCCGCGAGCTGATTGTCATTTGTCGTGCAATATCGCACCATCGAGCGGCTGAATCACCGAGCAAGACATGCCCCGACCCAAAAACGTCTTATGGATCATGTGCGATCAGCTTCGCTTTGATTATTTGGGTTGCACGGGGCATCCGACCCTGAAGACGCCGAATATCGACGCCATGGCGACGCGGGGGGTGCGTTTCTCAAACGCCTATGTGCAATCGCCGATTTGCGGTCCCTCCCGGATGTCGTTCTATACCGGCCGCTACATGCGCTCCCACGGCTCGCACTGGAACGGCTGGCCGCTGCGCGTCGGCGAACCGACGCTCGGCGACCATCTTCGGAAAATCGGCGTGCGCAATGTGCTGGTCGGCAAGACGCACATGACGCCGGACCTCGAAGGCCTGAAGATGCTGGGGATCGCGCCGGATTCGGTCATCGGCGTACACGTCGCCGAATGCGGCTTCGAGCCCTATGAACGCGATGACGGCTTGCATCCGACCGGCCGGCCTCGCCCAAGATATGACGCGTATTTGCGCGAGCGCGGATACGACGCCCCGAATCCGTGGGAGCAGTGGGCCAACTCCGGTGCAGAGGCGGATGGCACAGTTCAGAATGGCTGGTTGCTGATCCACGCCGACAAAGCGGCTCGCGTTGCCGAAGAGGATTCCGAAACGCCCTATATGACGCGCCGCGCCATGGATTTTATTGCGGAGGCGGAACAGGACGGCCGCCCGTGGTGCCTGCACCTTTCCTATATCAAGCCGCACTGGCCCTATATCGCGCCCGAACCTTATGCCAGCATGTATACCGCGCGTGATGTCAAACCGGCTGTTCGTTCCCAGCAGGAAAAACAGAGCGCTCATCCGGTTTTCGCCGCCTATATGGACATGCGCTACTCCCGGAACATGGCGCGCGACGAGGCCCGCGAAAAAGTCATCCCGACCTATATGGGCCTGATCAAGCAGATCGACGACCAGATGGGCGTGCTGATGCAGTTCCTGGAAGTACGCGGCCTGCTCGACACCACGATGATCGTATTCACCTCCGATCACGGCGATTATCTCGGCGATCACTGGATGGGAGAGAAGGATCTGTTCCACGATCAATCGGCCAAGATCCCGCTGATCGTGATTGATCCATCTGATGCAGCCGATCGAGCACGGGGAACGGTTTGCGATGCGCTGGTCGAGGCAATCGATCTGGTACCGACGTTCATCGAATATTTTGGCGGCAGGCCACCGGACCATATTCTCGAAGGGCGTTCGCTGACACCGTTCCTGCGGGGCGAGGCGCCGCCCGACTGGCGCAAGGTGGTGTTTTCTGAATACGACTATTGCATGCAGGATGTCCGGCTCAAGCTCAGCCAGCCAATCGAGCAATGCCGGCTGTTCATGGTGTTCGATGGACGCTGGAAATACGTCCACGCCTCCGGCTTCCGGCCGATGCTCTACGATCTTGCCGAAGACCCGAACGAACTGATTGACCGAGGCGAAGATTCCTCCTGCGCCGGTGTTATCGCGCGAATGCAGTCGGCCTTATTTGAATGGGCACTGCATCCCAAGGGCCATATCACTACGACTACAGAGAAGATCGCCGCTTATGCGAATCAACAGCTCCAGGTCAGAGGCGGAATTCTGATCGGAATCTGGGACGAGGCGGAACTGTCAGCGATCCGGCGAAGGATCGGTGTGCCGCAACTCAATACGTGATCTTGTAGCCGGTCGCCTTGACGATCGGCTGCCAGAGCGCGGTATCGGCCACCAACTCCTGAGTGAGGTCGTCCGGCGTTGACCCAACCGGTATCAGACCGATCGCCAGCAGCTTCTCGCGCACGTCAGGCTTGGCAAGCGAAGTGACGACCGCCGCGCTAAGTTGCCTTGCAAAGTCCTGCGGGCTGCCGGCCGGTAACCACATTCCGTACCAGCCATCAGCAACCAGATCGACGCCGCTCTCCCTGAGGGTAGGCACTTCAGGCAGGAACGGCGAGCGCTCGGCGCTGCTCACTGCCAGAATTTTGACCCCGCCAGCACGATGTTGCGGGATCGCGTCAGCGATTGTGGCAATGGCGAATGGCAGATGGCCGCCAATCAAATCATTGATAGCAGGCGCACTGCCGCGATAGGCCACGCGCGTCAAGGGAACGCCAAGCACTTGTTCCAGTTTCGATCCCGCGAAATGCGGAATGGTGCCGTTGCTCGGCACTCCAAATGTCGCCTTGCCTGGGTTGGCCTTGAGCCATGCAACAAATTGTTTGAAGTCCTTGGCGCCCACCGCGGAGCCCGCAACTACGCCGAACTCAAAACGCGCCAATAGCGAAACCGGAACGAAATCCTTATTCAGGTCGAAGCTCGGTTCGGTCTCCACCATCGGCAGCAGATACATGGTCGGCCCGGTGGTCACCAGGATGGTGGTTCCATCGGGGCTGGCATTCCTGACCCATTTGATGCCGATCAGTCCGTCTCCGCCGGTACGGTTTTCGACGATGATGGTCTGATCGAGCAGTTGGCCCGCATGTTGCGCGACGAGCCGGCAGAGCGCGTCGCCGCCGCCGCCGGCCGAGAACGGAAAGATCATCTTGATCAATGAACCAGACTCGCCGAATGCATCTCCCGTTATGGAGATCATCGACAGACCGGCGCATCCGGCCATGAAGCTTCGGCGATCCACTTTTGCCTCCCTCGTCAGATGTTTTGGCTTATTACATCAGACTGAGGCGAACAATTGAAACCCTACCATAGTTGCCGTTGCTTTCGGCATCCAGGGCAACCCAACTACTGCGTTGAACCCGCCTCCGCTTCTGAGCGACAAAAGGCCGTGTGCCGGCTCCGCCGGTGGATCGGCGTGCAAGGGCGGTATGGAAGAGCTTTTCGAATTTCTGTTCGGCGCCGGCGGGCGCATCAACCGGGCGAAGTACTGGCGCTCGGTTCTCATCTATGTCGGCGCAGGGATGATGACTGCTGTGATCCTGTTCACCGCCGCGGGCATCGCCGCGCCGCTCTTCATCCTGATGGTCGTCGTTGTCCTCATTCCCTGGCTGCTTTGGGGGGTCTCCTTCACCACCAGACGCCTGCATGACCGTGACAAGAGCGCGTGGTGGCTCGTGGTGTTTTATCTGGTGCCTGGCGTGCTCGGCCATTTAGCGGAAGCTGCACGGGTTGCGGGATCCGCAGGCACGACGCTGAACGGCATCCTGGCGCTGGCAAGTTTTTCCCTGACGATCTGGGGATTTGTAGAAGTCGGCTGCCTGCGCGGTACAAACGGTTTGAACACTTATGGCCCCGATCCGGTCGGGCAGCTTAAGCGGCAGGGTTGAACGGCGGCCATCCAAAAACGAAAAAAGCCCGGCGGCCGTCAGGCCACCGGGCGGATGTCGCAATCCCAGAGATATGTTAGGCGCTCACCGATCCTCTGCGAGGATACGGTTAAACATTAATTGACTTCGACCGTGGCTATCTTCCCAAAAACTCCCGCTTCGGCAAGCGCAGCAATGCGGGCATCGTCGTAGCCGAGTGTTTTGCGCAACACGTCGTTTGTATGCTGACTCAGCGTCGGCGCCGCGACGGGATCGATGGCCGGTGTCAGGCCGAGATAGAGCGGCGATTCGATATTGGGCACGGTGCCCGCCGCCGGATGCGGAATCTGGTTGACGCGATGGCGCTCGCGTACTTCCGGCGAGTTGAAGGCCTCCTCAACGGTACGAAGAAAACCAACGGGGATGTTGGCCGACTTCATTTTCGCGACCCAGTGTTCGCGAACGTCTTGGGCAAAGATCCCGGTCAGGATCGCCCGCAGCTTGTCCTTGTTGACCGATCGCGAACGCCGGTTGGCGAATTCACCGCTGGCGAGATCGGGCCGGCCGAGTACCTCGATGACGAGGCGGCGATACAGCCGGTCATTGGCACAGGCAATATAAAACGGCGCGTCGGAGGCCTCATAGAGGCCGACGGACGGAGATCCGTTTGGCGAATTGCCCTGGCGGCTCGGATTTACGCCGGTCATCAGATAGGCCATGCCGTAAAACTGGGTCATCGCCACGGCGATGTCGAACAGCACGACCTCGACATGCTGGCCGCGGCCCAGCCGGTCGCGGGCGAGCAGCGCCAGCAAGATGGCGTTGCAGGCTGACATGCCCGTAAGCATGTCGACCGTGGGTGGTCCGGTCCGAACCGGTGGCCCATCCGGAAAACCGTTTAGCGACATGAAACCGCTTTCGGCCTGCGTGATCGGATCGAACCCGGGACGCGATGCAAACGGCCCCTGGCGGCCATAGGCCGAAATCGAGCAATAAACGAGGCGCGGATTTTCCGGTGCGACCGACGCATAGTCGAGGCCATACTTCTTCATCACGCCGGAAGAGAAGTTTTCTACAACCACGTCCGCCCGCGCGATTAGTTCACGGGCGACCTCGCGCGCCTCGGGCTTGGTGAGATCGAGTGCGATGCCCCGCTTGTTGCGGTTCAAGCTGACAAAGGCGGCACTTTCGCCGCCGAGATCGGCGTGCTCATAGTGCCGCGTGTCGTCGCCGCCTTCCGGGTTCTCGATCTTGATGACTTCGGCGCCGAAATCGGCCAACGTTTGCGTGCAGGCTGGACCAGCGACGACCCGGGTGAAATCCACGACCAGCAGGCCGTCGAGCGCGGTGGGTCCGCCCCT
>JGI12635J15846_10000879_pt1 | contig 26174 bp, 22 predicted proteins | sample BlaSpr_A8_OM2_M2_FD_15846 | JGI IMG/M metagenome (IMG submission 15846) | reverse complement strand
GCTCGGTCACGATTTCTTCGGACGGGTCGACGAGTTCGGAGTTCGCGATCACAGGCCTGAGTCTGCCAGCCACTCTTGAATCCGGCCAAAGCCTACCTGTCACCATTCAGTTCACGCCCAACGCGTCGGGCGGAGCTTCCGGCCAAGTAGGCTTCACCAGCAACGCTGAGAACTCACCCACGGTGGAACAGGTGGCGGGCACGGGCGTAGCGCAAAGCTCGCACAACGTTTATCTCTCCTGGGAACCGGGCGGAGGCAGTCCGGTGGGATACAACATCTATCGCGGCACCGCGCAGGGCGGCCCGTATCAGATGGTTAATACCTCACTCGACGCTTCAACCAACTACACGGATTACACGGTTGTCTCCGGAGACACGTACTACTACGTTGCGACCGAGGTAAATGCTCAGGGTGAGGAAAGCGCCTATTCCAATGTGGCCGAAGCGGTGATTCCGTAATTTAGGACGAGAGGTCGGTTGAACGTCGAAGCGGTCAATCCATCGAATCACCAAGTCATTGAGGTATTCGATTCGAGTGATTCAATCATTCCGATTCAATTATTCCATTGATCGATGCGTTGACCGATGCGATACCCCGGCCGGCCTCGCCCCGAGCGTGGTCTATAATTCCAACTAGGGGTTTTCCCTAAAGCGATGCACCTTCCTTCCGTCCTGCTGTTGTTCGTCGGCGGCGAAATCGTTGATCTCGTCCTTCAGACTGGTCCGGTCGCCAAAACCGTTCTCTTCGTTCTCATCGCCTTTAGCGTGCTTTCCTGGGCCGTGATTCTATCCAAGTGGCGATTGGTCAGCCGTGCACGCACGCAAAGCGGCCGCTTCGTCCGCACCTTTCGCAAAGCACAGCGCTTGCAGGATATTGCTCCTGTCGCCGAACAGTTCCGTCCCAGCCCGCTGGTCGCAGTCTTTGAAGCCGCCGTGGTTGAGTTCAAGCGCCAGATGGGGACGACGGGCAGCGTTCACAATCCCGTTGCCGTCCAACGCGCGATGCAGATCGCGTCGTCCGAAGAGATCACGCGCCTCGAACGCAACGTCCCATGGCTCGCGATCACGGGAGCGGTTACGCCATTCATCGGACTGTTCGGAACGGTCTGGGGCATCATCGACGCCTTTCACGGATTAGGCACGGCGGGCGCCGCGACGTTGCGCGCGGTCGCTCCCGGAATCTCTGAAGCTCTCGTCACTACCGCCGCTGGCCTCGCCGCGGCCATACCCGCCGTGATTGCCTACAACCTGATCATTGGCTCCATCCGCGAAATGGCCTCGCGCAATGACGACTTCGCGCTCGAAATGCTCAACATGGTCGAGCGCCAAACGCAGACCGGGGAACGGTCGCAAATACCTGTCGGCGAGGCGCGCCGCTGATGGCTTTCACCTCTGCCAACGGACGCACCCAGACCGCGCTGGCTGACATCAACATCACGCCGCTCGTCGATGTCGTTCTCGTGCTCCTCATTATTTTCATGGTAACCGCGCCCGTGCTGCAGTCCGGGATTGAAGTCAACGTGCCGCACACGCGCACCGTCAAAGAGATCACCGAAGAGCGCCTGGTGATTAGCATCGACAAGTCGCAGAAAGTTTTTCTCGGCAACGACCCGATCAACATCAACCAGATCGGGGCGACCCTAAAGAAGAGGATCCGCGATCCACAGCACCAGGCGATTTACCTGCGCTCCGACGAAGATGTGCCCTTTGGGGCTTTCGCGACCGTCATGGACGCCATCAAGCAGGCGGGCATCAGCAACGTGAGCATCGTTACGCAGCCCATTGATGCCCATGGCGGCCGCTGATATTTACGACTTTCGACATGCACGACGCCGACATTTATTCTGAACACGCGCAGTTGCGCCGGCCTTTGGCCTGGTCGTTCGGGCTGCACGTCGCCTTCGCGGCCTTCGTTATCCTCTATGCAACGTTCATTCAAGGCTTCCGTGGTTCCGGGTGGGGCAGCGGAGGCACTGGGGACGCCATGGGAGCGACGCTCGTGAGCGCGGTTCCCTTGCCCGCCAACCCTACCCAGACAACGAATGTCCTGGCTACAGAATCCAAGGGTCTCGCGAAATCGCAGCCGGCGGTAGAGGAAAAGGAGCCGGAAGCGATTCCGATTCCCGACAAGAACACGAAGGTCAAGCCGAAACCGGTGACCAGCGCGACCAAAAGGAAAGCGGAACCCGAGGCGCCCGAAACGAATCAAATTCCGTATGGTGAAGGCGGTCCGGTCAATGGCCCTTACACCATGACTGCTGGCGGCACCAAAGGCGGTTTTGGCTTCACTGGAAGCGGCGGCGATTTCGGCAGCCGGTTTTCATGGTACGTCGAAGCGGTGCAGCGCAAAGTCACCGAGAATTGGCTGAAGTATGAAGTCGATCCGCGCATTTCGGAGTCGAAGCGGGTTTATCTGACGTTCGATATTGAGCGCAATGGGCGACCCACGAATGTTCAAGTCGAGCAGTCAAGCGGAGTGCCCTCGCTCGATCAGTCGGCGGTGCGCGCGCTTCAGCGCATCGATACCTTCGGCCCGTTGCCGTCGGATTATTCAGGAAGCAAAGTATCCGTAGAATTTTGGTTCGATTACAAAAGATAGTGCAGGGAGCGCAAACATTGAGCAACTCGGCTCGCCCGGTTCGTTATCACTTTTTTATCATCGTCGCCTTGCTGTCAGTCTTGGCGTCGGTCGCCTCCGCGCAAGATTGGATTCGCACCGGCACTGGCCTCGGCGTTGAGCGCGTGCGCCTGGCTGCGGCTGACTTCAAGGGTTCAAACTCCGACCCCAACAACGTCACCCTGCTCAAGACGTTCAATGACGTGTTGTGGAACGATCTCGATAACGCTGGAATCTTCGATCTTGTTTCGAAAAGCTTTTATCCCCTACAAGAGCCGGGTCAACCTTCCGAAATAAATTTCTCGGCGTGGAATTCCCCGCCGCCTAGCACCTCGATGCTCGCCTTCGGCAACCTTGGCGTGGCCGGAGGTAAGGTCACGGTGCAGGGATGGCTTTACGATGTAAAGAACGAAAAGTCCCCGCAAGTTCTCGGCAAACAGTACAACGACAACGCGACCGGCGACGCCGTGCGTGTCATCGCGCATCGTTTCGCCGACGAAATCATCTTTCGCCTCGGCGGAGGCGTGAACGGAATCGCCGAAACTAAAATTTATTTCGTCAGCGAGCGTACCGGCCACAAAGAAATCTGGATGATGGATTACGACGGCGCCAATCAGCAGCAACTCACGCACCTCGGCAGCATTTCGCTGTCGCCGCGCATCTCGCCTGACGGTTCGCGCCTCGCTTTCAGTTCGATCAACAAAGGCGGTTGGGAGATCATGATGTACTCCTTCGATCTCAACCGCGTCGTCGCTTTCCCGCGCTTTGGCGGTATGAATCTTTCACCTTCATGGTCGCCGGACGGCAAGATCGCGTTCTCTTCCTCGCGCAACGGCTACCCGAATATTTTTGTGGTCGACCCATCTGGAGGAAACTCGCATCGCCTCACGGAAGGCAAAGGGCCGGACGTTTCTCCAACCTGGAATCGTAAGACAGGATCGCAGATCGCATTCGTCAGCGGACGCACCGGCTTGCCGCAGATTTATACCATGGAATCGGATGGCACCAACTTGCAGCGCGTCACCGATCAGGGTTATGCCGTTTCGCCGAACTGGTCGCCGAACGGGCAATTTCTGACCTTTTCGTGGATGCGCAAGTACGGCGGCGGCGAGCCTGGTTCGAACGATCTTTATCTGATGGATATTGCCAGCAAGCAGTGGGTACAACTCACCCATGACGCCGGACGCAATGATTTTCCTTGCTGGTCGCCCGACGGGCGGCACATCGTGTTCCAATCCCATCGCAACGGTTCCGACCAAATCTTTAGCATGCTCGCGGACGGCACGAATGTGAAGCAACTGACCTTTAAGGGCGGCAACACGCAGCCCAACTGGAGTTGGAAGTAGATTAGTTTTTGTATCAGCGCTCGCCGCAGTTCGTTTCGTATCGCGGCGCAATGTGGTTCGTTTCGTATCGTGGTTCGTTTCATATCAGGGGCGCGTTCAGGCGTACCCCGGGGGCTAAATGATGAGCGCCTTCGGGCGCTGATAAGCGATTCGGTTTTAGTACGAGCACGATTTCTGCGGCTGGCCGAGAGTGCGCCCCGTCGTCAAGCTGCGAATCGTTTTACTGCACATTCCACGCCACCACGCGGGCGCACAGAAAAGAGGAACCAGTGAAGCACGCAAGCACAACGACAAAGACGATAACAAGAGGCGCTGCCCTTGTAATTATTCTGGCCATGTTCGTTTTCCTGGGCGCCTGCGCCAAGAAAGTCGCTCCGCCACCGCCGCCACCGCCGCCCGCTCCTAACGCTCCGACTGCCTCGCTTTCGGCCAACCCGAATACTGTCGACGCCGGTCAGCCGACCACATTGACCTGGCAGACCACCAACGCGACCGACGTCAGCATCGACGGCATCGGCCCCGTGGACATGAGCGGCTCGCGTCAGGTGACTCCGGTTGACTCCACTACCTATCATCTGGTCGCTAAGGGTACCGGTGGCACTCAGGATGCGACTGCGCGCGTCACTGTCAACCCCGCGCCAGCTCCGCCAGCTGCAGCGAATAACGCCACCGAAGAAGAACTCTTCGCGCAGAATGTGAAGGACATCTTCTTCGATTACGATAAGGGCGATATACGCGCATCCGAGCAAGGCTCGATTCAGGCCGATGCGCAGTTCCTGCAACAGCATCCCAACATCCACATCACGATCGAGGGACACTGCGACGAACGCGGCTCGACGGAATACAACCTGGCGCTCGGCACCAACCGTGCCGACTCCGTAAAGAACGCGCTGGTTCAGGCGGGAGTGAGCGGCGATCGCATCAAGACCATCACCATGGGTAAGGAAAAACCGTTCTGCACCGAGTCAAACGAAAGCTGCTGGCAGCAAAATCGCCGCGGCCATTTCGTCTACGAAAAATAAACGAGGAGGGGACGGACATTTTGTCCGTCCCTTTTTGACAGCTTTGGTTTTGAAAGGGCGGGGCTTTAGAGCCGCTGAGGGAATGCCCCACCCGCTGAACGTCCAGCGGCGTTTCGACATCCAATAGGATAACTATGAAATCCAATCGCATCGCGTTTGTCACTGCACTATTCCTGGTCGCCAGCATCGCTCCCGCCTACGGCGTCAACAAAGACATGATCGAACTGCAAACTCAGGTCCAACAGTTGCAGCAGCAGATGACTGCGATGAAGCAATCGTTTGACGAGCGCATGGGCGTGATGAAAAATCTGCTCGAGCAGAATACCGACGTCGCCAATAAAGTGACCGCCGCCATCAACGGCCTCGAAGCGGCGATCAGCAAACAGCAGCAGGATCGCGGCGCGCAGGTCGATCAGATCTCCGGGCAGATTCAGGCGCTGACCGACACCATGGACGAGCTTAAAGTTCGGCTCACCAAGCTCAGCAAGCAATTCGAAGACATGCAATCGGCGCAGCAGTCGATGGCCGCGCAGCAGGCCCAGGCGCAGCAACAGCAGCAGGCGATCGCGCAGGCGCCCGCGCCCGACGTACTCTACAACAACGCGTTGCGCGATTACAATGGCGGCAACAACGATCTCGCGACTCAGGAATTCAGCGACTACATCAAGTTTTATCCGAACACCGACTTGGCCGGGAACGCGTACTTTTATCTGGCGGAAATTCAGTACAAGGCCGGCGACTATCAAAAGGCAGTCGCGAATTACGACTTGGTGCTACAAAATTTCCCTAGCGGAAACAAAGCTGCCGCGGCACAGTTGAAAAAAGGATTTGCGCTCATCGAACTCGGCAAAGTGGACGAGGGCGCGCAAGAACTAAAACATGTCGTGCAGCGCTATCCCCGCACCAACGAGGCCTTGCAGGCGAAGGAGAAATTGAGAAAGCTCACCCCATCAACCCAAAAGGCCCACCAGTAAGGTTAGAGGTTAGATTGCAGGGGTAAGAGTAAGCTGTCGTCGCCTTACATCGCCTCGGTCGCAACCACCGGATCGACGCTAACTCCGCTCGGCCGCAGCGTGACCCAATCCGTCTGCACGCGATCCCATCCCTGAATCAAGAAGCCGTAGGAGTCAAAGAGCTGGCGAATCTGCGTCCGCTGCCAACCGGCAATCTCTTCCAGTATCGGAATCAGCGTGGCCAAAGCATTGTCGCTGAGCACGCTTCGTTTCGCGATCTGTGCCACCAGCTTCGATTCCGACACGGCGATGGTGAAGCCGTCGCGCCGGTTCACGTGCAGCATGACGTGAATATCCGAACTTCCGTCGCCCACGTAGACCACATGGTCCGCCGGAATATCGAGCTCTTTTTCCAGTTGCTCCAGCCGCGTGACTTTTCCATAACCGGCCGTAGCGCGCACCAGGCTCTCAATCTCGCCCGAGGCGCTGTACTTGAACTCCGTGCCAAAAATGTGATCCCGCGGCACGATTCCCTCCAGCGCTGACTGAATCACCTCCACCGGCGCCGCCGAGAGCACATAAAAATCAAAATGAAATCCGTCGATTCGGCGGTCGAGAATTTCGTAAATCTGCTTGATATTTTCTTTCAGGCGAATGCGCTTGCCCACTTCGATCAGGTCATCGCGCCGGACGCGCGAATGGAATTCCGGATCATGCAAGAGTAGATAAGAGAGTTCGGCGCCCTGCTGCACCAGGTTCAGCTTGGCCATGCCCTTGGCCTTGCGCTCGAATTCCTCAACAGAAATACCCAGTAATTCGGCGAGTACGTAACCCGAATCATTAAAAGTCAAGGTTTGATCAAAGTCGCTGGCAAATAAATAGTGCTTACGATATTTACTAGTCATGTCTTATTTTAGATTCGCGATAAGGTTAATGGACAATCAATTTTTCCTCTGCCAATCATTACAACAACATATGCGGACCTGCATTGCCTGCGGCTACGTTTGAGAGTAGCCTAACTCGGGGATGGATAACTCGCCGTCTCACTTAGAGATAAGGATCTGTGATGCCGGAAAAAAGTGTCAGTGACCATCTACGGAATGACGCCGATCGCGGCAAAGGTTCGAAAGAGCCGGACGAACGCGGCCAGAGCGGCAACAACTCCATGCAAGACCAGCTCGGCCATCGCAATCCCGATCCCATGCAAGACGGTGCCGACAGCGATTTCCCCGAGCCCGGCGACAGCCCCGAACATTCCTTCGAGGGCGAGTTGAAGAAGACCGACTAGTTGTGGTCTTGTCCTGCTAACCACCATCAAGGCCGAATCACTCGATAGCGTCAGCACCGGTACGCTCTGCGAAGATCTCCGCAGGTGCCCGCCGCAAGCCACGCTGACTTATGTGCTATAGAGTGCACGAGCTGACCGCGATGCGAGAAGTGGTACAGAAAGCCATGGTTGCCTAATGTGCTATAGAGATCTATACTCCGCTGGTCTGTAATTACGGACGACAGGATACCCCCATGAAGCACACCTTCTCGCAGCAAATGTGGCAGGCTTTGTCCGCCGGATTGTTCATCACCGTGCTCCTCGCCTACGGCACACCCAGCCTGGCTCGCGATCAAGCTCACGGCCGCGATCAGCAAAAAATTCTTGCCGGGTATTTCGAGGAGTGGAGCATTTACGCCGCGAACTACAACGTGGCCAATCTTCAAGCCAACGGTGTCGCCAATGACATCTCGCATCTTCTCTACGCCTTTGGCGATGTGGCGCCTACCAGCGGCGCACCCAACGCACAATGCCAACTGGCCGACACATGGGCCGATTACCAGGATCCCTATCTACCCAGCGTCAGTGCACAACCCTATACCGGACCGTTGTATGGTAACTTCGCCGCGCTTCTCCAGCTCAAGCGGCTTCACCCCAATCTTCGAATCATGATTTCACTGGGTGGCGCCTCGGCTGCGAACGCAGCCGGTTTCTCCTATGCCGCCAGCACTCCAGCGTTGCGCTCGCAATTGGCCGCTTCCTGTCTAGACCTGTTCATCAATGGCAACATCGCGCCAGGCATATCTGCCGCGGGCCTGTTTGATGGCATCGATATCGACTGGGAGTTTCCGAGCGCGTCCGATAAGCAGAATTTCACCCTCCTGCTGCAGGAGTTCCGCAGTCAACTCGACGTTCTCGCGAAAACCAACAAGCGCCCCTATCTCCTGAGCATCTTCGCGCCCGCCGGCTCACAAAACTATTCCAATATTGATCTCCCGGCGGTCGCCCGGCAACTCGATTTCCTCAACCTGCAGGGATATGACTTGAATGGAACTTGGGAGACTGTCACCAACCATGCCGCATCGCTTTTTGACTCGCGGCAAGATCCCAACTATGGTCAAGGTCTCTACGTCGAAGCCGTCGTCGAGGCCTATCTGACCGCAGGCGTGCCGGCTCGTCAGTTGGTGCTGGGCGTGCCCTTGTACGGCTATGGCTGGATCGGTGTTTCGGAAGCGAATAACGGCTTGTACCAGAGCTCGACCGGGCCAGCTCCGTCACCCGCAGGTGACAGTCTCGAAACTCCCGGAGTGGCCACCTTCCTTACGCTCGGAAGTTTGCCGGGATTCGGGCATTATTACGACCCGAAAAGAGTCGCGCAATGGATCTATGACCCTTCAACCCTAACCTTTTGGACTTTCGACGATCCCTCCATCGCGTGGTCGAAGGCGCTCTATGTCGACTTCCGTGTCCGCGGCGGACTTGGCGGGGCGGGTGTCTGGGCCTTCAAAGACGACGACGCCAATGGCACGATGGTAAAGACTCTGGCATCGGGTCTAGGGCGCCACTAAAACATATGACTGTGTAATAAGTCATACGCGTTATCAGTTAACCAATGGAGCGACGGGCGCCTCGCCCGTCACCGACGCCCGTCTCTCCATCGTAAAACTCGATTCAAGAACCGAGAAGCCTGCGTCCTCCCCGCCTCCCCGCACATCTCATAAGTTTTAGCTTCTGTATTTCAGTCGGCATTGCCAACAAAATTCATGAGGAAGAACGATGCCTAAGATGAAAGCAGTGCAAGTAAGTAAGCCCGGCGGCAATTTTGAAGTCGTCGAGAGAAACATTCCCGAACCCGCCCGCAATCAGGTCCGCATTAAAGTCGAAGCCTGCGGCATCTGTCACAGCGACGCGCTCGTGAAAGAAGGCTATTGGCCGGGCATCCAGTATCCCCGCGTTCCGGGGCACGAAATCGCCGGTCGCATCGACGCCATCGGCGCTGATGTCACCAACTGGAAGCCCGGCCAACGAGTGGGGGTTGGATGGCACGGCGGTCACGACTTTACCTGTAACTCGTGCCGACGCGGTGATTTCATCAACTGCCAAAACGAAAAGATTACGGCCATCAGCTTCGACGGCGGTTACCAGGAATATATGATTGCTCCCGCCGAGGCGGTCGCCGCGATCCCCGACGATCTGCCCGCGGCCGAAGCCGCGCCGCTGCTGTGCGCGGGAATCACGGTCTACAACTCGCTGCGCCATTCCGGCGCAACCTCGGGCGATCTGGTCGCGGTGCAAGGCATCGGCGGACTCGGGCATCTCGGCGTCCAATACGCGCGCCAGATGGGCTTTCGCACCTTCGCCATAGGGCGTGGCAAAGACAAAGAAGCGCTGGCACGAAAACTCGGCGCCTCGCACTATATCGATACTGGCGCCGGCGATCCCGCGAAAGAACTTCAGAAATTCGGCGGCGCTAAAGTGATTCTCGCCACCGCACCCGATTCGAAAGCCATCTCCTCAGTCATCGATGGATTGGCCGCCAACGGCAGACTGCTCGTAGTCGGGGCCAGCGGCGATTCGCTCTCGGTCACGCCCATTCAACTTATCCGTGGACGCAGCTCTCTCCAGGGCTGGGCCTCCGGAACCGCCCCCGATTCCGAAGACACCATGCAGTTCAGCGCGCTTTCCGGTGTCCGTCCCATGATCGAGAAGTATCCGCTGGAAAAAGCAGCCGAGGCCTATGATCAGATGATCAGCGGTCGCGCCCGCTTTCGCGTGGTGTTGACCATGTAACGGCTGGGTGGGGACGAGCGAGCATGGCCTCGTCCCCAATTGAGCCGTGATGCCCGTCGCAATCTAGCGCAACTCTTCCATGCACTTCGCCAGCACTTCCCTGCTCGGTCGCGTCACCGACTCTGGCAAAGTCGCCAGCGGCTGGTCGGTAACATTCAGCATGTCAATGAAGCTCGGCGCATGGGCGTTGATGTAGAAGACGCCCGTCAGCACCTCGCCTTTTTCATGCGATTCCATCAAGCGCTGCACCGCACGAATCTTATTCGTTGGATCGTACTCCTCCTCCAGCTTCTTCAAACGAAGATGCGATCCGTCATGCATCGTGACCTCGAGCGTCGTTCCCTGATCATAGTCGACATCGATCTCCTCAAATGAGGGCACAAAGCTCGCTTCGTTCAGAACCTCTTCGTGCGCCTGCACGTACTTATAAGATTTCGTCGAACCTTCGTGATCGTTGAACGTAACGCAGGGCGAAATCACATCCAGCATCACGGTGCCGCGATGAGCAATCGCCGCCTTAAGCATGGTATGAAGCTGTCGCTTGTCACCAGAAAACGACCTGGCCACAAACGTCGCTCCCAACTGAATCGCCAGCGTGCAGGTATCCACCGGAGGCAGATCGTTGGCGATGCCGCTCTTCAGCGTCGATCCCAGATCGGCCGTCGCCGAGAACTGGCCTTTCGTCAAACCGTAACAACCGTTGTCTTCGATGACATAGATGATCGGCAGATTACGCCGCATCAGATGAATAAACTGCCCCGCGCCAATCGAGACCGTGTCGCCGTCGCCCGTCACGCCCAGCGCCATCAGGTTCTTGTTCGCCAGTACGGCTCCTGTCGCCACCGATGGCATGCGCCCGTGCACTGAGTTGAAGCTGTGCGAGCGGTTCATGAAATACGCCGGGCTCTTCGACGCGCAGCCAATCCCGCTGAACTTGGCCACGCGTTCCGGCTGCACGCCCATCTCATACATCGCGTCAATAATGCGTTCGGAAACCGCATTGTGCCCGCAGCCCGCGCACAGCGTAGTCTTCCCGCCGCGATAGTCGACCACCTGCAATCCGATGCGATTCGTTTTCGGAGCAGGAGTCGGTGCCGGCGTATTTGTCGTCGTGGTCCCCATGTTACTTGCCCTCCATCATCATCAACTCGTCAGTTACAGAGCGCGCATCGATCGGCAATCCATGAATATGGCAAATCGATCGCAAACGCGGAATCAACTCCGCATTGATATCGAGCTTGAGCAGGCTGGCCATCTGCCCGTCGCGATTTTGTTCGACGACATATACCCGCTCGTGCTGTTCAATAAATTCGTGTACCTCGCGCGTAAAGGGATAGGAACGCAAGCGCAGATAGTCAGTCTCGAGCCCGTGCTCTTTCGCCAACTGATCGCGCGATTCGATGATCGCCCAGTGCGAACTGCCGAATGCAATAATGCCAACCTTCGCTTTGCCGCTGCCTGCCAGCTCTGGCCGCGGAACATACGACCGCGCGGTCTGAAACTTCTTATTGATGCGCTCCATGTTGCGTTCAAAATCATCCGGACGCTCGCTATATTGCGCTCGCTCATTGTGCCCACTGCCGCGCGCAAACCAGGCCGCCGCCGGATGATCCGTTCCGGGCAGCGTCCGATAGCCAATGCCGTCGCCATCCACATCCTTGTAGCGCGCAAATCCGCCCGCCTTAACAAGTTCTTCTCTGCTTAGCACCTTTCCCCGATCAATCGGCTTCTCTGGGTAAGAAAAAGGGTCCGACATCCAGTTGTTCATTCCGAGATCCAGGTCCGACATTACAAACACTGGCGTCTGAAAATGCTCGGCCAGATCAAAAGCATCCTGCGCCATGGTGAAACATTCGCTGACTGAGCATGGAAATAGCATGATGTGCTTGGTATCGCCATGACTGAGAAACGCAGTCGAGAGAATATCGCCCTGCGAGGTGCGCGTCGGCAAACCAGTCGATGGCCCGACGCGCTGGATGTCCCAGATCACCGCCGGAATTTCCACGTAATACGCCAGGCCGGTGAACTCCGCCATCAACGAAATCCCCGGACCGGCGGTAGCCGTCATGGAACGCGCGCCCGCCCACGCCGCGCCAATCACCATGCCCACGGCGGCCAATTCATCTTCCGCTTGCACGATCGCAAAGGTCGCCTTGCCGTCCGGGCCGACGCGATGCTCTTTCATGTATTCAATCATCGTTTCGACCAGCGACGACGACGGCGTGATCGGATACCACGTCACCACCGTGCAACCGGCAAACATGCATCCCATGGCCGCCGCCGAGTTGCCGTCGACAATGATCTTTCCTGCCGTCTTATTCATGCGCTCAATGTAAAACGGATCGCGCTTGGTAAGATTCGCTGCCGCATAATCATGCCCAACCTTGGCCGCCGCCAGGTTCAGGTTCGCAGCTTTGAGCTTGGTGGCAAACTGTTTGCGGATCGCTTTCTCGACCTCCGTATAATCAATCTCCAGCAACTGCGCCGCCACGCCAACGTAAATCATGTTTTTGATCAGCTTGCGCAGCTTGGCATCCGCACCCACCGTCGCCGCCAGCTTGTCGAAGGGCACGGAGTAATAAATCAAATCGTTGCGGACTTTATCCAGGGCCAGCGGCTCGTCGTAGAGCACCGCCGAGCCTGCCGAGAGCGTCTTCACATCATCCTGCGCAGTCTCGGAATTCATCGCGATGAGTAGGTCGATTTCTTTCTTGCGCGCGATGTATCCATCTTTATTGGCGCGGATTGTGAACCAGGTTGGCAGCCCCGCGATATTCGAGGGAAACAGATTTTTTCCCGAAATGGGGACGCCCATCTGGAAGATACTGCGCAAAAGAACGGTGTTGGAACTTTGCGACCCTGAGCCATTCACGGTAGCAACCTGAATGCTCATGTCATTGACAATGCGCTTTTGCCCCAATTGACCGTGTGCTTCATGGGGCAGGATATCGGTGGTGGCCATCCCTGTGCCTTTCTGGTCTGAACCCAGCAAAACAATTAACCGGGCCAACCCCGGCGGCCCGGAAGTTAAGCGGAGGCGAGTAAAAACCTTTCAGTATACGCCCGATTATACGCGCCCGCTGGAGCACAGAGTGACATCGAACCGCAATGAGCGCAGAGCCGGTCGCGCCCCGGCAGGCAAAGAATTTGACAGACTCTTGACGCATCCATGACATGAGCCGAGCCAGAACAACCTACCTTCGTCTTGCGGTGGTTCCAGGTCAGCTCGCACACTCACCGACAATCATGTCTGAAAAGACTGGAGTCAAGATCATGACAAAAGACAACCTCCTCCCACCTGAGTCGGCGGAAGCAACCGACTCTCAATCCCGGGCTCTAAACAACGGCGTCCCTCGCCGCTCCTTCCTCAAGGGGATAGGCGTGGCGGGCGCAGCCCTGACCGGCGGGTCATTGCTGGCCGCTGCTTCTGAGGTCAGCCAGACCAAAGGCATCATCACCTCGGGTGACGTGGCGCTGCTGCGGTTCGTGGCCGCGGCTGAGCTTATCGAAACTGACTTGTGGCAGCAATATGCAGAATTGGGCGGTCTCACCCCTGGCCAAGCGCCCGTTGAGACCGCTCCGTTCACACCGATGAACAACTATCAGGCTGCCTTCATGAGCCTGGATCCTGACGGCCCGCAGTACATCACCAGCAACACCACAGACGAGCAAAGCCATGCAAACTTTCTGAATGCCTATCTGATCTCGATCGGTGCCGAACCCGTGGATCTGGACGCGTTCCGAACTTTGCCCAGCAGTCAGGCGACCGGCGCGCAGAACATCGGGCGGCTCACCAACCTGATGAACCTCACCGTGGACACAAGTTGGTATACCCGTTATCGCAGCAGCAAAAATCCAGACTTCGGCGCAACTTTTCCGCAAGCCCTCGACCTGGTTAACGTAACCGCCATTCCCCGCACCAATGCCGACTTCAAGCCGAAGAACCACGTGCAAGCGATTGCCAACACGGCCGCCTTCCACTTTGGAACGATTGAGCAAGGCGGCAGCACTCTCTACTCCGCCTTTGCGCAGAAGGCCACCAATTTGGAGGTTCTCCGAATTCTGGTTAGCATTGGGGGAGATGAAGTAGCCCACTTCCTCGAATGGGTGGATTTCGCGGGAAATGGCGTGCAGCCGCCCGTCGCTCCGTTTACCGATCCGGTCTCTGGGCTGACGTTCCCGAACTTCGATAAAACGTGGATCCCGGCGATCCAAACCAACCTGATCTTCCCCGTTCCCTGCGAATTCATCAGCCCAAATCTGCCGGTTTGCGCGGTGATTCGCCCTACCGATCCAACCGGAATTGCTGGCGGAGTGGTCGACTTCTTGACGGCGATGAACCTTTTCGACGGCCAATCTCCGGAGTTCTTTAAAACTCTTGCCACTCTGGCCAAGCAAGCGGATGCGGCGCAACGCGGCGTCTAAAACCCTTCACGGCATGAGACGAACGGGCGCTGTGGCCTTCAATCGCAGCGCCCGCTTTCCACCATTTCACTGACGCTTCTCAACGGAATTGTCAGTTTGCGTTCAAGGAGCATTTATGTTCGAAGGACTATTTCAACCCATGCATCTGCTAATAATTTTCGGCATTGCGTTGCTCGTGTTCGGGCCGAAAAAGCTCCCGGAGCTCGGGAAAGGCATTGGAGACGGCATCCGCGGCTTCAAAACCGCTATCAAAGGCTCGGAAGAGCCGCCGGCAAAGAGCACGACAAAGAGCACGACGACCTGAGGAATCCGATCCATCCCTCGTCTGATTCGCGCGGGGCCCGGCCTTCCCTCTGATACAAGCATAAGGTGAGTGTCCCATCCTTCGCGCTTCCGGTGAATGGTGGGCGCCACTCTGCTAATACAACGGACACGCCAAAGCCTGACGGTGAAAGACCTGCGAACGTCCGATTCGTCACTCCCGTCGCGAAGCGCGACGCCGCTTCGGTGATAATAGAACGATGGGGCAAACCTGCAGCGTGGCTCTGCTCGGCTTTGGCACCGTCGGCAGTTCTGTCGCGAAAATTCTGTGTGAGCGGTTAAACACTCACCTCCGCCTGACTCACATCCTCAATCGCAACATAGAGCGAAAAAAGGTCGGCTGGATTCCGAACGTGCGCTGGACAGAGAACATCGACGACGTTCTATCCTCCGACGTAAATGTCGTGGTCGAGTTGATGGGAGGCCTCCAGCCCGCCGAAGACTGGATTCGGCGCACCCTCGCCGCGGGCAAATCGGTGGTCACTGCGAACAAGCAATTGATCGCTCGCTGCGGCCCTGAGTTGATCAACCTCGCGCGTCGGAACCAACAACAGATCCAGTTTGGCGCATCCGTGGCCGGAGGCGTGCCCGTAATTTCTGGATTGCAGGAAGGACTCGCCGGCGATGAATTGTTCAAAATTCGCGGCATTCTCAACGGCACCTGCAACTACATTCTCAGCCAGATCGAAGCCAATGGAAGTCCCTTCGCTGCGGCTTTGTGCGAGGCGCAGACACTAGGCTTCGCCGAAGCCGATCCTACGGAAGATATCGACGGACTCGACGCCCGCGCCAAGCTTGCCATCCTGGCGCGAGTTGGCCTCCACTGCAACGTCAAACTTGAAAGTATTGTGGCGCGATCGATTTCAGCAATTGATGCCGTCGACTTCGAATACGCGAAGCAACTCGGATGTACCATTCGCCAGATCTCATGGGCGGAGTTAAAAGAGGAGCAACTCTTTGCCGCAGTCCAGCCCGCGCTGGTCGAACTTACATCCCCTTTGGCGCGCGTGGAGGGCAGCCAAAATTTAGTCGTAGCGACCGGCAAGTATGGAGGAGAAACTGTTTTTGGAGGCCACGGAGCGGGCGGTCACCCGACAGCAGTCGCCGTAGTATCCGACATTCTAGCAATCGCTTCTTCCAAACAAGGCGCCATGTCGGCGGCGACGACGAGCCTCCCGACCAAACCAACCGAGATCACGCCCACTGTCACCGCCGACTTCACGGCCAAGCACTATCTCCGCTTTCTAGTAAAGGATCGTCCCGGCATCATCGCCAGTCTCGCCACCATTCTGTCCGAGTGCAACATCAACATCGACGCCGTCCTGCAAACACCAGGCTGCGCAAAATCGCACTTGCCCTTTCTGATTACTCTGGAGGAATGCAAGGCCTCGCTACTGGAACAGGCATTGCATCAAATCAACGCGCTCGATTTTATGGTGCAACCTTGTTTGCATCTGCCGATTCTGTAAACGATTTAGCGGGACACGTCATGCAAGGGAGTTGGCATCCCGCGCGCGGCGAGGGATCTGAAGTTTTGTCGGAGATCGTACAGGACTGCTCACTCTTACGCTTCAACCTGGAAGAACTGCGCCATATTGCGGAATTTTCTATAGCGAGTCTCGAGCAGTTCGCTCACCCCTAACTGCCTCACCGTCGCTAGATTTTGCTGCAGCGCCGCATCCAGCAATTCAGCTGCCTGCGCATGGTCCTTGTGCGCGCCTCCGGGTGGTTCGGGGATGATGCCATCGATGCAGCCGAGTTCGCTTAAATCTTTCGCGGTGATTTTCATCGCCTCCGCCGCCAAGTCCTTTTTGCTGGCGTCGCGCCACATGATCGACGCGCAGCCCTCCGGCGAAATCACTGAATAGACGGCGTTTTCCATCATGAGAACGCGATCCGCCACGGCAATCGCCAGCGCCCCGCCGCTGCCACCGACGCCAATCACCGTCGCGACGATCGGAACCTCCAGCCGCGCCATCTCCAGCAGGTTGCGCGCGATGGCTTCTCCTTGGCCGCGCTCCTCTGCGTGCAATCCAGGATAGGCGCCGTCGGTGTCGACAAAAGTAAAAATCGGACGCTTGAACTTCTCCGCAATCTTCATTACCCGTAGCGCCTTCCGATATCCTTCCGGATGGGGCATGCCGAAATTGCGGTAGACGCGCTGCTTGGCGTCGCGCGCCTTCTGCTGCCCGACGACAATCACTTCTTCACCGTGAAAGCGAGCCATCCCGCAAACAATGGCCGGATCGTCGCGAAAAGCGCGGTCGCCGCGAATCTCGCTCCAGTCTGTAAAAATGCGCTCGACATAATCGAGCGTGTAGGGCCGCTGTGGATGCCGCGCCAACTCCGTACGATCCCACGCGCTCTCCTGCGAAGCAATCTCCCGGCGCAGGTCGTCCACCCGGTCGTGCAGTTGCTGAATCTGCCGCAGCGTATCCGGTTTCTGCCCCTCTACCGCTTGTAGGCGCGTGATCTGCGCCTCGATTTTTTCCAGTTCCTGTTGCGCCTTCAATCCAGACTCCCTTTTGATGACGTTTCCGTTCTTGCGCGCGTGATACCGCTACACCATCGATAGTATAAATCCGTACGCCGTGCCCGCGACGGCGGCGTTTTGCTCGTTGTTGACCGCGGCACGGTCGAACTTTTCTGGCCGCGTTGTCTTCGCGCGTCTCAGCGGCCGCATTGATTTTCTTGCCCGATCAACTGATGACGCGAACACTACCGCGCCCACACAACTCTTCCACTCGGCCAAGAAAATTGCGATCCGGCATCACATTATAGCCTTCGGCTTCCATCACCACCATGAAATCGCCCTCGCGTTCCACGTCAAACAACACTTTCGCCTCGCCCTTTCGCTCGCGGCAAAGCGCGTAGAGCGCATCGACCGTGCCGTCCGTCGCGTTGTCGAGCGGAATGCGGATCCGCAAAGCCCTTGGCAATGGCACGCGCGCCTCGTCCAGCGGGATAATCTCATTCGCTGTGACTTTCGGATTCGCTCCTTCTTCGATGCGCACTCCGCCGCGAATCAGCACCGGAACTTCGAGCTTTACTTTCTCTGCGAGCTTTCTGTAGGCCTCGGGAAATACCAGCAACTCGACCTTGCCCGTCATATCTTCGAGCGAAGCCTGCGCCCACAACTCGCCCCGCCGTGACTTCGCCACCCGCAGCCCTGAAATCAATCCCGCAGTGCTGATGTTCTCGTCCTTGCCCGTGGACTTTTTCATCGAAGCAATATCTTCGGTGGAGAGCGCATTCAAGTCGGCCAGCTTTTCTTTGTACTTTTCCATCGGGTGCCCGGTAATGAAAAAGCCTAGAATTTCCTTCTCCGCCGCCAGCCGCGTATGTTCATCCCAGTCCGGCACGTTAGGAAGCGCTTCATTCGCCTGCTCGGCCGTCTCCTCCGCAAACACGCCAAACAGCCCGTGCTGTCCTGACTCCGCGTCGCGTTGCGCCTTTTGCGCGTGTTCGATCGCCGTATCCAAAGCCTTCATCAGCTGCGCCCGCCGGCCGAAACAATCCATCGCGCCGCTCTTAATCAACGATTCGAGCACGCGCTTGTTCAACAGACGCAGGTCGACTTCTTCGCAGAACTCAAAGAACGACTTGAAATATCGTCCCAGCTTTTTCCGCGCCGCTACAATCGACTCGATCGCGTTGCCGCCCACATTCTTCACCGCCGCCAGGCCGAACCGTATCGCTTGCCCGTGGGGCGTGAAATTCGCATCACTCACGTTGATATCAGGAGGCTCAACCGCAATCCCCATCTCGCGGCATTCGTTGATGTACTTGACGACACTGTCGGTATCGCCGGTAATCGAGGTCAGCAGCGCCGCCATAAAATCCAGCGGATGATGCGTCTTCAAATACGCCGTGTGATAGGCCAACAGCGCATACGCGGCCGAGTGCGACTTATTAAATCCGTATCCGGCAAACTGCGCCATCAGATCGAAAATCTTTTCGATCTTTTTCGGCGGGAGGCCATTCTTCGTTGCGCCTTGCACAAAGCGCTCGCGCTGCGCCGCCATTTCTTCCGGTTTTTTCTTTCCCATCGCGCGGCGCAGCAGGTCAGCTTCTCCCAGGGAGTAGCCCGCGAGCTTGTTGGCTGCTTGCATGACCTGTTCCTGATAGACGAAGACGCCGAGCGTCTCCTCCAGGATCTCTTTCAATTCGGGCAATTCGTATTCGATTTTGCGACGTCCGTGTTTGCGCTCGATGAAATCGTCGATCATCGCCATCGGGCCGGGACGATAGAGCGCGTTGAGCGCAGTCAGGTGTTCGATCGAGTTTGGCTGGTAACGCCGCAGCACATCCCGCATGCCGTGCGATTCAAACTGAAAAACGCCCGATGTCAATCCCCGATGGAACACTTTCTGATATGTTTCCTCGTCCTCCAGCGGGATCTCGTCGAGCGCGAGTTGCTGGCCTCGTTGGGCAATGAGCTTTAGCGTGTCGTCAAGGATGGTGAGCGTTGTCAGCCCGAGAAAATCCATCTTCAGCAAGCCCATCTTTTCGATGGCCACCATGTCGAAGGCGGTGACGATTTCGTCGTTCTTCGTCTTGTGGAGCGGAACTAACTCGATCAGGGGCCGCGGAGAAATCACCACCCCCGCCGCGTGTACGCCGGAATTGCGAACCAACCCTTCCAGCTTCAGCGCCGTGTCCAGCAACTGCCGTACCTGCGGATCCTTCTGATACGCCTCCTGCAAGGCCGCGGACTCCGTAAGCGCATCCTCGAGTTTGATATTGAGCGTGGTCGGCACCATTTTCGCGATGCGATCGACATCGCTATATGGCATGTCCATCGCGCGCCCAACATCTTTGATCGCAGCCTTGGCCGCCATCGTGCCGAACGTAATAATTTGGGCAACATTCTCCCGACCATATTTATGGGTGACATATTCAATCACTTCGCCACGCCGATTCATGCAGAAATCAATATCGATATCGGGCATGGAAATGCGTTCTGGGTTGAGAAATCGCTCGAACAACAGCTCATGCTGCAGAGGATCAATGTCCGTTATCCCCAGCGAATAGGCGACCGCGGAACCCGCCGCCGATCCCCGCCCCGGACCCACCGGAATACCCTGTTCGCGCGCATAGCGAATGAAATCCCAGACGATCAGAAAATATCCGGAAAATTTCATCTGCTGAATGATCGCGATCTCGCGTGCCAGCCGCTGCTCGTACTCGGCGAGCGAGTGCTTCAAACGCCCGTTCGTCGCCGCCGTGCGCAGATTCTCCATCCGGCGCGCGAATCCCTGTCGCGTAATGTGCTCGAAATAACTATCGAGAGTAAATCCGTCGGGAACATCAAAGTGCGGAAACGGGCTGGGAACCTTCTCCAGCCGCAGGTTGCAGCGCTCGGCAATATCCAGCGTGCGCGAAAGCACCACCGGAGAATTCTTGAACACGCGCATCATCTCGTCGCCGTTCTTGACGTAGAACTGCGTGCCCTCGAACTTCATCCGGTTGGTTTCTTGAATGGACTTTCCCGTCTGAATGCAGAGCATGACGTCCTGCGCGTGCGCATCGTCTTCGCAAAGATAGTGGCTGTCGTTGGTGGCAACCATCGGCAGCCCGATCTCCTTTTCCAGTCGGAACAAATCAGAGTGGATGCGGTGCTCCATCTCCAGTCCCTGATCCTGAATCTCGAGAAAGAAATTCTCTTTGCCGAAGAGATCGCGATAGAATCCGGCTGCCTCGCGCGCCGCGTCATACTTCCCTTCCGTCAGGCGCTCGGCCACTTCACCCTTCAGACATCCGGAAAGACCGATCAGTCCTCGCGAATGCTCGGCCAGAAACTTCTTGCTTACGCGCGGCTTGTAATAAAAGCCCTGCAACGACGCCTCCGACGTGATCTTCACCAGGTTGCGATAGCCCTCTTCGTTCTCGGCCAGCACCAGCAGATGGTTGTAAGTGTCGCCGTCGGGAGGAGTGCGCGTGATGACGTGATCGTCTTTCTTGCAGATGTAGAGCTCGCATCCGACAATCGGCTTGACTCCGGCCTTGTGCGCCGCGTTCACAAAATGAACTGCGCCAAAAATATTGCCGTGGTCGGTCATGGCCACCGCGGGCATGCCGAGTTCGCTAACGCGGTCGACCAGCTTCTCGACGTCGCAAGCGCCGTCGAGCAAAGAATAATCACTATGCAGATGCAGATGAACGAATTGATTTTTGCTCATGAAGGCAGCACTGAGCCGTTAGCTCCTGGCTTTTAGCTCGTAGCGGATCAATTTATTCTAACGGCTGGAAGGATTCACGCAATGCCTGAAAGTGGTGCAGTTTGGTTCAGCGCACGATCTGAATCGAGAGCGATGGCTCGGGCACCTGAAAATCAACACCGCGCTCGTCATTCTTTTTGATGGTCGCATCGAGATCAAGCTGCGCCAGCGGAATTTTCTTCGAGGCTTGATCGTTGAACACCCAGAGCGTTCCACCGGCGATGGCGTAGTTATGGACTTCCTCAACGTGCTGATCGCGGAAGACCAGGGCAGTCGCCGGTTCCAGATCTGACTTCGGATGATTGCGCGCTTCGACATCGGCTTGGAGCCGATCGATCTTTCCGTTCAGCGTCTGCACATCGCGCTGCAATCCGCTATTCGCAGCGTAGGGACCGGGATAAGCCTGGGCGCGATAAAAGCCGGCGTAAGAATCCTGATCATCGCTTGTATCCTGGGCGCCGTCCTGCGAATCGTAGGCGAGCGGATCATCCCACCAATCGCAATATCCATAGGGATAGCATCCCGCGTATCCATAATACGGATAGAAGCCGCGCCGTCCGTTGACGCCGCGATTGAAGAAGCGATTTCCTATTCGGACCCGATCGCCTGATCCGTGAGCAAACCCGCCGCCATGAAAAGCACGAGAAGAGGAAGCAGAAGCAAAGGAATGGGAAGCAGAACCACCATGCGAGGCGAAATGAGCACCCCCACCGCCCCCACCGTGCCGTTGCGCCAATGCGGGCAACGAAATCAAGATAAGGCCAAACGCCGCGATGGACCACCAGCGCCGCATGACCACATTATAGCGCGGATCCCAACCCGGATTTTAACGCAAATCGCGCAGACCGCCGACCCGACTTTATTTTCCCTTTTTCTTGCCCTTCTGCTTCTGTTTGCGGGCAGCTTTTACCTTGGGTTTAGCCGCTGCTTTCGGGGGTTTGGCCGGTTGCGCAGTCTTTTTCACCGCTGGAGCCTTGCTGGCCGGTGCCGGAGCAGCAGGCTTCGCGGCCGCTTCTGGTTTCTCCGCAACCGCCGCTTTTGTTCCAGCCTTGCCTGTTGGAGGGGCTAACGCCTGCGCCGGAGCAGTCGCGCCCGCCGCAGCCGCCGCAGCTCTTCCCTTCCCCTTCTTGCCCGCCTTACCTGTTTCGACCGGCGGAACTCCCGCTGCTGCGGCAGCCTTAGCTCCCCGTCCACGCTTCGCTGGAGGCGGCGGTGGTGGCGGAGGCGGTGGTGGCGCAAGCGGCTTCAAATATTTCAGCGTCTCCGTCCGCGAACGCAGCTTGCCATCCAGCAACAGCAAGAATACGTCGTTCGCAATCTTCGGATACTCGGGCATCTCTGGAGTGATGCGCAACTCGATCATTTCTGGCAACGGAATCTTCTGCTTCACTTGCCGCCACTTGGTAAAGAAATTCTTGATCTTCTGCGCCACTGCCTGCTGCCGCGCGGTGATCGCCAAAAACAAAATCATCTCCGGACGCGCCGACGACAACAGTTGCCACGTCCGCGATGGCGTGGCCGCTTCTTTACCGGTCAAACGCTTCGCCAAGGTATGCGCGTTCGCGTCCAGATCCTTCCACGCCTCAACCAGGTCTTTACGCGGAATCGCCCGCCGCAAATCAGAGATATCTTTATCGGCCAGCCGCTCAGTAAGAAAATGCAGCACCGCCGGCGCAACCTCGGGCGTGTAGCCGAGCTCGTTCATCTGCTGCCGCGTCTTCATCAGCGCGCCCAAGCCGGCCGTGTCCACCTTGGCCGTGCTCCAGTGCGGATTCAACACCTTCAGCCATCCCTCTTTTTCGTATGCCTTCAGAACTCCGAGCGCGTCATCCTCGTAGGCCAACTGCTCGATCTCATATCCAATGCTCGAGCTGCGTATGTATTCGATGTAATTATTTTCTTTGCCCGATTCGTAGCGCGCCTGCGTCCGCTCCTCGAGCGGCCAATGGAAGCGTGTGGTAAAACGGGTAGCGCGAATCATCCGCGACGGATCTTCGAGGAACGCGTAGTTGTGTAACACGCGTATAACTTTGGCCTCGATGTCGGCCACACCGTTAAATGGATCCATCAGCAGGCCGCGCGATCCTTCGTTTAGCGACAAGGCCATGGCGTTCACGGTGAAATCGCGACGCCGCAAATCGTCGATGATCGTTGCCGGAGCCATCTGCGGAGGCTTACCCGGTTTGTCATAGCGCTCGGAGCGCGCCATGGCGATCTCCGAGCGCACTCCGCCCGGCAGCGTCAACAGCAATGTGCGCGTCTCCGAGTCGGCGTCGCCGATCACCGCTCCCGCCCGCTCCAGATCTTTTTGCAGCTTGAGAGCGTTGCCCTGGACTATGAAATCGAGATCGCGGATCGGGAATCCCGTAATGATGTCGCGGATAGCGCCGCCGGTGAGATATAGATTCATCCCGGCCGCCTTGGCGGCGTCTAGGACAAGCGCGACAGCCTTTTGTTGATCCGGTGAAAGCCGGGTTTCCAGTGTATATATGTAATCGGCCATGCCTTCCTAGTCGCCTCGCGGGAGCCCATCCTGGGGCCTGATTGGGGCGTTTTGCACAGGTTTTCCACAGGGAGGCAGCCCACTCCCTGGCGAACAGCCTATTTGGCTCAATCTAACTCTATCTAGCCATTAGACTTATATCGCAGTCTTGTGATTCAGTAAACAAGAGAAAATAACACAAGGTTTACCGTTTGGCTACTGTCAAGCACTAACTGCCCGATTTCGTCGGGAAAGTGCGAGAATCCAATTGCATGTGTGGCGCGGGCGCCCTCGCCTGCGTAACTCTAATCTTGCCCAGGTGACAGCGCTTTATCGCGCTGTTGTTATCGGAATGTTTTAAAAACGAATGCCCTCGACACACAAGAAAGTAATCGTGCGCAAGCACGACCGCGACTCGATCAGCGGCTATGTCGCTCCCGCCAACTTTGTTGTCGACGGCAAACTGGAACTGCTCAATACCTCCGGACAGGTCGTAGCCATCGATCTGCGCGACATCAAAGCTGTCTATTTCGTCCGCGAGTTTTCTGACACCGACTTGATGCTGCGCAAAACCTTCACCACCCGTCCGCGGACCGAAGGCCTGTGGGTGCGCTTGAGATTCAAAGATAGCGAAGTGCTCGAAGGCATCTTGCCCAACGACCTGACGCAAAATCCAGCCGAAGGCTTTCTGATGAATCCGCCGGATCTCCGCTCGAACACGCAAAGAGTATTCGTTCCTAAAGAAGCCTTGGCCTCTGTAATCGTGTTAGCGGTAATAGGCGCCGGCAACCGGAGACGCAAAGGCGGCGCGCCAGACACCAGGCAGGTAACGTTGTTCGAGCAATAGGTCAGGCTCGCGTAAAGGCAGGCGCAATTTGCGTCGCCCACTTGCCCAGCCGAGCGCAGCGTAGCAAATTGTCGGCGGGTCCGCCCAACTTTGTCGTCGCTAAAAGATGACCGCAGCATCTCAAGGATGGGAATGCGTGAACGAAAATCAGCCATCCGCAAAGCTGCATCGATCGATTCCGCTGGAATCCTGGAATGTCTGCGTGCCGCCTTCGAAGCCTTCCGCAACAGCTATACTCCCGAGGCCTTTGTCGACACGGTATTAACACCCCAGACAATTCAACAGCGCTTCGCAAGAATGTGCCTTTTCGTCGCCGTCAGTGAGTCTGGCGAGATCGTGGGCACCATCGGTTGCCAGGTTGTCACTTCAGAAGTCGGTCAGGAAAAAGAAGGTCACATTCGGGGAATGGCAGTTCTCCCAAGGTGGCAAGGTTCGGGCGTAGCCACGCAGTTGCTGAGCGCCGTCGAGTCAGAGTTGCGCGATCAAGGGTGCTCCCGGATCAGCCTGGACACGACGCAGCCTCTGCAACAGGCCATGCGTTTTTACGAGAAAAACAGCTTCCAGCGTTCGGGAAGAGTAACCAGTTTTTTCGGTATGCCCCTATTCGAGTACGTTAAGCGGCTAGAGGACTGAAATTGGATTGCCCTTTCTTTCTTTTCCTGACGCCTGACACGCAAGACCGAACACCCTTCTGCTCTATTACAATTCCCCAGACTGCCATGAAACTATCCGACATTGCCGCTGCCTTAGACTCCCGCCTAGAAAACGCTTCTCCGGAGACCGAGATCACTGCCGTGGCCGGCATAGAGGAAGCCCTCCCCGGACAGCTAACTTTCGTCTCGAATCCCAAATACAACGCCGCTGCAAAAACAACAAAGGCCTCGGCCGTGATCGTGTCCGAGAACTTTCCCGCCATTAGCACCGGAATGCTGCGCAGCCAGAACCCGTATTTAGCCTGGGCGAAGGCAATCGAACTGTTCTACCACCCGCCAGCCTACGCCCCAGGAATCCACGCCACAGCGGTAGTGAGTCCGAAAGCGAAGCTGGGCAAGAACGCCCACATCGGGCCCTACGTAGTGATCGACGACGACGTAGTCATCGGGGACAATGCCGTCCTCTTAACCCATGTAGTCATCTATCGCGGAGTCAACATAGGCTACAACTTCTTTGCCCACGCCCACGCCGTAGTCAGAGAATTCTGCCAGCTAGGGAATAATGTCCTTCTGCAAAATGGAGTTGTCGTAGGTTGCGACGGTTTCGGATTCGCGAAAGACGACGGCAGAGATCACAGAAAAGCCCACTGGCACAAGATCGTCCAGTCCGGCAACGTAGTAATCGAGAGCGACGCCGAGATCCAGGCCAACACCTGCATCGACCGGGCCAGCATAGGCGAGACTCGCATCGGCCAAGGCGCAAAAATCGATAACCTAGTTCACATAGGCCACAGCTGCACCATCGGTCATGACACGCTGCTCTGCGCGCAGGTGGGCCTCGCGGGCACCACGGAGGTAGGCAACAACGTAGTCCTCGCCGGCCAGGTAGGCGTAAGCGGCCACGTCAAGATAGGTGACGGAGCGATCGCCATAGCCCAAAGCGGCATCCCACACGACGTAGCGCCCGGAGCCATGGTGAGCGGCACCCCAGCCATCGATCACCGCCTATGGCTAAAATGCTGCGCCGCCTACGCCAAGCTGCCGGAGATTGCCAAGGCGGTGAGAAAACTTTCCGCGCGTGATTGAGCGTCTCGACATTATTTGGAACCGCGCGCATCGTGTGGAGAGGACACTCCTGTCCGCTTGCCTTTGACTCCTTTTGTTCAACCTTGTTGTTCAACCTGTTGTTCAACCTTGACACCACCTAGTCTGGCGACTAGCTTCGTCGTGT
>JGI12635J15846_10000878_pt1 | contig 26208 bp, 22 predicted proteins | sample BlaSpr_A8_OM2_M2_FD_15846 | JGI IMG/M metagenome (IMG submission 15846) | reverse complement strand
GACGGGCGGTGAAAACGACGGCGCCGAACTCGCCGACATGACGCGACGGCTGTTGCTTTCGGCGGTGCTGGCGCTTCCGGTCGTCGTGCTGGAGATGGGGGCCCACGTGTTTGGCTTCGCGCCGCTTTCGCATGGAGCTTCAGCGCTCACGCAGCTTGCACTCACGACGCCGGTGGTGCTTTGGGGGGGATGGCCGTTCTTTGTGCGCGGCGCTCAATCGCTGCGGACCGGCCATCTCAACATGTTCACGCTGATCGCGCTCGGGACTGGCGCAGCCTACATCTACAGTATCGTCGCCGCCCTTGCGCCACAGCTTTTCCCGGCGCAATTCCGCGACATCCACGGCGGTGTCGCCGTCTACTTCGAAGCGGCCGCAGTCATCACCGTGCTGGTGCTGCTCGGCCAAGTGCTTGAGCTTCGCGCGCGCGCTGCCACGTCGGGAGCTATTCGTGCATTGCTCGAGCTCGCGCCGAAGACCGCGCGGCGTCTTTGGCAGGACGATAGCGACGAAGATGTGCCCCTGGACCAACTCGCGGTCGGCGATCGCCTTCGCGTTCGGCCCGGCGAGAAGATCCCGGCCGACGGGTCGGTCATTGACGGCCAATCGTCCGTCGATGAATCGCTTGTGACCGGCGAGTCGATGCTGGTTGCCAAGTCGCCGGGCGATGGCGTGATCGGCGGCACGCTCAATCAAAGCGGCGGCTTCATCATGCGCGCCGACAAGGTCGGCCGCGACACTCTGCTTGCGCAGATCGTGCAGATGGTCGCCGCGGCCCAGCGATCGCAGGCGCCGATCGCGCGGCTGGCCGATCGGGTCGCGTCCTGGTTCGTGCCACTGGTCATAGCGATCGCGGTTGCAGCCTTTGTCGTCTGGTCGGTCTTCGGGCCTGAACCCCGGATCACCTTCGCGCTCCTTGCGGCGGTGAGCGTCCTCATCATCGCCTGCCCGTGTGCGCTCGGTCTTGCCACGCCGGTATCGATCATGGTGGGCGTCGGCCGCGGCGCCCAAGCCGGCATTCTGATCAAGAATGCCGAAGCGCTGGAGCGGCTGGAGAAGGTCGATACGCTCGTTCTCGACAAAACCGGTACGCTGACCGATGGAAAACCGCGGCTCGTCGGCCTCGTCGCGGCCGAAGGCCGAAACGAGCAAGACGTGTTGCGGCTTTTGGCAAGCGTCGAGCGCGCAAGCGAGCATCCGCTCGCAGCAGCGATACTCTCCGCCGCCGCCGAACGCGGCCTCGATCTTGCGGAGGTTCGTGACTTTCATTCGACGCCCGGTGGAGGCATCACCGGCAATGCGGACGGTCACGAGGTGGCGCTTGGCAGCCAAAGCTTTCTCACAGAGCTTGGCGTTACCGCCGCATTGCCCCAAGAAGAAGCGGAGCGCCAGCGGGGCGACGGTTCGACAGTCATCTTCACCGCCATCGACGGCAAGTTTGCCGGGCTTCTGGCCATCGCCGATCCGATCAAGCCCAGCGCAGCCACTGCTTTGCGAATGCTCCGCAACGAGGGACTGCGGATTGTGATGCTGACCGGCGATAACCGGACAACCGCGGATGCCGTTGCGCGCCGCCTTGAGATCAGCCAAGTCGAAGCCGAAGTCCGGCCGGATCAAAAGAACCGTATTGTCCTGGAGCTGCGCCGGCAAGGCCGCGTGGTCGCCATGGCCGGCGATGGCGTCAACGACGCGCCGGCGCTCGCCGCCGCCGATGTCGGCATTGCGGTAGGCGCCGGCACAGACGTGGCGGTCGAGAGCGCCGGCATCACACTCGTCAGAGGCGATCTCCTCGGGATTGTGCGGGCGCGGCGGCTGGCGCGCGCGACCATGCGCAATATCCGGCAAAATCTGTTCTTTGCGTTCGTCTACAACGGCGCCGCGATCCCGATCGCCGCGGGTATTTTCTATCCGGCATTCGGCATCACGCTCTCGCCGATGATCGGCGCGGCGGCGATGGCTTTGTCGTCTGTGTGCGTAATTGGCAACGCGCTCCGTCTGCGCACAGTCGCGCTTGAGCCCTAACCCCAGCTCCGGCGCACCCGCGCGCCAAGATCAACCGGAGGATGCGAGGCTTTTGCCGATGCCTGTACGACCGCCGGCGGCCAAGCGCAGCATTCGAAGTGCTGCAACAGTGACGACGGAATAAAGCGGGTGCGCGACGCGTAGAGATGACGGTCGCCGTTCTTCTGCTGCGCATGTACGAAAAACCGCTGCGGCACCATCAAATGCAGGTGGTCTTTCGCGCGCGTCATCGCGACGTAAAGGAGCCGCCGCTCCTCTTCGATCTCGGCGCTGGTCCCGGTCGCGAGGTCGGAGGGAAGACAGCCGTCGACGGTGTTTAAAATAAAGACCGATTTCCATTCCTGCCCTTTGGCGGAATGGATGGTCGAAAGAATGAGATAATCGTCGTCAAGCAGCGGATCGCCAGCGCGGGCGCTGGTCGCTTCCGGCGGATCGAGCGTGAGCTCGGTCAAGAAGCGTTCCCGGCTCGGATAGGTCGAGGCGATTTGCACCAATTGCAACAAGTCCGGTTCACGCAAATGCGCATCTTCGTGAATGCGGTGCAAATGCGGCTCGTACCAGCGCGTCAGAAGGTCGAGCTCCGCCGGCCAGGGCGTCGTGCGGCCATGAACGGCGCGGACGGTTTCGACAAATGCCGGCCAATGCTCCGCCGTCGCGGCAGGCGGGTCCATCTCGTCCAACCCTCGGAGCCCGGAGTTGCCGACGTGCTCCAGGACGCGCGCCGCCGTCGCCGGGCCAGCGCCCGGCAACAACTGAACAACGCGGAAGCCCGCGATCCGATCGCGCGGATTTTCCGCCCAGCGCAAGAGCGCGAGTAAGTCCTTGACGTGGGCGGCCTCAAGGAATTTCAGCCCGCCGAATTTCACGAACGGAACGTGTCGCCGCGTAAGTTCGACCTCCAGCGGGCCGGAATGGTGAGACGCCCGGAATAAGACGGCTTGCGTCTTCAGCGCCAGCCCTTGTTCGCGCGCCTCAAGCACCTTCTCGACGATGTAACGCGCTTGATCGGCTTCGTCGCGAACACTGGTCAGTCGCGGTTTCTCCGCCGATTTTCGTTCCGACCACAAGTTCTTGGTGAACCTTTCCTGCGCCAGCCCGATCACGGCATTGGCGGCAGCCAGGATCGGCCGGGTGGAGCGGTAATTCTGCTCCAGCGTCACCATCTCCGCGCGTGGCGTAAATTGCGCCGGAAAATCGAGGATATTACGGACCGTCGCGGCACGGAACGAATAAATCGACTGTGCGTCGTCGCCGACCACCGTCAGCCCGGCTCCGTTGGGCCGGAGCGCCAGCAGCACCCTCCCCTGCAGTGCGTTAGTGTCCTGATACTCGTCGACCAGCACGTGGTCGAAGCGGCCGGCAATCTCCGCCGCTATCGCCGGCTCCTGCATCATATGCGCCCAATAGAGCAGGAGATCGTCGTAATCGAGCACCTGCTGACGCTGCTTGGCCTCGACGTAATGCGCAAACAGCTTCCGCAACTGCTCGGCCCACACCGCGCACCACGGAAAGGAACGGCTTAGAACGTCATCGAGCTGGTTCTCGCTGTTGACCACGCGCGAATAGATCGCAAGGCACGTGCTTTTTGCCGGGAAGCGCTTTTCCATCTTCGAATAGCCGAGGTCGTAGCGCACCAGATTGACGAGATCGGCCGAATCTTCGCGATCGTGGATGGTGAAAGCGGCCGCAAGGCCGATCGTTTCCGCGTACTCGCGCAACAGCCTGGCGCCAATGGCGTGGAACGTACCGGCCCACGACAGCGGCTCGCAAAAGGCTCCTGGGGTTCCACGGTTGAATTCGGACAGCAGCAAATCAACCCGTCGTGTCATCTCCGCCGCCGCGCGGCGGGAGAAGGTAAGAAGCATAATGCGGCGGGGATCAGCGCCTTGTTCGATCAGCCAAGCGACCCGATGGGCCAGTGTCGCCGTCTTGCCGGACCCGGCGCCGGCAATAATCAGGAGCGGCCCGGCATTGGCGGCCGGAAGGCCGCTGTATTCGACAGCGCGCCGCTGCTGCGGATTGAGTTTGTCCAGGTTTGCCAAGGGCAGACTTCGACTCGTCAAGACTTCGAATCATAAAGCGACCGAAGCCCGACTGAATCACGATTTGCGCTTCATCCGCAACGACCGGCGCAGAATGGCAATACGTAGCGATTTTTCCGCGGTTTAGAGGCCGTCGGCGGCAGCCTCAGTTTTCCGGCAGCGGAATGAATTCGGTTTCGTCGCCCGGGATTATTGCGAAGCGGCCGCTTTTCCACTCCTCCTTCGCCGCTTCGATCCGCTCTTTGCGCGAGGACACGAAATTCCACCACAGATAGCGCGGCCCTTCGAGCGCCGCGCCGCCGAGAAACATCAGCCGGGCCTGCTGCGTCGCCGTCACGGTGATACAATCGCCCGGACGAAAGATCAGAAGCCGCGGTCCCTCGAATTTGTCGCCGGCGATTTCGATTTCACCTTCGGTGACGTAGATCGCGCGCTCTTCGTGGTCGGCGTCAAGCGGCGCACTGGCACCGGGTTCGAGCAGGACTTCGGCATAGAACCATTCCGACACCATGCCGACCGGAGACCGCTGGCCGAAGGCCGACCCGGCGATGACGCGAGCGCGAATGCCCTGATCTTCGATGCCGGGAAGAACGGCAGCATCAAAATGCTCGAATAACGGCTGCATTTCTTCGTGCTGTTGCGGCAATGCGATCCAGCTTTGGATGCCGTACATGCCCCCGCCGGTGGTGCGGACCTCGCCCGGGGTGCGCTCGGAATGCGAGATACCGCGTCCCGCCGTCATCAGGTTCATGGCGCCGGGCGTGATCTCGAGCGCGTTGCCTTCGCTGTCGCGATGCATGATGCAGCCCTCGAACAGATAGGTGACGGTTGCGAGCCCGATGTGCGGATGCGGACGCACATCCATTCCCCGTCCCGCGACCAACTGGACCGGTCCCATTTGATCGAAGAAGATAAAGGGACCGACCATCTGGCGTTTGCCGTGCGGCAACGCCCGGCGCACGGAAAAACCATCGCCAAGATCGCGCACGCGCGGCACGACAATCAGCTCGAGCGCGTCGCAAGAGCGCTTGTCGCCGAGCACGGGATCCTTATCCGGCATCCAGCTCATGTTTGTGGCCTCCCGATCGCTTGCATGCCGCTCATTATATTACGCGGCCCGTCCGGCGCGCTGCTCGTTCACGCCGTCAATGTATGATAAAGGCACGCAAACCGCCAATGGCGACCGCTATTTAGGTGTCCTATCGGTGTCCATTTCACCGCCTTCGCTGACCGGCGTCGCCCTGCTTCTCGGCTTGAGCTTGTTTTTGGGCCTCGCCTTCGAGGATTTTTTCGCCCGCGGTGACCTGAAACGTCCCGGCGGCATTCGTACTTTCCCGATGCTCGCCTTCGCCGGCGGCATCCTCTACATCCTCGATCCGGTTCATCTCGTTCCTTTCACCGGCGGCCTGATCATCCTCGGCGCCTGGTTGGCGATTTTCTACTCCCGGCATGTCCAGGAAAAGGACGAAGAAGGCGAGCCGAATGTCGGGCTGGTCGTGCCCGCCCTCAACATTCACGCTTATCTTCTCGGCGCCATCGCTTTCGCCTTGCCGCCCTGGGTCGCGGTGACGTTTACCGTCGCCGCGGTGCTGTTGCTCACCGGACGAGACAGATTGCACGCCTTGGCGCGGCGCATTGAGGCCAAAGAGATCGTGACGGCCGGCCAATTCCTGATCCTGACCGGGATCGTGCTGCCGCTCTTGCCCAACACGCCGGTGACGACATTGACGAACATCACGCCGCGGCAGGCGTGGCTGGCATTGGTTGTCGTCGCCGCGCTGTCCTATGCGAGCTATCTGGCGCAACGCTACTGGGCGGCCGCCGCGCGGGGCNTGTGGATGGAAGCGCTNGGCGGGCTTTACTCCTCGACCGCAACAACGGTGGTTTTGGCGCGCGAAGCCAAAACCGGAGCGGTCACGCGCCACCACGCGCAAGCCGGCATTACGCTCGCCACCGCGATCATGTATTTGCGCATTCTCGTGGTGGTGGCGTTTTTCAACTTCGGTCTCGCGCGGGTGCTGGCGCCGTGGCTCTGCTGTCTTTCATTGGCCGGCTTGGTGATTTGCGCCGTACAATATCGCCTTGGCAAAGCTCCGCTCGCGGAAAAACAGGGCGAAGCCTCAAATACTCCGCGTTTCGCGGCAAACCCGCTCGAACTCGGTCCGGCGGTAATTTTCGCGGGTCTCTTTATCGTGGTGTCGCTGGTTTCGAACTGGGCGAAGACCGAGTTTGGAACGTCAGGTATTTATACGCTCGCCGCTATTGTCGGCGTCACCGACATCGACCCTTTTGTGCTTAATCTGGCGCAAGGCGGCACCGCGGGCCTGTCCGAGTCGGCGCTGGCGGCCGCAATCCTCATTGCCGCTTCCTCAAACAACGTCCTCAAAGCATTATACGCCGCGTTCTTTGCCGGCGGGCGCGCGACCGCGGCAAGCGCCATCATTCTGGTGTTGCTGGCCGCCGCCGGCGTCGTCTTTGCTTTGCTGCTTGCCGGACTTTAGTCGGGAGAGCGATTGCGACTAAGCGTCAGCGGATGACCTGATCGCTCTCCAACACCGGCGCGTCTATGGCGCACTTCTTGTCGGCCGCTGTCCGGCGCAAGACCTTTTCCTCGCCCACGGCTTTTTCATAGTTTGCTCGGTAAGACATCGCTCCGATCAAGGCACCACCGCCGCCCTCGCTCGCCTTGTCCGTCAGGTTGCGCAATTCGGTTTCGCGCGTTTGTAGCTCCTTCAAGCGATCCGTGAGCTGCTTGCAATGATAAGCGGAATATTGACCCGGATCGACAAGGTAGGTGTCGACGCTGGTCGAACACCCGGCCGCGCCGGCCAAAAACGTTGCCAGAAACACGTTCCGCGCAACCGCGCTTATAGCCATGAGAACGTCCAAGACTGTTACGATTGGTGGGCGATACCCCCGCCCTGAGATTCGCACGCTTGGTTGCAGTCGTCTGCGCCGCAAATAAGGCGAGCGCAACTTAGCCGCTTTTCTACAAGCCGGAAAAGCCATGGACTCGGTCATTGCCGAAAACCAGCGAATTGCGACTAAGATAGTTTGGTTACGTAGCGCGAAACTTTGATCACGAGGGCATAACCGATGAAGACGCATTTCGAGTTTGAACGAGCAAGCCTGGAGCTCAAAGGATCGGTCGCGCTTTTGAACATGAACGATCCGCAAGTGCTCAATGCCGTCTCGGCGGAGATGCTGCAAGGACTGTCCGAGGCGCTCGATACGCTCGCCGAGTCGGCGAGGAAGCCCCGCTGTCTGGTGCTGACGGGAGTTGGCCGCGCCTTCTCGACCGGCGCGAACTTGCAGGGCCGCGGCAGCAAAAACTTCACGCCGCGCGGCGCCGGGCGGACGCTCGAGACGCTATTTCACCCCTTCATGCGCCGGTTGCGCGATTTGCCCTACCCGATCGTGACGGCGGTCAACGGTCCGGCGGCCGGAGCCGGCATGAGCCTGGCGCTCATGGGCGATCTCATCCTTTGCGCTCGCTCGGCTTACTTTCTGCAGGCATTTCGGCGCATCGGCTTGGTGCCCGATTGCGGCTCGACCTGGCTGCTGCCGAGATTGATCGGCCGCGCCCGGGCGATCGAACTATCACTGCTCGGCGAGCGCTTGCCGGCGGAAACGGCGCTGGCGTGGGGACTCGTCAACCGCGTGTTCAACGACGAACAACTAATGAGCGAAGCGCTGCGCCTGGCGGGCGAACTCGCGGACGGCCCGACCGCGGCGCTCGGCTTCATTCGCCGCCTCTATTGGGAAAGTCCCGAGAATTCGTATGAGCAGCAGCTCGATCTCGAGTGCCGCATGCAGCGGCTTGCCGGTGCCACCGCGGATTTTCAGGAAGGCGTCAACGCCTTCCTGGAAAAGCGCCCCGCCCAATTCACCGGCGCTTAGGTTGCGCGAGCACGACACGCTTACGAGATTCAGGGGACTTTGCTGAGCAACAGACTCAGCTGATAGTTGAATTGGTTGACCGCGTTCGATCCGGCAACTTTCGCCGGTATGACCGTATTTGCGCCGCCATAGAGCACTTCGTCGGCCGCAGCCGCAATGATCAAACCGGAGAACAGTGCAATCAGAAATTGCCGCATCGCTCGATGAGTAAGCGCGATACCTCACCGAAAGATTAATCGGCTGGACCCGGGACAAAATATCCGGTTCGCGTTCGCCTCATTGCGGCGGCTTTTTGTCCTTGGAATCAGGTTTCGCTTTCGGATTGGGGTTGGGTGCCGTAACGATCTTTGGTGGCGGATTAGCGGTGCCGGCCGCGCCCTCCGGCAATTTTTCCCGCGGCTTCGGCGTTTCTGCCTTGTCGGCGGGAAGCTTGGCTTCGTCCCGCGGCGGCTTGTTGTTGTTCGGCACCACGGCATGACCGGTCGGCGGATTAGGCTCCGCTTCCTGTCTCAGTGTCTCTTTGGCTTTCGGCGTTTCTTCCCGCTCTACCGGCTTGTTACCGGTCGCACCAGGTCGCAACGGGTTGTTAGGATTAGGTTCCGCTTCGCGCTTCAACGTATCCTTGGCTTTCGGGGTGTCTTCCCGCTCCATCGGCTTGTTGCCGATGATGGCAGGTCGCATCGCGTTATTCGGTTTTTGCAGGCCTTCCTCGCCAGGCCTTACTTCGCGCGCGGCGACCACACCTTTACCGCTGAACTCCCCGGGCTTGGCGGTCGCCGCAATCGCCGGCCGACCGTGATTTTCAGACGCAAGCAAATCCTTGTTGGCGCCGGCGGTTCGCTCGTGTTGGATTTGCAGCGGGTTGGCGGCGACGTGCTGTTCTCGCGCAGCAGCTTCTTCCTCCGGCGTCGGCCGCACTCTGGTGCCACCCGAACCACCGTTGAAGCTGACACGTGGCCCATTGTTGATGGTGACGGTTTCCTCGTAGACGTTGGTGATGCGAACGCCGCCGAAATTATTGACCGTTTGATTGTAGGCAAATACCCCGTTGACCCAACGCCCGCCGAGATAACCAACACCGCCATAGCCGAAGCCATAATTGACTCCGCCGTAGAAGCCGACGTGGGGCCCCCAATAGCCGGCGTTCCACACATAAATTCCGTCTCGAAAGCCCCAATAGCCGGGCGTCCACAACAGCCCGGCGGCTGGCGGCTCGACCCAGGTCCCGGGAACCCAGAAGTAGCCGAGTGGACCGCCGCTCCAATATCCGGGCGTCCAGATGTAACCCTCGCCCGGGATCGGCGGCTCATCGTAGACCGGCAGTTCAGGGGGCGGACTGGCATTGCCGGTGCAGATCACCTGCGCGTTGGAACTTAGCGAAGTGCCTACGAGTCCCACCGACACCAACGCGATGAAACCAAAGCGCCGCAACGTCATGCCGCCATCTCCAATACTTTAGCTTGATGAATCGGCGGCACAGTCGCGGCAGATTCCCGCGAGATTGAGGCATGCCGGGAGCTAAATGAAGGCGCCGACTTCACTCGCCCCAAACTTCGCGCGTGATTTCCACCACGAGCGCGAGCTTCGCGAATTCCTGATCTTCCGTCAGCAAATTGCCCAGCGAAGTCGAAGCAAATCCGCATTGCGGCGAAAGCGCGAGCTGCTCAAGATCGATATATTTCGTGGCGGCATCAATGCGCCGTTTGATGTCATCCTTTTTCTCAAGCGCACCCTTCTTGCTCGTCAACAGCCCGAGCACGACCATTTTGCCTTTCGGCACGAACCGCAACGGCTCGAACGTGCCGGAGCGCTCGTCGTCGTATTCCAGAAAGAAACCATCGACGTCGAGCTCGTTAAAGACTGCCTCGGCTACCGGATCGTAACCGCCGGCGGCAACCCAGGCCGAACGATGATTGCCGCGGCAGGTGTGGACACAAAGCGTCACTCCCGGCGGCCGCTGCGCGAGCGAATCGTTCATCAGCCGGATATAGGTCTTGTACAGTTGATCTTGCATACCCGCGGACGGATTAAGCTTTTTCTGGAAAGACGGGTCGCTCAAGGTCGCAAACATCGTGTCGTCGATCTGCAGATAGGTGCAGCCGATGCGGCTCAACGCCCAAAGTTCCTCTTTGTAAACGTTGACAAGATCGGCCCAGAAATCCTCCGGCCGGCCATAAATGCTCTTGTCTTCAGTGGCGCCGAGCCCGTGCAGCATGCTGGGCGACGGAATGGACAGCTTCGGCGTCGCCTTGGTCGCGGATTCCAGGAACTTAAAGTCGTCGGCGAAGATCGGCTCGCGGAGGCAAAGCTTTCCGACAACCTTGGGCAGATCTATTTCGTTCTTGACCGAACCGGTCTCGTTGTAGAATGGCCTTAACTGGGTGCCCGCCGAAGTGACGCCGCCAATGCGGCAGATAAAGTCCATGTGCCAGGACCGGCGGCGGAACTCGCCGTCGGTGACGGCTTTGAGACCAACTTCCTCTTGACGTTTCACGGCGTGCCGAATGGCGTCGTCCTCAATACTGCGCAGTTGCGCGGCGGTAATTTCGCCCTTGTCGAATTTGCCGCGGGCGTCGAGCAGATGTTGGGGACGCAGCAGACTTCCCACCTGGTCCGCGCGAAACGGCGGCTTAGTTCGCTTCGACATTCACTGCTCCACGTATGGGGTTTTCGCTAACCGGCCGCGACGGCCCGTGACATCGCCCGTTCCTGGCTAGTAGTATTTTCAACGTGGAGTTTTGCTGTCTGTCCTGAGAGCTAAGGACATCAGCCGGTCGCCGTTTCTTCCAAACCAGTGATGCGGATACCGGAGCCGGAGACCTGGTACTTGCGATTGAAGAATATGAGCAGCGAGGTCAGCGCCTCGGCCGCCGCCGAGTTGCAAATCGGGCCGGCCTCGAGAGCGCGCAGTCCCATCCGCCTAATGAGTTCGCATGCCGTGACTCTGGCCTTCACGTCATCGCCGCAAACGAGAACGTCGCACTCCGCGTCCGCGTCGAGCTCGCGAAGCTTATGCGCGGCGACGTTTTGAAAAGCGGATACCACCCGCACCTTGTCGCCCAGCGTGTGCTGTATCTGGGCGACAGCCGAGCCGCCCGGCGGAAGTTGGACGTTGCTCACTTTTGGCGGCATCAAAGGCGCCGTTGCGTCGATCAGTATCTTGCCCTCGAGAGCGGCGGCGATTTCCTGCACGATCCGTTGTTGGGCGGCGTATGGCACCGTCAAGATCACGATATCGGACGCGTTTGCCGCCTCGGCGTTCCCCGAAAACGCGATCGCCTCGGCGCCGAGGAGTTTGTTGAGTTCCGCGGTCACGCGGACACCCTTCGCCGAGTCCCGCGTCCCGATAATCACGCGGTAGCCTACGTGGCCCAGACGCAGCGCAATGGCGCTGCCCTCGGCGCCGGTCCCGCCGACGACCGCGATGGTTGGAGATTGGCCTTCCATGATTGCTTCCCTCAAAATCGACGCCGGTATCGGCACAATGCGGGACGTTTAGGGCATCCACCGCGCCATGATAACAGCCGATGGGAGATATTTTGCGCCTGGAATTGCTTGGTCTGCCCTTACGATTATCGACAGCCGATGAACTAGACCCCAGCGCGGAATCCTTGCGCGGGCGACAGCGTCCTTTAGCCTTGTCGTGTCTTCAGCGCTAACTAAGCCCGCCATCACTGGCGACTAACAACGGGGTCATTATGGAACTGCATCTGCGAGGAAAATCGGCCGCGATCACTGGCGCGAGCAAGGGCATCGGGCTTGCCATTGCCGAAGAATTGGCGCGCGAGGGCGTCAACCTGACGCTCGCAGCGCGCAATCGCGACGAATTGCAACGAGCCGCCGGTGATCTTAGGTCTCGGTTCCAGATTGGCGTGGAGACGGAGGCGGTTGATCTGTCGAAGCGCGAGCAACGCGACGCATTTGCGCATCGATGTGAGGGTACAGATATCCTCATCAACAACGCAGGGGCGATCCCCGGCGGCACGCTCGATCAGGTGAGCGAAGACGCTTGGCGCGAAGCTTGGGACCTCAAGCTGTTCGGCTACATCGGCGTCACGCGCATTGTGTATCAGACGATGTGCGCGCGCCGCGCTGGCGTGATCGTCAATGTGGTCGGCGCTGGCGGCCAGATGACCAATGCCGGCTACATTTGCGGCGCACCGGCCAACGCGGCCTTGATAAATTTCACGCACGCTTTGGGCGGAGCGAGCATGCGTTACGGCGTGCGTGTCTGCGGCGTCAATCCTGGACCGGTCGACACGGAACGCATGTCCTATCTTCGCAAAATCGAAGAGGAAAAAGTCGCACCGCAAGATCGCGACGAGTGGCGCCGGCGCTTCTATCGCAACATGGCGTACGGACGGCCAGCGCGTCCCGACGAAATTTCAGGCGTCGTGGCCTTTCTCGCCTCGGATCGCGCCTCATACATTTCCGGGGCCATGCTGACGATCGACGGCGGCATAGTGCCGCGCGGCGGCGCGCCGGGCGATCCGGTCGGAGATACCGCGTGATGTGGCGTCACGCGGCGAAGGAGCGCCGCCGGGCACCAATTTCGCGCAGCCGCTGCTTCTGGCCGCTTGGTTGAAGGACTAGGCTTTCCGCCGCGAGCTTTTCGGCGGGCGCCGCCGGGGCGGCCCCGCTGGCTTCCGCGCGCACGTAAGGCGAGCGGACCTTGAGGATGCTGCCGAGGATCGCGAGAGTAGCCGCGGATGAGGCGGTCACGTCCGCCGTGGTATTGAGTCCGAGCGTGAAGAGCTTGCTGATCAGCAAGTCGCGTTCGACGGATTGCGGCAAGTCGAATTGTATGGCCAGGAACCTGTCGTGCTGCCGGACCACGCGACCGGGAACGAACCCCACTTCCCTGATGAACACCCGAGCGAGTTCACCGACCTGCGTGACGACTTCAGCGTCGGCGTCGACTGCGATCGCGACGCCCGACAACGAGATATCGCGAATAAAGCCGGTCGAAACTTCACCGCTTGCGCTGAATAAGCCGATCGCCTCGTCAAGCCTGAATCGCTCTTCCGACCGCCGCACCGGCGCCTGCAACGACAGCATGCACACGAGAAAAAGGACAACGATGTTGATGACGCCCCAAATCGCCAGGATCGGAAGCAGCAAGGCGTCATCTATTATCCGTATTTCCGGCATCGAGTTAACAACCAACCCGCCGAGCGTCAGAAAGATCAGAGTGGCGGCGGACCAGAAAATGCCGCGATCATAGTTCGAGCGCCTGGCGTCTTTGCCCTTGGGCGTGACTTTGAACGCATGGCCGAACGGTTTTATCAAGGTCAGCAGCACTGTCGGCAGGATTTTGAAAGCCTGGAAAGTGCCGAGCACCTGCGAGGCGAGTGGGAAATATTTTCCCGGGGCCAAGATTCGCATCCCCCCCATAAGCGCCAGGATCATCGGCACGATGTAATCGATAATGGAGGCCGAGGTAACGTTGACCAACGGCAACAGGCCGGTCCACAGGAAGACCAAGGGTGTGGCGATCGTCAACGCCGCAGTGCAGCTTTGCGACAGCCAATGCGACGGCAAAAACAGCAGCCGATGCATGAAGCCGAGGCGCGACCCAAGCGGGCCCTCCGACAAGAACAGGATTTGCGTGCCGCCGCGCGCCCAACGCTGCCGCTGCACAAAGAAAGCTTCGATGTTTTCCGGCGCCAGGCCGAAAGCAAGCCGCTCGCACAAATAGCGCGTCACATAGCCTTTCCGAAGCAGCACCAGGGTGAGCAGCATGTCCTCGGTGATCGAACCGGTCGGCAACGCGTCGCCGACGCTGCGCAGCGCCTCGCGTCGGGTGACCGAATTGGAGCCGCAGCAGAACGCGGCATCCCAGCCGTCGCGGCTGGGCATGATCGCTTCAAAGAAGAACCGCTGATCGTCCGGCAGCGTCTTGCGCAGCGCCAGATTAGTCTGCATCGGATCGCTGTTGTAGAAAGCATGCGGCGTCTGCACGATGCCGATTTTTGGATCGGCGAAGAAGCCCATCGTCCGCATCAGGAAATTTTGCTGCGGAATGAAATCGGCATCGAATATCGCAACGAACGGAGCGTTCGTTTTGGTGAGCGCGTGATTGATATTCCCCGCCTTGGCGTGGGCGTTGTTGGGTCGGGTGAGATAACCAACGCCTTTGTCGCGGCAGAATTCCTTCAGCCATGGACGACGGCCGTCGTCGAGCACCCAAACCTGGAAGTTCGGATAATCCAAACACAGCGCGCCGGTAATGGTCTTTTCCAGCACGTCCATCGGCTCGTTATAAGTCGGAATGTAGATATCGACGCTCGGCAATTCCGGCGGCGGCGTGGCGCGCAGGCGCGTCTCGTGGAGATCGGCTTCAGGCTTCCGGTCCGTACCGCGCAGGAACATCAGGTAAAGGATCACCGCGTCGCCGGTCGCGAACAGCTCCACGAGGTAAACGAACCAAACCCACACGACCTCGTACCAAGCGCCGCGCGCCGGCAACACGGTCACGAACAGCCGCCAGCTTTGGTAGCGCCCGACGATCAGCCAGACGGCGCAAAACACAAAGATGCGCGTCCAGGGACGGTCGATCGGTAATATCGGCCCGAGAGTGTAAATCGCGCCTGCGACGAATATGGTCGGCGCCAGTAGCTGGAAAATCGTGACCGTATCCGAGTCCACGTCAGCGGCCCGGCGCGGTATTCGCTGCCGTTTGCATGTGCGTCGCCCCGGTCAGCCAGTGCCATCCAACCTTGGCGAACTTGGCCATGTCGAAGAAGGGTCGCGGAAAGCGCACTTCGGCGAGCCGCCCGATGCCGCATAAATTCGTTCCGTCGCTACGGACATCGTCGGGCGGCAAAGACACCTCAACCGTAATGGTCGCGGGACCGGGACTTGGTATTTGCGCGGCGAACAGCCGATCGTCAGCGCGGGCCGCCGAGCCGCGGATTTGCCGCACACGACCCTCCCGCCATTCGTTGCCCCCGACCAGGCGGACGGCGGCAACATCACCCATCTTGATCTGCTCGAAATCGCGTTCCGGAAGGTCGACGGCGACGAAACGGTGTTCGCAATCGGCGAGGTCCAGGATGGTTTGGCCTTCGATGACCGCAGAACCCGGGCTTGCGGTTGTCGACCACACCACATGGCCCCCCGGCAGCGCCGGCCTATAATTATCCAGTTGCGCGATACGATCGCGCTCTGCCGAAATGTCCGCCGCGAGCTGTGTGGAACGCGCTGACTCTTGCAGCTCCTGGGTTTGCAACTCTTGCCGGCGGAGCATCAGATTCTCGCGCTGCTGCTGGGAATACGGGACGTCACTGATGCCGTTGCGGAGAAATACCCCGTTTTGCGCGGCTTCCAGCTCGGCCTTGATCCGATCGCCGCGTGCGGCTGCGACGGCGCACCGGGTCGCGGCGCCGCGCGCGGTAGCATGCGCTTCGGAGGAGCGAATGTCCGAAGCCAATCCCGATTCGGTCAATGTGTCCATGCGCAGACCAACATCGTCACGGTGCTTTAATTCCTCGATGCATCCGGCCCGTTCGGCTTCGGCCTCCATGCCCTCGTGAGAGATCAGATTAACAATGGCGTGCCGGTAAGTGTCGATCCGCTTGGCCAACTCCGCATCAAGCGACGCGATTTCGTTGAGGTGTTGTTGGGCGAGCTCGCCGGTTTTGTTCGCCAGCGCGAGTTGCAGCTGAAGTTCGAACAGATGACGCCGGTCGGGCGACAAAGCTTCGATCAGATTCACCGATCTGGTGTTGCTTATGAAATCGCCTTGCCGGGGCAATGCATTGGTGAGGCGGCCGGCGAATGGCGCGCTGACCCGCACCAGCTCAGAGTTAACGAACGCGGAAGCGGCGACCCGATGGGTGACGTAGGGCAAAAAAGCCCAGCCCGCCGTTCCGATGAGCAAGATGGCCAGTGCCAGCCGCGCGAATCGCTTGCGGATAAGCCGTTCTGCGAACACCACCCACGCCCTGTCCAACCGTGCGCCCGACGGCGCATGAGTAGCGAGGTTTGGTGAGTCCCTGATTAAAGTTGATGGTTAACAATCCGCAACCATTAGGGAAAGCAGGCGCTTTAGAGGCCCCAATTGCCGGCCCGAACATGGCGCTAAAGTGAAGCGATCCTTCAGGAAGCCAGCGACCGCTCGGCATGGAGGTTGCTCAACAGGGCAACAAGCTCGTTGGTCCGGGAAATACCGAGCTTCTGGTAGGCCCTTTGCCGATAGGTAATGACGCTCGTTCGCTTGATGTCGAGATCAAGCGACGTTCCTTCGATGGTCTTGCCGGCCACCGCGCGGGCGCACACCTCGCACTCGCGCGCGCTGAGCTCCGGTGAACGCAGCTTGAGCAGACGCTCAATGCCGTCGACGTTCAGGTGCCGCGGAAAGCTCGTTTGCCGATCGACCAGCATCTCGTGCTTTCGCGCTGTCGCCAGGAGCAGCTTGGCGAGCGCCGCGAAATGATTCATCTCGAGCGCGGAAAACGAGGCCTTGCGCGGACCGCGAAATATGCTCAGCTGATACAAATCGAGCCCGACCCACGAAAATAAACTCACGCGTTCCTGGACGTGGGTCAGCTCGAAACAGTGCCGATACTGCGGGTCCTCGATGTCATCGATCGCCAGTTTCGTCAGCGTTGGCGCCGAAAGGCGCGTGCGGGCGACCTTCACCGACGGGTCGACGCTGTAACAGTGCCCGACGAAGCGCTCGCAATTTTCCTTCGCCGCCGCCTTGTCGCGCTTGCTCGCCGTCGCCACGCATTTCAACGGGCTGCCGGAGCGGAAACGAAACAGCGCCCAATGCTCGGCGTTGAGCGCTCGTTCCAGCATGGCGAAGCAGACATCGCCATAGGAGTCGGTGCCGATGGAATTTACCACCTCGCAGGCGTCGCGCGTGCCAAGGTTCAAACGCTCGTCGGAACCCGCCGCAGAAACGACGATCATCGGCGCCCTCCTCCCACCTGCCACCCGGCCAGTTTATTGGCTTCTGGGCCAACGTGAACAACCAAGGCAGCGATAGCATATTTCCGCCACCGGCTTACGGCAGAAAGCCCACCAAGAGGCAAACGACCGCCCAAAACACCATGTATTCGATGCCCGGATGCTGCCACCGCCACATCAGGGCATGGTTGCGAGCGATGGCGTAAGCAGCGCCGAAGAGCACAGTCGCAGCCACAACCGCGGCAAGGCGCGGATAAAGGCCCGAAATCAACCCGAATGCCGCGATAAGCTCCATCACAGTCGTCAGTACAACAAACGGACGCGGCGGCCGAAAGCCCACTTTGTCGAACAGGACCGAAGCGCGGTCGATATTGCGTAATTTCGCAATCGTGTGCGGCAGGAAGAACGCGCCGCAAACAATGCGCACGGCACTTCTTGCGTCGAGCACAAAATCGAAAGGCAGAGCCGTCATTGCTCAGTGCGATTTTAACGCGGCAGCAAGGAAACTGGCGTCGAGGACGGCTTTCGCGTCGGCCACAAGCTGCGCGTCGGCTAGCCCAGCCTTCTGCATAAGCTCGAGCGATTTGGCAAAGGCCGCGTCGGGAATGGAAAGCTCCGGCGAAAAAACCCGCATCTGCCGCATATAGTCCAGGGCTTGCCGGCCGTATTTGCCCTCGGCTTGGGTCAGTTCTTTGGTCAATGCCAAAAGCGTTTCGTCGTTGGCGGGATCGTAGACCCAACGCGTGCCCTCCGTTACGGCGCTAAGAAAAGCAACGATCTGGTCACGGCGCTTTTCGGCCGCCGTGCGATCGACGATGAGGCCGGTGAAGACGATCTCCGGTATGTAGTCAGTCACCTCACCCAGATTAGTGTAGCCGGCATCCTCGGCGACAAAGTTCAGCGGAATAAGCTGGACCGCGGCGTCAATCGTTCCTTCCTGCAGCGCTTTCCAGCGCGCCGGGTGAACGCCGACGACGGCAAACTCATAGTCGCCCGGATAATTCAGGCCGTGCTGCCGCAGCACTTCCATGGTGTAGAGCGCCGTGCCTTCGGTGAGCGACGAGGTGCCAAGGCGCGCCCCGCGCAACTCCTCGATCCGGCGAATGCGCGGATTGGCGATCAGCGAGAGCGGCAACCGGTTCACGTTCCCTGCGATAATCCGCAGATTGCCGCCGCCCGCGCAGTCGCGGATCGCGCCTTCGGGGGGCGTAATCGCAAGGTCAAGTTCGCCGGCCTTGACCGCGGCGGTTACTTTATCGACGGCGCCGAGACGCTTGATGTCGACCGCAAGGTTGCGTCGCGCGAACATGCCTTGGCGTTCGGCGACGATCACCGGAAGCCAGTTAAAGCCCACTGCTCCGCCGCCCAGGCGCAGCGTTGCAACATTGGGTGTGGGTCCAGCGGCCGTACTCACGGGCCCCTCCTCAATCTATTAGTTTTGTCAGCATCTGGTTTGGGCATCGGCATCCTTGCGTGCTGCGCAACGCAAGTCTGTCCTAAATGCTTAGGACGGTCTACCGAGTGCGCATTGTCCTTAGTTCCGACGACATACCGTCTCCCCCACGGCGCGCTATAGGCTATGCGCGAAAAAATCCGATCGGGGAGATTTTCATGCGACGACGCGAATTGCTGAAATATGCCGGCGCGACGGCGCTGGCTGCTCCGTTCATACGAATTGCGAGAACGGATACCGGAACCGTCAGATTGGCGTGGTCGGTGCAAAAACGCAAACGGCCAGGTTCTCACCCAGGCGTTTGAAGGCCCCGGTACGGTCGATCGAGAGGCGGTCACCGAGTATCTGAAAAACCACACTTTCAAGACCGTGATCGGCGAGATCGATCTGCGCACTCAGTTGCAAAACATCGCCTATACCGTCGGGCAGCGGCAGAATGGCTTCTTCCGCTCGGCGTTCGCCGTCGGCGTCGCCGACTCCGAGCTTGTTCCCGTACAGGCGAAGAGCGGCTGGGTCTGATAAAGCCGCTGGCTCTATCGGACGATTGAGGTAAACACTAACGGTCCGCGGTCGGCAACGGCCGGGGATTTGAGTTTGCCGCATCACACCGTCCCCCGCACACATCTTGCCGGCTGCCCCAGTCCCGGCAATGATCCCACCCGCCAACAGTTGAACATCGCATGCGCAATGCAGCGAAGACGCGCAATTTGCAGCTCATCCCGGTTCCCGGAATTCCTCTCGTTGAACCGGGCACCGATCTCGTTTCCTTGATCTGCGACATTACCCAAAGCCAGGGACCGGTATTACGCGACGGCGACGTCCTGGTGCTCGCCCAAAAGATCATCTCGAAGGCCGAAGGCAGATACGTCGATCTCGCGGCAGTCGAACCCGGCGAACGCGCGTTGGCGCTGTCCAAGGAGGTGCAAAAAGATCCGCGGCTGGTTGAGGTGATCCTCAGCGAATCCAGCGAGGTGCTGCGGCATAAAGCCGGCGTGCTTATTGTCGAACACAGGTTGGGCTTCGTGCTCGCCAATGCCGGGGTCGACCAATCGAATGTCGACCCGCGGCGCGGGGCGAAACCTGTCCTGCTTTTGCCGGAAGATCCCGATCGGTCGGCGCGGCTTTTGCACGAAGGTCTTCGGTCGCGGCTCGGCAAAAACATTGCCGTCGTCATCAATGACAGTTTCGGGCGCGCGTGGCGGCTTGGGACCGTTGGCGTCGCCCTCGGCGCCGCCGGTCTTCCGGCGCTTTGCGATCTTCGCGGCCAACCCGACCTCTACGATCGCCCCTTACAGGTGAGCGAGACAGGCTTTGCCGACGAGATTGCCGCGGCGGCATCGCTCCTCATGGGGCAGGCGGATGAGGCCATGCCGGTTATTGTGGTGCGCGGGCTTACATGGTCCGCGCAAGCCTCTTCGGCTGCGCAATTGCTGCGCGATCCCAAGGACGACCTGTTCCGATGACGCAAGAAAGCATACAGCGGGACCGCGTGCTCGCGCTTTCCGGCGGCGTTGGCGGCGCCAAGCTTGCCCTCGGCCTGCGCAACGTCGTTCCTGCCGGAAAGCTCACCGTTGTGGCCAACACTGGCGACGATTTCGAGCATCTCGGCCTGCACGTCTCTCCGGATATCGACACGCTGCTCTACACGCTGGCGGGTCTCGACAATCCCGAAACCGGCTGGGGGCGACGCGACGAGACCTGGACTTTCATGGCGGTCTTGGCCGCGCTGGGCGGTGAAACCTGGTTTCGCTTAGGCGACGGCGATCTTGCCATTCACGTCGAGCGCACCCGCCGGATGCGCGCCGGCGAGCCGTCGTCCCACATCATCCGCGACTTTGCCGACCGCTTCGGCGTTCGGGCCGCAATTGTGCCGATGACCGACGATCCGGTCCGCACGCGCGTTCGCACCGCAGCCGGTTGGCTCGACTTCCAACGTTATTTTGTCGAGCAGCAGTGCAAGCCGGAGGTGACGGAATTTTCCTACCACGGCGCCACGACGGCAAAGCCGCATCCCGATTTTGTCGCGGCCCTTGCGCACCCGGAGTTGCGCGCTGTCGTGATTTGCCCGTCAAACCCGTTTATCAGCATCGAGCCCATTCTGGCGGTACCAGGCGTACGAGAAGCGCTGCGGGCATGCACTGCGCCGGTTGTGGCCGTTGCCCCCATCGTCGGCGATCAGGCGGTTAAAGGACCGACGGCGAAAATGATGCGCGAGCTCGGGCTCAAGGTCAGCGCTGAAACTGTGGCAGAACGCTATGCTGACCTACTCGACGGCTACGTCGTCGATGACCGCGACGCCCCTCTTCTCGCCACACTCCCGATTACGGCAATCGCGACCAGGGCGGTGATGGTTTCGCTTGCGGATCGCGAGCAACTGGCGAAAATGACGCTGGCATTGGCCGACGATCTCTCGCGGCGTCATTCGCAAGCCGCCGTCATAAAGAAATAGGACAGACGCCATGCTCTGGCGACGGCAGAAAAGTGTGGTGCGCCGTTCCCGCGTTGCAATGGAAGCGCTTAATGGGGAATGATCGGCGAGTGTCGCATCCCGAAATCTGGGCCGTCATTCCGGTTAAGGACGCCGCGCTTGCGAAGCAGCGGCTGGCTGACGCGCTTTCGGCACAGCTGCGGAAGGATTTGGCGCTTGCGATGTTTCAGGACGTGCTGGACGCCGTTGCGGCCGTGCCGGAGCTGCACGGTATTGCCGTCGTAACGGCCGACCGGGATGTCGCCGAAATCGCGCGGCGCTCTGGTGCCGAGGTGTGGTCCGAAGGTGCGCATGACGGCCACACCGGCGCCGTGAGCGCCGCCGCGCGCCGCCTGGCGGCGACCTCATCCGCGATGTTGACGCTGCCGGGCGATATTCCGCTCGTGTCGCGTATCGACATTAGCGGCGTCCTGGCCGCACATCTTTCAGCGCCTGCTTTCACCATCGTTCCGGCGTGGGACGAGCGCGGCTCGAACGCAATCGTCTGTTCGCCTGCCGATGTCGTCCCGCTGCGGTTTGGTCCCAACAGCTATTTCCCGCATCTTGCGGCAGCCCGCGCGGTCGGGCTGACGCCAACCGTGGTCCGCAACGGCGCCATTGCGCTTGATGTCGATGAGCCTTCCGATCTCCAAAGATTCATGAGCAAGCGTTCCGCAACGCGAAGCTGGAAATTGCTCGAGGACCGCCGGGCGGAATGGGATCACGAAGCGTCGCTGGCGCTCGAGTCACAATGAACAACTTCAATCGCGCTTTGCGCAGCGCCAGGGATGGCGATCGTCTGTCGGACGCCGAGGTCTTTGCCCTGGCGGACGAAGGCGGCGACCTTGCCGCGCTCCTGGACGTGGCGGCCGCGTCGCGCGACCGCGGCCATGGCGCGTCAATTTCCTACTCGCGAAAAGTGTTCATTCCGCTGACCCAGTTGTGCAGGGATAGCTGCCACTATTGCACGTTTGCACGTCCGCCCCGGCGCGGCACGCGCGCCTATTTGACCAAGGAAGAAGTGCTCGCCATCGCCGGCGCCGGCGCCGCAGCGGGATGCCGCGAGGCGCTCTTCACCTTGGGTGATAAGCCGGAAGAGCGCTATCGCGTGGCGCGCGCGGAGTTGACCCAACTCGGGCACGACACGACTCTTTCTTACCTCCGCGAGATGGCGGCGCTGGTATTGCAAGAAACCGGCCTCCTTCCGCACCTTAATGCCGGAGTCATGAGCGCCGGCGAACTTGCGTCGCTGCGCTGCGTTTCCGTGTCGCAAGGCTTGATGCTGGAGAGTTCGGCGGAGCGGCTTTGCGCGCGTGGCGGCCCTCATTTCGGCTCGCCGGATAAGCATCCCGCCGTGCGTCTCGAAGTCATTCGCGCCGCCGGCGAAGCGGCGATTCCGTTTACCTCCGGCATTCTCATCGGCATCGGCGAAACGCGCTGTGAGCGCCTCGCCGCTTTGCTCAAGTTGCGGGCCCTGCACGAACAATATGGGCACTTGCAGGAAATCATCATTCAAAACTTTCGCGCCAAGCCCGGCACCAAGATGGCGGATCACGCCGAGCCAAGTCTCCACGATCATCTATGGACCATCGCGGCGACGCGGCTTGTGTTCGGCGCCGCGATGAACATTCAGGCGCCGCCCAATTTATCGCCCGGCGCGCTTCAACAGCTCGTCGCCGCCGGGATCAACGATTGGGGGGGCGTTTCTCCGGTCACGCCCGACCACGTCAATCCGGAACGGCCGTGGCCGCAGATCGAAAGGCTGTCCCGAGATACGGCCAAAGCCGGCAAGGTCCTCGTCGAGCGACTTGCGATCTATCCGGCTTACGTTGGTCGCCCGGACAAGTGGCTGGATCGTGGGCTACGCACCGCAGTCATGCGGGCGGTGGACGGTGAAGGATTCGCCCGCGGCGATTCCTGGATTCCGGGAACGCTCGGCAAAACGCGCGAAGAGCCACGGGCTCCTTTGATTCATACCGAGCTCGATGGGATCATCGCCGACGCGCTCGCGGGCAAGACGCTCTCCGAAAACGCAATCGTCGCCTTATTCGCCAGCCGCGGCGAGGACTTTCACACCGTGCGCCAAGCAGCCGACTCATTGCGCGCGGAAACGTGTGGCGAAGACGTAAGCTACATCGTTACCCGCAACATCAACTACACCAACATCTGTCATTTCGGTTGCAAGTTCTGCGCCTTCTCAAAAGGCAAGCTCAGCGAGAACTTGCGCGGACGCCCCTACGATCTGAGCCTCGAAGAGATCCAGCGGCGCGCCGTCGAAGCCTGGGACCGCGGCGCGGTCGAGCTGTGCCTGCAAGGCGGCATTCATCCGGCCTATGACGGTTCGACCTATCTCGCGATCTGCCGCGCGATCAAGGACGTCTGTCCGCGTATTCACATCCACGCCTTCTCGCCGCTCGAGGTTTGGCAGGGCGCGGCGACACTCGGACTTTCGGTTCGCGAGTTTCTGATCCGGCTGAAGGACGCCGGCCTCGGCACCTTGCCGGGCACGGCCGCGGAGATTTTGGACGACGAAGTCCGGGCCATCATCTGTCCCGACAAAATCACCACNGAGCAATGGATGCACGTGATCGAGACCGCGCACCTTTTGGGATTGCGCACGACCGCCACCATCATGTTCGGCCACGTCGATCGGTACCAGCATTGGGCGCGACATCTTTTGCGCCTTCGCGAGTTGCAAAGCCGCACCGGCGGTTTCACCGAACTCGTCCCGTTGCCGTTCGTGCCGATGGAGACTCCGATCCACTTGCGCGGTGGCTGCCGGCTTGGGCCGACCTTCCGCGAAGCCGTGCTCATGCACGCGGTCGCGCGGCTCGCGCTCCACCCGGTCCTGAAAAACATCCAGACGTCATGGGTGAAGATGGGACCTCAAGGCGTCGCCGCCTGTCTGACGGCCGGCGCCAACGATCTGGGTGGCACCTTGATGAACGAAAGCATCACGCGCGCCGCTGGCGCCGTTCACGGCGAGGAAATGCCTCCCGAAGCCATGGAAGAGACCATCACATCTTTAGGCCGGCGGCCCCGCCAGCGCACCACACTTTACGATGACGCGGCGGCGGATCGCGTCAACGCGTCCTTTTCAGCCGCGCCGCTGCGCCCAGCGCCGCCGCGCGGCGTACCTGATTTGCACGCCGCAGCCGGCGGCTAAACCGCGCTGCACTATTTACCGCCTAGGGAGGAAAGAAAATGGAGTTTGGTATTACTCTGCCGACAAAGGCAGATTCCTGGAAAGTGGTCGAGCGCGCCGAAAAACTTGGCTTCAACTATGCGTGGTTCTACGACACCCATTTACTCAGCGCCGACGTCCTGGTCGCGATGGGCGCCGCCGCCATGAAGACCTCGCGCATCAAGTTGTGCGCCGGCGTGTTCATTCCCTCAAACCGCATCGCCCCGGTCGCGGCCAATGCGCTTGCGACGTTAAACGCCTTGGCGCCCGGCCGCATCGTGTTTGGCGTTTCTACCGGCTACACCGGACGACGCACCATGGGACTGGGGCCAGTTCCACTCGCCCGCCTGGAAAAATACGTCGAGGTGATTGAAGGACTGCTTGCCGGAAAGACAGTGGAGTGGTCGGAAGAAGGTGGCCCGCACAAGATCAGATTTTTGAATCCCGATCTTGGCCTCATCAACATCAAGGATCCGATACCGACATTCGTATCGGCATTCGGACCGAAAGCCCGCGCGCTAACGGCAAAATTAGGCGCCGGGTGGATCGGCAATGTCAGCTACCCGCAGCGAGAGAAAGCCGACATCGAGGACATCCAGGCCGCATGGGTGAAAAACGGCAGAAACCTCGCCGATTTCTACGCGTCCGCGAGCTGCGGCGGATGCGTCCTCGACGAGGGAGAATCCGGCGACAGCAAGCGCTGCATGGCGCAAGCCGGGCCATTTGCCGCCATCGTGTTTCATAACCTTGTTGAGCTCGACCAGTTCGGCTCGATCGTGCCGCAGGAAGGGCCGTTCCCGTTCGCGGCGGAACTCGAGGCCTATCGCAAAGTCTACCAGCAATACGAACCGGCGGATGCGCGCTACCTCTCGAACCACCGCGGTCATCTCATGTTCGTCCGCCCGGAAGAGAAGCACCTCTCCGCGCAAGTTGTCCGCGCGCTCACGTTTACCGGGACGCCGTCCGAGCTCGTCGATCGGGCGCACGGCATGGCGGCGCTGGGTTACAAGCAAATCGCCGTGAATATCGTTCCGGGACAGGAAGACGACATGCTGAACCGGTTGGCCGGCGTGATGGAAAAGCTTTAGGCGATCGCCAATAAGCGTGTATTGGGCAGGAAACTTTCACGCCACCTGCGCGTTCTTATAAGGAACCCACGCAATGGAGGCGAGAATGGATAGCGAACACGTCAGAGGCGCGGCCGATAAGGCGAAAGGCGTCATCAAGGAAACCGCCGGCAAGGTGACGGGCGACAAGCAGCTCGAGACCGAAGGCAAATTCGATAAGGCCAAGGGCGATCTGCACAATGCCACCGGCAACGTGAAGGACGCGTTCAAAAACGCCACCAAATAAATAAGGCGTTTTCTGTCACTGTGTTTCGGGCCGCCCTTGGGGCGGCCCCTTTTATTTAAGAATGTTTGAGCGCATCGGGGGGCAATCCCGCCTAGCTCGTTTTCCGAAGTGGCGGACCTAGGCCGCGCTCGCGGTTTTCCCTGCCGCCGCCACATTTGGCTTCACCATTTTCTTCGGATCGACCACGCGATCGAATTCGGCCTCGGTGACAAACCCCAGCTTCAAAGCGGCGTCCTTCAGCGTCAGATCGTTATCCATGGCGTAGTGAGCGATCTTCGAGGCCTTATCGTAGCCGATGACCGGAGAAAGCGCCGTCACCAGCATCAGTGACCGTTCGACGTATTCGTTGATCTTCTTCAGATTGGGCTTGGTACCTTCGACCAGGAATTTTCGGAAATTTGTGCAGCTGTCGGTCATGATAGTGATCGAATGGGTAATGTTGAAAATCATCAGCGGCTTGTAGACGTTCATCTCTAGGTAGCCGCCGGCGCCGCCAAAGCCTACCGCAACATCATTGGCCATGACCTGGACGGCGACCATGGTCAGCGCCTCGCACTGGGTCGGATTGATTTTGCCGGGCATGATTGAAGAGCCGGGCTCGTTCTTCGGGATTTCCAACTCGGCAAATCCGGCGCGCGGCCCGCACGACATTAGGCGAATGTCATTGGCGATCTTGTAGAGCGACACTGCAAGCGTACGCATGGTTCCGGAAAGTTGGACCAGCGCGTCATGCGAGCCCTGCACCGTGAACTTATTCGGCGCGGTGACAAATGGCAGGCCGGTAAGTTTTGCGATCTCGGCAGCGGTCGCTTCGGCGAAACCCGGCGCCGAATTGATTCCTGTCCCAACCGCCGTACCGCCGAACGCCAAGCGGTA